>Ga0136846_1231865_pt1 | contig 45499 bp, 42 predicted proteins | sample HopSoiMetagenom2_FD_96841 | JGI IMG/M metagenome (GOLD analysis project Ga0136846, IMG submission 96841) | Grasslands soil microbial communities from Hopland, California, USA - 2 Assembly 2016 (version 4) | ecosystem: Environmental > Terrestrial > Soil > Grasslands | place: USA: Hopland...
CAGATCACCGTCTACAAGTCCCTCGGCCACATCGTGCAGGACCTGGCCAGCGTGCAGATGCTGCTGGACGAGGAGTAGGCGAGGAGCGCCCCCTTGTTCCTTTCCCACTGCGTAGGAGAGGAACAGGTGAGGGCTACCGCCCCGGCGTCTTCAGCCGCACCTCGACGGTCGTCGACAGCCCCGGGCGCAGGCGCTCGAGGCCCGGCTGGCCGGGGTCGATGCGGATGCGGACGGGCACGCGCTGGACGATCTTGGTGAAGTTGCCGGTGCCCGGCTCGAACGGCAGCAGCGAGAAGGTCGAGCCGGAGCCGGGGGCGAAGCTCTCGACCTCGCCCTTCAGCGCCTTGCCGGGCAGGGCGTCGACCTTGATCGTCGCCGGCTGGCCCGCGACCATCCGCGAGACCTGGGTCTCCTTGAAGTTGGCGGTCACGTAGAGGGCGTTCATCGGCACCACCGCGAGCAGGCGCGTGCCGGGCTGGACGTAGTCGCCGGGCTCCACCTGCCGGTCGCCGACCACGCCGTCGATCGGCGCGCGCACCAGGGTGTGGGCCTGGTCCTGGCGGGCGAGGTCGAGGGCGGCCTGGGCCCGGGCCACGGCGGCCTCCGCGGCGGCCAGCTGGGCCTCCAGGGTGGCGCGGCGGGCGGCGGTCACCGCCTCCTGGCTCTTGCTCACATCCAGCTCGGCGCGGGTGCGGTCGGCCGCGGACGAGGCGCCGACAGCGGCGGCCCGGTACTGGTCGGCGTCCTTGCGGGCGACAGCGCCGCTGGCCACCAGGGTCTCGTAGCGGACCCGGTCGGCCTGGGCGCGCTCGTTGTCCGCGTCGGCGGCGCGGATGCGGGTCTGGGCCGCGCGGACGTTGGCGGCCGCCAGGCGCTGCTCGGCGTCGAGCGAGACCAGGGCCGCGCGGGCCGAGGCCACGGCGGCCTGGGCGTTGCCGAGGTCGGCGGCGGCCGCGCTCGCCCGGGCGTCGAACTCCTCGGGATCGATGCGCACCAGGGGGTCACCGCGGCGGACCTGCTGGTTGTGGCGCACCAGCACCTGGGCCACCAGGCCGCGCACCTTGGGCGCCACCACCGAGCTGTCGGCCTGGACATAGGCTGCGTCGGTGGAGACCTCGCCCTTCGGGGCGGCGATATAGGCCGTGCCGGCCAGGGCGATCGCCACGGCGGTCCCGACCGCGAGCCCGGTCTTGCGGGAGAAGGGCAGGCCCGGCTTGGGCTTGGCCAGGGGCGGCGCGTCCAGGGACACGTCCTTCAGGACGGCGGCGGTCATGACTTCAGCTCCAGGTCGAAGCGGCGGCTCAGGGATTGGCGGCTGTGGGCGAGGATGGCGTCGGATCGGGCGCGGTCGGGCTCGGCGCGGGCCAGGGCCAGGGCGCCGACCATCTCGGCCAGCATCGAATATCCGTCGGTGTCGGGCTCGGCCCGGCCCTGCTTGCGGAACTGCGCGGCGAGCGCGCCGGCTAGCCCGGCGACCCCCGCCGCGTAGCGCGCCCGCGCCTCGCCCTCGAGCCGCGGCGCGTCGGCCGACAGGAAGGGCAGGGGGCAGCCGCTGGTGGTGGCGTCCCGGTGCGCGGTGGAGAGGTAGAACTCAAGGTAGGCGCTCAGCGCCTCGCGCGGCGGCAGGTCGGCCATGCGGCGCACCTGCTGGGCGCGGCCCTCGGCGAACATCTGGCCGATGGTCTCGGCCACGAAGGCCTCGCGCGAAGGGAAGTGGGCGTAGAACCCGCCGTGGGTCAGGCCGGCCTTGGCCATCACCCCCGCCACGGCGATCTTGTGCGGACCCTCGGCCCGCATCGCCTTGGCCGCTTCGGTCAGCACCCGCTCCCGCGTCTTCTGCTTGTGTTCGGCGTCGTACCGCATGGGTCTTGCGCTCCGTTAGTATGATGCACATAATATTATCCGACGCTGGACGCAAGAGGCCGCCATGAAGGACACCCCCGACTTCGAGCGGCCCGACTTCGAGCGGCCCTCTCCGCCACTCCTGGATCCTGGCTCGCTGCCCACGGCGCGGAAGTTCCTGATCTTCGCGGTGATGGCGTTCGGCCAGTTCATGGCCCTGATCGACATCCAGATCGTCGCCGCCTCGCTGAACGACGTGCAGGCGGGCCTCTCCGCCGGCCCCGACGAGATCAGCTGGGTGCAGACCGGCTATCTGATGGCCGAGCTGGTGATGATCCCGTTCTCGGCCTTCCTGGCCCAGGCGCTGTCCACCCGCTGGCTGTTCGCCCTCTCCGCCGCCCTGTTCACGATCTCCAGCGCCATGTGCGGCATGGCCTGGGACATCGGCTCCATGGTGCTGTTCCGGGTGATCCAGGGCTTCGTGGGCGGGGCCATGGTGCCCACGGTCTTCGCCACCGGCTTTGCGATGTTCTCGGGGCCGCAGCGGGCGCTGATCCCCGCGATCCTCGGAATGGTCTCGGTGCTGGCGCCGACCCTGGGCCCGACGGTGGGCGGGTGGCTCACGGACGCCGCCGGCTGGCGCTGGATCTTCTACATCAACGTCGTGCCCGGGATCGTCGTGACGATCCTGTCGCTGGCCCTGATCCGCGTCGACCGCCCGAACCTCGGCATGCTGAAGAAGATCGACTACTCGCACCTGGCGGCCATGGCCGTCTTCCTGGGCGGCCTGGAATACGTTCTGGAGGAGGGGCCGCGCCACGACTGGTTCGGCGACCCGGCCATCCAGACCGGCGCCTGGCTCTCGTTCGTCGGCTTCGTCCTCTTCCTGGAGCGCTCCTTCCGCTCGGGCGGGCCGATCGTCCGGCTGATGCCGTTCCGCCGGCCGACCTTCCTCTTCGCCTGCATTTTCAGCCTGGTGATCGGCTTCGGCCTCTATTCGTCCACCTACCTGATCCCGGTCTTCCTCGGCCGGGTGCGCGGCTACAACAGCCTGGAGATCGGCTCGACGGTCTTCGTCACCGGCTTCGCCCAGATCATCTCCACGGTCATCGCCGCCCGCGCCTCGCAGCGGGTGGATCCCCGGTACGTGATCACCGTCGGGCTGATCCTGTTCTCGCTCTCCATGTACCTGACGTCCCAGATGACCCCGGACTGGGGCTTCGCCGCCTTCCTGGTCCCGCAGCTGATGCGCGGCTTCGCCCTGATGCTGTGCATCGTGCCCAGCGTGACCCTGGCCCTGACCGGCTTCGACGGGCCCGAGCTGCGCTACGCCTCGGCGCTGTTCAACCTGATGCGCAACCTGGGCGGCGCGGTGGGGATCGCGGTGGTCAACACCTGGCTGGGCGACTCCAGCCGCATCGCCGTGGCGCGCCTGGGCGCGGCCATGGGCGAGGCCGGGCGCACGGCCCCCGACGTGATCGCCCAGCTGGCCGCCGGGATCGGCCAGGTCACCGCCGATCCGGGCCATGCCGCCCTGCTGGCCCGGGGCGAACTGGCCCGGCTGGTGGGCCGCCATGCCCTGACGCTGGCCTTCAACGACGTCTTCCGCCTGATGACCTGGATGTTCCTGGTGGCGCTGATCCTGGTGCCGCTCTGCCGTCCGCAACCCCTGAACGCGCCCGCTCCGGCCGACGCCCACTGATGGGATCCCCTGCCATGCGCCCATTCGCCCTGCCGCTCGCCCTGGCCGCGGCCCTGCTCACCACGGCCTGCGCCGTCGGGCCCGACTACCGCCGCCCGGAGATGAAGCTGACGCCAGGATGGCAGACCGACCTTGCCGCCCAGCGGGGCCGGGTCGCCGCACCGGTCGACGCCTGGTGGACCGGCTTTGACGATCCGGAACTGGTGCGCGTGGTCGACCGGGCGCTGGCCCAGAACCTCGACCTGGCCCAGGCGCGCGCCCGGGTGCAAGCCTCCCGGGCCGCGGCCCGCGCGGCCGGGGCCGCCCTGCTGCCCCGGCTCGACGCCCGCGGATCGGCGGCGGACGGACGCCAGTCGCTGCTGACCCCGATCGGGCGCGTTGGCTCCCGCATCCCCGGCTACGACCGCGACTACGAGGCCTATGACCTGGGGGCCGCGGCGTCCTGGGAGATCGACCTGTTCGGCGGCCTGCGCCGCGAGCACGAGGCCGCGCGCGCCGAAGCCGCCGCCGCCGAGGCTGGCGCCGCGGGGGCCCGGATCACCGTCGCTGCCGAGGCTGCCGACGCCTACCTCCAGATCCGCGCCTTCCAGGGCCGCCTGGATGTGGCGCGTCGCCAGATCGCCGTGCAGCAGGACCTGGTGGGCCTGATCCGCCAGCGCGCCGCACAGGGCCTCGCCGCCGAGCGCGAGCTGCACCAGACGCTGGCGGCCCTGGAGGGCGCGCAGGCCTCGCTGCCGCCGCTGGAGGCGGGCCTTGCCGCCCAGCTGAACCGCCTCGATGTGCTGATGGGCGCCCAGCCGGGGACGTGGCGTGCAGAGCTCACGGCCGGCTCGGCCATGCCGGCTCCGCCGCGCCTGGCCCAGGGCGATGGCCCGGCGGACCTGCTGCGTCGCCGGCCCGACGTGCTGGCCGCCGAGCAGAGGCTGGTGGCCGCCAATGCGCGCATCGGCGCGGCCATCTCCGACTACTATCCGAAGGTCTCGATCTCGGCGCTGGCCGGCTTTTCGACCCTGGGCGGCGGACGCTTCTTCAGCGGCGATGCGGCCCAGAACCAGGTGGCGGCCGGCTTCGGGTGGCGGCTGTTCGACTTCGGCCGCGTGGATGCCGAGGTCGCCGGCGCGAAGGGTCGCGAGGCCGAGGCGCTGGCCGCCTACCGCGGGACCGTCCTGCACGCGGTGGAGGACGTGGAGAACGCCTTTTCCAGCCTCGTCCAGGAAGAGCGGCGCGCCGACGTCCTGGAGCGCCAGATCGCCGACCTCACCGCCGCCCGCGCCCAGGCCCGCGCCGCCTACGAGGGCGGGGCGCTGAGCCTGATCGAGGTGCTGGACGCCGACCGCGACCTGCTGGCGGCCAGCGACCAGCTGGTCCAGGCGCGCGCCGGCGCCGACCGCGCCGCGGTCACCGCCTACCGCGCCCTCGGCGGCGGCTGGACCCCGCCCGCCACCCTCGCCGCACACGCCACTGGACGCGCCGCCGACTGACGTGTTGGGTCCCGCCGGTTGAGCCGGAGGTCGGTATGAGGACGGAGCCGTTCGCGTTTTTGGGGTCGGAGGGCCAGCAGCTTTCCGGCCGGCTGGACCTGCCCGAGGCGCCGCCGCGGACCTACGCGGTCTTCGCCCACTGCTTCACCTGCACCAAGGCCTCGGTGGCGGCCACGCGGATCGCCCGGGCCCTGACCCGCAAGGGCATCGGGGTGCTGCGCTTCGACTTCACCGGCCTCGGCGACAGCGAAGGCGCCTTCGCCGATTCGACCTTCAGCGGCAGCGTGCGCGACGTGGCCGCCGCCGCGCGGGCCATGACCGCCGCGGGCCGCGCGCCGGCGCTGCTGATCGGCCACAGCCTGGGCGGCGCGGCGGTCCTGGCAGCGGCCGGCGGGCTGGCGGAGGTCAAGGCGGTGACCACCATCGGCGCTCCGTTCTCGCCCGACCACGTGCGCGCCCTGCTGGGCGACCACGCCGCCGAGCTGGAGGCCAAGGGCGAGGCGGAGGTGAACATCGGCGGGCGGCCCTTCCACCTGCGCCGCGCCTTCTTCGACGACCTGGCCCAGCACGACGCCCAGGCGGTGATCCACGACCTGCGCCGGGCGTTGCTGATCCTGCACTCGCCGATCGACAAGATCGTCGACGTGGGCAACGCCTCGCAGATCTTCCTGGCGGCGCGGCACCCCAAGAGCTTCGTCTCGCTGGACCACGCCGACCACCTGCTGACGCGCGCCGCCGACGCCGACTACGCCGCCGAGTTGATCGCCGCCTGGGCCTCGCGCTACCTGACCGCGGAGGAGCCGGTGCGCAGCGCCGACCAGCCGGGGTTCGTCACCGTCGAGGAGACCGGGGCCGGGGGCTACCAGCTGGAGGTGCGGGCGGGGGAGGCGACGCTGATCGCCGACGAGCCGGTGGAGGCCGGCGGCCTGGGCTCGGGGCCCACGCCCTACGACCTGTTGAACGCCGCCCTCGGCGCCTGCACCGCCATCACGCTGCGCATGTACGCCCAGCGCAAGGCCTGGCCGCTGGACAAGGTTCGGGTCGCGGTCGGCCACACCCGCGATCCGGCCCAGACGCCGCCCGAGCAGTTCTCCCGCGACATCCGCGTCACCGGTCCGCTGGACGCGGCCCAGCGCCAGCGGCTGCTGGAGATCGCCGAGCAGTGCCCGGTGCACCGCACCCTCTCCGGCGGCGCCCGCGTCACCACCGCCATGGACGACGCCATGCCGCCCGCGGCCGGCCCGATGGAGCACAGCCTCGAGGCGGAGGCGGACACCGGCGGCGCCTGAGGCGGCGCCTCGCTGCGCTACTTCGCGGTCAGTTCCTTCAGCAGCGCCGTCTCGCCATAGACCTTGTCCAGGGCCTCGGTGGCTGCGGCGGTGGAGACCACCACCGTGCGGTTGATCGACCCGTCGTAGCCGTAGTCCCCGCCCAGGGAGTGGATGTTGCCGTCGAAGGCCGCGCCCAGCACCTCGCCCTTGGCGTTGACCACCGGCGAGCCGGAGTTGCCGCCGATGATGTCGTTGGTGGTGACGAAGTCGAACACCGTGTTCGGGTTCAGCTTGTCCTTGGCGGCGATCCATCGGGGCGCTAGCTCGAAGGGCTCGGAGCCGGTCGCCCGCTCGTAGAGGCCCGAGAACGTCGTGAAGGCCGGCACGGTCACGCCGCGATAGGTCCAGCCCGCCACCTTGCCGTAGGACAGGCGCAGGGTGAACGTGGCGTCCGGATAGACGGCGTCGCCATAGGCCGCGAAGCGCGCCCGGGCCAGGCGCTGGGCGGCCCGGTCGGTGGGGCCGGAGACTTCGGTGTCCCAGCGCTGGCGCACCTCGCGCGCGGCCGCGTCGGTCTTCAGCACGTACTGGATCAGCGGGTCGGGCGAGGCCTGGACCGCGGCGAGGCCGCCGTCCCACAGGGCCTTGCGCACCGTCGGGTCGGCCAGCTTGGTCCCGCTCACCAGCCGCGCCGACAGTTGCTCGGGGCTCTCCTTGCCCAGCAGCAGCTTGGTGGCCGGATCGTCGGCGGTCAGGTACTCGCGGGTCTTGGAGAGCCAGAACTCCAGGTAGAGCTGCTCCAGCGGCGTATCTACGGGCTTCTCGTCCAGCAGCTGCTTGGCCATCAGCGGCAGGCGCGCGTCGGCGTATTCGGGCAGGCGCTCGCCCGCCGGCTTGGCCCGTTCCTGCGCCCCGCGCACGATCTCGCGCGCATAGCCGTAGAGGTCGGAGAGCGAGCCCGCCGTCTGTTCCAGCATTCGGTAGCGGACATAGAGGTCGCCATAGGCGGTTTGCGCCTTGCCGATCTCGCCCCAGGGGTCGCCGACATCCGCGGCCACCTTGGGATCGGCCGCCACCTTGGCCTTCAGCTCGGCCTCAGCGGCGCGCTTGGCGTCCATGAACTTGGCGTCGTTCAGCGCGAACTGGCGGCCGAAGAAGACCTTGAAGCTGTTCTCCAGTCCGAACAGCGGGTCCGTGGCCGTGCGCTTCTGCTCGGCGCCCTCCTCGCTGAACCGGATCAGCCGCCCGCGCAGCTCCGAGCGCTGCAGCTGGCTGATCGGGAGGGCCAGGTCCCGCTGGGTCTCCAGCTGGGCCACGGTGAGCTGCCGGTCGGTGCCGCCCGGATTGCCCGAGACGAACACCGGCTCACCCTCCTTGGGCGCCCGGGTCTGCCAGGTCAGGTGCTGCGGCGTCGCGACCGGCTTGCCGTCCTCATAGAGCCGCACGAAGCTGATATCGAGGTTGTAGCGCGGGAAGTTGAAGTTGTCCGGGTCGCCACCGAAGAACGCCGTGGCGAACTCGGGCGCGAACACCAGGCGCACATCGGCATATTTGCGGTATTTGTAGAGCTTGTACTGTCCGCCCCGGTACAGGGTCACCACCTGGCAGCGGAACTTGGGGTCCTTGGCGCAGCCCTCCGCCTCGATGGCGCCGATGGCCGCGTCGCGCGCCTTGACGAAGTCCTGGCCCGACTTGCCCGCCGCCGCGTCGGTCACCCGCTGGGTCACGTCGGCGATGGAGACCAGCACCTCGGCCTGCATCCCGGCGCACTTCTTCTCCTCGGCGCGGGTGGCGGCCAGGAAGCCCTGCTTCACATAGTCGGTCTGGCCGCTGGAGAGCTCCTGGGCGCAATCGACCACGCAGTGGTGGTTGGAAAACACCAGGCCGTCCTTGGAGACCAGCGAGGCTGAGCAGCCGCTGGTCAGGCGCACCGAGGCGGCCTGCACCCGGTCCAGCCAGGCCTGGTCGATCTTCACGCCATAGGCCTGTTCCACCTTGGCGGCCGGGAAGTGGTCGAAGGTCCACATGCCCTCGTCCGCCGCCGCTGGCCCGGCCATGGCCATTAGCGCCGCGACCCCCGCGCCGCCGATCAGGTTCAACTTCGCCATCTGCAACTCCCGCATCGGCGCTCCAGCGCCGGAATCTGCAGGCACGTGATCACGCCTGGGCGCGAAAGTGAACTCGAGGGAGCGCCGCTGCGCCTGTTCCTCTCCCACTGCGTGGGAGAGGAACAACCGCTCAACGGCGGCGCTGGCGGCGTTGGGGTTGGCCGGTCTGGCCGCCTTGCTGGCCGTCCTGGTCCTTCTGGGCGGCCATGCCGCGCTGCGCCGGCGTGGGCTTCAGTTCCGCCAGCGTGACCGCCCCGTCGTGGTCGGCGTCCAGCAGGGCGAAGCGGCGGTCGGCGGCGGCCTGCCACTCGGCGCGGCTGACGCTGAGCGAGAAGTCGGAGTCGGCGCCGCGGATCGGGTGCGGCTCGTTGATCAGGCTATAGACCGCCGCGCCCTGGCGGCGGGTGTCCAGCTCGTTGCGGCCCGGCGCTCCACCGCGGCCCCCGCGCCCACCGCCGCCGCCGAACCCGCCGCCAAGGCCCATGGCGTCGCGGGCGATTTCCGGGACCAGCACCTCTTCCCAATGACTCACCTCGGGCATGCTGATCTCGCCGTCGCCATTGGCGTCCAGCACCTTGAAGTAGGCCTCCGCGTCGGCGCGGAACTCGGCCAGGGTGATCTTGCCGTCGTGGTTCGTGTCCGCCTCGGCGAACCAGGCCGCGACGGGATAGGGCTGGCCCATGGGGGCGCGGAAGGGCTTGCCGCTGGGACTGACGAACAGCTGCTCGCGGGGCCGGCGCGGACCGCCGCCGCTGTCCTCGTCCGGGAAGCCCACGCTGGTCTCGCCGCGGCGGTCGAAACGGACATGGCCGTTGCGCATGGGCGGGCCCTCCGGCTCGGCGCAGGCCGCAACGCTCAGCGCCAGGGCCATCACGCCCGCCCAGGTTCTCGTACGCATGGCCAACTTGGGTCCCCGACCGATCCGACGTGGACCTTCATAGGCCAAAGCGGCGCTCCGATGTCCAGGGCGCCACAATCGCGAGGTCGTGCTACTCCGCCGGCTCCAGGGCGGCCTTCGGCTCAGCCGCACCCTCCAGCCGCCCCTCGATGAAGGCCAGCAGGTCGGCGTTGATGATCTCCGCATGGGTCGTCGCCATGCCGTGGGGCAGGCCCGGATAGACCTTCAGCGTCCCCTTCTGCAGCAGCTTGATCCCCTTCAGCGCCGCGTCGTGGATCGGCACGATCTGGTCGTCGTCGCCGTGCATCAGCAGCACCGGGACGTCGATCTTCTTCAGGTCCTCGGTGAAGTCGGTCTCGGAGAACGCCTTGATGCAGTCGTAGTGGGCCTTCACCGAGCCCATCATCCCCTGCAGCCACCACTTGCGGATCAGGCCTTCGCTGACCTTGGCGCCCGGCCGGTTGAAGCCGAAGAACGGGCCGGTGGGCACGTCGATGTAGAGCTGGGCGCGGTCGGCCAGCACTGCGGCGCGGAAGCCGTCGAACACATCGATGGGCGTGCCCTCGGGGTTGCTGTCCTTCTTGACCATCACCGGCGGCACCGCGCCGATCAGCACCGCCTTGGCGGCGCGCGACGTGCCATGGCGGCCGAGGAAGTGGGCCACCTCGCCGCCTCCGGTGGAGTGGCCGACGTGGATCGCGTCCTTGAGGTCCAGGGCCGTCACCAGCGCCAGCAGGTCGTCGGCGTAGGTGTCCATCTCGTTGCCGTCCCAGGTCTGGGACGAGCGCCCGTGGCCGCGGCGGTCATGGGCGATCACGCGATAGCCGCGCGCGCCGAAGAACATCATCTGGGCGTCCCAGTCGTCCGCCGTCAGCGGCCAGCCATGACTGAACACAATCGGCTGACCCGAGCCCCAGTCCTTGTAGAAGATCTGCGCGCCGTCCTTCGTGGTGATCGTGGGCATCGGGGGGTCCTTTCCGAAAAGGACCGGCGGGAGAGCCGCCGGCAAGGCCAAGCCTCGCCGCGCAACAAACCCGGATCGGTTGAGCGCGCTACCACCTTTGCGTGACGGTCCGGTCAAACCTTTGTATGGCCCAGCTTGGCGCCCGTTCAGTAGCTGCCGAAGCGGATCTCCGAACTGCCCGCGGGCAGGTCGATGGTCATGCCGTCCTTGGCCAGTCGCCAGTCCAGCTTGCCCCCGTCGTCCATGCCCTTGGTGAAGGCCTGCGGCGTGTAGAACGGCAGGCCCGCCTGGGTCAGGTGGCTCAGCACCAGCACCTTGACGCCGGCCATGCGGGCGATGTCCGCCGCCTCCACCGGCTCGGTGTGGTAGCTGACGGTGTCGGCCATGATCGAGCTGGTCCGCGCCATGCCCATGGCGGCCAGGCCCTGCGACATCTGGCGCGTCATGGCGTTGTTCTGGGCCTCGTGGATCAGGACGTCGGCGCCCTTCGCGGCGGCGGCCAGAGGCGGCCATTTGCGGGTGTCGCCGCTGATCACCACCGAGCGGCCGTGGTAATCGAAACGGTAGCCGAAGGCCGGGGTCACCGGGTCGTGGGCGACGCGGATGGCGGTGACGGTGAGGTCGCCGTCCTTCCACGCCACGGCGGTCCCGTCGGGCTTGGCGATCTCGATCACCTTGGGCGCCAGCAGGCCGGCGTCGATCGGCAGCTTGATGTCGCCGTGCTCGTGGTGCGCACGGCGGAAGCCGTGGTCGGTCTCGTAGGCGAGGTTGAAGCCTGCGGCCAGCTTGTCGACGCCGGAGGGCCCCACCAGCGCCAGCGGCTGCGGGCGCCCGGCTACCCAGCTCTGCATGTTGACCTCGCCCACGTCGCCGATGTGGTCGGAGTGCAGGTGGGTGATGAACAGCGCCTGGGCCCGGGCCAGCGGGGCGCGCCAGCTGAGCAGGTTCTTGGTGGACTCCGGCCCGGCGTCCACCAGGTAGAGCTTGCCGCCGGCGATCACCGCCGTGCAGGCCTTGGCGCGGTCGGGGATGGGCAGGGGCCCCGAGGTGCCGCAGAAGATCACCTTCAGCCCGTCCGGCGCAGCCGGCTGGGCCTGGGCGGCGGCGAACGGCAGCAGCGCGACGGCGGCGAGCGCGAGCAGGAACCGGACCATGGATCACCTCTGGCGGCGGAACGGCGTTTCGGCTTCCATGCTAGAGGTTATTGTGGCATTAGCAATGCCACTTTATCGGGGGCTGCGATGACGCTGAGCTACGACCTCTACTGGTCCTTCCGCTCACCCTATTCCTACATGGTGACGCCTCGCCTGCTGGCGTTGGAGGCGGAGTACGACGTCGTCTGCAACGTGCGGCCGGTCTATCCGCTGGCGGTGCGCACGCCGGAGTTCTTCGACGGGCGCGACCCGCTCTGGACGCGCTACCTGTTGACGGACGTGTTCCGAGAGGCCGCCTTCCTGGGCCTGCCGTTCCGCTGGCCACGGCCCGACCCGGTGCAGCAGGCGCCGGAGGTCGGCTACCGCATGGCCCAGCCCTGGATCCACCGCCTGACCCACCTGGGCGCGGCGGCGGCGGAGCGCGGCCGGGGCCTGGCGTTCCTGCGCGAGGCCAGCCACACGATCTGGAGCGGCCAGGTGGAGAACTGGCACGAGGGCGACCACCTGGCGCACGCAGCGGGGCGCGCCGGCCTGGACTTCGCCGAACTGGCTGCGGCCGTCGACGCGGATCCCGCCCGTCACGCCGCCATCGTCGAGCAGAACCAGGTCGCCCAGCGCGAGGCCGGGCACTGGGGCGTGCCGATGATGGTCTTCGACGGCGAGGTCTTCTTCGGCCAGGATCGCTTCGACCAGTTGAAGTGGCGCATGGACCAGCGGGGGCTGGCGAGACGCTGATAGCTGCTGGCTATCGAAATCAGGCCGCGGCGCTCAGCGGCCGTTCGCTGACAGCGGCCTTCGACAGTTCCGCCATGGCCTTGATCAGCGGCGAGCGCCAGCGCTCGGCGGTGGTCAGCATCCAGCAGGCGTAGGTGACGTCCAGGGTGTTGGACACCGGCTTCAGCCGCCCGTCGGCCAGCGGCTCGGCGAAGAGGAACGACGCGCCCATGGCGATGCTGTCGGTGTCGAGCGCGCGCTGCACCACCAGGCCGTAGTCGTCGCTCATGAAGGCGCGCAGGTTCTCGCCCTCCTCGCGGCTCAGCTCCCCCGCCCAGCGTTCCACGCCGGGCAGGATGCTGGGCAGGGCGAAGGGATACTGCAGCAGCTCACGCGGCCCCGCGTCCTGCAGCGCCAGGGCCGGATGCCCCGGCCGCGCCACGAGGATGATGGCGTCCTCGAACAGCTTCTTACGGATCAGCTCACCATAGCGGGCGGCGTGCTCGGAATAGCCGAAGGCGATGTCCACGCGCCCGTCCTGCAGGGCCGCGATCACGTCCGGCCCCTTCTCCTGCACCGTCTCAACATGCAGCTTGGGAAAGCGTACGGCGATGCGGCGCAGCAGCTCGGGCAGGGGCTTCAGGCGGCTGGCGGGGCCCACCGCGATACGGATCCGGCCCTCCTCGCCGCGCGCCAGCTGCTCCAGGTCGCGGCTGAGGGCGGCGACGCCCTGCAGCAGGGCCTCGGCTCGCTGGGCGACGAAGGCGCCGTAGGCGGTGGGCCGCGCCGCGCCATTGGTGCGCTCGAACAGCTTCAGCGACAGCTGCGCTTCCAGGCGCGCGATGCTCTTCGACAGCGTCGGCTGCGAGATCGAAAGCTTGCGGGCCGCGCCGCTGAAGCCGCCCGCGCGGCAGATTTCCAGGATCTGTTCGAGGTGACGAAGCTCCATGCCTCGAAGCTATAGCAGCCGAACGCGGCCTTGGGCAGATTGCAACGCCGCTTGGCGCTAACGTCCGATCGCCGCAGTTCAAGTTGCCGAAGGAACTGGGGAGGGAGTTCTGGGGATGAAACGCACCCGCCTGGCCGTCATGGCCGCCGTCATCGCCGCGACCGCGGCCGCCGCGCCGGCGGCAACGGCCGTCGACCGTCACCGGCCCGCGGCCCGACGGCCGAATGTCATCGTCATCCTGGCCGACGACCTGGGCTATGGCGACACCGCCGTCTATGGCAGCAAGATCGTCAAGACTCCCAACATCGACGCCCTGGCGGCCGACGGCGTGCGCTTCACCGACGCCTATGTGACCCACCCGGTCTGCGCGCCCTCGCGCGCGGGCCTGCTGACCGGCCGCTACCAGACCCGCTTCGGCTGGGAGTTCAATCCGGTCGGCCGCGACCGGCAGGGCGGCGTGTCGCTGCACGAGGCGTTCATCGGCCAGATCATGAAGACCGCCGGCTACCACACCGGCATGATCGGCAAGTGGCACCTGGGCGAGGCGCCCGGCTATCAGCCGGTCGACCGCGGCTTCGACGAGTTCTTCGGCACGTTGCAGGGCGCCACCGCCTACATCACCGATCCGCAGCCGGGCGACGACAGCTACGATCCGCCGGGAGCAGCGGCCTCCTATCGCGCCACAGCGGAGGATCCGCTTCCGCCGGACGCCACCGTCGCCCAGCGGATGGCCTATGTGCGCGCGCACGCGCCGATCCGCCGGGGCCGGGAGGTGGCGAAGGTCCCGGGCTATGTGACCGAAGCCTTCACCGCCGAGGCGGTGCGCTTCATCGGGGCGAACAGGACCCGGCCGTTCTTCCTCTACCTGGCCTACAACGCGCCCCATACGCCGCTGCAGGCGACCAGGAAGTACCTCGACCGCTATCCGGACGTGTCCGACCGCGGCAAGCGGGTCTACGCCGCCATGGTCTCGGCGCTGGATGACGGCGTCGGCGAGGTGCGCGCCAAGCTGAAGGCCGAGGGGCTGGAGAAGGACACCCTGATCGTCTTCCTCTCCGACAACGGCTGCGCCGGCTACGTCCAGGGCGCCTGCTCCAACGCGCCGCTCAGCGGTTTCAAGGGCACGCACCTGGAAGGCGGGGTGCGCGTCCCGTTCATCGCCGCCTGGCCCGGGCGGATCCCGGCCGGCCGGGTGGACGATCGCATGGTCTCCAGCCTCGACATCGTGCCCACCGCCGCCGCCCTGGTGGGCGCCAAGCTGCCGCACGGCTCGGACGGGGTGAACCTGATGCCCTATCTCGCCGGCGGCGACGGGCGCACGCCCAATCCGACCCTCTACTGGCGCGCCGGCAACACCTTCGCGATCCGCGACGCGGGCTGGAAGCTGTGGCTGGCCGACAAGGCCGATCCCGACGGCAAGCCCGGGCCGGAGGCCGCCATCACGCCCAACGGCACGCCGCTGACGCCCTCGCCGTTCGGCCAGCACGCCATGCTCTACGACCTGAGCTCCGACCTCGGCGAGACCCGCAACCGCGCCGGCGACCAGCCGGGCGTGGTGGCGGCGCTGAAGGCCAAGCTGAAGGCCTGGAACAAGGGCAATGTCCCGGCCCAGTGGACCAGCATGCGCCAGTCCACGCGGCGGCAGGACGGCCAGCTCTTGAAGCTGTACGACTGAGCCGGTGCCGAGACCCAAGACCACAGCCGCCGCACACGACGACGAGGCCCCTGCGCCCGAGGCCCTCGCGCCCGAGGCCGCGCGGGCGGCGCGGGAGGCCGAGCGGCGAGAGCACTTCATGCGGGTGGCCGCGGCGGTGTTCCGCGAGCATGGCCTGGGCGGGGCCACCATGGAGCAGGTGGCCGCCGCGGCCGGCGTCACCAAGATGGTGCTCTATCGCCGCTTCGCCTCGAAGGAGGCCCTGATCCAGGCGATCTTCAGCGAGGTGATGCGTCGCCTGAAGGTGGGCGACGGCGGGCCTTGGCGCGGCTATGGCGCAGGCATGCGGCGCTCGCTGGCCGCGGCCCGCTCGTTCCAGGATGGGTTCCTGCTGCTGGTCCGCCAGGGGGGGCAGCACCCGGCCTACCAGCCGATCCAGGCCGAGATGCGCCGGCGCACCGGCCAGCGGCTGCGCGGCCTGCTCTGGTATCCCGATCCGCCGCCGCCGCGGGCCGAGCGGCCGGCCCTGCTGGACCTGTCGCTGGAGCCGACGATCTCGTTCTGCAACGAGGCCCTGGCCTATTGGCTCGAGCATGGCCAGCCGTCGCGCGACGAGCTGTACCTACGCTGGTACGCCCAGATGATGCAGGCCTGGCGCCACAACGCCGCCGAGCTGCTCAACCTCGACTCGCCGGAACAGGACTGGCCCTTCGACACCGAGGGGCGCCCGTAATGCAGGAGGAAAGGCCCATGGTCAGCCGCCGGGATGCGCTGCTGGGCGCGGGGGCCTCGATCGCCGCGCCGCCCGTGGCCGCGAAGCATGCGAAGTTCGCCGCCGAGATCGCCGCCGCGCAGGCCTGCCTGGACGCCTTCATGGCCGCCTTCAACGCCCGCGACCTCACCGCCTTCGAGGCCAGCTTCAACTTCCCGCACGTGCGCTTCGCCTCGGGAAAGGTGACCCTCATCAACCCGGGCTACCACAAGCCGGAGATGTTCGAGCGCGGCGCCCTGGCCGAGTGGGACCACTCCGCCTGGCAGCGGCGCGAGGTGATCCATGCCGGCGCCGACAAGGTCCACCTCGACACCCACTTCGCCCGCTACCGCAAGGACGGCAGCCTGATCGGCGGCTTCGATTCCGTCTACGTCGTCACCCGCCAGGAGGGCCACTGGGGCATCCAGGGCCGCTCCAGCTACGCACCCTGATGGCGCTGCCCCAGGTCAAGTGGACAGCGCGCTATGGGGCCAAGCCTTCCAGGCATTGGAAAACCGCGGTTCGGTTCAGTAGCTTCATGAGGTCTGTTACCGCGCAGTAACGCCCCGGCACGTGGGCGGAGGCCGCGGCAAAAGGGGGAAGACCTGCGCATGACCGCACTGCAATCGCTCAAGGGCGCCTCGATCGTCGCCCTCTGCTGGGGCCTGGCCGCGCCGGCGTTCGCCGAGCCCAAGGGCGCCGCGACCGAGATCGACGAGGTGGTGATCACCGCCCGCAAGCGCGAGGAGCGCCTGCGCGACGTGCCGGTGGCCGCCACCGCGCTCAGCGCCGATGACCTCAAGGACATGGGCGGCCTGGCCAACGCCCAGCAGCTGCTCGCCAACGTGCCGGGCGTGAACTTCGCCAACACCTCGAATGCGCTCACCTCCGACGTCTCGATCCGTGGGTCGGGCACCTCGCGGGCGACCAACGCCGAGGCCGGCGTCGGCCTCTTCGTGGACGGCGCCTTCATCGGCGGCGGCAACGTGGCCGGCCGCACCTTCGCCGGCATCGACCTCTTCGACGTCTCCCGCGTGGAGGTGCTGCGGGGCGTGCAGGGCGGGCTGGGCGGACGCAACGCCGAGGGCGGCTCGATCAATGTGATCCTGGCGCGGCCCACCCATCGCTTCGAGGGTTACGCCTTCGCCACCGCGGCCATGCACGACAAGTACGAGCTGGAGCTGGTGACCAACCTGCCCATCGACGAGCACTGGGCCGCGCGCGTCAGCCTCGACTACGGCAAGCAGTCCAAGGGCTTCTACCACCTGTTCGCGATCGACCAGTACGCCGACGCCACCGAGCGCCAGTTCGGCCGCGCGCAGCTGAACTACACCAACGGCAATTTCACCGCGAACGCCATGGTCGAGCGGGCCAACGAGCGTACGCCGGGCCTGGTGTACCAGGTGGTGACCTTCGCCAACGCCAACTTCCCGCAGGGCTACTACACCGACAAGTACGAGACGGCCTGGAACTCGCCGTCCGCCGGCAAGCAGCGCCTGACCGACTTCGAGTTCACCACCAGCCTGGACCTGGGCTGGGCCACGCTGGCCACGGTGAGCAACCTGCGCGACCGGCGCGGGCAGAACCAGTACGACCGCGACGGGCTGTCGCCGGACTTCTTCCAGCCGCTGATCGCCACGCCGGGTCGCGTCTCCGCGTCGGGCCTGGCGACCATCCGCGCCACCGACTACGGCCTGGGCGGCGACCAGGTCGACCACGCGCGCATCACCTACCACGACGTCCACCTGAGCGGCGCGGCCCAGCGGCTCACCTGGGTGGCCGGCGGCGAATACTACCTGCTGAACGACACGCCCTCGAACATCCTGTCCAAGACGCCGACCACCGCCAGCCCCAACGCCGGCACCATCAGCCGCAGCCGGCTGCGGTTCGAATCCTATGCCTTCTATGGCGAACTGGGCTTCGACCTGACCTCGCAGCTGAACCTCTCGGGCGACCTGCGCTACACGCATGACGACGAGGACTTCCTGCAGCGCCAGTACGTCTATGTGACCGACGTCCCGATCACCACGCCCAGCCTCAACCCGACCGGCAGCCGCCAGCAGGGCAACGTCTCCTACACAGCCACCCTGGCCTACAAGCCCACCGGCCAGATGCTGCTCTACGCCAAGGTGGGCTCGGCCTACCGGGCCGGCGGGTTCAATGGCAACCTGGGCGATGCGCGCCAGCCGATCCCGATCCCGCTCGAGTTCGATAACGAGACCATGACCGCCTACGAGGTCGGCTTCAAAGGCAACCTGACCTCGAACCTCTTCCTGACGGCGGCGGCCTATTCCAACCACTTCGACAACCTGGTCCTGCAGGGCGACAACGGCTGCCGGATCAGCCTGCCGTCGTGCCCGGTTCAGGCGACCTCCTTCGCGTTCAACGCCGGCCCGGCGCGGCTCTGGGGCATCGAGGTGGAGGCGACGGCCCGGGCGCAGGTGGCCGGTGGGGCCCTGCGCGTCACGGTCGGCGGTTCGCGCCAGGGCGGCCATGTCACCGGCGGCGTCGACAAGGGTTTCAAGCAGCCCCAGCAGCCGAAGTGGACCGAGACCTTCAGCGCCACCTACCGCCACGACCTAGCCCGCGGCGTCGTCGGCTTCGTCAACGTCAACGGCTCGGGCCGCCAGGGCGGGGTGCAGGAGGCCAACCAGACGACGCTGCTGCACGACTACGGCGTCTTCAACCTGCGCGGCGGCCTGGACTGGAAGTCGTACGAACTGACCGGCTACGTGAACAACGCCGGCGACAAGTCCTACCTGGTCTTCCACGCCCCCACGGCGACCGGCGACGTGCGCCGCTACAACCAGCCGCGCACCTACGGCGTCCAGCTCCGCTACAGCTGGTGACGGTCGCGCCGGCCGATGGCCTCAGCTAGCGTCGCGCCATGGAGCCCTCGGACCCCCCACGCGCGTCGCGACGCAGCCTTCTCGGCGGCGGGGCGGGGCTGTTGGCGGCCAGCGGGGCCGCGGCGCGGGCGCCGGCGGTGACGGTCGGCTCCGCGGCTGACGCCCAGGCGATCCTCGAGCGCTACCACGGCTTGGGGCTCAAGGCGTCGGGGAGCCCCGGCGACATCGCCACAGGCGCGTGGATCGAGGCCGAGCTGACGGCCGCCGGCTACGGCTGCGTGCGCCAGCCGTTCGAGACGCCGGCTTACGAGGGTGAACCGCCAACGCTCACCGCCGGGACCGCCCGCGCGGAGCTGATCCCGCAGGCCATCGTGCAGACCACCGGCCAGGACGGCGTTACTGGCCCGCTGTACCTCGCCGGCCAGGGATCCGCCGCGCCCGGCGGAATCGCCCTCATCGTCCTGCCCCATGCCCGCTGGTCGACCGCCAAGGGCGAGGTCGAGCGGCGGGTCCAGGCGGCGATCGGCGCGGGCGCGGCGGGCGTGGTGCTGGTGACCACCGGCCCCACCGGCGAGGCCCTGGCCCTGAACGCGCCGGTGGACCGGCCCCTGTTCGACCGACCCGTGGCTGTCCTCGCGCCGCGGCAGGCCGAGCCTTTCCTCCAGGCGGCTAGTCAAGGCGAGACCGCCACCTTGCGCATTCCCGGGCGCTCGTTCCGACGGCCCGCGTTCAACGTCACCGCGACCCTGAAGCGCGGCGGGGGCCGGACCCTGGTCCTGTCCACGCCGCGGTCCGGCTGGTTCACCTGCGCCGGAGAGCGCGGGACGGGCCTCGCCGTCTGGCTGCTGCTGGCGCGCTGGGCGGCGAAGGCGAAGCTGGCGGCGGACGTGGCCCTCGTCTGCACCAGCGGCCACGAGTACGAATACGCCGGCGGCGAGGCCTATATCCGCGCCAGGGCGCCGCCGAACGACACCGCCCTGTGGGTCCACCTGGGCGCCAATGTCGCGGCGCGCGACTGGCACGAGCGCGGCCCGCTGCTCTCGCCCCTGCCCAGCGCCGACCCCCAGCGGTTCCTGCTGGCCAGCCCCCCGCTGGTCCCCGCAGCCCAGGCGGCCTTCGCCGGCCTGCCCGGGCTGGAGCAGGTCTATGCCGCCGATCCCAAGCAGGCGGCGGGCGAGCTCAGCAGCATCCTGGCCGGCGGCTATGGGCCGGTGATCGGCGTCTTCGGCTCGCATCGCTTCCACCACGCGCGGAACGACGACCTGCGCTGCGTGGAGCCCACGCTGGTCCCGCCGGTGGCGGCCGCCTTCGCGAAGGTGATCTCCCAGGCGTTGCAGAAAGTGGCATAGGGCGTGACAATATCCCCGAGCATTTGAAGGGGAGGGCGCGATGCAGACGCCGCACTACCGGATCCTGGGCGGCCTCGGCTCGCCCTATTCGCTGAAAATGCGCGCGATCCTGCGCTACCGCCGCCTGCCGCACGTGTGGGTGCAGATCAACGACAGCCACAACGAGGAGCGCGCCCAGGTCCGCGCGCCGGTGATCCCGGTGCTGCGCTATCCCGACGGCGGCTACCACAACGACTCCACCCCGATGATCTACGAGCTGGAGGCGCTGCATGCGGAGCGCGGCGTCGTGCCGGCCGATCCGGGCGACGCCTTCCTGGCCTTCCTGCTGGAGGACATGGCCGACGAGTGGGGCACCAAGCTGATGTTCCACTACCGCTGGTTCCGCGAGCGCGACCAGGTGCGGATGAGCGAGTGGCTGGCCTACGATCGGGCCCAGGGCGGCGGCTATGCCGGCATCAAGGCGTTCGCCGACCGCTTCCGCGACCGCCAGGTGGGCCGCATGGCGCTGGTGGGCTGCACGCCGCAGAACGCCCCGATCATCGAGGACACCGCCCGCACCCTGGCCGCCATCTTCGAGGCCCAGGTGCTGGAGCGGCCGTTCCTCTTCGGGGCGCGTCCCTCGCTGGCCGAGTTCGGCTGGTACGGCCAGTTCTCCCAGCTGATCGTCGATCCCACGCCCAACGATCTGATGCGCGAGATCGCGCCCTTCACGGTGCGCTGGCTGATGCACATGGACGACCTGTCGGGCCTGGAAGAGGGGGCTTGGCGCGCGCCCGGCGAGGCGCTGCCGCCGGCCGTGGACCAGCTGCTGGCCTTCGCCGGCGAGGTCTATTTCCCGTTCCTGGAAGCCAACGCCCAAGCCATCGCCGACAGCGCCGAGACCTTCACCGTCGAACTGCTGGGCCGGCCCTACACCCAGGCCCCGTTCAAGTATCAGGTCCGCTGCCTGGAACAGCTGCGACGCGCCTTCGTCGACCTGCCGGCGGAGGCCCGGGACCGCATCGCCCCGCGGCTGGACAAGGCCGGCGTCCTCGCCCGCCTCACGAAGCGCATCGTCCCGGCTTGATCCATGGGTAGGATGGGGGAATGGACGAGATTCCCCACCCCAGCACGCCGCAGATGGCGTCGCCCACCTACCGCCTGGCCTCCCTGGACCAGGACTTCATCATGGGCCCCTCCATGCGGGGCGTCCGCTTCCTGCTGGAGTTCGCCAAGGCGGACGAGGCGCTGCGCACCTGGGGTGTGGTCTCCACCATCGTGGTGTTCGGCAGCGCGCGGGTGGGCGAGGAGGGCTCTGACGCGCACCGCCGGTGGTACGCCGCCGCGCGCGAGTTCGGCGGGATCGCCTCCAGGCTGGGCGGCGCCCACCTGTCGGCCCGCAAGGAGCGGCACAATGTGATCTGCACCGGCGGCGGGCCGGGGATCATGGAGGCCGCCAACCGCGGCGCCGCCGACGTGGGCGCGCCGTCCATCGGGCTCAACATCACCCTGCCGCACGAGCAGTACCCCAACCCCTACACCACGCCCGAGCTCACCTTCCGCTTCCACTACTTCGCCATGCGCAAGATGCACCTGGCCATGCGGGCCAACGCCCTGGTGGTGTTCCCGGGCGGGTTCGGGACCCTGGACGAGCTGTTCGAGGTGCTGACCCTGCGCCAGACCGACAAAAGCCCGCCGATCCCCATCGTGCTGTTCGACGAGGGCTACTGGCGCTCGGTGATCAACTTCGATGCCCTGGTGGCCGCCGGCATGGTCAAGGCCGCGGACCTGGCCCTGTTCCGCTTCGCCGAGACGCCGCAGGCGGTCTGGGACTGCCTGGTCGACGGCGGCCTGAAGCCCCATGCCGAGCCCGACTGGGAGGCGCCGCCGGCGGATCCGCAGGACCACGCCTGAGCAGGCTTGCGAAGCCACGCGCGGCGGCGCCAACTGGCCGGCGGAGCAGGGGAATCCTCACCGCATGGACATCGGCGTCTTCATCCCGATCGGCAACAACGGCTGGCTGATCTCGGCCACCTCGCCGCAGTACATGCCCAGCTTCGAGCTGAACAAGGAGATCACCCAGAAGGCCGAGCGCTGCGGCTTCGACTTCGCCCTCTCGATGATCAAGCTGCGCGGGTTCGGCGGGAAGACGGAGTTCTGGGAGCACAACCTGGAGAGCTTCACCCTGATGGCGGGGCTGGCCGCGGTCACCTCGAAGATCAAGCTCTTCGCCACGGTGGCGACCCTCACCATCCCGCCGGCGATCGTGGCGCGGATGGCCTCGACGATCGATTCCATCGCGCCCGGCCGGTTCGGCATCAACCTGGTCACCGGCTGGCAGAAGGCCGAGTACGACCAGATGGGCCTGTGGCCCGGCGACACCCACTACCGCGACCGCTACAACTACCTGGCCGAGTACGCGACGGTGCTGAAGGGCCTGATGGAGACGGGCGTCAGCGACTTCTCCGGCAAGTACTTCCAGATGCGCGACTGCCGCGTCAGCCCGCGGCCGTCGGCGGGGGTGAAGATCATCTGCGCCGGCTCCAGCGACGAGGGCCTGGCCTTCACCGCCCAGTACGCGGACTACAGCTTCGCCCTCGGCATGGGGACCAATACGCCCACCAAGTTCGCCTCGGTGAGCTCGCGCCTGGCCGATGCGAAGGCCAAGACCGGCCGCGACGTGGCCGCCTACATCCTCTTCATGGTGATCGCCGACGAGACCGACGAGAGGGCCATGGCCAAGTGGCAGCTCTATCGCGACGGCGCCGACCAGGACGCCCTGGCCTGGCTGACCAACCAGGCCGCGCCCAACGCCCAGCACGGCGCCGCCAACACCAACACCACCCAGCTCGCCGCGCCGGAGTCGGCCGTGAACCTCAACATGGGCACCCTGGTGGGCAGCTATGAGAACGTCGCCCGGATGCTGGACGAGGTCGCCGAGGTGCCCGGGACGGCGGGCGGGCTGCTGACCTTCGACGACTTCGTGCAGGGGGTGGAGAACTTCGGGACCAGGATCCAGCCGCTGATGAAGAGCCGGGCGCATGTGCATGCCGATGCGTGAGGGCGCCCCTTGTTCCTTTCCCACGCAGTGGGAGAGGAACGAGCCATGCATAGACCTACCGTCCCGCTCCCCGGCGCCGTCACCCTGCCGGCGCGGCCGGAGAACCTGCCGATCGATCCCAAGGCCACGGCGCTGATCGTGGTGGACATGCAGAACGCCTACGCCAGCCCGGGCGGCTACCTGGACCTGGCGGGCTTCGACATCGAGGGCGCCGCCGCGGTGATCGAGAAGATCGCCGTCACCGTCGAGGCCGCGCGCCGGGCGGGCGTGCAGGTGGTGTTCTTCCAGAACGGCTGGGACCCCGGCTATGCCGAGGCGGGCGGTCCCGGCTCGCCCAACTGGTGGAAGTCCAACGCCCTGAAGACCATGCGCGAGCGTCCGGAGTTGGAGGGCCAGCTCCTGGCCAAGGGAACCTGGGACTATGCCCTGGTGGACCGGCTGCCGCCGCAGCCCGGCGACATCGTCATCCCCAAGCCGCGCTACTCGGCGTTCTTCAACACCGCCCTGGATTCCATGCTGCGGGCGCGCGGCATCCGCAACCTCGCCTTTTGCGGCATCGCCACCAACGTCTGCGTGGAGAGCACCCTGCGCGACGGCTACCACCTGGAATATTTCGGCGTCCTGCTGGAGGACGCCACCCATCAGGCGGGCCCGGCGTTCCTGCAGGAGGCCAGCGTCTACAACATCGAGAAGTTCTTCGGCTGGGTGTCCAACACCGCCGACTTCTGCGGCGCCATCGGCCAGGCGCCGCCGTCCAACCCGTAACGAGGACCAAGCATGCCCAAGACCGTCATCACGCCGCCCGGGACCGGCACGCCGATCGCGCCGTTCTCACCCGGGACCCTCGCCGACGGGGTGGTCTATGTCTCGGGCACCCTGGCCTTCGACAAGGACAACAACGTCGCCCACGTCGGCGACGCCGCCGCCCAGACGCGCCAGGTGCTGGAGACCATCAAGTCCGTGGTGGAGACCGCCGGCGGAACGCTGGAAGACGTGACCATGAACCACATCTTCCTCAAGGACTGGTCCGACTACGCCGCCATCAACAAGGTCTACGCCGAGTACTTCCCCGGCGAGAAACCGGCGCGCTTCTGCATCCAGTGCGGGCTGGTGCGCCCGGACTTCCTGGTGGAGATCGCCAGCATCGCCCACGTCGGCAAGCGGTAGCGCCATGACCGTGGAAGCCAACGGCCGGACCGCCGATTTCGACATCGACCCGATGTTCCTGGACCGCTGGTCCCCGCGGGCCTTCTCGGGCGAGGCCATGCCGCACGAGCTCCTGATGAGCCTGTTCGAGGCGGCGCGCTGGGCGCCCTCGGCCTTCAACGGCCAGCCCTGGCGCTTCGTCTACGCCCACGCCGGCACGACCGACTGGGACCGGCTGATGGAGGTGCTGATCCCCTACAACCAGGCCTGGGTGAAGCACGCCTCGGTGCTGATGTTCGTGATCTCCGACCGCTTCCGGCGGTCCGAGGGGCGCGAGCCCGAGCCGCTGTACAGCCATTCGTTCGACACTGGCGCGGCCTGGGCGTGCCTGGCGCTGCAGGCCCATCGCGCCGGCTGGGCGGCGCACGGGATGAGCGGGTTCGACCTGGCCCGGGCCCATGAGGTGCTGGGCGTGCCCGAGGCGGAGTACCGCGTGGAGGCGGCCATCGCGGTCGGGCGACCTGTCGACGCCGCGATCCTGGACGAGCCCTACCGCTCGCGCGAAAAACCGAGTTCGCGCAAGCCCGTGTCGAGCTTTGCTTTCGAAGGCGCGTTCCGGGTGTAGGCTGTGGCGCAGCGGCGCAAGTCAGACGCCGTCAGCGCTGCGGGGGTTGCGCCATGAACGATATCGACCGGTCCATCGGCGTGCGCACCTTTGCGAGCGACGCCGTCCACCTGATCCGCACCACCCAGACTATCCAGTACCAGCTGAGCCAGATGGCCGACCAGAAGGCCAACATGGTGCTGGCCGCCAGCTTCGTGATCTTCACGGTGACGCTGAGCCAGGCCAAGGGCGGGGTGGCCACCCTGCCGCTGCCGCTCATGGTGCTGGGCGCCTCGGCTTTCTCGGCCGCCTTCCTGGCGATCCTGGCCGTGCTGCCGTCGGTCAAGGCGCCGCCCAAGGCCACCGGGGTGAAGAACGTGCTGTTCTTCAACGCCTTCACCCAGATCCCCGAGCAGGAGTTCGTGGAGATGCTGCTCGGCATCATGGGCGACTCGAAGACCATGTACGAGGCCATGGCCCACGACATCTACCAGAACGGCCAGGTGCTCGCGCACAAGAAGTACCGCTACCTCGGCTACGCCTATCGCATCCTTTTGACCGGCCTGGTGGCCAGCTTCATCACCTTCATGATCCCGTTCCTGCTGCGCGGGCTGAAGGTCTAGCAGGCGTCACGGCCGCCAGTCGGGCGGGGCCAGTTCGAAGCCTTCGAACCGGAACCCGGGGACCACGACGCAGGCCACCAGGGTCCAGCCCCGCTCCGCCTCTGCCGACTGCCACTCGTGCGCGCGCACAAGCCGCTGCGGCGCATGCCCGGGCCCGGGGCCGAGCCAGGCTTCCACGGTCACGCCCTCGTGGGCGGTGAGCAGGCGCAGGGGCGCCCCGGCCTGGAAGATCCACAGCTCCTCGGCGTCGACCCGGTGCCAGTGCGAGCGGTGGCCTTCCTCCAGCAGGAACAGGATCGAGGTGCCCGCGGCGCGGCCGTCCGGCATCGCCGCCTCGGAGCGCCAGGTCTCGCGATACCAGCCGCCCTCGGGGTGCGGGCGCAGGCCCAGGCGGGCGATGATCTCGGCAGCGTCGCTCATGCGGGGCAAAGAATGGCCGATCCGTCGGCGGTCGTCAGCCCGACCTTGACCGCGCCGCCGCGCTCGGGCCGGCTTGGGCTCATGAAACGATTCCTCGCAGCCCTGGTGGGGGCCCTGGTCGCTGCCGGCGCGGCCGCCGCCGCCACGCCGGACCTGGCGAAGATGTCGCCGGCCGAACTGGCGGCCTTCATGACCGCCTTCCCGAAGGGCGGCGAGCTGCACAACCACCTGGGCGGCGGCACGCCGGCGGAGGACATCCTGACCTGGGCGGTGGAAGACGGCCTGTGCGTCGACATGGTCGAGCTGGCCATCCGCGGCGCGGGCCCCTGCACCGCCGACAACCTGAAGCCTGCCGCCGCGGTCGCCGGCGACGAGGCCCTGCGCTCGGCCCTGATCGACAGCCTGACGGTGCGCCATCCCGGCTTCCGCGACCGCTCCGGCCACGACCAGTTCTTCAGCGCCTTCGCCCGGCGCAGCGTGTTGCCGCGCCGCGGCGGCGACGCCCTGGCCGAGACCCTGGACGGCCTGGCGCGGCAGAACACCTTCTACGCCGAGCTGATGGTCTCGCCGCAGGTGGGGACGTCGCGCGGCCTGGGCGCCCGAGTGGGCTGGCGCGGCGATCCGGCCGCCACGCGCGCCGCGCTGAGCGAGGCGGGCCTGGAGAAGCTGGTCCCCGCGGTCAGCGCCGACACCGACGCGCTGGAGGCCCGGGCCCGGCAGGTGATGAAGTGTGGCGCGCCGGCAGCCCATGGCGGCTGCCAGGTGACGGTGCGCTTCCTGTTCCAGGCCCTGCGCCAGGGCCCGCCCGAGCAGACCATGGCCCAGCTGCAGCTGGCCGTGGCGGTCATCCAGGCCGACAAGCGCTGGGTGGGCCTGCAGCTGGTGGCGCCCGAGGACAGCTACGACGCCACGCGGTACTACGACCTGCATATGCACATGGTGGACCTGCTCACCGACCATGGCCGCAAGGTCCCGGTGGCCCTACACGCGGGGGAGGTGACCCTGAAGCTGGTGGCGCCGGCGGAGGTCAGCCACCGGGTGCGCGACGCGGTGGAGATCGCCGGCGCCCGCCGCATCGGCCACGGGACCGACCTGCCGCTGGAGACCGGGGCCGCCCAGCTGGCGGCCGAGATGGCGGCCAAGGGCGTGCTGGTGGAGGTGAACCTGCTCTCCAACCAGGCGATCCTGGAGATCGACCCCAAGGACCACCCCTACGCCTGGCTGCGCAAGATGGGCGTGCCGGCCAGTCTCTCCACCGACGACGCCGGGATCAGCCGCAGCGAGCTCGCCGGAGACTACGCCGCCGCGGTGCGCAACGGGGCCACTTACGACGACCTGAAGACTTCGGCGCGCAACGCCATCGCCTTCAGCTTCCTGCCGGGGGAGGGACTCTGGGCCGATCCGAACAGCTATCGGCGGCCGGTCGCGGCCTGTGCCGGCCAGATCGGCGCGGAGACGCCACACGGCGCCTGCGCCGAGCTGGTGGCCCGCAGCGATAAGGCGCGCGAACAGTGGCGCCACGAGCGGCTGCTGAAGGCGTTCGAGGCCGCCCGCTAGGGGAAGCGGAGTCTTCGCGCACAGCCCGTCTTCCATCCGTCGCAAATCGCCGTTAAGCCCGCGCTGGTTGTATTTGTGGCGTGGGTCCTGGTGTGGCGTCGATCCACCGCGCAGCGGCGTGGCAAGTCTGGATCCGGTGCGGCTGGAAGCTGCTGACCGTCTTCGCGCCGGTGTTCCTGGCGACGGGCGCCGGCCTCGGCGTCCTCATCCTCGACCTGCATGGCCCGGCCTGGCTGCCGTGGCTCGGCCTCGTTCCGGCCGCGGGGGTCGCGGCCCTGGCGATGCGGCCGGAGCCGCGCGGCGCACCGCCACCCTCGGGCGCCGACGCGCTGCTGACCCTGGCGATCGTGCTGGCGGCGCTCGTCTGGGCCTGGACGCTGTTCGGACCGGGCGTCCTGCCGATCGGCGATCCGGTGGCGGTGCCGCAGTTCGCCCGTAGCCTGGCCACCGGCCTGCCGCTCACCGAGGCCTTCCCGCCCGGCAGCTCCGGTCACGCCTATCCGCCGGGCTATCCGCTGCTGTTCGCCCCGGCTGAGGCGGTGCTGCAGCCCGACACGGCGCTGATGCTGTTCAAGCTGGTGACCGTGGCCGTCGCGGCCCTGATCCCGGCAGCCTGGGGCGGGCTGCACCGGGCCTTGTTCGCGCCCGACCGGCCGGCCTGGCAGGTGGCCGCCCTGGCCTATGTCGCCTTCATCCTGCTCGAGCGGCAGCTGGGCTTCCTGACGCCGTTCGCGGGCAAGAACGCGGTGGAGTTCGCGCTCCTGCTCTTCCCGGCGGTGATCCTGGCGACCATCCGCCTGGCCGAGCGGCCGCGCCTGTGGCCTCTGGCGGCCCTGCCGCTCGGCGGGCTGTTCGTGATCCACTACAGCATGCTGCACCTGGCGGCCGCCTTCCTCGCCGCCTACGCGCTCCTTGGCAGGCCGTGGCGCTGGGGGCCCGTGCTGCGGATGGTCGGCGCCGGAGCTATCGCTTGCGGCCTCCTGCTTCTGGCGGCGGGCGAGGCGCTGCACGATCCGCGGGCGGCGGCCGCGCCCTGGACGCTCGGGCCGGCGTTGGGCCTGCTGGCGCGGGCGGTTGTCGCGTCGCGACCGCCGCTGGTGATCTTCCACGACGCCGCCTTCGGCCTGACGCCGGCCTACTACCGGATCCTGGTGGTCGCGGCGTGCGGCGCCGTCGCGGTCGCGCTGGGTTTTTCGCTTCGGCGTCCCGGGCTGTGGCGTGCAGCGATGCTCTACGGCCTGGCCTTGGCCGCCAGCCTCGCCTTCGGCTACGGCGTCGTGCCGGCGCGGATCAACCTCGACTTCGTGCGCTGCTTCGCCTGGACGCTGCAGGCCGCCCTGTTCCTCGTGGCGATGCTGGCCCTGGTCGAGGGCTGGGGCAGGCTCGCGGGGTCATGGCGCTGGGCGGCGCCGTTGGCCGCCGCGCCGGTCCTGGCCGTGGCGCTCGCGATCGCCTGGCACGACATGCGGGTGGAGCGCGCCGCCTTCCGCCAGGCCACCCAGCCGCGCGCGGCCATTCACCAGATCGCCGCGGCCCTGCCGCAGGATCGCGCCTGCATGCTGATCGCCCACGGTCAGGCGCGCCCGGACGTCCTGGTGACCATCCAGGACGCCCCGCCCTGGAACTATGCGGAGGCCCTCAGCCCCTGCGTGTTCGTCGGCGGCTCGTGGGTCCACGCCGGGTGGCCGGGCGGCCGCGACCTCGACGGCCTGCCCTCGGCCGAGGCGCTGCGCCGGCTGCCGGCGGGCCTGCCGGTGTACTTCGTTGGACCGCGCGCGCAGCTGGACGCCTACGCCGGCGCCCTGGCCGGGCAGGGGCTCGGCTGGGCGTGGCGGCCGGCCGGCCAAGCCGCGGGATCGGCCCTGTGGCGGGCGGAGCGCCCGTCCGGGTCCTACGCCTCGAACGCCATGTAGATGAACCGGGTCACGAACAGGGCCGCCAGGGCGAACAGCAGCCAGTCGGCCTTCTCGAACCGGCGGGCGACGACCTTCAGCAGGGCATAGGCGATGACCCCCACCGCCAGGCCGTTGGCGATGGAAAAGGTCAGCGGGATCATCACCAGGGTCAGGAACGCGGGGATCGCCACCACCGGATCCTCCCAGTCGATCTCGACCAGGGGCGCCATCATCATCCCGCCCACCAGCACCAGGGCCGGCGCGGTGGCCGCCGCCGGGATCACCTGGGCCCAGGGCGCCACGAACAGCGTCGCCAGGAACATCAGCCCGGTGACCACCGCGGTGAGGCCCGTGCGCCCGCCCGCCGACACGCCCGAGGCGCTCTCGATGTAGCTGACCACCGTCGAGGTGCCGGCGAAGGAGCCGACGATGGTGGCGGTGGCGTCGGCGAAGAGGATGCGGTTCAGGCGCGGGATGGTGCCGTCCGGCTGCACCAGCCCGGCCTTCTTCGAGACCGCGACCAGGGTGCCGACATTGTCGAACAGGTCGACGAACAGGAAGACGAACAGGATCTCCAGCAGCGACAGGCCGAAGCCCTTTCCGCCGATCCCGAGGGCGGCCGGGATGTCCAGCTTCAGCGCCGTGCCGGTCATCTGGTCCAGGCTGTAGGGCTGCGGCGCCCATTGGGCGAGGCCCAGCAGCCAGCCCAGCACCGCGGTCGCCACGATGCCGATGAAGATCGCCCCCTTCACCCGCAGCACGGTCAGGCCAGAGAGGATCGCCAGGCCCAGCAGCGCCAGGGCGACGGTTGAGGAGTGGATGTTCCCGAGCCCGACGATGGTGGCGGGATTGGCGACGACCAGGCCCGCGCCGCGCAGTCCGATGAAGGCGATGAAGAGGCCGACCCCGGCTGCGATGGCCGAGAACAGCGCCCGCGGGATCGCGCTGACGATCAGCTGGCGCACGCCCGCCACCGTCAGGACAATGAACAGAACCCCGGAGATGAACACCAGCCCCAGCGCCGTCTGCCACGGCACGCCCATGCCCTTGACCACGGTGAAGGCGAAATAGGCGTTGAGGCCCATCCCGGGCGCGAGCGCGATCGGGTAGTTGGCGATCAGGCCCATCAGCAGGCAGCCGACCCCGGCGGCCAGGCAGGTGGCGGCCGCCACGCCCGCGACCGGCATTCCGGTCGAGCCCAGGATCGAGGGATTGACCAGGACGATATAGGCCATGGTCAGGAAGGTGGTGAGGCCGGCCAGCACCTCGGTCCGGACGCTCGTGCCCCGTTCGCGAAGCTGGAAAGTGCGCTCGATCAGGCTCATTTCGCGGCCGCCTGCGGGACGGTGGCGGCGTACTTGCCCCAGCCGGAGACCAGGGCCTTCACCACCGGCTGGCCCACCTTGTAGGCCGCCTCGAAGGCCGCCGCGGCGCCGCCCTCGGTGAACTCCACCACCTGGCTCTCCCCGTCGCCCTCGCGGGTGTAGTTGCTGCCCGTGCGCAGGACGAGGATGCGGCGCATGTCGACCTTGCCGGCGCGGCTGAAGAGGTCGAGCACGTCCAGGATCCCCTGGTCCTCGCACTCGCTCATGGCGAAGACGCCGGCGCCGTCGGTGTAGGCCTTGACCCAGTCGCGGGCCCATTGGGTCTTCAGGTCGCCGTGCCAGAAGCGCACGGTGCCCAGATCGTCGCCGATGAACACCTGGGGCAGCTTCTGGGCCTCCGGCTCGCTCTTGAAGCGGAGGCGGGTGGCGGCCAGGTGGGGATTGTCGGGGAGCTCGATGTCCTTGGTCAGCTGGAAGGCCCACTGGGTCAGGCCCGGGTCCAGCCGCCAGACCATGCCGCTGGAGCCGGGCGCCGCCGCCTTGACGCCCGGCCGCCTGGCGCCGGTGGCGTAGAGGCCCCAGGGCCAGTCCTTGGGGATCTCGCGGTCGTCGATCTCGAAGATCGGGTCGGCGTCCACCACCCAGTTGGCCCAGGCCGCGCTGCCGATGGAGCCGGCGCGGGGGTCGACCCCGGCGATGCCGGCGACGATCCAGTAGGCGTGGGAAAGGTCCAGGTCCGGGTCCAGCAGCAGGGCCGCCACGCTCTCCCGGGCCCGGCCGCGCATGCCGGTGACCACGCCCAGCACTCCGTCATCGGAGGCCAGCACGCGACCCTCGATCCCGGGGACCTTGACCGGATGGGTGAGGGGATAGCGCTCGGCCCAGGCCTGGAACTCGCCGGATTTCTTGGCGGCCGTGGCGCCGGATTCGAAGGTGGTCAGCACCACGACCTTCACCATCATCGGCTTGGCCAGCGCCAGGGAGGGCGCCAAGAGCGCGACGATCAGAGCGATGAGACGGAACACGAGCACCCCCGAAGCAGCGGGGCCATGGTCGCGGGGCGCGGTGACGGGGGCAAGGGGTAAGCGGCGGCGGCGCGTGCGGCTCCGGTGGCTGCACCTTTAAGCGCCTCAGCGGCGGCAGCGCCTACTTCGCCGTCTTGGACTTCGCCGGCTTGGGCTTGGGCGCTGGCAGTTGTGCGGTGGTGACGCGGACGAGGTCGGTCAGCCCGTCCGCATCCTCCCAGCGGTCCGCGGGTATCAACAGGTAGGGCTTCGCGCCGGGATACGGCGGGACCTCCGCCGCATCCTCGGCCAGGGCCCGGGCGCCGGGGGTCGGCTTGAGGAAGAGCTGCTCGTCGGCGATGATCGCGATCATCTTGCCATCACAATAGACGCCGTACTCGCCGAACATCGGCCTGGCCGAGACGGCGCCGGCTCCGGCGATCTGCCCGACGATGTAATCCACGGTCCTGCGGTCGGTCGCCATCCGCCATTGTGAGCGGAGTTTTGGGGGCCCGGTCAACTCGGAGGCCGCTGCGCCCCCTAGCCCGACCGTGCGTGGGCCAGTTCGCCCATCAGGTAGGTGCGCTCCACCACGCGGTCGTCGGCCAGCACCGCGAGGACGAACAGCACCTCGGCCAGGGTCTTCGCCTGGGCGGTCCGCCGGGCCAGCAGGGGCGTCGCCGCGAGGTCCAGGACCAGGAAGTCGGCTTCCTTGCCGGGCGCCAGGTTGCCGACCTTGTGGTCGATGCGCAGGGCTCGCGCCCCGGCCAGGGTGCCGAGGTAGAAGGCCTGCAGCGGGTCCAGGTTGTCGCCCCGCAGCTGGCCGACCTTGTAGGCCTCGCCCATCATGTGCAGCAGGGAGAACGACCCGCCGCCGCCGACGTCGGTGCCGAGCGCGGTGTTCACACCGCAGGCGCAGGCCTGTTTCAGCGAGAAGAGGCCACTGCCCAGCAACAGGTTGGAGGAGGGGCAGAAGGCGGCCGACGCGCCCGCCGCCGCCATGCGCCGCAACGCCCCGTCGTCGGCGTGGACGCAGTGGGCGAAGACCGAGCGGGGGCCCACCAGCCCGAAGCTGTCGTAGACGTCCAGATAGTCGCGGGCGTCGGGAAACAGCTCGCCGACGCGGGCGATCTCGTCGGCGTTCTCCGACATGTGGGTGTGGACCAGCACATCGGGGTGGGCGGCCGCCAGCTCGCCCGCCATGGCCAGCTGCGCGTCGGTGGAGGTCACCGCGAAACGCGGGGTCACCGCATAGCCCAGCCGTCCGCGCCCGCGCCAGGCGCGGATCAGGGCCTCGGTGTCGGCGCGGCCGGTCTCGACCGTGTCGGTGAGGCCGGCGGGCGCATTGCGGTCCATCAGCACCTTGCCGCCGATCAGCCGCATGTTGCGCTTCAGCGCCGCCTCGAACAGCGCCTCGGCGGAAGCCCTGTGCACGGTGCAGAACGCCAGGGCGCTGGTGGTCCCGTTGGCCAGCAGCTGGTCCAGGAAGAAGTCCGCCGCGGCGTCGGCGTGGGCGCGGTCGGCAAAGGCCTGTTCGGCCGGGAAGGTGTGGGTGGTCAGCCAGTCCAGCAGCTGGGTCCCCCAGGCCGCCATCACGTCCACCTGCGGATAGTGCACGTGGGCGTCGACGAAGCCAGGCGTGATCAGCCGGCCGGGCAGCTCGCTGACCGCCACGTCCGAACCCAACGTCGGCGCGAGCTCGGCATAGGCGCCGGACGCGGCCACATGGCCGTCCTCCACCACCAGCAGGCCATCGGCGTGGTAGGCGCAGGCCTCCGCCGCGGGCGCGCGGGTTGGGTCCTCCAGCATGTGCAGGAGGGCGGCGCGGTAGGCGTGGCGCGTCATGGGCGGACCGCGATCCAGTCGGCTTCGGCCAGGGTGACCTCGTCGAGGTTGTCGCCCGGGCCCTCGCGGTCGACCACCAGGAAGTCGCTCTCCGCCTCCTGGGCCAGCAGGAAGTGGTGCCAGACGCCACGGGCGTAGTTGACGCCCTGATGGGGGGCCGCCTGGAAGAGGCGCACGGCCGCCGGATCGAAGTCGCCGCGCGGCGCCACGGCCACCAGATAGGGCCGCCCCTGCAGCGGCATGAAGGCCTGGCTGCCCAGGGGATGGCGCTCGAAGATCTTCAGCACCAGGGGCGTGAGCGGCGTGGAGCGGAAGAGGCTGATGATGGCGCGGCCCTCGCCGACCTCCACGTCCGCCAGGTCGTGGAAGCGGGTGGTCCAGCCGTAGTTGATCGGGATCACCTCCGCCCGCTCGGAGGCCTCGATCACCTCGCCGAACGGCGCGAAGGCGTCGGCGGTCAGGGGCTGGGGGGTGAGGCTACGCATGGCGGGCGCTCCTCTCCTCACCCGAAGGGGGAGGGGGGGCAGGCTGCGTTCGCGATTGCGCCATCACGATCCCACCTTCGCCCCGGCCTTGATCCAGGCGCCCAGCTGCGCGCGTTCGGCGTCGGTCATGTGGGTCTCGTTGCCCAGCGGCATGGATGGGGTCGCCACAGCGCGTTCGTAGATCTTGTCCGCCCGGCCCTTCAGGCCCTCGGCGGTGTCGAACATCGCCCCGTTCGGCGCGGTGGGCACGCCGCGGTGCGTCGGATGGGCCGAGTGGCACATGACGCAGTGGCGGTCGACGATGGCGCGGACCGCGGCATAGCCCGGGTCGGCCACCTCGACGACCTTCGGCTTGGAGGTCTCGTTGATCACCGCCACGGTCACGAAGGCCAGGGCGCCCATGGCCAGCACCTGCGGCTCGAAGCGGCCCGCGTTCTTCAGGTTGAAGAAGTGGCGGATGGTCCAGCCCGCCACGCCCAGCCCCGCCAGCCACAGCCAGCTGAACGGCCCCGCGAAGACCATCGGATAGTGGTTGCTGATCATGATGAGCAGCACCGGCAGCGTCATGTAGTTGTTGTGGACGGACCGCTGCTTGGCCTGCTTGCCCAGGGCCGGGTCGGGCGCCTGCCCGGCCAGCACCTGGGCCACCACCTTGCGCTGGTTCGGGATGATGATCATGAAGACGTTGGCGGCCATCACCGTGCCGATGATCGCGCCGACGTGCATGAAGGCGCCGAGGTCGGAGAACACCCGGCCGAGGCCATAGGCCGCCGCGGTCAGCACCAGGAACCACACGGCGCCGAACACCCGCAGGTTCTGGCCGATCGGCGAGCGGCAGAGGCCGTCGTACACCAGCCACCCGCCGGCCAGGCTGGCCAGCCCGATGGCGATCGCCTGCCAGGTCTCCAGCGGCAGCTTGGCCTTGTCGATCAGGTTCAGGTCCGCGCCGACGTAGAAGATCAGCGCCAGCAGCAGGAAGCCGGAGATCCAGGTGGTGTAGGCCTCCCACTTGAACCAGTGCAGCTCGTCCGGCATGTCGGCCGGCGCGACCATGAACTTGATCTGCCGGTAGAACCCGCCGGAGTGGACGCTCCACAGCTCCCCGGCGACGCCCTCACCAGCCTCCGGCGCCTTCTTCAGGTGGCTGTCCAGCCACATGAAATAGAACGACGACCCGATCCAGGCGATGCCCGCGATCAGGTGCAGCCACCGGATCGCCAGGTTCGCCCACGCCCCCCATTCCCCCATCACGCCGTCTCGTCCTCCTGCGTCAGTTCCAAAAGCTGCGCGGCCAGGGCGATGGCGATCACCGCCGGCGCCTTGTTCTTCAGGCTGGGGATGCCGATCGGGCAGTTCAGGCGGGCGATGGCCGCCTCGCCGAGGCCGTCGTCGCGCAGCCGGCTCTCGAAGCGCGCCCGTTTGGTGCGCGAGCCGATCAGGCCGAGGTAGCCGAAGGTTCCCCGCCGCAGGGCCGCGCGCGTGAGCCGGTAGTCCAGGTCGTGGCTGTGGGTGAAGATGGCCAGCAGCGAGCCGTCGGGCGCGACCTCCACGGCCTCTTCCAGCTCGTCCTCGCTGAGGATGGTCGCACGGGTGCCGCTGGCCTCGGGCCGCAGGTCCTCGCGGCTGGCCAGCCAGTCCAGGTGGAACGGCAGGGGCGCGACCGCGCGGGCCACGGCCTGGCCCACGTGCCCGGCGCCGAAGATCGCCAGGCGCGGCAGGGCGGGGCGGATCAGTTCGGACACGCGGGTCACCTCGGCGATGGAAAGGCGCGGGCTGTCCGAGCCCGCGGCGGTGGGCGCCTCCAGGGCGCGGACGAGGCCGTCGGCGCCGAAGCGGGCGGTCAGGCGGAAGGGCTCTTGCGCGCCGGCGGCCGGCTCCAGCCACGCGAGGCTTCGCGCGTCCACCCGCTCCACCAGCAGGCGCACATGGCCGCCGCAGCACTGGCCTAGCAGTGGGCCCAGCGGATAGTCCTGCAACGCATGGCGGCGCGCGGTCTGGCCCAGCAGCCGCCGCGCCTGGTCCAGGCCCTGGCGCTCCAGAGAGCCGCCGCCGATGGTGCCGCTGAACCGGTCGGGCCAGACCAGCATCCGCGCGCCCAGCTCCCGCGGGGTCGAGCCCTGGGCGCCGACGATGGTGACCATGGCCAGGGTCTCGCCGCGGCGGGCGGAGGCGAGGGCTTCTGCGATCCAGCTCGTCGACATCAAAGCCGGCTCCGCACGTCGCTGACCGCCGCCAGGATCCGCTCCGGAGTGGCGGGCGCATCGAGCTCGGGGATCACCCTGTGGCCGCCGACGCTGGCGACGGCGTCGGTCAGCGCCGAGAACACCGAGATCGCCAGCATCAGCGGCGGCTCGCCCACCGCCTTGGACCGGTGGACGGTGTTCTCGCGGTTCTCGCCCGGGCCCCAGATGGCGATGTTGAACACGTCCGGCCGGTCGCCCGCGGTGGGGATCTTGTAGGTGGAGGGGGCGTGGGTCCAAAGCCGGCCCCTGGCGTCGAACACCAGCTCCTCGGTGGTGAGCCAGCCCATGCCCTGGACGAAGCCGCCCTCGATCTGGCCCAGGTCGATGGCCGGGTTCAGCGAGCGGCCGACGTCGTGGAGGATGTCGACCCGCACCACCCGGTTCTCGCCGGTCAGGGTGTCGACCACCACCTCGGAGCAGGCCGCGCCATAGGCGAAGTAGTAGAACGGCCGGCCGGTATGGCTTTCGCGGTCGTAGTGGATGTCCGGGGTCTTGTAGAAGCCGGCGGCGGACAGCGAGACGCGGGCCAGATAGGCCTCGTTGACGAAGGCGCCGAAGCTCATGTGGCGCTCGCCGACCCGCACGCCGTCGACGCCGAAGGTGGGCTCGCCGCCATAGGCCTCGCGGGCGAAGGCGGCGAGGCGGGCCTTGATCTGCTCGCAGGCGTCCAGCGCCGCCATGCCGTTGAGGTCGCTGCCCGAGGAGGCGGCGGTGGCGGAGGTGTTGGGCGCCTTGTCCGTGCGCGTCGAGGTGATCTTCACGGCCGCCAGCGGGACCTGGAAGGCGTGGGCGACCACCTGGGCGACCTTGATGTTGAGCCCCTGGCCCATCTCGGTCCCGCCGTGGTTCAGGTGGATCGAGCCGTCGGTGTAGACGTGCACCAGGGCCGCCGCCTGGTTCAGGTGGGTGGTGGTGAAGGAGATGCCGAACTTGACCGGCGTCAGGGCCAGGCCGCGCTTGAGCTGGGTGTTCTCCGCATTCCAGCGCTGCACGGCGGCGCGGCGGGCGCGGTAGGCGCAGGCCTGCGCCAGTTCGCTCATCAGCTCGTGGGCGACGCTGTCGGTGACGGTCTGGCCGTAGGGCGTGAGGTCGCCGGCCACGCCGTAGAGGTTGGCCAGGCGCACATCCAGCGGGTCCTTGCCCAGGCTCCAGGCGGCCGCGTCCAGCGCCCGCTCGATGGCCATCATCCCCTGCGGTCCGCCGAAGCCGCGGAAGGCGGTGTTGGAGACGGTGTGGGTCATCAGGCGGTGCGAGACGATCTCGGCGGCCTGCAGCGCATAGGCGTTGTCGGCGTGGAACATCGCCCGGTCGTTGATGGCGCGGCTGAGGTCGGTGGAGAAGCCGCAGCGCGAGGCGAAGTCGAAGGCGGCGCCGGCGAGGCGACCGTCGTCGTCGAAGCCCAGCTGCCAGCCGATCTCGAAGTCGTGCCGCTTGCCGGTCATGGCCATGTCGTCGTCGCGGTCGAGGCGGATCTTGGCCGGCCGGCGGGTCTTGGTCGCCGCCAGCGCCGCCATGGCCGCCCATTGGACGGACTGGGTCTCCTTGCCGCCGAAGCCGCCGCCCATGCGGCGCACCTCCACGGTGATCGCGGCGTCCGGGCAGGCGAGGACACGGGCCAGCACGTGCTGGGTCTCGGTGGGATGCTGGGTCGAGGTCCAGACGTGCAGGTCGCCGCCCTCGCCGGGGACCACCAGGGCGACCTGGCCCTCGAGGTAGAAATGCTCTTGGCCGCCGACACCCAGGCGCCCGGCCAGGCGGTGCGGCGCGGCGGCGATGGCGGCCTGCGCGTCGCCCAGGCGCATGACCTGGGTCGGCTCGATGTGGGCCTCGGCGGCGCGCGCGGCGGCGATGTCCAGCAGGGCCGGCAGGTCCTCGTACTCCACCACGGCCAGGGCCGCGGCCGCCCGCGCCTTGGGCAGGGTCTCGCCGACCACGCAGAACAGCGGCTGGCCGACGAAGCTCACCTCGCCGTCCGCGAACATCGGGTCGTCGCCGGCGAAGGGGCTGATGTCGTTCTTGCCGGGGATGTCGGCCGGCGTCAGGACCGCCACGACGCCCGGGGCGGCGCGCACGGCGGCGAGGTCCAGCCGCGTCACGCGCGCATGGGCCTGGGCGCTCTGGCCGACGAAGAGGTGCGTCAGGCCCGGCGGCTCTGGAATGTCGTCGATATAGAGCGCCTCACCAGAGACGTGGCGCGCGGCGCTGTCATGGCCGATCGGCGCGTGCAGCGCGGACTTGAGGGCTGGGACGGCGCCGGAGTCAGCCATGGGCGGCCACCGGGGCCAGGGCGCGGACGCCGGCCGGCCCGCCTTCGGTCTCCAGGAACGCCCGGCGGACCAGGTTCTGCGCCGCCGTCAGGCGGTAGGCGGCCGAGGCGCGCATGTCGGTGATCGGCGTGAAATCCCGAGCCAGCGCTTCGGCGGCGGCCTCGACGGTCTCGCGCGTCCAGGGCCGGCCGGCCAGGGCCGCCTCCGCCTGCGCGGCGCGCTTGGGCGTAGCGGCCATGCCACCGAAGGCGATCCGCGCGTCGGTGATGCGTCCAGCCTCGAGCCCGACCGACAGGCCCATGCAGACCGCCGAGATGTCCTGGTCGAAGCGCTTGGAGAGCTTGGCGATGCGGACGATGCGGCCGGCGGCGGGCTTCTGGACCACCACCGCCTCCACGAACTCACCTGGCTGGCGGTCCTGCTTCCCGTAGGCCAGGAAGTAGGTCTCCAGCGGCAGCTCCCGCCGCGCCGCGCCTCGGCGCAGCACGAGCGTTGCGCCCGCCGCGATCAGGGCCGGGGGCATGTCGCCGATGGGTGAGCCGTTGGCGATGTTGCCGCAGACCGTTCCGAGGTTGCGCACCTGCAGCCCCCCCAGCCGGCGCAGCAGCGCATCGAATTCCGGATGCAGCGCGGCCAGGGCGGCATGGGCGTCGGCATAACGGACACCCGCGCCGATGCGGATCCTGTCCCCCAGATCCTCGATCGCTCGCAGATCGCCCGCCGCGTTCAGCGAGACGACGGTGGCCAGCTCCCGGTGCTGCTTGGTGACCCAGAGCCCGACGTCCGTGCCGCCGGCCAGGACCGTCGCCTCCGGATGCTCGACCAGCACCTGAGCCAGCTCGTCGGCGCTGCGCGGCGCGAAGAACCGGCGGCCCTTGTAGGCCAGGGCCAGGCCCTCGGCCGGCCGGATCGCCTGCAGCGCGGCGATCAGGGCCGCATCGTCGGCGGTGTCCGGGCTACCGCCCATGGCTTCGCCCGCCGCCAGGATCGGCCCATAGCCGGTGCAGCGGCAGAGGTTGCCGGCCAGGGCGTCCTTCAGGCTCGCCGCGTCGGTGGCCGCGCCGTCCCGCTGCGCCGCATAGAGGCTCATCACGAACCCCGGCGTGCAGAAGCCGCACTGGCTGGCGTGGGCGTCCACCATCGCCTGCTGCACCGGATGCAGCGCGCCCTCGCGGCCCAGGCTCTCGACCGTGAACAGGGCCCGCCCGTCCAGCATGGGCGCGAACAGGATGCAGGCGTTGACCGCCCGGAACCGCACCCGGTCCCCCTCCAGCTCGCCCAGCACCACGGTGCAGGCGCCGCAGTCGCCCTCGGCGCAGCCCTCCTTGGTCCCCGTGCGCCGCGCGTCGTAGCGCAGCCAGTTCAGGACGGTGAGGGTCGGGTCGGTGTCAGGCCCCAGCTCGCGGACCTCGCCGTCGAGCAGGAAGCGGATGGGCCGGGCCATCTCAGCTGCCCCGGTAGGTCGAGTAGGCATAGGGGCTGACCAGCAGCGGCACGTGGTAGTGCGCCGCCGCGTCGGCGATCCCGAAATCGATGACCACCGTCTCCAGGAAGGCGGGCGAGGGCAGGGGCACGCCCAGGTCGCGGAAGTAGTGCCCCACGTCGAACTCGAGCCGGTAGGTCCCCGCCTTGATGGTGGCGGCGTCCAGCAGCGGCCGATCCACCCGGCCGTCCAGGTTGGTCACCGCCTGCGCCAGGGTCTCGCCGCCCTGCATCAGGCGCAGCGACAGGCCCGAGGCCGGCTGGCCGTGCATGGTGTCGAGAACGTGGGTGGTGAGGCCGCTCATGCAGATTCCGTGTTCGCAGCCGCCCAGAATCGGCGCGGAGGGCGCGAATTGCAACCTCGGCCCCGGATTGCGAGGCTGCAGGCCCTTCGAAGCCTGCTAAGCGGACAGCCATGCCTGACGCCTACCCCCGCGACCTCATCGGCTACGGTAAGGAGCCGCCGCACGCCGACTGGCCTGGCGGCGCGCGCATCGCCATCCAGCTGGTGTTGAACTACGAGGAGGGCGGCGAGAACAGCGTCCTGCACGGCGACGCCGCGTCCGAGGCGTTCCTCTCCGACATGATCAATCCCGCCCCGGTGGTCGGGGCGCGGCACATGAGCATGGAGCAGATCTACGAATACGGCTCGCGCGCCGGCGTCTGGCGGCTGCTGCGGCTGTTCGAGCGCTATGGCGTGCCGGTGACGGTGTTCGGCGTGGCCATGGCGATGGAGCGCAATCCGGCGGTGGTGGAGGCGATGCTTGAGGCGGGCCACGAGATCGCCAGCCACGGCTGGCGCTGGATCAACTACCAGGACGTGCCCGAGCGTGTGGAACGCGAACATATGCTGCGCGCCATCGACATCCACCGCCGCCTGACCGGGGAAGCGCCGCTGGGCTGGTACACCGGCCGAACCAGCCCCAACACCCGGCGCATCGTCGCCGACCACGGCGGGTTCCTCTATGACGCCGACGACTACTCCGACGACCTGCCGTTCTGGACGCAGGTGAACCGCCGCCCGCACCTGATCGTGCCCTACACGCTGGAGGCCAACGACATGCGCTTCTCCGGCACGGGCCTCAACACCGGCGAGCAGTTCTTCTCCTATCTCAAGGACGCCTTCGACGTGCTCTACGCCGAGGGCGAGGATCGGCCGAAGATGATGTCGGTGGGCCTGCACTGCCGCATCGTCGGGCGGCCGGGCAAGATGGCGGGGCTGGAGCGGTTCCTGCACTATGCCCTCGGCCACCAGGACGTCTGGTTCTGCCGCCGCGCCGACATCGCCCGCCACTGGCGCGAGCGGCATCCGTATGCGGTATGACGCGGCCACGGCGGGCAAGATGACCAAGGACCAATTCGTCGCTCGCTTCGGTGGCGTCTACGAGCACTCGCCATGGGTGGCGGAGGGGGTCTGGCCGCTGGCCGCCGCCGGCGGCCTCGGGACGGCCGAGGTGATGGCGCGCGAGATGAGGGTCGTGGTCGAGGCCGCGTCGCGGGAGATGAAGCTGGCGCTGATCCGGGCCCACCCGGAGCTGGCCGGCCGGGCGCGCATGGCCGACGCCTCGGTGCGCGAACAGGCGGGCGCGGGCCTGGACCAATGCAGCCCGCAGGAGTTCGCGGCGTTCCAGCGGCTCAATGGCGCCTACAACGCCCGCTTCGGCTTCCCCTTCATCGTCGCCGTGAAGGGCATGAGCCGGGCCGACATCCTGGCCGCCTTCGAGGCGCGCCTGGCCAACGACCCCGAAACCGAGTTCGAGGCGGCGATGGAGCAGATCCACCGGATCGCCGGTTTCCGGCTCGCCGATCTTCTGTAAGAAGCCGCCATGTTCGACGACCTGCGCCGCAGCTTTGTGGATCTCGCCCAGCCGCGCCTGGGCTCGGAGGTGGTCTACGCCACCGACGACTTCTTCGCCGACAAGGCCCGCCTGATCAGCCCGGCCGAGCCGGTGTTCATCCCCGGCAAGTACGACGACAACGGCAAGTGGATGGACGGCTGGGAAAGCCGGCGCAAGCGCACGCCGGGCCACGACTGGTGCGTGATCAAGCTGGGCGTCCCCGGCGTGATCGCCGGCTTCGAGATCGACACGCGGCACTTCACCGGCAACTACCCGCCGGGCGCGGAGCTGGAGGTCTGCGTCTCCGGCGAAACGGTCCCGGGCGAGGACGCCGGATGGGTGAAGGTGACCCAGCGCCTGGCGCTCAAGGGCGACGACCGCGCCTGGGTCCCGGTGCAGCACGTCCAGCCGGTCACCCACGTGCGCCTGCACATCTTCCCGGACGGCGGCGTGGCGCGGCTACGGGTCTGGGGCCGGGTGGATCCGGACTGGTCGAAGGTGGCGCATGGCGAGGTCATCGACCTCCTGGCCATGGCCTGGGGCGGACGCGGCGTTACCGCCAACGACGAACATTTCGGCCGCGTGGAGAACCTGACCGCGCCTGGCCGCGGGGTGGACATGGGCGACGGCTGGGAGACGCGGCGGCGGCGCGAGCCCGGCCACGACTGGGCGATCCTGGAGCTGGGGACCTTCGGGCGGATCGAGGACGTCATCGTCGACACCGCCCACTTCAAGGGCAACTACCCCGACCGCTGCTCGATCCAGGCCACCGCCCGGGCGCATGGAACGCCCGCCGAGATCGCCGAGCAGGCCCAGGCCTGGCCCATCCTGCTGCCCGAGGTGAAGCTCTCGCCCGACCACGTCCACAGTTTCATGGGCCAGCTGGCCGACGTCGGCCCGGTGCGGTTCGTACGCCTCAACATCTTCCCCGACGGGGGTGTCAGCCGCCTGCGCCTGATGGGGACTGTGGCGCGGTAGGCGCGTCCATCGCGTGTCATCCCGGTTTCGCGGGACGCGAAGACCGGGACCCATCCAGCTCTGAACTTCGCGTCCGAAGCCTGGTAGACGGACGTTCTTGGGTCCCGGTCTTCGGCTGCGCCGAAACCGGGATGACATGCGGGGTTAGGCCGGGAGAGCGATCGGAAGTCCGCCGGCCCGGCTCAGGAACCCGATCACCTCGTCCAACCCCGCGAGCCGCGTCAGGTCGGTGAACACGAAGGGCCGCTCGCCGCGAGCGGTGCGCGCGTCGCGGTCCATCACCGAAAGGTCCGCACCCACGTGGGGCGCGAGGTCGGTCTTGTTGATGATCAGGAGGTCCGAGCGTGTGATGGCCGGCCCGCCCTTGCGCGGGATCTTCTCGCCCTGGCAGACGCTGACCACATAGAGCGTGAGGTCGGCCAGGTCCGGCGAGAAGGTGGCCGCCAGGTTGTCGCCGCCGCTCTCGATGAAGATCACGTCCAGGTCCGGGAACCGGCGGTTCAGGTCGGCCACGGCGGCGAGGTTCAGCGAGGCGTCCTCGCGGATCGCGGTGTGCGGGCAGCCGCCCGTCTCGACACCCAGGATCCGGTCGCTGGGCAGGGCCTGCACCCGGTTCAGGATCAGGGCGTCTTCCTGGGTGTAGATGTCGTTGGTGATCACCGCGATCGACCAGCGGTCGCGCATGGCCTTGCACAGCTTCTCGGTCAGGGTGGTCTTGCCCGAGCCTACCGGCCCGCCGATCCCCACGCGTAATGGCCCGTTGCCACTCATGAGATGGCCCCGCTCATGAGATGAACAGCCTTCCTTCAAGCGTCTCGTGGCGCATGGCGGCGATGTCGGAGACCAGGGCGCATTGGCCGAGGTCGTCCAGGGTGGACTCCACAGCCCGCGCCGCCACGCGCAGGATCGTGGCCTCCAGCGCCGCGATGGTGGCCACCGCGTCGGTCTGGCCCAGGGGGACCAGCCGCACCGCCACGCTGACCAGGTTGGACGCGAAGGCGTGCAGCCAGGCGGTTAGCGCCGGCTCCAGGGGAATGCCGGCCGCCCCGGCCGCGGCCCCGAGGGCCACGGGGTAGGGCGCCCGGATGATCGGCGGCGGCGCCCAGGCGGCCACGGCGGTCAGGAAGGCTTCGCCCTGGGCCATCGTCTCGCGCCGGCGTTCCGCGGACGGGGCCAACGCTTCCCCCAGCTCCGCAATCGCGTCGAGGGCGGCGTGGTCCTCCCGCGTGACCGCGCACCAGGCCGCGCGGGCCAGTACCGCGTCGGTCCAGCCGGACCCGTGCTCCAACAGGCCCATGATCCAGCCTGCCAGCGTCCGGCGGTCATTGACCGCCCCCTCGCGGATCGCGGTCTCCAGGCCGTGCGAATAGCCGAAGGCCCCCACCGGGAAGGCGGGCGACAGCCAGGTGAGCAGGCGCAGCAGGCGGGCTTCAGTGGCCATGGTCGTGAGCCCCGTGGTCCTGATAGGCGCCGCCTTCCGGATCGAAGGGCGCCTCGATCTCGCGGACCCGCGCGCCCTGATGCTCCAGCATGTGGGCGATGACGTGGTCCCGGCGGATCAGGATGCGGTCCTCGAACACCTGGGCCGACAGGTGCCGGTTGCCGATGTGCCAGGCCAGGCGGACCAGATCGGCTGGCGTGGCGGCGCGGATCTCCAGTAGGGGTTCTGGGCTGGCGACAACCTGCACCACGCCGCCGCCAGGGAGCTGCAGCCCGTCGCCATCGCGCAGATGTGTGGCTGCGGCGAGGTCCAGCAGGTAGGGCGTGCCCGAAGCCCCCGTCAGCACGATCCGCCGCCGATGGCGCCCGTCGTAGTCGAGCGTGACGGTGTCGGCTGCGGCGCCGGTCCATGCGCCGGCGGGCAGGACGTCGGTGATGGTGGTCATACCCGCAGGCCCTCACAACGCTCGTCATCCCACGGGCGGCCGCAGGCCGAACCGGGGGACCCAAGCCGGGTTGCCGGGCGGGCGAGGCCGCTTGGGTCCCCCGGATCGCGCGTCGCGCGACCGTGGGATGACGATGGGTTGGGTAGGCCGGCCATCGACGCGCTCAAAACAGGAAATACCGCTGCGCCATGGGCAGCACATCGGCGGGTTCGCAGGTGAGCAGTTCGCCGTCGGCGCGGACCTCGTAGGTTTCCGGGTCCACCTCGATCACCGGCGTGGCGTTGTTGCGCACCATGGCGGCCTTGCCGATGCCGCCGCGGACGTTGGACACCGCCACCATCTGCTTGTGCAGCCCCAGCCGCTGCGGCAGCCCGCGTTCGATCGCCAGCTTCGAGGTGAAGACCACCGACGAGGACGTCACCGCCCGGCCGAACGCCGCGAACATCGGCCGGTAGTGCACCGGCTGCGGCGTCGGGATCGAGGCGTTGGGGTCGCCCATGGGCGCGGCGGCAATGGAGCCGCCCAGCAGCACCAGGTCCGGCTTCACGCCGAAGAAGGCCGGGTTCCACAGCACCAGGTCCGCCCGCTTGCCCACCTCGACGCTGCCGATCTCGGCGCTCATCCCCTGGGCGATGGCCGGGTTGATGGTCACCTTGGCGATGTAGCGCTTCACCCGGTTGTTGTCGGCCGCGCCGTCGCCGGCCAGCGGGCCGCGCTGGCGCTTCATCTTGTCGGCCGTCTGCCAGGTGCGGATCAGCACCTCGCCCACCCGGCCCATGGCCTGGCTGTCGGACGAGATGATCGAGAGCGCGCCCAGGTCGTGCAGGATGTCCTCGGCGGCGATCGTCTCGCGGCGGATCCGGCTCTCGGCGAAGGCCACGTCTTCGGGGATCGCCGGGTCCAGGTGGTGGCACACCATCAGCATGTCGAGGTGCTCGGCTAGGGTGTTCTTCGTGTAGGGCCGGGTCGGATTGGTGGACGAGGGGATCACATTGGCCAGCCCCGCGACGCGCAGGATGTCGGGGGCGTGGCCGCCGCCCGCGCCCTCGGTGTGGAAGGCGTGGATGGTGCGGCCCTTGAAGGCGGCGATGGTGTCCTCGACGAAGCCGCTCTCGTTAAGGGTGTCGGTGTGGATCATGCACTGGACGTCGAGGTCGTCGCAGACCGAGAGGCAG
>Ga0136846_1213496_pt1 | contig 45461 bp, 42 predicted proteins | sample HopSoiMetagenom2_FD_96841 | JGI IMG/M metagenome (GOLD analysis project Ga0136846, IMG submission 96841) | Grasslands soil microbial communities from Hopland, California, USA - 2 Assembly 2016 (version 4) | ecosystem: Environmental > Terrestrial > Soil > Grasslands | place: USA: Hopland...
CCGGGTGGGTCCGCCATTTGCGGAACCAGCTGAGGCGGCGTACGTTGCGGTAACGGCGCCCGGCCCCACGGCCGGGCGTTCCATTTGTTGTACTGGACCCGGCACGCACATGATAGAAGCACTGAAGCAAAAGCTCGGCGAAGAGGTGGAGAAGCTGCAGTACGAGCTCAACGTCACGCTTCCGAACGAGATTCGGAAAGCGGTGGAGCTCGGCGATCTTCGCGAGAATTCGGAGTACAAGGCAGCGCTGGAGCGGCAGCAGTTCGTGCAGGCTCGGCTCGGTCAGCTCCGGCAGCGGTTGAGCAAGCTGTCACAGATCGATCCGTCGCAGATTCCGTCGGATCGGGTCGGGCTTGGCTCGAAGGTCGTCGTTGAGGATCAGCGTACGGGCACTCGGGAGACGTACCATCTCGTTTTCGGAGACGCGCTGGAGTTCGAGGAAGGCCACGTGACGATGGCCTCGCCGATCGGCAAGGCACTGCTGGGGAAGGCCGTGGGCGAGACGACGCAGCTTCGGCTGCCGACCGCGGTGCGGACGCTCAAGGTCGTTGATCTGACGACAATCCATAGCGCGACCGCGAACGAGCTCTAAGCGCTAGGGATCGATTCCGAAGATTCGGCTGATGTCGCGCTCGTAGGCGCTGACCTGTGCGCCGACGTCGCCGGCGCTCCAGCCGAGAATGCCGGCGACGGTATTGGCGACTCGCTCCGCGCTATCGACACCGTGATCGCGCGTCTCGAAGCCGAGGTGGGTCCGTCGCAGGAGGATGTCGGAGAGCGTGTATGCGAGCTCGTACTGAGCGACGTAACGCATCTCGCCGACTGTGTAGACGGAGCCCGCGATGCGCTCACCGCCGCCGGGCGCTGCAATCGCCGCGGCGGCAACCGGCCAGCGGCTCCCGAATGCGCGCACGAGATGGGCGGCCAGCTCCGCGTCGGCCGTGGCGCGCTCGGCCGCGGCAATGGCTTCCTCGATGTACGCGAGGTCGCCGCCGGGAAGCGCTAGGGTGCGCGTCGGTGGTTTCCGCGTGGTTCGCTGTCCTAGTCGGCCAGCGGCGACATCGACGACCTCGGCGGCCATGATGCGGTAGGTCGTGAGCTTGCCTCCCGTGATGCTGACGACGCCCTCATCGCTCTCGGCGATCGCGTGCTCGCGCGATGCGTTTCCCGGATCCGCCTGCTCGGCGCTAGCGGCGATGAGGGGCCGGATTCCGGCCCAGGCGCTGACGACATCCTCTCTCGTCAGGTGCGCCGCTGGAAAGAACGCATTCGCCGCGTTCAGGAGGTACGCGAGGTCGCGCTCGCTGGCGCGCACCTCGTCCGGAGGCGCGTCGGTGAAGCTGTCGGTGGTGCCGATGATCGTCTGACGTCCGGACGGGAGCACGAACATCACGCGTCCGTCGTTAGGCGCGAGGAGCGTGAGCGCGCCGTGGTTGCCGATGCGGTCGCGAGCGACGGAAACGTGAACGCCCTTGCTGCCGCGCACGCCGGCCCGATTGGCCGCGCGCGGCGCGTCGCCGAGCCGGCGCAGCTCGTCGCTCCACGGGCCCGTCGCGTTGACGACGACACGGGCCCGGACCTCGATGCGCTGGCCACCGAGCACATCGTCGATCCGCGCGCCACGCGTGGTCGTGCCGTCGATCAGAAGCGTCACGACGCGGGCGTGATTGACGACGACAGCGCCCGCTTCACGAGCGCCGATGGCATTTGCAAGCGTTAGGCGGGCATCGTCGGTTGCGGCGTCGAAATAGCGCGCGCCACCCACGAGGCCATCGCGTTTGAGGTCGGGTTCGCGCGAGGCGATCTGTCGCGCGCTGAGTCGACGGTGCGTGCCGACGTTCCGGAAGAGCGCGAGGGCGTCGTAGAGCGTGAGCCCCGCGGCGAGCTTCCATTGCGGGACGCGCGCGCCGGAATACACCGGCCAGAGGAACTCGAGCGGACGGACGAGGTGGGGTGCGAGCCGGAGCAGCCGCCGGCGCTCGCTGCTCGCCTCGAAGACGAGATGCAGAAAGCCGTGCTCGAGATACCGCAGGCCGCCGTGGATGAGCCGCGATGACCGACTCGAGGTCCCGCTCGCGAAATCGTCCTTCTCGACGAGCGCGACGCGGAGTCCACGCAGCGCCGCATCACGTGCGATACCACAGCCAGTGATCCCGCCGCCGACGACGAGGAGATCGAATTCCTCGCGTCCGAGGGCTTCGAGCTGTCGGCGGCGGATGTCGGCAGGCGATTCCTCCATCGGAAGGAAGCTTATCAGCGTCGGGCGTTCGAAGCACCAAGCGCTGGTCGCCACCTGCCAGGGCACCTAACTTCAAGTCATGGCAACACTCGGAACGAACGGTCGTCGCGTCGCGATCGTGGCGGGCGTGCGCACGCCGTTCGCCAAGGCCGGCACCGCCCTCAAGGATTTCACGGCGATCGAGCTGGGAAAGCTCGCCGTGGCGGAGCTGATCCAGCGCAGCAATCTCGACGGCAAGAACGTGGACGCCGTCGTGTACGGTACCGTCGTACCATCGGTGATCGCTCCGAACATCGCGCGTGAGATCTCACTCATGCCGATGCTGCCGCGCGGCACCGAGGCGTACACCGTGAGCCGCGCCTGTGCGTCCGCCAACCAGGCGATCACCGACGCCGCCGATCAGATCGTGCTTGGCCATCACGACGTCATCATCGCCGGCGGCGCCGAGTCGCTGTCGAACGTGCCAATCCTGCATTCGCGCACGATGTCAGAGAAGCTCGTCGCGTTCTCGCGCGCGCGTTCGACGGGTCAGCGGATGAAGCTGCTCGGCTCGATCAGGCCCAAGGACTTCGTGCCGATCACTCCGGCGATCGCCGAGCCGACGACCGGTGAGACGATGGGCGAGTCCGCGGAGAAGATGGCGAAGATCAATCACGTCTCTCGTCAGGCACAGGACGAGTTCGCGCTTCGCTCTCACGAGCGCGCCGCCGAGGGGACGCGTGACTGTCGCCTCACGTCGGAGATCGTGCCGGTGTACCTGCCGCCGAAGCTCGAGCAAGCGCTCGCGAGCGACAACGGCATCCGCTCGGACTCGTCGCTCGAGCAGCTCGCGGCGCTCAAGCCGGTCTTCGACAGGCGCTATGGCTCGGTGACGGCGGGGAATTCCTCGCCGCTCACCGATGGCGCGAGCGCGGTGCTCCTCATGAGCGAGGAACGCGCGAAGTCGTTAGGCTACGCGCCGCTCGCGTTCATCCGCTCGTATTCGTATGCGGCACTCGACCCTGGTGAGCAATTGCTCATGGGTCCCGTGCTCGCCGCGCCGGTGGCGTTGAAGCGCGCCGGTCTCGGGCTCGCGGACATGGATCTCGTGGAGATGCACGAGGCGTTCGCCGCGCAGGTGTTGTCGAATCTCCAGGGCTTCACGTCGCGGGAGTGGGCGCGTCGTGCCGGGTTCGACGCCCCGGTCGGCGAAGTGAATCCGGAGATTCTGAACGTGATGGGCGGCTCGATATCAATCGGGCATCCGTTCGGCGCGACGGGCGGACGGATTCTCACGACGCTCGTCAACGAGCTGCGCCGGCGCGACGGAGAGTTCGGGCTGATGACGGTCTGCGCGGCGGGCGGCATGGGCCACGCGATGGTGGTCGAGCGAGGCAGTTAGAGTGGTGCATTACTACCCTTGTCGCGCCCCTCACGAGCAGTCGATCGGGGGTGCACGGCGGCTTCATGCCAAATTTGGCATGTGCGCATCGTGACTCGGGGCGAGCATCAGTGTGTGCATGCCAAATTTGGTATGGTGCCGCCTAGCACCCCCGATCGACTGCTCTTCGGTCGAGATCTCCATTCCGCCAACGCCCATTAAATGCCTTCCATCACGCTGACGCGCGACGCTGGCGTCGCGGTGCTCTCGCTCGACGTACCGGGAGCGCCCGTCAACACGCTCAGCCTCGCGCTTGCCGAGGAGCTGCGGGTGATCTTCGACGAGATCGAGCGGGATAGCGCGATCGTCGGCGCGGTGCTCATCTCGGGCAAGAGCGACAACTTCATCGCCGGCGCGGACATCGAGCAGTTTCTCGAGTTCAAGACCGCCGAAGACGCGGAGCAGGCGAGCTACACCGGCCAGAAGATGCTCTCGCGGCTCGAGCGGCTGCGCGTGCCCGTCGTCGCGGCGATTCACGGTGCCTGCCTCGGCGGCGGACTGGAGACGGCGCTCGCCTGCGCCTGGCGGATCGCGACCGAGTATCCGAAGACCGTGCTCGGCCTGCCCGAGGTGCAGCTCGGGCTCATTCCCGGGACGGGCGGCACACAGCGGCTGCCGCGGCTCATTGGGTTGCCTAACGCGTTGGACATGATCCTTCGCGGCCGGAACGTGCGGCCCAAGAAGGCGCTGAAGATGGGCCTCGTCGACGACGTCGTGCATCCCGCGATCCTGCGAGACATCGCCATGCAGCGCGCGAAGGAGCTCGCCGCTGGTACTCGCAAGCGTTCCCAGGGCCGCACCGAGCGCGGCGCGGAAGGGCTGCTGCTCGAGCGGAACCGCTTCGGCCGCGGGCTCGTGCTCAAGAAGGCGCGGCAGAGCGTGATGCAGCAGACGCACGGGCTGTATCCGGCGCCGCTGGCCGCGCTCGATGTCATTCGCGTCGGCTACGAACAGGGAGAAGACGCGGGCTACAAGGAGGAATCGCGCCGCTTCGGCGAGTTGGCGATGACCGAAGTTTCGCGTCAGCTCATCTTCCTCTTCTTCGCGACGAACTCGTTGAAGAAGGATCCCGGCGTCAGCTCGCCCGTGCCTGCGCCGAGGCCGGTCGAGAAGCTCGGAGTGCTCGGCGCGGGATTCATGGGGGCGGGAATAACCTCGGTCGCCGTGCAACAGGGCACGCTCGTGAGGCTCAAGGACACCGACGCGGCGCGGATCGGCAAGGGGCTGGCCGCCGTAAGGGACGTCGTGAAGGAGCGGTACACGAAGCGACAGATCACGCGTCAGCAGCTCGACGACATGATGGCGCTCACGGGCGGAACCACCGAGTACACCGGGTTCGGCAACGTCGATCTCGTCATCGAGGCGGTGTTCGAGGACATCGATCTCAAGCATCGGGTCCTGCGCGAGGTCGAGCCGCTGCTGCCGGAAGACGCGATCTATGCATCGAACACGAGCACGATCCCGATCACGCGCATCGCGGAGGCGGCAACGCGGCCCGAGCAGGTGCTGGGCATGCATTTCTTCTCGCCCGTGCACAAGATGCCGCTCCTCGAGATCATAGTAACGCGGCGCACCACGAAAGAGGCGACCGTGACCGCGGTGGCGTATGGGAAGCAGCTCGGCAAGACGGTGATCGTCGTCAACGACGGGCCGGGCTTCTACACGACGCGCACGCTCTCGGCGTACATGAACGAGGCCGGGCGGCTCCTCGATGAAGGCGCGGCGATCGAGACGATCGACAAGGCGCTGGTCGACTTCGGGTTCCCCGTTGGGCCCATCACCCTGCTCGACGAAGTTGGAATCGACGTCGGCGGCAAGGTCGGGCTCGTGCTCGCGGACGCGCTCGGCGTCCGCATGACGCCCTCGGAAGCGATGCGTCGCGTCGTCACTGCCGGACGGTTGGGACGCAAGGGCCGGAGTGGCTTCTATCGCTACGACGAGAGTGGAAAGAAGGGGGACGTCGACAATTCGATCTACCAGATCATTGGCGCGACGGCGCGGGCGAAGGCGGGGCAGCAGGTCGAGATTCCGGCCGAGGAGATGGTGCGGCGCTGCGTCCTCGCGATGGTAAACGAGGCGGCGCGCTGCCTCCAGGAGGGAATTCTCCGCAGCGTGCGCGACGGGGATGTTGGAGCAGTCTTCGGGATCGGCTTTCCGCCATTTCGAGGCGGTCCCTTCCGCTACGTCGATACCATCGGCGTCGCGGCCATCGTGCGTCAACTCCAGGAGCTCAACACGCGCCATCCGCCCCGCTTCGAGGCCGCGGAGCTCCTCGTGGAGATGGCTAGATCGGGCAAAACCTTCTATCCAACTGAAGGGCGGCCGGTAACGTAGTAATAGGTGCTAGGTGATAGGTGATAGGTGCTAGGTCTTTGGACTAACACCTAGCACCTAGCACCTCTTCAGTGACCTCTCTCTCCACACCAAGGTCTCTCCCTATGGATCAGAGCACGGACGCGCAGATCGTCGCACGCGTGCTCCGGGGTGATGCCGAGCTGTACGCCGAGCTGGTGAAGCGCTATCGCGATCGCTATGCGCGGTACGCGATGCACATGCTCGGCAATCGCGAGGACGCGGAGGAAGCGCTGCAGGACGCGTTCACGCGAGCGTATCGATCGCTCGCCCGGTGCGAGGATCCGGAACGATTCGGCGCGTGGTTGTTTCGTATCCTCGTAAATCGCTGTCGCACCATCGGTGCGCGCCGCGGCCGGCGCGCGCGGACATTCGTGAGCGACGACGTCGCGCTTTACGATGCCGCCGAAGAGCACCCGGCGGAGCGGAGCGCCTGGCGCGAAGAGATCGAACGAGCGCTGAGCCGACTGCGCACCGAGCAGCGGGAAGCATTTCTGCTCAAGTACGTCGAGGAGCTCGGCTACGACGAGATGTCGCGGTTGACGGGCGCCGGTGTGTCGGCGCTCAAGATGCGGGTCATGCGTGCCTGCGAACGGTTGCGGGAGCTGTTGAGTGACGTCCACGACGATCGCGAGGTGCGTGTGGAGCGGAGGCGTCCCGAGGTGAATGATGCGAAACCTTCCTGAAAGCTGGATTCATCGAATAGCCGCGGAGCTGCGGCGCCCGGTGCGTCTCGACGAAGAGTTCGATCGCGGCGTGATGGACGCCGTGCGCGCAATGCCACGTCATCGGCAGCGGCCATGGACGCGCATGCTGCGCGCGCGCACGATCACCGTGAGTCCGGTCGTCTCCGGCATCGCGGCAGCGCTCCTGCTCGCGGTCGCGCTCTCGGCCGGTCACTTCATCAGCGCGGTGCGGGCGAATCGGGCGACGGGCCGGATCGACGTCGCGACGGATCGAAGCGGCGGCACGAAGCCAGGCCCGCGGCGTTCGGTGCAGTTCGTGCTCGTCGCGCCCACCGCGCGGAAGGTGCAGCTGGTGGGCGATTTCAACGACTGGGACGGGTCGCACCAGGAGTATCACGCGCAGCATCGTGGCGGCGGGGTCTGGTCGGTGACCGCGGCAATCCCGGAGGGTCATCACCGCTATTCCTTCGTCGTCGACGACAGCCTCTGGGTGGCCGATCCGTCCGCGCCGCGCGTGCTCGACGACGACTACGGGGTGCCGAATTCGGCGATCGTCGTTGGGGGAGGCGACGCCACGCAGTGAGTCGGGCGATCCGCGTGAGCGTGGCCCTTGTCAGCCTCTCCTGCCTGGGGCAACTCGTGGCGTGGCGCGCAGCGTTCGGCCAGCGCGGTGCCGACGTCCGCCTCGCGCGCCTCGATTCGACGACTCGGATCGTCGTTGCGGCGGTGGTCGATTCGGCGCGGAAAACCAGGCTCCCCACCGAGCCGCTCGTCGACAAGGCACTGGAGGGGGCGCAGAAAGGGGCTGACGGCAGTCGCATCGTGACAGCCGTGCGCGGGCTCTATGCCGAGCTTCGCTCCGCGCGTGCCGCCCTCGGCACCGGCGCCGCGGCGGAGGAGATCAACGCCGGCGCGAACGCGCTTCATGGGGGCATGCCGATGCGCACTCTCTCCCAGCTGCGCTCCGTTTCCCAGCACGCCGGCCGCGCTCGCGTCACCCTCCCGCTCACCGTCTACACGGATCTCATCGCGCGCGCGGTTCCGCCGGCGGTGGCGTCGGACGTCGTGCTCTCATTGGCACGGGCCGGGCTCCGCGACGGCGACTACGCGATGTTTCAGCGCAATGTCCGCCTCGACATCGAGAATGGCGCCGACGCCGCGACGGCCGCGCAGACCCGTGCGCGCGGAGCGGCGCTGCGCAACGTCGGGCGATGACCTCCGGGCGCAGCGCTCACTCAGCACACACCTAGACCGCGACAGCGTGCCGCGGCTACACTTCCTGTCTCTCGATCGGCCTGAGATGGGAGGAAGTCACGTGACGCTGTTCCTGAGCACCTCACGAGCACCGAGCGAACTGTGAGCCCAGCGCGCGCGCTGACTCGGCTCTGTCTCACTGCCGCCGTGATGGCGGGCTGCTCACATCCATCCGGTCCGGCGGCCGAAGCGCCGACGCGCAGTCGCTATCCTGGGAATCTCGCGAAGGCGCGACCGCTGACGCACGCGGAACGGACGAAGTTCACCGAGACGTCGTCCTACGCCGATGTCCGGCAGTTCATCGACTCGCTCAAGGCGCTCGATGCCAAGATGTACGTCGGATCGATCGGCAAGAGCGGGGAAGGACGGGACATTCCGTTCATCGTGGCTTCGCGGCCACTGGTGACCACCCCCGAGGAAGCGAAGCGGCTGCATCGGCCGATTGTCTACGTGCAGGCGAACATTCACGCGGGCGAGGTCGAGGGAAAGGAAGCGCTGCAGGCTCAGCTGCGTGACCTCCTGTTCGACGGCCACCCGAACGTGCTCGACTCGTTGATCCTCATCGCGGTGCCGATCTACAACGTCGACGGCAACGAGCGATTCGCGGCTCAGGAGCGCAACAGGACGGAGCAGAACGGGCCCCCGCTCGTGGGAACGCGCGCGAACGCGCAGGGCCTCGACCTCAATCGCGACTACATCAAGGCGGAAGCGCCCGAGACGGTCGCGTCGCTGGCGATGTTCCGCAGCTGGGATCCGGACGTCTTCGTGGATCTCCACACGACGGACGGGAGCTATCACGGATACGCGCTCACGTACGCGGCGTCGCTGAACCCAGCGGCGATCTTCACGGCGCCGTACACGCGCGATACGATGCTCGTCGACTTGCGGCGCACGCTCTTCGACCGCCACGGGTTCTACATCTTCGACTACGGGAATTTTCCGCGCGAGCAGGGCGCGCCCACGGCGTGGGAGACGTACGACGCACGCCCGCGATTCGGCACGAACTACTACGGCCTGCGCGGCCGTCTGTCTGTCCTGAGCGAAGCGTACTCGCACGATCCGTTCGTGCGGCGCGTTGCCTCGACGTATGATTTCGTCGCCGAGCTGCTCTCGTACGTCGCGGGCAACGCCGACGATATCATCGACCTGACGCGCGAGGCGGACTCGCGGACGACGGGCTACGGTAACGATCTCCGCTCGGCGCCGTCGATTCCGATCCGCTCCCGGATCGCGACCATCAAGTCCGGGCCGATTCGTGTCGAGGAGATTGTCCGCAGCGACGATACCGTGCGTTACGAGGCTGGCCTCCCGCGCGGGGTGCGGCGCACCGGCACCGTGCGTGACGTCGATATGCCGATCTACGACCGGTTCACGCCGACGCTCTCGGTACCGATGCCGTTCGCGTACGCTTTTCCTCGCGATGTGGGCGATTCACTGGTGCGGCGGCTCGTTATGCATGGCGTCGTCGTCGAAGAGCTCCAGCAGCCGCTCGACGCGAGCGTCGCCACCTTCATGATCGACTCGTCCACGACGGCCGCACAGCCGTTCCAGAAACATCGCGAGCGGCACCTCGCTGGCTCGTGGGGCGCCCCAGAGTCGCGGTCGCTGCCCGCGGGCACGTACGTCGTCCGCACGGCGCAGCCGCTCGGCATTCTCGCGATGTATCTGCTCGAGCCGGCGAGCGACGACGGCTTCGTCGATTGGAACGTGCTCGACCCCTGGGCCAACGAGCGCACCTTTCCGGTGGTGCGCATCGTGCAACGCGTGCAAGCTCGCCTGCGGCCGTCGTCCTGATGCTCCGTTCCGCCCTCCTGTATCTCTCGAATCAGCCGCGCGTCTTCCACTTCGTGCGGAACAATGGGCTCGCGAAGCGCTTCGCGAGTCGCTTCGTAGCCGGAGAGTCGCTCGACGAAGCGCTCGACGCCGTTCGCGCCCTCAACGCCCGCGGCATTCGCGTCTCCCTCGATCTGCTCGGCGAGAGTGTGACCAATGAGCGCGAGGCGCGCGGGACGCGCGACGCCTACATCGAGATTCTCTCGCGCATTCACGCGCAGGGGCTCGACGCGAACGTCTCGGTGAAACTCACGGCGATGGGGCTCGACATCTCCGAGGAGCTGTGCGTGAGCCTGATGCAGGACGTGCTCGCACGCGCGCAACAGTACAACACCTTCGTGCGCGTCGACATGGAGTCGAGCGAGTACACGGAACGCACGCTCCATCTGTTCGAGCATCGCCTCTACCCGCACTATCGCAATCACGTCGGCATCGTGCTGCAGAGCTATCTCTACCGTACCTTCACCGACGTGGAGTACGCGATCAAGCTCGGCTGCCGCGTGCGGCTCTGCAAAGGGGCGTACAAGGAGCCGGCGAGCGTCGCGTACGCGGAGAAGAAGGACGTGGACGCAAACTATGTGAAGTGTCTGCACGCGCTGCTGCGTGAGGGGAAGTTCCCAGGCGTCGCGACACACGATCCGGCGATGATCAACGAAGCGAAGCGGTTCGCGCGCGAGAACGACATTGCGGCGAGCCGCTTCGAGTTCCAGATGCTGTACGGCGTGCGCCGCGACCTGCAGGAGCGGCTGGTGCGCGAGGGCTACGGGATGCGTGTGTACGTGCCATTCGGCACGCAGTGGTACCCGTATCTGATGCGCCGCCTCGCCGAGCGGCCCGCGAACGTCGCGTTCATCACGGGCAACGTGCTCCGCGAGATGGTCGGCCGGCGCGGCAATCACCGCCAGCCTGCCTAACGATCCGCTGGCGATCGCCTCGATGGCCCGCTTCCAGCCGCCCGATCACACCAGAGGCGATGCCAACACGCTCGGCGGCTACATGGCCGTGCACGATCGGCCGGCAGCGTTCGAGGGCGAGGATGGCTTCTCGTACAGCGCCGAGATCGTGACCGATCACACGGGCGAGACCGACGCGCCCTACGCCGCGTATCTCCTCTTCGTGCGCTGGGCGCGCATTGGCGCGCAGTCGCCGGAGGGCCACCTCGAGACCGACTATCTCGCGACAGCGCGCACCGAGGCCGAGGCGCGCTCGCGTGTAGGGGCGTGGCCGCTGTCGGCAGTGAAGTCTGCGCTCGACGAGCTCGTGGCGAAGCAACGCGGCGACGCCGCGCCGCGCCGCTGGTGGGACGCTATGCGCGACGAACGCGGTGACGAGGAGGACGTGGAGTGACCGGCCCCGACGTCGCGTCCGCCGGCGGCGGCTCCTCGAGCGCGCAACGCGGTGTGGTCTTGAGCGGTACTGGCGGCAACTGGCAGGTGCGCACGGACGACGCCGTGCTCGTCGAAGCGAGCCTTCGCGGCCGACTCAAACGCGACGAAGGTGAGCGACTCAAGCTTGCGGTGGGCGACATCGTACTCGTCGAGCCGGACGCGCGCGGCGACTCGTGGGTCATCTGTGAGATCCTGCCGCGCCGATCGCAGCTCGCGCGTCGTGCGCCAGGCGGCGCGTACGGCGAGCGGATCGTCGCCGCGAACGTCGATCAGGTGGTGATCGTCTTCGCCGCGGCGAAGCCCGAGCCGCATACGCGCATGCTCGACCGCTTTCTCGTCATCGCTGAGGCGAACGAGCTCGCGGCGCGCATCATCGTCAACAAGGTCGACCTCGTTGGCGAGCCCGAGGCGCACGCGCGTTTTGCTGCGTACGAGGCCGCGGGCTATCCGATCCACTTCACGAGCACGAAGCGCGGCGATGGGCTCGCGGCGGTGCGCCTCATCCTCGGAAGCCGCGTCTCCGTCTTCACGGGACCGTCCGGAGTGGGGAAGTCCTCGCTGCTGAACGCGCTCTTCCCCGGACTTTCCCTGCGCGTCGGCGAGATCAGCGAATCGGTGAACAAGGGCCGGCACACCACCGTCGGCGCAGTGATGATCCCGCTGCCTGACGAGAGCGGCGGCTTCGTCGTGGACACGCCGGGCCTGCGCGAAGTAGGGATGTGGGCTCTCGCGATTGAGCACCTCGACCAGTACTTCCCGGAGATGCGTCCCCTCATCCCGAACTGTCGCTTCGCCGACTGCACGCACACCGTGGAGCCAGGGTGCGCGGTGAAAGAGGCTGTCGAGCGCCACGCCGTCAGCGCCGATCGATACGCCAGTTACTTGAAGCTTCGAGATGAAGTTAACGGCAGCAGTCCATAGTTATCGACTATGGACTGATGCTGCCTTATCTGGATTTCATGTCCTCGAAACGCCAATCGTCTCGGTATCGCGTGATGCCGAGGGTGCGGGCCATCAGCTCGCCGACGACGGCGGCGACATGGTCGCGGTGCTCCTCTTCGTCCATGCCATCCTGGGATGCCGTCGCCCCGGCTACGTAATCGATCACCGCGCCAGGCGTATCGAGCTGCTCGGTGTCCTCGATCTCGACGCCGAACTCCTCCTCGACGCTCGCGTAGAACTCGTCGAGCGCCCAGCTCATGACCAGCACTCGTCAGGCAGTGCGCCCCCGCGCGTGAGTGATTGAGGAGTCACGGACGGGCAGGAATATAGCGATCACTTCGCGCTCAGCAGACGCGCCTTGCCCGCGGCGGCATCGCGCATCGGGGCCAGCGACTCGTCGCAACCCTTCCACAATCGGGCGCACCGCGCATAGTGATTCGCCGCGCGCACGGCGTCACCCTTCCGTTCGTACAGCTCCCCCTGCCGGAAATGTGCTGGCGCGAGATAGATGATCTCGTACGGTGAGCTCTCGCCGAGCGTCCCGTACCAGCTCACCGCCTCCTCGTCGCGACCCATCGACGCCAGCAGCTCGGCGCGGAGGTAGCGTTCGAACGCGCGGGAGATGAACGGGGACGTGACGCTCTGCTGGTACCAGAGCTCCTCATCCGGCCCGCCGAGCAGTCGGAGCGCCTCCTCTCGGGCGTCGCAGCTCGCGGCGGCGCTGGCGCGCACCGTCCGCGCGAGCGCGCCCGCGAACCGGTGGCGTGTCGCGTCGCCGTTGCTTTCCTCCAACCGCCGCGCGGCGGCGGCAGCCGCGCGCTCGTCGCCGAGCCGGACGGACACGAGACCGATCAGATAGTCACGCAGCACACCGTGCAACTCGTTATGCGCCGCGAGCACCTGATTCCGTCGAGGTGCGGCGGATCCTGCGTCGCTCCAGTTCTCCAGGGCCTCCCGGACAGCGACCAGCTCCGCGCGCGGCAACGAGACGAAGGGGAGCGTCGCGAACGACGCGCGCAGCTCGAGCGCCCATGCCGCATCGAAGCTCGCGGCCGCGGCCAGCTCGTTCCGCGCCGACCGATGCCGGCCCGACGCGAGCTCTAGATGCGCAAGCACGAGATGACAGAGCGCGCGCTCCTCGGTGGCGCGCGTCAGCTTCGACAGCACCTTCGCCAGCCGGTGAGCGCCATCGATATCGCGAGCGTAGAGCACGATGTCGGTGAACGCGATGCCGACCGCCAGCGCACGCGCACGACCAAGTGCGGTGAGCACGCGTGCCTTCTCGATCTCGTTGCCGACGGCGTACGCACGCAGCGCGCGCATGCTCAGCGCGCGATCTCCCGCGGGGCTCAACTTGAGCACGCGGTCGACGAGCGCGTCCAGCTCATCCACGCGGCCCTCGAGCGCCGCGACGCGCGCGAGATGCACGAGCGAGCTCACGTGCTCGGGATCGTACTGGAGCGCGCGCTCGAACGCCTCGCGGGCCTCGGTCACCGAGCGCCCGCGACGTGGGTTGTGGTGGAACTGCACGTCGCCGAGGAGAAACCAGGCCTCCATGTCGTCTACGTACGTGTCGACGATGGCCGTGTAGTGCCGCTCGGCGTCGTCTGCCGCGCCCTGCAGCCAGGCCCGCTGTGCGTCGAGAAGGGCCCGATCGTGATATGCCAGACGATGCTGATGCTGCGCCGCCCGCGCCGACGCTTCTCGGGCGAGCTCCAGATTCGCGACCGCCGCCGCGGCCGACGAGAGCCGATAGTAGGCCAACGCGAAGGAAGGATCCTCGTTGGCGGCGCTCTGGAACGCATCCAGCGCCTGCAGATAGCGGCCGGCGCGAAACTCCCCCTCGCCGCGGAGATATGCCTTGAGCGCGGGTAGCGACTCCGTCGTCAGCGCCGCGAGTCGCGACAGGCGCGCGCCGGGATCGGCGCTCTGGCCTGCGAGCAATCGCCGCGCAATCTCGTCCACCAGGTCGAACACGCCTGACTCACCGCTGCCGGCGACTTCCGCCGCGACGATTGCCGGCGTTCCTCGCGACGTCGCGTCGTAGAGCGTCGCGCAGATCCGCAGCCGACCGCCCGCCTCGATCACGCTGCCAAGCACGAACGAGCCAGCCCCGAATCGCTCGGCAACGGCGCACGCGCTGGCAGGATCGAAGTGCGTGCGATCGCTGCCCCTCTGTTCGTGCTCGCGCGCGATGTGGCCGAGGAGCGCCCGCGGGTCAACCGTTCTCACCTCGCCCGCCCCGTCGAGCGTCGTGCTCAGAAGATCGACCAGCCCTTCCGCGAGGTACGTGTACTCACGGTTCCCCCGCACCACGAAGGGCAACACGGCGATGACGCTCCGCGCGGGCGCACTCGCCTCGTTAGGCACAGCGACGCTGGCAGGCGTCTCGCGCGGCGTGGCCCGGCGCTGCTTGATCGTGGCCACGAGCGCCAGAGTCTCCGCCGACGGCTCGAGCTCGTAATCGATACGCAGCCGCCTAACGAATTCCTCGTGCGCGCGGAGCGCTCCGGCGCGGTCACCCACCCGATCGACGAGTGACAACAGTCGCCGATGCACCGATTCGTCGTACGGCGCGAGTGCCGCTGCGCGCCGCGCCGCCTCGACCGCCGCACGCGCGTCGCCGCGCTCCTCCGCGCGATCCGCCACAGTCCACGCCGCCGACGCCGCCTGCGAGTGCAACACGGTACGCGTCTCGTCGAGCCATCGCTCGAACTCGGGCGCGCCGCTCACGTAGACGCCTTCGAGCAGCACGCCGCGGTAGAGGGCGAGTGCGTCTCCCGGCCTCTCTTCCGCCATCGCGCGTTGGAAGAGCGCCGCGTCGCACGACAGCTCCTGCGCGGACAGACCAACCTCCTCGTCTCCCCGGCCTAGAATCACGCCGTCCCCGAGCGAGCGTCGGAGAAAGTACAGGGCTCGGCGCAGCGCGGCACGCGCATGCTCGCCATCGAGCTCGGGCCAGAACATCGCGAGCAGCGTGTCGCGACGATAGAAGCGCGGAGGATGCGCCACCGCGAGATACGCCAGCAGGGCGAGCCGCTTGGGCTGCTGTAGCACTGGCCGCAGCTCGAAGCCATCGGCGCCGCGCAGGTCGAGCGATCCCAGCGTTCGCAGTTCGATCATCTCCGGAACGGTTCGGGACGCGGCCTCGACCGCGCGGCAATCGCGGGGGACGCTCGGGTCACGTCGACGCACACGGCCGGAGGACTCACCACCGGCAACATGCGGAACGTATCGGCGGGTTCCGGTCCGCGGCAATGGTGCCGCGGCCGGCACCGCCGCTCATCCGAGGAGAAATCGATGAACACAGAATCGTCAGAGAAGCGCCAAACCGCGAGTCCCGTGTACCGCTCCCGAAAGTACGCCATGCTCAACAAACCGATCGAGATCGATCGGCATCTCGAACGTGTGCGGCGCTATCTGCGGCCGCGATGGGACGACCGCCTGCTCGAGATTGGTTGCAGCCGGGGCTTTCTCACGCAGCGGGTACGCGAGGAGCTCGCGCCCTCGACCACTGGTGTCGACCTCAACCCGGAAGCGATCGCGAATGCCTGCGTCGACGGGTTGTCCGTGATGGACGCACAAGCACTCGCGTACGACGACGAGTCGTTCGACAAGATCTACTCGTTTCATTGCATCGAACACATCCCCGATCTGCATGGTGCTCTTCGCGAGATGCATCGGGTGCTCAAACCCGGCGGACGGATACTCCTGGTCTATCCAGCTGAGCCGATTCGCGGACTGTACGTCGTGCCGACAGCGATCATTCTCTTCGGGAATGCGCTTCGCGCCCGTGAGATCCATCTTCACAAGCTCTGGCCGGCAAAGATCGAGAGAATGCTCACGGCAACGTCTCTCGAGGTCACGGCGTCCGCCCTCGATCTCCTTCTCACTCCGCAGTTCATCACGGTGCTGGAGAAGGGAAATCGGTCCGCGAAGGTCTCAGCCGCTCGCGCGCAAACCGGTACTGGTCGCGAGCGGGCGAGGCAGCCGGTGACCACGCCCTGACCGCTGAACGATTGCGCCGACGACGAACCGCCCCCACTGTCTAGAGCCCCTGGCTCGCGATTGGCCCGCGCAGCCAGGGGCTTCAGACTTCGGGAGTCGGGAATGAGTAAGCCCGTATTCCTCCTCGCCTGTGCCCTGGTCGTGGGAGGGCACGCCGGCGGCGCGCAGCAGCTTCCGCGCGCGGCGTACTTCGACTATCTGCCCACTCTTCCGCGCATCGTCTCGCAGACGGCAGCGTCTGCTCGGCTGCACCTGTTCGGCGATGTACGGGACAGCGCCTTTCGCGACGCCGCTCCGATCGACGGAATGGACGATCGCCGAGCAGCGCGGCTTCTTTTCATCGCCGAGCGCTTCTCGCCCATCATGCGGCGGAACAATTTCAGCGTGCCGCGAGACCTCGACCGCACGATGGGTCTCGTGCACACGCTGTCCGTGGACAGTTGGAAACGCGGCCGGCTGGTGCAATCGGAGTCGGTCGCGTTAGGCAGCTCGGCTGACGGGGCGACACTCGCCGGCGAGCCCCGGGACGCGCTCGACGCTGCCCTCCGGCAACGTGACATCGAGCGGCTGCGGCAGCTCGTGCGCGACCGGAACGCCCCTCGACCAGTCGTGCCGGCCGAAGGAGAGACGGAGCATGTGCTCTTCTTCGATCAGCCGGGGACCGACCTCGCCAGCTGGCGGCGGACGTTCTCGAGGCGTGACCCGTCCACGGGCTCGAAGGTGTACGCCCATCCCTTCATTCACGAAGTGTCGGACGTGGGGAGTGGCGAAGCTCGCTATCTGCTCGTTATGCAGTACTGGTTTTTCTATCCGTTCAACGACGCGGTCAACACCCACGAGGGGGACTGGGAGCACATCAACGTCCTCATCACGACGGCGGAGCGGGCCGCGACAACCTCCGCGCGCTCCGTGCGCGGCGCGCTGCTGACGGAGAAGGACATTGGGCGCATCCTCTCGCCCGCATACGATGTCGAGGATTCGTTGATCATCGGTGCCGTGGATTATTACTTCCACCAGAACGTCTCGACGGTGGATTACCTGGCGGCGCGCTCCGATTCGGAGCCCCTGCGCCGCACCGGCGACCCGCGATACGTCTGGGAGGACGTCGGCTTCGTGCGCGACGTGGTGCGCCGCCGCCTCGTGGTGAGCGGCGGGCGGCTCGCGACGCACCCTGTTGTCTATATCGGCGGCGATAACAAGGGGCCGGACGAGCTGCTCGTTCTCCGTCCGCGCTTTCTCGCCTCGTTCAAGAGAAACTCGGGGTCGTCCTACCCGTTCCCCGGTGTCTGGCAGACGGTCGCCGGCTTCGGCGTCACGGAGAAGGTCAACGGGCGCCCCGTTCCCGAACTTCAGGGCCCTGACTCGCTCTCGTGGGCCGACGCCATCGATCGCAGCGAGTACGTCGCGTTCCGCGCCAAAGACATCCTCCTCCTGCCGGATTGGGAGCGTGTTGAGCAAATGCTACTCGAGCGCGACGACGTGCTGCGCGCGTGGAGCTGGCTCGTGTTGCCCATCTACTGGGGTTTTCCGGTGATGCGTTCGACGGGCGGCGGCCTCCTGAAACACGTCGACCTCGGTAACGTCGCGCCCATGGGGCCCACCTTTCAGTCCGGCTGGAACCGCATCGGCAATGACCCCGATTTCAGCGACTACGAGATCCGTGTCCTGCGCATACCATTCTCGCCGGCATCGCCATGGGCAGTTCTGCATAACGGTTGGGGCGTGCTCAACGTGCCACTCGCTGCGTGGGGGCTGATGCCCGGCTACAATGTGGCGTTCGTCGAGATCATGCCATGGATCGCGGGCACGATGAACTACTTCGGCGCGCCACCGCCGCGCACGTATTCCTCCGACCGGCTGCCGAGCCGCTTCACCAGTGCATCCGTGGGAGCCTACGTCGACTTCGACGGTCTTGGCTTCGTGCGTGCGCTGCCGCGCCATGATCCCGTCATCACCACCGCTGGTGCCGCGGGCGCCACGAACGAATCACGTCTGGTGAGGCGTGCCCATGTCGGTTCGAAGATCGGCTTCAACCTCTATTTCGGGGAGCGTTTCTCGCTCGAGAACAGCTACGCCCTTGGCACGAGCGACGCCCAGTACGATGTCATGCCGGAAGGTGGGGAGACGGCGAAGGTCACTGGAATCCTTCAAATGCGTCAGCTCGCGGGCGGGCTCCGCTACGACGCGTTTCGCCAGCGCGATGGCAGCTTCCGAATGTTCGCGCGCGCCGGCTACGGATGGCTATCGTATCGCGCGAGCGCGCTTGCCGTGAGCTCGGCACCGCTCGCACGTCCCGAAGTCCGCGGCGGCTACCTTCCTCCGCTCCTGCCATCGCGCGAGTGGTGGCCCAACACGTGGTATGCTGGCGGTGGCATCGAGGCGTTCAGTCCCCGTCGCTACTATCTGTTACATCTACTCGGGTACGGCCTGCGAATGGACCTCACGGAGTTCTTCAACAAGCTCACTTTCGACGAGGCGAGTGGACAGGGCGATGTGCTGGCCCATCGAGGGGACATCGCGCTCTCACTCGTCTTCGGCTGGTGAAACAGGTCGTGATCGACGAGTGCCGCATATATTGCAGCTGGAATGAGCACGAGACGGAAGTCCACCGAGTCTGCCTCGAACACGGAGTCTGGCCGCTCTCCAGCGAAGCCACCGGTGCGGGGAAGGGCTCGTTCGAGAGACGAAGGCGTTGAGCACACACCGATCGACGCCCCCCATGGGTCGCGTCCCGATCAGGTGTACGCGCGCCTCCGTGAGCTCATCGTCGGCGGTCTCCTCGCCCCGGGCAGTCGCATCGTCGAGACGGAGATCGCGACCCGGCTCGGCGTGAGCCGGACGCCTGTGCGCGAGGCGCTCCAGCGGCTCCTGCAGGAGGGGTACGTCCTGGACACGTTAGGCGCTCAGCAGTCGCGACTCACCGTCGCGCCGCTCACGCGTGACGACGTCCGCGAGCTGCTCACCGTCGTCGGCGCCCTGGAGGGGATCGCGGCGCAGCACGCGGCCTCCCTGGACGTCGGCACTCGCGCGACGCTGGCGAAGGCGTTGCGCGAGGCGAACGGGGAATTTCATCGCGCCGGCCGGGCGACGCCGATCGACCACGAGCTGCTCTACGATGCGGACGAGCGCTTCCACCGGCGGATCGTCGAAGCAGGCGCGGGGCCGCGTCTCCTCGCGCTCTATGACGCCGTAAAGCCGCAGGCCGAGCGTTACATCCGGATGTACATCAGCATGCTCACGGGCGACATCCGCAGCTCCGTCGCCGAGCATGAGATCATTATCGGCGCGATCACTGAAGGAAGGCGGGATGACGCCGAATCGGCGGTCGAGAGTAACTGGCGCCACGCCGCGGATCGGTTGAGCCGCGTCATAGAGCTCGCGGGTGAGCGTGGAGCCTGGTGAGCGTGGAGTCGCCCCGGCGCATCCTGCTCGCGGACGCTGACGCGTTCTTCGTCGCCGTCGCCCGGCACGTCGATCCCGACGGCGCGGGTCGTGAGCCTTTGCTCATCGTCGGCGGCACGCGCGAGAGTCGGGGCGTCGTCTGTTCGGCGTCGTACGAGACGCGCAAGTACGGCGTCCGATCGGCAATGCCGATCTCGCGCGCGCTGCGTCTCTGTCCGCAGGCGGTCTGCGTGCCGGTGCCGCGCAAGGCGTGCATGCAGAAGCACCGGGAGATTCGCGCCGTGCTCGAGCGCCACGCACCGGCGGTCGAGGGCGCGAGCATCGACGAGTGGTATCTCGACCTCGCCGGCACCGAGGCGCTCTATCATAACGAGTCGCTCTCGGAGACGGCGGCGCGCATCCGCGGCGACGTCATCCGCGAGACGGGCCTCTCCGTCTCCTTCGGCGGCGGCACGTCGAAGCTGATCGCGAAGCTCGCCGTGGAGCACGCAAAGCACGGCGCCAGCGGCCATGGCACCGGCGTGCACGTCGTTCCCGCCGGCGAGGAGCAGGAGTTCATGCACGGCATCGCGCTCGCGGAGATCCCGCTCGTCGGACCGCGCTTTCAGGAGCGGCTCGCCCGACTCGGCATGCGCACCGTGCCGGACGTGCTGCAGTACGATGAGCGTACGCTCACGCAGTGGTTGGGCGAGCGCGAGGCGGCATGGCTCTGCGACCGGGTCCGCGGTATCGACAGCGCGCACGTCGAGCCGCATCTCGACGCGAAGAGCATCAGCCGCGACGAGACGTTCCCGCTCGACATCGACGATGACGCCGAGCTGCGAAAGGAGCTCCTCGCGTTGTTGACGCGCGCGGCAGCCGACCTCCGCGCCGACGGCCTCGCGGCCCGGACCGTCCGGGTGAAGATCCGCGATCACGATTTCCGCACTCGTCAGGCGAGTCGCACTCTCGACCGGCCGGTGATCGCGGATCGCGTCCTGCTGACTGTCGCGCAAGCATTGCTGCAGCGTCTCCGGGCGGCGCGGCGTGTGCCGGCGCGTCTCCTCGGCGTCGCCTTCTCGTCGCTCGCGGCCGACGCGACTGCCGATCAGCTCACACTCTTCGAAGCGCGTGACAGCCGCTTCGTCGAAACCGACCGCGACCGGAGCATCGCGCGCGTCGTCGATCGCGTCCGCGCCAAATTCGGCGACAAGGGAATTCTGCCGGGCGGATTGATCTGAACGTGAGGCCAAAGCTGGATTCTCTCCACATGGAGAGTCCAGGGTTCTGGAACGCTAATGGCGCGAATTGTAAGCGAATCCAACCGATTGGCGTAACGGCTGAGGCGCAGCTAACACTTGGATGCATGAGGTTGGATTCGCGAACATTCGCGTCATTCGCGACCCAACAGCCCTCCAAGCCTGTGTCGCCCGAATCCTGCGAAATCAGGACCCGGTCCCAGTCGGCTTATCGGCTGCGGGATGACGGACCACCGGTGTCGGTGAGCCGGCTTGCAGCACGGGCGCGGGGTCGCGCGGCTTGTCGTGCGGCGTGAGGCGGGCGGTGATCAGATATTTGAGTGGATCCACCGGCTCGCCGCGTACTCGCACCTCGAAGTGCACGTGCGCGGCCGTCGAGAGGCCAGAGGAGCCGACCGCCGCGATCACGTCTCCGAAGGACACGAAGTCGCCGACGCGCACCTTCACGGCGCTGCAGTGTGCATAACGACTGGTGACGCCGTTGCCGTGGTCGAGCTCCACCATCAGCCCATCGCCGAGCTTGCGCCCGACGAAGCTCACCCGGCCGGCGGCCGGGGCGGTGATGTTCGAGCCGTACGCTGCCGCGACGTCGACACCCTTGTGCGGGCGGAAGATCCGCAGAATCGGGTGCCAGCGTGACCGCGAGAAGCGGCTCGTGATCGGTCCGACGGCGGGCAGCATGATGCCGCGCGCCGGCCTCGCGAGGCCGGCGGTGCCGTGCGCGGCGACGTTCTTCACCGCGTGTGCGTCGCCCGACTCGCCTTCGCCGTCCGGGACGTCGAGATCGGCGATGCTCTGCAGGGAGTCGGTGAGGGTGAGGATCATCTGATGAGCATCCGCTAACTCATCGGCCGTCGCCGTCACCTGCAGCGAATCACTGAAGACGATGACGCCAAGCCCAGCGATCGACAGCGTGCAAAGGCTGGCGATCGCAAGGGCGGCACGGACGTGACGGCGCGTGATGTGCACCGCGCGCGTCTTTCGCAGTGGATTCGGCGGGACGATGAGGAGCGTCCATCCCGTGCGGCTATGTGGGCGGTCCGACGCCATCGCTTTGCGCTACGCTCCGGAACCCGACAACGCCGTCGCCGGTGTCGGCATCGGCGCGCGTGTCTTGATCTTCGCCGGACGCTCCTTCGTGCTCGCCGCTGCCGTCACCGTGAGACGGCCCTGCACGACGCAGCCCTCGTGGATCATGATCGCGCCCGCATCGATATCCCCGGTGACGACCGCGCTTGGCTGGAGCTCGATGCGCGACGTCGCCGTCACGTTGCCCTGAACGGAGCCGCCGACAATGACCTCACGCGCCGAGATGTGTCCGACGACGGTCGCGCCGGTGCCGATGACGACGATGTCGGCACGAAGGATGGAGCCGTCGAGCTTTCCGTCGACGCGCAGCGTGCCTTCAGTATCGATGTCACCGCGCACGGTGAGCTGTGCGTCGAGCACGGAGTATCCCGCGCCAGTCGACGGCAGATTATTTGGATCGGGTCGGCGTTTGAAGAGGCTCATCGAAGGTCCGCGCGGTGAAGGGTGATGCAATGAAACTCCGCTCTGTGTAGAGGACGACGACGTGCGCTCGATAATTACACGCAAACACCGCGCGTCTCGATGCATGAACGCGCGCTCGCGCGGCTGTTTTGCCCGCGACAGATTACTGTACGCATTGCCGCGTATGCATCGAGTATCGGCAAAGTTGACTGCGGCGACATGCCATCCTGCCCGGGAGCAAAGATTCCTTCATGAGCTACGATCATCTCCTCGTTTCGACGTCCGTGAGTGGCGTGCGTACGATCACATTGAATCGGCCGGAGCGACTCAACGCTGTGAATCCGCGCCTCGCCGACGAGCTCCCGATGGCGATCGACGACGCCGTTCGCGATGACACCGTGCGTGTCGTCGTCGTCACTGGCGCGGGCCGCGGCTTCTGCGCTGGCCTCGATCTCAGCGAGCCGCCGACGCTGCCCGATGAGAATCTCCGCGCGCGCCTCGATCCACTCGCCTGGGTCGGCCGATGGGTGCTCGCGGCAACGCGTTGTGAGAAACCTCTCATCGCCGCCGTGAATGGCCCCGCGGCCGGCGCGGGCTTTGGCCTCGCGCTCGCGGCCGACATCCGCCTCGCGGCGCGTGGTGCGCGCGTGACGGCGGGCTACGTTCGGCGCGGTCTCAGCCCCGACGCGGGCGTGAGTTACCTGCTGCCGCGGCTGATCGGTCTCTCTCGCGCGACCGAGATCCTGCTCTCGGGTCGCGACGTCGACGCGGACGAAGCGCTCCGCATCGGCATCGCCGCCGCGACGTTCGACGACGACGGTTTCGCGGACCAGGTCACTCGTTATGCAGAACGACTCGCGGCCGGTCCACCCATCGCTTTCGCGCTCACCAAGCGCCTGCTCGCTTCCACGTTCGAGGTCTCGCTCGAGGAACAGCTCGCGCGCGAGCTCGTCGCGATCAAGACGTGCTTTGCGTCACGCGACGTGTCCGAGGCAATGCGCGCGTTCACTGAGAAACGCCCGCCAGCGTTTCACGGGAGATGAGGCTTACCGTTTAGCCGCTGTTCGCGTCCCGCGTCTCGCGACGCGCGCCCCGCGCGCGATCTCCTCCATCGTTCGGCCCGTCGCCACTGACGTCGTCTCCTCCTCGACGACATCTCGCGACTTCTCGGCCAGCTCGTCGCGGTGTTTGATCAGCAGCCATTGCGGACGGCCCGGGCGCTTCATGCGCACCAGCACCCAGCCGCCGCGTAAGCGCTCACCGTGCAGCACGAACTTGAGGTCGCCGCGCGCGTAGCCTTCACGGAGCGCCTCGACGCCACCGCCGTCCTCCGCCTCGTACGTGCCGCGATCCCAGAGCATCACCGTACCGCCGCCGTACTCGCCCTGCGGGATCGTCCCTTCGAACTTGTTGTACTCGATCGGATGATCCTCGACTTCCATCGCAAGCCGGCGAACGCTCGGATCGTAGCTCGGCCCCTTCGGCACGGCCCAGCTCTTCATCACACCGTCGAGCTCGAGCCTAAAGTCGAAGTGCAGGTGACTCGCCTCGTGCTTCTGCACGACGAACCGCAACGTCGGCGCGCGCTTCTTCCTCGCCGGTCGTACGGCCGTCGCCGCGCCACCCGAGGGCTCACGCGTCTTCGTGAAATCACGCTTGCGCCGATACTCGGTGAGCTTGGTCGGTGCGCGCTTCCCGCCGCCGCTGCGTTTCTTCGCCGCCATTGCCTTCCCGCCTCGCCAGTGATGATCGATCACCAACCGGCGTCTTTCATGCCGTGCGGCGGCGCCGCGTCCGAGTCTTCTTCGCCTTCTTGCCTCCAGATTGCTCGAGGCTCGCCTGCAGACGCGACATTAGATCGATGACCGTCGTGCTCTCCGGCTCCTCCACCGGCGCAGCCTCGATCTTCTGTCCCTTCATCTTCGCGCGAATCATCTTCATCAGGCTCGCGCGGTACTCGTCCGTGTACTTCTCCGGCTGGAACGGCTCGGCGAGATTGGCGACGAGCTGCGCGGCCATCTTCAGCTCCTGCGGCCGCACCAGCTCACTGGATGGAAAGCTCAGCTCACTGCTGTCGACGAGCTCGTTCGCGAAGCGCATCGTCTCGAGCATCATCGCGTCGCCGACCGTTTTGATCGCGGCCAGATGCTGCTTCTGATGCATGGTGAGCTTGCCGACGCCGACGGAGCCAGTGGTGCGAATTGCTTCGCGCAGGAGCGCGTAGCCCTTCTCGCCGCCCTTGGCCGGCATCACATAGTATGGCGTGTCGAAGAATCGCGGGTCGATCTCCTCGGCGCGAACGAAATCGAGAATGTCGATCGTCTTCGACGACGCGAGCGCGGCGGCGCGGAAGTCTTCGTCGGTGAGAATGACGTACTTCCCCTTCGCATACTCGTAGCCTTTCACGATCTCGCCCCAGGGCACGGGCTCGCCGTCTTTCGCGCAGACGCGCTCGTACTTCACCGGCGCGAGGTCCTCCGCGTGCAGCATCTTGAAGGAGACGTGATCGCTCTGGACCGCCGTGCGCAGCTCCACCGGAATGCTCACCAGCCCGAACGAGATCGTCCCTTTCCATGCTGCGGCCATTCGCGCCTCCGCGGTCAGTGTCGTCGCACGTGATTCCAAGCAAGCGGCATGCCCTGCGGCTCCGGCCAACGCGCTAATCTTCATCGCCGCGCGCTCGGTGTGCGCGCCGCTGTTTACCCGTAGCGGAGGTTCCGTGCAGCGCCGCTCGCTTCTTTCGTTCACGATCGCTCTCGCGCTCGGCTGTCGTGCACCCGCGACGATGTCGGGTTCTACGTCGTCGCCAGCGACGCAGTCGGCGCCGACCACGCGCTACGAGATCGCGTATCGCATCGCGATGCCCGATCCGGCGTCGCATCTCTTCGACGTCCGCATTGACATCGGCAACATCACGGGCGACGAGCTTCGCTTGCAGATGCCCGTGTGGTCACCGGGGCGCTACGCGCGCTTCGACTTCGCGCGAACGGTTGAGAGCCTCACGATCACCGGTGCTGCCGGTGCGCCCGTGTCCTGGGCGCGAGAGAACGGCTCCCTCTGGCGCGTACGCACCACGGGCGTGCGCCAGCTGGTCGTGCAGTATCGCGTCTTCGCGAACACGCTCTCCGGCACGTTCAGCGTGCTCGACACAGCGCATGCGAACTGGAACGGGGCATCGGTGTTCATGTACGTCGTCGACCACAAGCCGGATCCGGTCTCGCTGCATGTCGATCTCCCCGCCGGCTGGCACATCATGAATGGAGACACGCGCACGCCGGATCAGACCGACTACCACTTCGAGAACTATGATCGTCTGATCGATACGCCGACCGAGGTCGCGCCCGCGCTCATGGTCGACAGCTTCAACGTCGACGGACGTCTCTACCGCTCGATGGTGCACTACAACGGGCCATCGACCGCCGCGCTGCGCCGCCGCTTCGTGGGGGACGTCCAGAAGATCGTTCGCTATGAGAACACGGTCTTTGGCGCACCGCCGCTCGAGATGTACACGTTCATCTTCAACATCGGCTACGCGGGCGGCGACGGGATGGAGCACCTGTACTCGACGCAGATCATCAACCGGCAGCCATGGCGCGACGAAGACATGGCGCTCTCGGGCATCAGCTCGGCGTCGCACGAGTACTTTCACGTCTGGAACGTGAAGCGCGTGCGGCCCATCGCTCTCGGACCCTTCGACTACTCGCGCGAGCAGTACCAGCCGAGCCTCTGGGTCGCGGAAGGGTGGACCCAGTACTACGGCGAGGTCGCGCTCTTTCGCGGGTCGGTGCTGCCACGCGACGGCTTCTATCCTATGATCGCCAACGCGATCGTCCGGCCGAATCTCACCGACCCAGGTCGAAAGGAGGTCTCGGCGCGCATGGCCTCGTTCGAGGCGCCGTTCTGGGATGGCGCCCGCGCCGGGTACGCAGTGAACCCGAGCAGCTTCTTCAGCTATTACACCAAAGGCGCTGGCCTCGCGCTCTATCTCGATCTCTTTATTCGCTCTCGGACCAACAACGCGCGCTCCCTCGACGATGCTTTCCGCAATCTGCGTCGACTGAGTTGGGAGCAGGCTAACGCGTCCTATTACCTGCAGGGGCGCGGCTACACGGAGGAGGACGTGGAGCGCGCCGTGAGCGAAGCCGCCGGGATCGATCTGCACGACTGGTTCACCAGCCACGTCGGCGGCACCGAGGATCCCGACTACGACACCGTACTCTCGGCCGCCGGACTCCGTCTCGTTCGCGGTGGCGACGAGTGGTCCATCGAGGAGATGCCTAACGCGACGGCTGGCCAGCGCCGCATCCGCGACGGCTGGATCACAGGACGCAGCGGCTGACTGTTAGCCGGCGCGTCGCTTCGTCGATTCGGCTTTTAGGAAACGATCACCATCGCGTGCCGTCGCGGTCGCCGCAGCCCGTGCCGGGCCGCGCGAGTTCGCCAGCGTGATCAACGCCACGGCGCCGAGGATGATCGCGGCGGCGAGGAGCATCCGCGGGGTCAGCGGCTCACCAGCAACCGCCCAGCCCAGCACCACCGCGACGACCGGATTCACGTACGCGTACGTCGACGCCTTGGCGGGAGTGGTCGCGCCTAGCAGATAGATGTATGCGGTGAAGCCGATCAACGATCCGAAGGTCACGAGGTACAGAAAGCCCACCATCGACGGCCCCGTGACGGCGCTCAGGTTGAAATGCCGCGGTTCGCCGGCGAGGACGCTCACCACGAGAAACGCCGCGCCACCCATCAGCATCTGCATCCCTGTCGCCAGCTGTGCCGACGCGGCGCGCGGTGCATAACGACTGTAGATGGAGCCGAGCGCCCAGAGCATCGCGCCCACGACCGGGACGAGTGCCGCACCGACATCAAGTCGCGACGCACCGCCGCGCGCGAACGCGTCCGGCCCGATGAGAAGCGCGAGGCCGGCGAGCCCCAATCCAAGTCCAACGAAGACCGCCGGCGCTGGCCGCTTGCCGCCAGGGCGCGCCCACTCGAACACCACCATCCACAAGGGCACGATCGCGACGATCAGCGCCACGAGACCCGAGGGCACGTGCTGCTCCGCCCAGATCACCGCGCCATTGCCGCCGACGAGCAACAGAACGCCCGTGATGAACGCCGAGCGCCACTGCGCCCGCGTTGGTGCGGCGCTGCCACGCAGCCGCGTGAAGGCGTAGAGGAGAATGCCGGAGATGAGAAATCGCGCGCCGCCCATGAGGAACGGCGGTATCGTCTCGACCGCGTAGCGAATCGCGAGGTACGTCGATCCCCAAATGACGTAGACGGCCGCGAAGGCGGCGATGACGTTGGCGCGCGACGATGGCACCGCGCGCGACTCGGCTGTCATCGGCGCGCCTCGGGGTCGTGGTCCGTGCCGATCGGAAGGCGGTAGCTCTCCTTGAGTGTGCCGAGAGCGATCGTCGTGCGCGTCGATCGAACGGACTTGATGGCACCGATCCGCTCGCGAAGCAGCGTGCCTAACGCGTCGGTATCCGCCACGCGCACCTTGACAAGGTAGCAGTCCTCACCGGCCACATGATGGACTTCCTGCGCCTCGGGGATCTTTGCCAGGAGCGTTCCCGTGCGCGTATCGCCGACGCCATCCTCGCCGCGCACGAAGATGAAGGCGGTGAGTCCGAGGCCGACGACCTTGGCGTTCACGCGCGCTTCGTAGCCATCGATGATGTGGCGCTCCTCGAGCTTGCGAATCCGGTCGAAGATCGCCGACGGCGCCATCCCGAGGCGCCGCGCGATCTCGGCGTTCGCCATTCGTGCGTCGCGCTGCAGAAAGGCGACGATCTGGCGATCGGTGTCGTCGAGCGTTCGGCCCGCGGCGGTCACGGGCACGTCGAGGGTATCAAGTGAGTGGCTCATGCCGAACGTATATCGGCGATATGGGCTGTTTTCAAGAATATTCGTCGAATTTGACATAAGTATGACGAACGTTCAACGATACGCCCCGTGACATTCAAGCGCCGTCACTCGCACCGGCATCCTACTCCCGGTATGCTCACGCACCTCGACGAGCCAGAGACCTTCATCGCCGCGATGCCTTCGCCGCCACCAGACCGCGACGCCGAGCGCGCGCTCGTCGACCGCGCCCGCGGCGGCGACGTCGGCGCGTTCGAGGCACTCTATCGGGCCAATGTGGGCCGTGTCTATGCGCTTGCGTTGCGACTCACCGCCGACCGGCGCGACGCCACCGAGCTCACCCAGGACGTCTTTGTGCACGCCTGGCGACGTCTCGGGACCTTCCGCGGCGACGCGGTGTTCGCGACCTGGCTCCATCGCATCGCCGTCAACTCGCTCTTCATGCGCGTTCGCGGCGACCGCCGTCGCGCCGCCCGCATCGGCGCTCCGGGCGACGATGCCACGGGCGACGAACCACCGGCGGCCCTCGATGCAGGCTACGCACGCGTCGTCGACGTGGAGCAGGCGGTGGACCTCGAGCGCGCCATCGCCGCGCTGCCGCCGGGCGCGCGACGCGTATTCGTGCTCTACGACATCCTCGGCTACCGCCACGAGGAGATCGCGCGACTCACCGGATTGGCTGAAGGCACTCTGCGCGCACAGCTTCATCGCGCGCGCAAGCTGCTGATGGAGGCACTCGATCGATGACCCACGACAATCAATCGCATCCGTCTTTCGACGAGCTCAATGATTTCGTCGACGACAGGCTCACTCCTGCTGGCCGTCTCGACCTCGAGACGCACCTCGCTCTCTGCCCGCGCTGCGCCGGGGATCGCGACCGACTCGAGCTTCTCCTGGATCAGAGCCGCTCGTTGGCCGCCGAGGTCGAGCCGCCGGCAGAGATCTGGTCCGGCGTCCACCAGCGGATCGCAGGACGATCACCGTTAGGCAGGCGCCGTTCCTGGCTGCTCGCTGCGGCGGCACTTCTGCTCGTCGCCGTCTCGTCGGCCGTCACCGCGCTCCTCGTTCGTCGCCCGCAGACCGTCGCCGTTAGGCAGTCCGCTCCGGCGGCGCCGCTCGCAGGGGTCGGGCTGCCGGTCGCCGCCCGCGCCGTCGATGCGGATTACCAGGCCGTCATTCGCGAGCTAGACGAGAGCCTCGCCCAGCGGCGCGCGCAGCTCGCGCCCGAAACGATCGCCAAGGTCGAGGCCAGTCTCCGCGTCGTCGATGAGGCGATCGGCGAGGCTCGGCACGCCCTTGCCGCCGATCCCGCCAATCGGGATCTCGTCGACCTGCTCGCCGCATCCTACGAGCGCAAGCTGGAGCTGCTGCGCCGGGCGAGCGAGCTGCTGCCGGCGACGTGAGCAGCTCACCCGCACCCAAATTCTCTCGGAGAGTCTCCGTGTCGTCTTCTGCTCCATACCGCCCGCTCCTCTTCGCCTGGTTCGCGATCCTCGCCGCTGCGCCGTATGCGGCGTCGCAACAGGTGGTGGAGAGCCGACGCGCGGTCACCGCCACGGCGTCGGTCCGAATCTCCGGCACCTTCGCCGAGCTGCGCATCCGAGGATGGAACAAGGACAGCGTCGTCATCACCGGCAGCGTGCCTAACGACGCACACTTCGCCGGCGGCTTCCTCGCTCCCGCCGGCGGGCCGTCGCCTGGTGCCAAGTTCTTCGTCGAGAGTCCCACAGGCGTGCCCGCCGGCACGCTCGAGCTCCGCGTGCCGGTCGGCGCGCGGGTGTGGGCAAAGGCGGGGAGTGCGACGATCGACGCCGAAGGCGTCACCGGCGGTCTCGATCTCAATGTCATCGGCGGATCAGTGCACGTCACCGGAAGTCCGCGCGAGCTCACCGTCGAAGCGATGGATGGCGCGATCACCGTCGAGGGCGCGGCACCGTGGGCGCGCCTCAAAACCGCGAGCGGCAACATCACTCTCGGTACAGGCAGCGAGGACGCGGCCGTGACGACGGTCAGCGGCGACATTCACGTCGCCGGCCGATACGAGCGATTGCGCCTGTCGTCGGTCACCGGACCGGTCGCTTTCAATGGCGACATCGTTCGCGGCGGCTCGCTCGACGTCGACACCCATAGCGGCACCGTCGATCTGCGCTTCCCGCCGAAGCTCTCCGCCGACGTCGACATCGCGACGATGTCCGGACGGATCGAGAATGCGTTCAACAAACGCTCGCCCATACCAGGCCGCGAAGGCCGTGGCGAGGAGCTCGCCTTCACCGCCGGCACCGGCGGCGCGCGCATCTACGTCAGGAGCTTCAAGGGCAACGTGAAGCTCTCGCAGCTATCGCAGATCTACTTGAAGACTTTCTGATCGTTAGGCACGCCGACCACCCCCACCGAGGAGTAAACCATGCGCTCGCCACTGAAGCTGTCGCTCTCCCTCGCCGCCGTTGTCGCATCTGCCGCTCTCGTCGCCGCCGCGCCATCCGCGGGCGCTCGTCGCGCGGGCCCGCCATGGATCTCCATCGAGTACCCAGCCAACCCACTCGACCCCGCCACGCGCGGCGCCTATCTGCTCGTCCATGCCTTCCACCACCAGACCCCGATGGAGTCCACCGTACGTGGCACGGCTGAGGGGCTCGTTGGCGGTGAACGAAAGTCGATCGCGCTGCGGTTCGAGAGCACCGGCCGCACCGGTGTCTACGCGCTGCGAAAGCAATGGGACGACGACGGCGTCTGGTCGCTCGTCATCTCCGCTGGACAGGGCGACGGCACTCCTGCGCAGGCGCTCGTCGAGCTCGCCGCCGACGGAGGCATCAGCTCGGTTCGCGTCCCAACGACGCGGCAGCGTGAATGGACCATTCCGCGGGCGATCACCGCGCAGGAAGTTGAGCAATCTCTACAGTCGCGCGCCACGCGTACCGCGCAGGCCAAACGCTGAGAATTGTTTGTGCTCGTCGCCGCGTCGTGACTCGGCCGCGGCGGCGAGGGTCCATCTCTGCGCAGGACTGTCAGGCGGTGGTGAGTGTGACGCGTCCCCCTAGTAGTTCTCCCGCGTCCGCTCGCACCGCCTGTGCAGTTCTGTCCGCGAGCGCCATCACCGTCACGTACGGATTGATCTCGAGCGCGTCCGGAAAGAGACTCGAGTCGGCCACGCGCAGCCACGGGATTCCGTGCACGCGTCCCCAACTGTCGGTCACGGAATCACTCGCGCTCCGGCCCATTCCGCACCCACCCATCAGGTGCGCCGCAGAGATCGAGATCCGGCCACTCTGAAAGTTCCGTTCGCTGATCAAGGAATCGAGCCGGTCCTGCATCGATCGGTCGAGCAGGGGTGGATCCGCCGACGGCGCGTGCACGCGCTCGGCGCCAGCCGCGAAGAATATCCGAGCGGAAGCGCGGGTCGCCCGTACGAGCGATGTGACGACGGCGTCGGTGAACCGATAGTGCACCACTGGCCGTCCCGTCGCATTCACCGCCACGCGATTGCCCGGCGCCGCGCGGTCGCAGGCGAGCACGAGAATCATCTGCAGCCGCGGGAAGGCGCGCATCAACGCGCTGTGCGACGCTCCGAAGCCGGTGAGATTCTTCGCCGTCACGAACGGGAAGTACATGCACGTCTCGAGGACGAAGCCTTCCGCCTCGGCGCGGTCGACGTAGAAGCTTTTGGGGTGACCGACGTCGTTCGTGATCGCGCGCGGCTGTTCGGCGACGAGAATGTGTGCCGGGTGACAGGTGAATCCCTCTCCGAGACGCGGCACGGCCCGGGCGAGCCCGGAGCGGAGCAGCAGCGCCGACGTCCCGATCGATCCGCCTGCGCAGACGACGATCCCTGCCCGAATGCGATAGCTTCCTGCCGGCCACTCCGACGGCGCGCCCTTCTCACCAGCGGCGAGTTCGCGAACGTGCGCGACAACGACGCGATCCTCGATGCGCAACGCCTCCGCCCGTGTTACGACCTGGACGCCCATTCGCTCGGCCGCGGGCAACTGCACGCGGTTCGTTCCCATCTTGGCACCGTTTGGACAACCGAGGTTGCAGAGACTCGATCCGCGGCAGCCGCGCACGTTGAGTGGAAACTGCTCGGCGTGGTAGCCGGTGCGCTTGCACCCTTCCACGAAGAGCCGGTTGTTGTCGTTCAGCTCCTCGTCAGGCAGGAAATGAACATTGTTCTCGACCATGTAGCGGCGCGACCGCTCCTCGATGTCCCCATGCGCGAGACCGGGAACGCTCCATCGCTCGATGACTCGTCGTGGTGCGACGAGCGATGTTCCCGTGTACACGACCGTGGATCCACCATAGATCCGGCCGAAGGCGAGCGTCATCGTGCCGTCTGCCGTCAGGAAGCCGCCCGAGTCCTCGTACAGCGAGTCCGACATGTCGAGCTCATTGCCTGTGAACTCACGGTCGGCAAGTCGCGCCCCCTGTTCGAGGACGAGCACGCGTCGTCCTTCGGCGACCAGCCCGGCAAGCGCCTGCGCGACGGTGCCGCCACCCGCGCCAGAGCCAATGATGACGACATCGTAATCGCGCTCGATCATTGGACGCCTGACCGTGCGCGGACGCCAGCCCACCCCGCCGGCGAGGCACGGTATCCGATCGCGCGCGCGGCGGCAGGCCGAGCGTAGTAACCCATGAACGCGAGCGTGCGCACTCCCCACACGCCGCGCCGGAGCGCGAGCACGCGCGATCGAGCAAGTGACTCGAGCAGCGCGGTGCGTTTCGCCGCGGACAGCGAACGGAGGCCGCGGCCATGCCTAACGAGAGCCACGAGGTCGAGCGCCCGCAGGAAGAGGCCGAGCTGGCGCCGAACTGCCGCCGGCCGCGCCGCGATGGCGCGCGCGATGATCGCGGCGGCGTCGGTCCACTCATCATCGCTCAGGCTGACCGACTCCGGCACGACCGCGGCCATGATGGCCCGAAACCGGTCTCCACCGGGTATCACGGTCGCACCGCCGACGCCAACCATGATGTTCCTGTTTGCTAATCCTCGAGCAGGATGCGCAGCTCCTCGAGGTCGTACGGCCGCATCACCAGCGCCGTCGCGGCCGGCAGCGGGAAGGGAAGCCGCGCCGTGCTCGCCGCATCACCAGCGGCGACGATGAAGCGCGCGTCGGCACACCCAGCCGCGGACCGGAGCGCGCCGAGCACTACCTTGCCCGCGGCGAGACTGGAGTCGCAGATCACGGCGTCGAACGTCAGATGCTCCGCCAGCCGCAGGGCGTACTCGACGTTCTGCGCCGCGAGCGCGGCATGTCCACGCGACGAGAGGAACGCGGTGAGGAAGCCGGCGCTCTGGTAGTTGGCGTCGATGACAAGGACGTCGAGTGCGCGAGACGCCGTCTCGACCGGATCGGTCGCTGGTTCGCCGCGATGAGCCAGCGCGGGGAGCCGCACGACGAAGCGAGCGCCCGCGCCCTGGGCCGCACCGCTGGACCGCGTCACCGCGATCTCGCCCCCGTGACTCGCGACGATGTCGCGGACGACCGTGAGCCCGAGGCCCGTCCCGGAGCCGAGCGCCTTCGTCGTCCAGAACGGCTCCCAGATCTGGTCGCGCGTCTCGTCCGGAATCCCAGGGCCGTCGTCCTCGATTTCCAGAACCACCGCCGCGCCATCGACCCGCGTGCGAATCGAGACCTGTCCCGCATCGCCTCCGGAAGACCGGATTGCCTGTTCAGCGTTGTTGAGCAGATTCAGAACGACCTGCTCCAGCTGCGCGCGATCGCCGGCGACCGGCGGCAGCATCGGGTCGAGCGCGGACCGGCAGGCGATGCCGTGCGTCTCGAGCGCATAGCGACGCGTGCCGACGATATATCCAACGACGTCGTTCAGATTGACGCGTGCGCGTCGCTCGGCCTCCGGCTTTCGTGCCAGCGTCAGGAGGTCGCGCACGATGCGGCCGGCGCGCGCGGCCTCGTGATCGATCGTCTCGAGGGCGAGCCGCGCCTCCTCATCCATCTCCTTCCTGAGCAGCAGCTGTGCGAAGCCGAGGATCGCCGCCAGAGGGTTGTTCAACTCGTGAGCGACGCCGGCGAGCGTCGCACCGAGGCATGCCATCCGCTCGGTTCGCCGCAGTGCGTCCTGCTGGCGCAGCCGCTCGGTGAGATCCTCGACAATCCCATCGAGCTGCATGTCGCCATCCTCGCCTTCGATTGTCCTCAGCGAGAGCCGCACCGTTAGGCAGGTGCCGTCGCGTCGTTTCCAGCGCGTCGACACCCGCTCTACCGGACCCCGCGCCAGACGGGCGCGGAGCCGCTCGCACTCGGCCGAATCGACGAAGACATCGCGCGCAATCGTCAGGTCGTACAGCTCGGCCTCGTGGGCGTAGCCCAGCATCCGCGCCAGCGCGGGATTGCCCTCGACGAAGTGTCCGTCCGAGGATGCCCGGAAGACGCCCACCTCGACCCGGTGCACAAGCCGCCGAAATCGCTCTTCGCTCTCCGCCAGCACGCGCGTGAGCGCGTCGCCCCCGCGTTCCGGGACGATCGTAATCTCGCGCTCGAAGCGATATGGATTGGTCGACTTGGACGGGGCCATGACTACTCTATGGTGCGGCGCGGACGCGCTGCGCGGGAGGGCAGGGGTGCAACGAAGGCCACCTAGTTTATTCACGGTGAGGCAGCGAGGCCATAGCGTCGGCCGTAAGATCGTTGCATCGGCCGGCCACTCAACGTGACGTCTCCACTCCGAATGCCCAGATATTCTCTGCTTGTGCTCGCCCTCCTGAGTGTTGCCAGCGCCTTTCCGGCGGCTGGCCAGGACCCCTTCGAGATCCAGGTCTACGAGTACGAGACCGTTCCCCGCGGTCGCTGGGATCTCGAGACTCACGTCAACTACACCGCCCGCGGCATCCGCGGGTTCGAGGCTGGCGTCGCCCCGAGCGAGGGGCAGACCCACCTCACCTTCGAGCTGACGCGGGGCATCACGAATTACTTCGAGCTCGCCGGGTATCTCGTCACTGCCCATCGTGACGGCACGAATCCGGAGATCGCCGGCTGGCGGGTTCGGCCGCGCTTCCGGCTGCCGGAGGACTGGCTCCCCTTCAAGTTCAGCCTGAGCACTGAATTCGGATTCCCGAAGCGCCTCTACGAGGAGAACTCGATCACCTTCGAGCTACGCCCCATCCTCGAGCGAAGCTTCGGTCGCGTTCAGGTCGATCTGAATCCGGTGCTCGGGAAGGCGATCCGCGGCCCAACGTCATCGGAGTTCTGGGATTTCGAGCCCGGGGCGCGGATCGGCTACACCACGAGCAAGACGCTGGACCTCTCGCTGGAGTACTACGGGGCGACGGGTTCGCTCACCCACGTCGAGCCTGCCGCGCAGCAGATGCATCAGCTCTTCCCCGGCGCCGACATCAACTTCTCCCCCGCCGTCGTCCTCAACCTCGGCGTCGGCTTCGGCCTAACGAACGCGGGAAATCGGTTGGTCTACAAGAGCCGGTTGGGATGGATCTTTTGAGAGCAGTCCATAGTTATCAGTCCATAGTTATCAGGGAGCAGGGAGAAGCGTTGACGGGATGAGAGCCACTGACCACCCACCACCGTCCACCTCTTTCACTCATAGCTACACGTTTCAGCTTGACCCTTCAGTTGTCAGCAACGGAAAAAAGCATCTGTCAGTGAAACAGTGATCGAGTGGCAAGCGGCAAGTGGTGCAGGCTCAGACAAAACGCTTCGTTCCAAATCCCCTGATAACCATGGACTGATAGCTATGGACTGTTGTTAAAGATCTTTCGAGGCTGCGCCGGCTGTCTTTCGCCGTTGAGCACCAGCGTCGTCTCGGCAGCGATGTCCGGCGCGAGCGAGGCAGCGACTGAGCAGTACTTCTCGAACGAGAGCTGGATCGCGCGCTCCGCGTGCTCGACGAGAATCCCCGCGCCATCGATCACGAACTCCACCCCCAGCCCCTCGACGCGCCGCGGGGCCTCTGTCCGGCGCCTTGCCGTCACGTTCACCACGAGCCGCTCCGCCGGTGTCCGGCGCTTCGCCAGGACGTCCAGGACATCGACCGCCGAGCAGGTTGCGATCGCGTTGAGTAGAGTCTCAACTGGCCCCGGCGCGGTCTTCGAGTCCGCGTCCACTGGCGCCGTGCGTCCCTCCGGACCCGCGTCGAACCGGTGCTCGCCGCGCCAGACCGCGCGCGTCGTCGTGATCACCGGCTTCGTCGGCGTCGCCGTCATCGCTCGATCGGGGCGCGCACCGCGTTCCCCCACTCCGTCCACGAGCCGTCGTAGTTGCGCACGCGATCGTACCCCAGCAGGTACGTGAGCACGAACCACGTGTGCGACGAGCGCTCCCCGATCCGGCAGTAGGCGATCACGTCATCGCCCGCCGCGAGTCCCTGCTCCTTCTCGTAGATGTCGCGCAGATCCGCCGCCGACTTGAATGAGCCGTCGCTGTTTGCCGCGCGCGCCCACGGCACGTTCCGCGCGCCCGGTATGTGACCTCCGCGCACCGCGCCCTCCTGCGGATAGTCGGGCATGTGCAGCTTCTTCCCCGTGTACTCGTCCGGCGAGCGCACGTCCACGAGCTTGCCGTGCGCGTCGAGGTGCCGCCGCACGTCCTGCATGAACGCGCGAATCGGCTCGTCGCGCCGCTCGCGGGCCTCGTAGCTCGTCCGGGCGAAACGCGGCACGTCGGTCGTCATTGGGCGCCCTTCCTGCTCCCACTTGGCGCGCCCGCCGTCGAGCACGCGCGCATTGGTGAAGCCGAACAGCTGGAACACCCAGAACGCGTACGTCGCCCACCAGTTGTTCTTGTCGCCGTAGAAGATGACCGTCGTCGCGTCGTCGATCCCCTTCGAGCGCAGCAGCTCCTGGAACTGCTCGCGGCTCACGTAGTCCCGCACCAAGGCGTCGTTGAGGTCCGTGTGCCAGTCGACCTTCTGCGCGTTCGGGATGTGGCCCGTGTCGAAGAGCAGCACATCCTCGTCACTCTCGATGATTCGAATGTTCTGATCATTGAGGTGCTCGGCGAGCCAGCTGGTCGTCACCAGCACCTCGGGATGCACGTACCCCTTTCGCTGGATCTCGGGGTCGAGCGTCGTCTCGTCGCCTGCCGTTACGGCCATGCGTTGCCTCCATCGTTATGCATCAGCACGACTACCCGATCCGGGTCCCGTTGGCCACTGGCCTCTCCACGCCGAGCAGCACGACCTCGGTCGCGGTCGGCATTGCGCCAAGCACGAGAACCTCGCTGGTGAATCCGGCGATGCGCCGCGTGCCGATGTTCACCACCGCGACGATCTGGCGGCCGATGAGGTCCTCGGGCTGGTAGTGCACCGTCAGCTGCGCGCTCGATCGGCGTATGCCCACCTCCGGGCCGAAATCGATCGCGAGTCGCAGCGACGGCTTTCGCGCTTCCGGAAAGGGCGACGCCTCGATCACAGTGCCGACGCGCATGTCGATCGCGAAAAAATCGTCAGCCCCCGGCATGCGTCAGAAGCTAGCAGGCCAATCCGGGCGGAGTAACCGCGCGGTGCCACACGTCAACGCACGACCTCGCGCTCGAGCCATCCCGCGATGAACTCCGCCGCCTCCTGCCATCCGGGCTCACACAGCATCAGATGTCCATGCCCGCGAGCGATGTACAAGGGAGCGTGATATCGCTGCGCAATTCGTTGCGCGATGCGCTGCGGAATGAACCGATCCTCGTCGCTCGTCGCCACGAGCACCTTGCATCCATTGGCGCGAACACGCTCCGCGTCGACGCGCACCGCGCCGAGACTCATGTCGCGACCGGCGCGGCCGCTGTCCGCCACGAATCGCGCGAAGATCGCTTCCTGCTCCGTCGCGGGAACGCGGTTGAGAACGAGGGCGCGCATATCGGCGAATCGCGGCACGATCCGACGCGACCGGAGGATCGCAGGGAGATACCGCAGCTGTCGGCGAAGGACGGGCGGCGTCATCACGCTGATGCCGCGCGGCGGTGCTGGCGACAGTAGAACGAGCGCGCGTGCCAACCGCTCCTCGCCGAGCTTCTGCGCGATCAACCCTCCCATCGAGTGGCCGAATACGATCGGCTGCCCGAGGCGCTCCACCAGCCACCGTGCGACCTCACGTGCATCGGCGATGTAATCGTCGAGGGTGACGCGTCCGAGAAAACTCCCCGACGGCAGCCCACTGCCTTCCCGACCGCGCAGATTGACGGCAAATCCCGCGTAGCCGCGTTCGGCGAAGAAGGAGAGATAGGACTCGTACACCCACGCCGTCGCGAAATAGCCTGGGACGAAAAGAATCGGCGGCCGCCCAGCGCCCACCTTCGCCGTCGGTTGAGCCGAGCGCACGCTCAAACTTCCGATTGTGATCGTATCGAGCATTCGAAGAAATTGACATGGAAGGTGTTCGACGCGCTACGCTGGTTGCGCTCGTCACCGGTTGCGTGCACCTTGCACGCCCCATGGACGGCATCCTCTACGAGCGCACGCTTCCGCATGGTCCGGCCGTGCGCATTCGGCGGCTCACCATCGCCGGGGAGACGCCCGTGAGCGTCGTCCTCGAGGTTGACCGCCGCGCCGGCACGCCACGCTCCGGCGACGGCCATCCGCCAGCGCTCATGCAATTCGAGGGTGCAACGGAGCAGGATGCCGTCGACGCGCTCGAGCCGCATGCGCGCGATGATCGTCGCGTCGTGCAGCTCATGCGCGAGAAGGGACTGCGTTAGTCACCCACGCTTCTCGAGGTCCTCACGCAGTATGCGGAGGATGCGCGGCCACACGTGCACCGCGTATTGAAAGAAGTTCGTGCGCGCGACCTCCTCGGCATGCAAAAAGTCACTCAAGCGTCGATGTCCCTTGAGCGTGTTGCACGCTCTACAGGCCGTCACTAAGTTGCCGTCCGACCGGTCGCCGCCACGCACGCGAGGCTCCACGTGATCCACCGTGAGCTCCTCGGACGGAAACTGCAGACCGCAATACACGCATCGATACGCGTCACGCTCGAAAATTCGCTGTCGTTTCATGGACAATCCCTTGCCTTCACGCCGCAACTTGATGGACGCGGCTCGGCGCTATTTGCTCGAGGGACTCGATGACGACCGCGAGCCAAGTCCTGACGCATTGCCCCGTCTGACCCTCCACGCCCTCGAGAAGATCCGCATGTCCCGTCCCCGCGAGCGAATCCTCGGCAATCTCGACGAGATGTACAGCGAGGCATTCGAGCGTGCGAAAGCCACCGGTGACGCCTCCCAGATGGCCGCACTCGATTTCGCCTACCGTCGCGAGCAACTCTACTTCGAGATTCTGCTCGACATCCGCGAGGCGATGGAGCGCCGGCCCTAATCGCGCGGCGCGCGCGTCCCGAACATCGATCCCGTCTTTTCGGCCGTCGCTCTCGCGAATCGGGGGCCCTTCTCGCGTTGCGGCCAGATGAGGCTCGCTCCGATCGACAGGCCGAGCACGCCCACGATCACGACGAGCGACCAGAGGATGTCGAGGTGGAACCACTGCTCACCGAGCATCTTCGCGCCGACGAACATCAGGATCACCGCGATGCCGTACTTCAGCAGATAGAACCGATCGACCACCGCCGCGAGCAGAAAATAAAGCGAGCGGAGGCCGAGGATCGCGAAGATGTTCGACGTGAAGACGATGAACGGATCGCGCGTCACGCCGAAGATCGCCGGAATCGAATCGATCGCGAAGACGAGGTCCGTCACCTCCACGAGCACGAGCACGAGGAAGAGCGGCGTGAACAGCCGCCGCCCCTTCTCGATGACGAAGAAGTGCTTGCCGTGAAAATCCTCGCTCAGCGGCAGCACCCGGCGCGCCGCCCGCACCACCGGATTGCGCTCACCCTCGAACTCCTCGTCCTGCTTGAGCGCCATGCGAATGCCGGTCACGATCAGCATCGCGCCGAAGATGTAGATCACCCATTGAAAGCGCGACAGAAGCACCGTGCCGAGCCCGATGAACAGTCCGCGCATAACGAGCGCGCCGAGGATGCCGTAGAAGAGCACACGATGCTGGCAGATCGCCGGCACCTTGAAGTACTCGAAGATCAGCACCATCACGAAGATGTTGTCGATGCTCAACGACTCTTCGATGACGTAGCCGGTGAGGAAGGTGAGCGCGACGTGATGGCCGTAGAAGAAGTACAGCCCGGCCGCGAACGCGAGCGCGAGCGCGACCCACACGGTCACCCACATCGACGCTTCCTTCGGATGCACCACGTGCAGCTTCCGATGGAACACGCCGAGGTCGAGCGCCAACATCGCGAGCACGAACGCGATGAAGACCACCCAGAACCACACGTTGGTCGCGATCCCGATCATTCGTCGACTTCCGTTCTCACTTCCGTCAGCCCGTTAGCAAATAGAAAAAGCGAGACCACTACGACACCGCGCGGTGTCGTAGTGGTCTCGCCCTTGGCGCGCCCTGTTGCGCCACTCTGCCGACCGGGAGCGTTGTGCGCTCCGTCTTGACGATCGGCCGATCCGGCATCGAGACGCCGGCGGCTACTCCCCACTGCTGCGAATGGTGCACCGGCACCCGTCCTCCGGTCAAGCACCGCGCCTCTTCCCCTCTCGCGGCGATGCCGTCAGTCTTGAGCCTCCGCACCGCCGTCACCAGACTCTACCGCGCGCCGCGCGTCGAGCTCCTCATGCGCATCTCACCGATCATCCACCTCGCCGCCCTGGCGACACTCCTTCCCTCGAGCGTCATGCACGGTCAACGCACGAATCGCTCCTCCGGCGCGACGCCATCTGCCGCTCCGACACTCGCGGTGGTGAACGCACGCATCTGGACCGGAGATCCGAAGCGACCCTGGGCCGACGCCCTCGCCGCGACCGGCGACCGCATAACGGTGGTCGGAACCAGTGCCGCGGTGAAGAAGCTGGCGAGCGCTTCGACGCGTGTCGTGGACGCGCAGGGGATGATGGTCGTTCCCGGATTCATCGATTCACACGTGCATTTCATCGCCGGCGGCTTCGGTCTCTCGTCCGTTCAGCTGCGCGACGCAAAGACGCCAGCGGAGTTCATCAGCCGCATCAAGGCGTACGCGGGAACCCTGCCCGCAGGTGCGTGGATCACCGAGGGCAACTGGGACCACGAGCAATGGGGCGGCGAGCTGCCGCGCCGTGACTGGATCGATTCGGTGACGCCGAATAATCCCGTCTGGATCAATCGCCTCGACGGCCATATGGGTCTGGCGAACAGCGCCTCGCTCCGCGCCGCGGGCGTCGACGCCAACACCGCCGACGTTCCCGGTGGCACCATCGTGCGCGGCGCCGATCGCGCGCCCACCGGCATCCTCAAGGACAACGCGCAGTCGCTCATCGACCGGGCGGTGGCGGAACCGTCCGCGGAAGTCACGGACCGCGCGGTTGATGCCGCGATGAGCTATCTCGCCGGCAACGGCGTCACCTCCGTTCACAACATGGGGACCTTCGCCGACCTCGCCGCGTTCCAGCGCGCGGAGAAGGGCGGCCGGATGAAGACGCGCGTCTACGCCGTCGTTCCACTCGCCTCGTGGCAGCAGCTCCGCGACACGGTCGAGGCGCACGGCCGCGGCAATGCGTGGCTGCACATCGGTGGCCTCAAGGGATTCGTCGATGGCTCCCTTGGCTCCCACACGGCGGCGATGCTCCAGCCGTTCACGGACGCGCCTAACGACAGTGGCTTCTTCGTCAATACGCCGGAGCACCTCTACGAGTGGACGTCCGGAGCCGACAAGGCGGGCCTGCAGGTCATCGTCCATGCCATCGGTGACAGGGCGATCCGGACCCAGCTCGACATCTACCAGCGCGTCGAGCGCGAGAACGGCGCGCGCGATCGCCGCTTCCGTATCGAGCACCTGCAGCACATCGCTCCCGCAGACATCCCGCGCGTCCCCAAGCTCGGCGTCATCGCGAGCATGCAGCCGTACCACGCGATCGACGACGGACGCTGGGCGGAGAAGGTGATCGGCCACGAACGCGCGAAGACGACGTACGCGTTTCGCTCCCTGCTCGACGCACACGCCCGGCTCGCCTTCGGCAGCGATTGGTTCGTTGCGCCGGCGACGCCGATCGAGGGCATCTACGCGGCGGTGACGCGCCGAACGCTCGACGACAAGCATCCCGGCGGCTGGATTCCGGAGCAGAAGATCACCGTCGAGCAGGCGCTGCGTGCGTACACTGCCGGCGCCGCGTATGCCGAATTCGCGGACAAGGAGAAGGGAACCCTTGCTCCCGGCATGCTCGCCGACTTCGTCGTTCTCGACCGCGACCTTACGAGAATTCCACCCGAGACCATTCGCGACACGAAAATCGTGATGACGGTTGTCGGTGGAAAACCGACCTTCGAGCGCGGTGGCCCGTAACGTCGTCGGCCTCGAGCGCTGCCTTACTCGTTAGGCAGCGCTCGGCGACGTCATCGAATAGCGACGGATCGCGTCGGCGTGGCGATGCTTCCGATCGGTGAGAGGAAAGCCCACAGGCGCAACGGCGAGTTCTCCAGACTCGACCCGCTCGTCGTCGTGACCTGAAGGAAAAACGGCCCCGCCGCGCCGGCCGGTGTCACCCAGGATCCAGGGGCCGAGACCCCGTCCACGTCCGTTTGGGTGTTCACCACGGTGGCCCCGTTGTCGAAGGCGCTCAGCTTGTCCGTCGCCTCCCACGTCACCTTCACGTCCGGAATTCCGTTCCCGACCTTGTCGATCACCCGCACCGACGGAAAGAGTGAGTCGCCCGCGAACGCGATGAAGGTCGTGTCGAGCACTCCCCATGCGATGATCGACGCCGCCGGACCCGCGGACAGATCGATCACGTCGGAGAAGGCGCCCGCCAATGATTGACTCGGCGTGAAGAATTCCAGCTGCCATGGTCCGACGAATTCGTTGAGCGTCAGATCGGCGAACGACGCGATGCCGCTGGCGTCGGTCGTCGCAACCGTCTTGCCGCCAACTCCGCGTGGGAACGTGTCGCTGATCGACTGCGTGCGGGCGATCGTAGTCGGAACGGCCAGTCGCAGCTCGCAACGTGTGCACGTCTCCGCCACATCCACCTCCACCCCCGAACGCGCGACGCCATTCCCGAACTGGTCGGCGACCTGAACCCGCGGCTGCGTGCCTAACGGGATCGTCGCCTGCGCCGTCTTCGACGGCTGCTGAATGACGAGGAGTTGCGCGGGGTTCGCGGCGCGGAGCGTCTCCGTGAAGCTCACCGAAGGAAGCGCCGTTTGGGGAATCCAGGCCGTGATGTGAACGATCCCGGCGATCGTGCCGCCGACGACGTTCGCCGACGCCACGCCGTCGCTCCCCGATGCCACGCGTAGCAACGTGCTCGCCGGCGCACCCAGCGCCGCGGCCAGCAGCGCGTTCTGCGACGTCACCTGAAATTCGACTGTCAGCTGTGCCAGCGGATTTCCGAACGAGTCCGTGACCTTCACCCGCAGCGGCGCTGTCAGCGTTGCCGCCACGGAATCGATCTGATCGCCCCCGCCGACGATGCCTAACGCTGCAAGCGGCCCGGACGTCGCGCTCGCCGTCACTCGCGTCGTCACCGACGGAGCGCCAGCCACGGTCGCCGTGAAGGTGTACGTGCCGATCGTCTGTCCCAGGGTCAGGGCCGTTGTCGCCAGACCACCGAGATCCGTCACGACACTGCTCTGCGACACGCTGCCGAGTCCATTCACCGCGGCGAAGTTGACCGCGGCTCCGGAGACGAAATGGCCATTCGCCGCGATGGCTTGCACCGCGAGGCTCACAGGGAGTGCCGAGCCGACGATTCCGTTCTGGTTTTCGCCGCGGAGCGCGACGAGCTGCGCCACGGGTGCGACATCGATCGTCGTCTGGGCCGAGACGCCGTTCAGTCCAGTCGCAATCAGAGTTGTCGATCCCGCCTTGCTCGTTGCGGTGACCACGCCTTCCGCGCTCACCGTCGCGATCGTCGGGTCGAGCGTTCTCCAGGTTACTGGCAGATCCGTTACGACGTGCTCGGTCTGATCCTGCGCCTGAACCTGAAACGCAAGGGAGCTGAGCGGCGCAAGCGTCACGGGTTGGGACGAGACGATCGGATGGATGATCAGCGACGTCGCGGCCGCGCCCGGCCCCACGTAATTCATCGCGATCGGCTCCGCGACCGTTGGCGTATCGCCGACTCTCGCGACGAGATCCTGCGTACCCTCGAAGTACACCGTGGAGCCGGACTGCAGGTCGACGGTTGCCAAGACCCGCTGTTCGGTGCCGGTGATCTGGAGCTCGAGCACGATCGCGATCTGATCGGCCGTCGCGGGGAACGCGACGAGCGTGTCCTTCAGCACGGCGCCGAGCGCGTCACCCACCGGCTGTGCGCGGACGACGATGCGCACATTGTCCAGCGTCACGGCGAAGGCCGCGAGACTTCGATAAATCGCTTGTGCTTCCGCCGAGAACCGCGGAGCGAGCGCCAGCGACACCGCGCCGGGGTGCACGTTCGTTGGCGACTCCGAGCACGTGGCGACAACAACGGCGACGAGCAGCGTCGAGACGACGCGCGAGGCGAGACGCATGAGGCGAGGACGGCTGAAAATGACGACGCCTCCTGTCGGAGGCGTCTGAAGCTCCGCGGCACGCAACATTCGGTGGCCGCTCACGCACTGTCAAGCGACGCCTGTCATGACCGCGACGTCACGACAAGCCAACGCTTGCTAGAACTTCACGAGCTCCGCGATCCCTCGCTTGATGTTATCGATCTGCGGCAGAATCGCGTCCTCGAGCTGCGGCGCGTAGCCGACGTACGTATCGGCCGACCCGAGCCGCTTCACCGGCGCGTCGAGCCACGCGAAGCAATCGTCGGCAATGCGGGCGGCGATCTCCGCGCCGTAGCCCCACGAGAGCGAGTCCTCGTACAGCACCATGACGCGATTCGTCCGCTTCACCGACTCGTACACCCGCTCCTGATCCCACGGCGATAGCGAGCGCAGGTCGATCACCTCGGTGCTGATGCCCTCTTCCGCCAGTTGGTTGGCTGCAGCAAAGGCGCGCTGCACCGTCGCGCCGTACGTCACGATCGTCGCGTCCGTCCCCTCGCGCACGACCTTCGCCTTCCCGAACGGGATCATGAAGTTCGGTCCGGGATACGCGGCCTTGTTGTACGTCTGACGGTAGAGATGCTTGTGCTCGAGGAACATCACCGGATCGTCGCACCGGATGGCCGTGCGCAACAACCCGTTGGCGTCGAGCGCGGTCGCGGGACAGACGACGCGCAAGCCCGGACAATGAGTGAAGAGTGACGCGCCCGTCTGCGAGTGATAGATCGCGCCGCGGATGTAGCCGCCGTACGTCACCCTAACGACGACCGGCGAGCTGAACGCGCCGTTCGACCGCCAGCGCATCGTCGACAGCTCGTTCCGGATCTGCATGTACGCGGGCCAGATGTAGTCGAA
>Ga0136846_1208256_pt1 | contig 45416 bp, 31 predicted proteins | sample HopSoiMetagenom2_FD_96841 | JGI IMG/M metagenome (GOLD analysis project Ga0136846, IMG submission 96841) | Grasslands soil microbial communities from Hopland, California, USA - 2 Assembly 2016 (version 4) | ecosystem: Environmental > Terrestrial > Soil > Grasslands | place: USA: Hopland...
TCCGCTGGTTCATTTTTTAAAAGGATGGTATAATGGCGCAGGCGTAAGAATATTAGACGCACAGGAATCTTACCGGTTGAGCTCTTTTGCCCACGCTAATTGCCTGGTAGAGCTGGGCGCTGATGCCCGTTTGTTTGGTAAGGGTGAAAAGGTGACCATTCATTTATTATAACAATTGTTATGGACTGGATGTACTTATTTTATGTGAGTTTATTTGTTGTAGCATTTCTATATGCTTCCATAGGACATGGCGGAGCCAGCGGCTACCTGGCGCTTATGGCAATTTTTGGAGTAGCTGCTGATGTGATGAAGCCTACAGCGCTATTGCTGAACCTTTTTGTATCCCTGGTATCGTTTATACAGTTTTACAGGGGAGGCTATTTTAAAATGAAATTATTTTTACCCCTGGCCCTGGCATCGATACCCTTTGCGTTCTTTGGTGGATTGATAACAGTAGATGCTTCGTTCTATAAAAAAATATTAGGTTTCTTGTTGCTGATCCCCATAGCAAGGTTCTTGTTTTTCGGTAAAATGAAATTTGATGAAACAAAGAAACCTCATTTGGGAATGGCGATTATAATTGGTGCTGCTATCGGGTTCCTGTCCGGGCTTATTGGTATTGGCGGTGGTATTATACTATCTCCGGTTTTATTGCTACTCCGGTGGGCCAATATGAAGGAGTCGGCGGCTATTAGCGCAATATTCATTTTTGTAAATTCCGTAGCCGGGTTAACAGGGCAGTTAACCAGGGGAGTGCACTTTACAACAGATATGTATATATATGTAGTGGTGGCTTTTGCCGGCGGCTTGCTGGGCGCTTACTTTGGCTCTCTTAAGTTCAGGCAGTCTGCATTAAAATATATACTGTCGCTGGTATTATTAATGGCTGCTTTTAAGTTATTGTTTGTATGATAGAATAGTGTTAATGCGTTTATTGTTATCAGTTTTTTCGTAAGAGATTTTTATTCCTGCTTGAACGGTTGGTGATGAGGCGAACAGGCATAAGGATTAAACGTTTCGCTAAATTTGTGTATGGCAGTACAGGTTTTATTTTTTGGTCAGCTTACCGATATTGCAGGAAATTCAATGGGAATGCCTGCCGCCGGAACCCTGCGTGCATTAGAGCAGGAGCTTTGGAGGCAGTTCCCGTTGCTGCAAACAAAAAAGTACGTTATATCTGTTAATCAGCAAATAGTGACGGGCGATAGCATATTGAGAGATGGCGATACTGTAGCGTTGCTGCCTCCTTTTTCAGGTGGATAATGATATGAATCAACAGGACTTTTATACCAGGTATCAAAGGCATCTTTCCTTAAATGGATTCGGACCTGTTGCGCAACAAAAGTTGCAGGCGGCCCGGGTGTTGGTGATAGGCGCGGGCGGTTTAGGCTGCCCGGTATTGCAATATCTGTGCGGAGCCGGCGTAGGAACTATTGGTATTGTTGATGACGATGTTGTTTCCCTTTCAAATTTGCACCGCCAGGTACTATTTAACACCGGGGATGTAGAAAGACCAAAAGTAATAGTGGCCGCGGAGCGCCTGCAAAAACTAAATCCTGACATAACCATTACAACTTACCAGGAACGCTTATCCAACGTAAATGCCGTCAGAATAATCGCTCACTATGATATCATTGTAGATGGTTCTGACAATTTCGCCACGCGTTACCTGGTGAACGACGCCTGCGTATTGTTGGGTAAGCCTTTGGTGTATGGAGCCATTGCTCAATACCAGGGACAGGTGTCGGTATTTAATTATAGTGTTGAAGAGGGCAGGTCAAGGCCGGTGCATTACCGCGATCTTTTTCCCGAGCCGCCGGGTAAAGACGAAGTGCAGAACTGCACCGAAGCGGGTGTATTGGGAATGTTGCCTGGGGTTATCGGTAGCATGATGGCCGCCGAAGTAGTGAAGATGGTTACAAACATCGGTAAAGTGAGTGCAGGCGAATTGGTGACTTATGACATGCGCGATCACCAGATCTATAAAATGAGGATGGCAACCAATCCTGATGCAGACGGGCGCATGCCGGGAACTATAACCGACTTTGAAAATTTTATATACGGCGAAAGCTGCGAGATGAACGACCCGTTGGAGATAGCTCCCGAGCTTTTTACAAAATGGACGCAACGCAATGATGTGATCCTCGTTGATGTGCGTAATTCTGATGAACAGCCACCGGTAAAAAGCTTTTCCCACCTTAATATTCCTTTGCCTGAACTGGCAGAAAGAGCGGATGAGCTAAAGCAGCGCAACATTGTGTTGTTTTGTGCTTCGGGCAAGCGAAGCCTGGCTGCGGCCCGGTTGCTGCAGCAATTGAATGATCAGTTAAAAGTATATAGCCTGAAGGGAGGAATTTATAACTGGCTGCAAACGCAGTCTTCTTTATTATGAGCGAAAAGAAAGTGAAAAATATTTTTATACAGGGGCCAATAAGCGCCGCTTTTATAGCAGACAGTATTCAAAAGCATACTGTTAAAACCAGCATTGGAGCGCACGATATATTTTTAGGGCAGGTTCGGGCAGACCTTATTGATGGTAAAGCAGTAGCCGCCATTGAGTATACTACCTACGAGGAAATGGCTCTGCAAAAAATGCATGAAATAAGAGAGACGATTTTTTCGAAATATGCGCTTACCTGTATGCACGTATATCATAGCCTGGGCAGGGTAAAAGCGGGAGAGTTATGCCTCTTTGTATTTACATCGGCCCCGCACCGGCGGGCGGCTATAGACGCCTGTGCAGAGCTGGTAGAATTAATTAAACGGGAGCTGCCTGTTTGGGGAAAAGAACTTTTTGACGATGAAACACATCAGTGGAAGGTGAACAGGTAAAAAAGGAAGTTGATAGTGGATAGATGGTAGTTGGCAGGATATGTAAGAAAACTAGGGTAAGGCTTCCATTGGTGTCTTCGCCAACCGAAATGTTTTGCGTTTGAACCTCACATACAGGATATAAATTTTGTGATCTAATTGTTTAGTATGGTTGATATAACTTTTAAGCCAAGCAGTTTAAGGAAAGCCGTTGCGGTAGCAACCCTGACGGTGTCGAAGCAGGAAACTATTGAAGCTATTCATAACAGAACGATTCCCAAGGGAGATGTTTTTGAATTTTCGCGGGCAGCCGGCTTGCTGGCTATAAAAAAAACCAGCGATGTAATTCCCGATTGTCATCCGCTGCCGGTGGAGTATGCGGCGATCACGCACCGGGTAGAAGCACTGCATATTATTGTTACAGTAGAAGTGCACACTATATATAAGACGGGCGTGGAAGTGGAAGCGATGCATGGTGCAGCCGTTACCGCTTTAACAATGTATGATATGCTAAAGCCGGTTGATAAAGAGGTATCGATCTCCGATATCAGGCTGGAAGAAAAAAAAGGAGGAAAATCTGATTTTAAGGACGACGCCGGCTTTATAAAATGTGCGGTGGTAGTTTGTTCTGACAGCGTGGCTTCGGGTAGCAAGGAAGATCGCAGCGGAAGGGCGATACTTAAAAAGCTGCAGCAACATCATATTACTGCTGCGGCTTACGAGATCATTGCCGATGAAAAAGATCTTATTGCACAAAGGGCTAAAGCGCTGGCGGGAGAGGGATACCAGCTGATATTGTTTACCGGAGGTACCGGGTTGAGCCCGAGAGATGTGACGCCGGACGCAATAAAGCCTTTATTGGACAGGGAAATACCCGGTATTATGGAAGCCGCCCGGAACTACGGACAGCAACGCACACCATTTGCAATGCTGTCAAGAGGTGTGGCCGGTTTTATTGATAGCTCCCTTGTTATCACCTTGCCGGGCTCCACACGAGGGGCTGAAGAAACTATGGATGCATTATTCCCTTATGTGCTGCACCTGTTTAAAGTGGCAAAGGGCATGCGGCATGACCAGGCAGGGTGATTGTTACCCCGCCTGTTCTTCCAGTTCCATTAATAATGTAAATACCTCTTCGTATTTTTTCTCCAGTTGTTTATTTTCTTCTGCAGCTTTTTTATATCCCTGCTCTACTTCAAGAAACTTGTCTTTATCCGCATAAATTGCCGGGTCGGCCAGTTGCGCTTCCAGCGTTTTTAATAAAGCCTTGTTTTTATTTAATGCCTCTTCCGCCTGCTGAAACTGGCGTTGTTGTTTCTGCAATTCCTTTTTCTGCTCTTTGTTAATGGCCTGGTTTTTCGTAACAACTTCTACCGGTTTTTCTTTTACAACAGGAGCAGGTGCAGGTGCTGTATTAGCCTTTTGTTCTTCTTTTTTCGAAGCCGCTACCTGCTTTGCCTGTGCAGCCATTCTTTCGTTCCATGCCACCCATTCATCATATCCACCTTTAAATTCCTTGATCTGGTGATCAACAATTTCCCAGATCTTGTTTGCTGTTTTAGAAATAAAATGACGGTCGTGGCTTACGATCACCAGGCTGCCCTCGTACTTTTTTAAAGCATCAATCAACAGGTCGCAGCTATGCATATCCAGGTGGTTGGTAGGCTCATCCAGCATCAGGAAATTGGCTTTGCTAACAATGGTTTTGGCCAGGGCTACACGCGCTTTTTCTCCACCACTCAATACCTTTATCTTTTTATCAGCATCATCCCCGCTAAACAGGAAGCAACCTAAGAGGGTTCTTAGCTCGGCATCCGTCATTTGTGCGCCACAGCTGCGCATTTCATCCAGTATGGTATTATTAAGATTTAAAGATTCCAGCTGGTGCTGCGCATAAAAGCTTTCCTCTACGTTATGCCCCCATTTGCGTTCTCCTTCTATGGGTTCAATACCGGCAATAATTCTTAGTAAGGTTGATTTTCCTTTTCCGTTCGCTCCAATTAAAGCGATCTTGTCGCCCCGCTCAATCTCTGCCTTAGCATGGTCCAATATAACCTGTTCTCCAAACCGTTTGGAAATATCATCCAGCTCCACCAGTACTTTTCCCGGCGTTTTATCCACCCTGAAGTTGATTTTAATGTTCGGTCTTTCCACGCTTACGTCTTCTATGCGTTCCAGTTTATCGAGCTTTTTCATAATGCTCTGAGCCATGGCGGCCTTGCTGGCTTTAGCGCGGAATCTTTCCACCAGGCGCTCGTTCTGCCTGATATAATCCTGCTGGTTTTCAAAAGCCTTTTGCTGCATTTCTATACGTACTTCCTTCTCTGTTTCATAAAACTCGTAGTTGCCGTTATATACATGCAGCTCTTTCTGGTATAGCTCAATGATCTTGGTAACCATGCGGTTCAGGAAGTATTTATCGTGGCTTACAATTACCACTGCACCCTGGTAATGCTGCAGGTATTTCTCCAGCCATTCGATAGATGGAAGATCCAGGTGGTTGGTAGGCTCATCCAGTAATAACAGGTCCGGCTTAGCCAGTATCATTTTAGCAAGCAACACACGCATACGCCATCCCCCGCTGAATTCTTTATAAGGCCGGTGCAGGTCAGCATTGGAAAAGCCCAGGCCTTGTAATACTTCTTCAGTAGTATGATGAATATTGTAGCCGTCTAATGTATCCATCTCATGCAGCTTGTCTGAGTACTCGTGCAATGTTTTTTCATCGCCGGTACGTTCCAGCTCTTTGCCCAGTTCTTCAATTTCTTTTTCCAGCTGTATTACTCTTTCGAAAGCACCTAAGGCCACTTGTAAAATAGACTCATTGGTGTCAAAGCTCAACAGGTCCTGGTGCAGGTAACCGATAGTGGTATCCCTGCTTTTTTCAACGGTACCCTTGGAAGGGGTAAAGCCGCCTGTAAGTAATTTCAGCAGGGTTGATTTTCCTGTTCCATTATACCCGATTAACCCGATTCTTTCATTGGGTTGAATGTGCCAGGTAGCATCTTTCACAATTACTCTTGCGCCAAATTCAAACGTCACATTTTGTAAGCCTGCCAGCATAATCTATAATTTTTACTATTTTTGATTTATTGAGCCTGCAAAATTAGCAAATGCGGGCAGTAACTTAAGCCTTATCGTGAAATAAACATAAAAATTGTCGGGCTGATTATTTCAACAGCGATGATAATTTTTATCGTTTATAGATGTGGCCAAAAGCAATAAAAAGCACAGATGAAAAAATTATTTTGGATTGTTTTAGCGCTGCTGGCAGCATTTTTAGTATATAAATATGCGTTTAAAAAGGATGAGGCTGCTAAGGAAGCGCCCAAGTCATTGGCTGTAAGCGCCCATTCGGAGCAATTCAACCAATCTGTAACTGACGTTTTGAACAGCTATTATGCCCTGTCTGCAGCATTTGTGAACTGGGATTCGGCTGCGGTTAATAAGGCGGCTACAGATGTACTGGCAGCTATCGGTAATTTTAAAGCAGACGAGCTGAAAAAGGACTCCAGCATTTACGAAACCGCTTTATTTCCGCTGGATAATAGTAAGAATAGTTTGACGGCTATACAGCAGGGAAGCACCTGGGAGGAAAAAAGGAGATCGTTCCAGGATCTTTCGGAAAACCTGCGCATGCTGCTTATCACAATAAAATACGACCAGGGAGTGGTGTACTGGCAGGAATGCCCCATGGCCTTTGGTGAAAATACTATTGGAAACTGGTTGAGTGCAGAAGAAAAAGTGATCAATCCATATTTAGGCGCCAAAGACCCCAAATATGGGGCTACGATGCTAAATTGTGGGGAGACCAAAGAAAAAATTAATTTTTCAGTGCCTGATACAACAGTAAAATAATTGTAATGACTCCGTAGCTCAGTTGGTAGAGCTACTGACTCTTAATCAGTAGGTCCAGGGTTCGAGTCCCTGCGGGGTCACTTTTAAGTCTGAAATATCCATAAGTGCGCGTTTGGGCAAGGTTACCAGCATTGCAATCTCGCGATAACTTCCTCTATATAATTACTACCTTCCTCTTCTATTCCAATGAACCAATTTTTACTATTCAGATTACCGTAACCGTAAAAGGAGTGCATAAATCCTCCAGTAGTTGATCATTTTACACAATTAAATTATTATTAGCAAGCTTAATTCTAATTAATATGCATGCTTTTTCAGGGGCATTTAATACAATATATAAGTTTTGGTTTCGTTAGCAAAAATAATTAAATATAGGTACGGTGCTATCTGATGCTAATTACCAGTCGAGAAAGTACGAACTTAATAATAAAACCAGCCTTATTAATATCTCATAATTGCTATACATTATAATAACAATTAAGAGGAAGCGGCCGCCTGCTGATTGACAGAAATTAAGCAATTTAATTTACATGTATTTTTAAATATATTACTGAAAAATGATATACTCGTTGAAGATAACTCTTCTCTTTGATTAGGTCTGACTAAAAAGGTTCAACGAATCGGGATTTCAATATTGCGAGATCAGATCAACTTTCTTTGGTTTAATGAAAAAAATATTTTTTAAAAATGTTTGAAATATCAAATAGTCTTTTTACTTTCGAAAGGCAAGTTGTTTTGTGAGATTATTAACCTAGAATACTTTTTACGACTAATTGGGAAAATCACTTTTTTGTTTTCAGTTTTAGCATTACTAACTGTTGTATCTTTAAAACTGTATTTGCGAAATAGTTAACCTTTTCGATTCTTGTAAAATGATCAGAAGTCAAGATTAACAGCTTATTAAAAAACGTTGGGCTAAGATTTTCCTAATTACACCAATAATACAACCATGAAAAAAATTGCTTTCTCTAACCTGGGCCATGCATTTATATGCTTGTTATATAATACTTATTTACGGTTGCGAACGAGTAAGTTACTAATGAGTGCCATTTTGTTTTTAGGCGTTGTCGATGGTTATGCTCAGACTCCGATAGATCTGAGTCGACCTGTAGGAATGACGGAAGGAACAGCAGGAACTAATGGGGTTGGAGCAGCTACCTATTCTATTCCACTGGATCTTCCTGCTGGTATAGGTGGGTATTCCCCTTCAGTGAGTATTGACTACAATTCGCAGGGAGATGGGAACGATTTCAGCGGATATGGATGGTCGCTTTCTTCTATCTCAACAATAATGCGAAGTGGAAAAACATTTTTTCATGATGGAGATGCCACTCCTGTCAATTATGCTGCGGGTAACGACAAGTTTGTATTAGATGGGCAACGATTGATGTTGCTGAGTGGGAGTTATGGTGCCGGAGGTAGTACTTATGGAATGGAACGAGAGGATTTTTCACTTATTACTGCGAACAGTGGGGATGGCAGTTCTCCAGAATCCTTCAGTGTTACAATGAAAGATGGAACAGTGATGAATTATGGCGATTATTCTTCTTACGTTCGTACAGGAACTACAGGCACCACCAATATGTTTTGGCTATTGTCTACTGTTAAAGATGCTTATGGAAATGAAAAAGCAAGATATTATTACTCTATAGATCAAACTAACAGAACCTTTTATTTATCGCAGATAATTTATAGTAATTATAAAGTAGTTTTTACTTATGATAGCAGATCGGATTGGAATAGTTCAACAGTTTATATTCCTGGGGTCGGACTTAATTCACGTTATATAATAAATCGTATTGATGTGCAGAAAACAGATGGGACACAAATCAGAAGTTATAGCTTTGCTTATCAATATCGCCATAAAAAATACTTTCTAACGAGTATAACAGAAGCAGGTGCAGATGGTACAATGCTTAACCCTGTCTATTTTACTTATGGTGAGAACTTATCAGCTCCCGACGTTAGTATTCCAGGAATTGAGTACACTGGTTTCTCCCAAGATAATTTTGCAGCAGATTTTACTGGCGATGGAAAAGACGACGTTCAGACGTATGGATACACTGTTGATAATGATCAAGTAACACACCATTCAGGGTATAAAATTGTTAATGATTATTCAAGTTACGGGGGCTCGGCTGCAATCAATTGGGTGTATAGTTATTCACTACCTGTTTATCCCACCAACGGAAGAACACTTTTGACCGGTTCTCGGTCAGCACAATATCCTTTTACAAGATCTGACTATGATGGTGATGGAAAACAGGATGTATTGTATTTTAAGTTTGAAAAGGTAAATAGCAACTACCTTAAAATGCAGGGAGTAGAGATTAACTATTCGAGAAAATATAATAGCTTTGGAGGAGGCTTCGATACTTATGAAAATAAAACATATTATCCCTTTGCCTCTGACTCATACTCTACTTATTACTATGCCCGTAAGGACGGTAGCTATTTTACTTCGGGGGATTTTGATGGAGACGGTCATTTGGATTACATCGTAATATTATCCAACCTTACAACTGCTAATAATTATAAAGCCTTTTTATCTACACCTTCTAAAGGCGTGGTAAACCGTGAGATTGTCAATTTTGGCGTGGGAGTGGATGGGGCTAGTGGATCCTATGCTGCCTATAAAGTTGCCGAAGCTAAAATGATTATCCCGATGACATTTAATGGGGATGATAAAACGGAATTACTGGTGGTGAGGAACGAAGGTAGTTATGTCTTGTCCATTAATGGGAATAGCACAACAGGATATAGCAGTTCAGTAATGAGTTCGAATTCTTCTATAAAAGCCGGATATAAGATATATCCTGGCGATTTTAACGGAGATGGAAACGCTGATTTGTTAGTGCGGTCTTCAGTTAATAATCCTAGTGCTTCATGGAATATTTTTTATAGTACCGGGCTTTCGTTCAACAGTGTTCCATTTGTACCTTCACGTACAATATATTTGCAAGGCGATGGCTATAGCTTGTTTCATAATCTTATTGTAGCTGATTACGATGGCGATGGCAAAACTGATATCTGGCATTCAGTAGACGAGACTTCTACCACCTCTACCCAATATGTTTATTATAGTAATGGTGTTTCTTTTGCGACAGAAAGCTATAGTGCAAATGCCGGTGTAAATACATTTTTAAATACAGTCAGTGGAGATATAAATGGTGATGGGAAAGCAGATTTGTTAAGTATCAGGCAATATGCTGTATCCGGTGGATATGAGTATAAAGGGCGGTTCATTTTTCCTAAACCTTTTAAGGAGCAAAACCTGCTCAAAGAGGTAAGTAATCTTGGTTATTTAACAAGGTTTAGTTATAGCGTATTAAATAACGCATACGATGGCAGTGGTTCTGGAAATGTATACTCCCGGTCTTCGTCTGAGGAATTTGATGTGTCTGGTCAGCCACTAAGAAGTTACATGGTTCCCAAGCCGGCAATGTATGCTTTGGCGTCAATAGAAAGGCCTAACGGGATTGGTGGGTATTTAAAAGAACGATTTCAATATGAGGATTTGGTCGTGCATCGAGGAGGGCGTGGTTTATTAGGATTTAAAAAAGTAACTGTTGCCAATGATTTAAATATTCATAATGTAAATATCAGTAATGTCGACCTCGGGTACTCAGTTTTATATCCTGTGCAGCAATTAAGCGGCTTGAACGGTATATCAAATCTAATCAATAGGACGAATATTAATAGCAGTTTTCAATCATTGGTCGGGGGACGTTTTTTTATAAAATCAGACAGGGTGCATAATAAGAATTTTCTTACCAATGTAGCCAGTGAAAAAATTAACACCTATGACAATTATGGTAACATAACGGAATCGACAGTTCACACTGGCATTTCTGATGGTGTAAATCTTACAAGCGTATTAGAGACTGAAACAACTACAACCTCTTATGGCACATATGGAGGTGCCGCCTATCCCGGCTTCCCCACAAGTACAATGTTAAGCAAAACCAGAACGGGACAGCCGACAGTAAGCAAAACCACGAACTATACTTATACAGCACAAGGGCTGCTAGAAACAGTAACAGATCATGTGGGTACTCCCCTGGCTCAAACTATAACTAATAGTTATAATGGATTAGGGCTTTTAACTCAAAGTACAGCAAGCGTACCTGGAATTGCAACACCGGTAACGGAATATGTATATGATGGCACGGGTAATTATTTATTGGAAAAGAAGATTGCAGGTGGCGGTATTACCAAGAAGAATAGCTATACTTATGATACCCGTTGGGGGCTGCCACTTACGGAAACAAGTAGTGACGGATTAACCACCTCCTATGTATATAATACGTTTGGAGATATTATTCAAACCAATTTTGCGGATGGGAATTCACAGGTAGTTACAAAGGACTGGATTTCTCATAGCGGATCCATTTATTATATAAAAACCGCGGCAGCGGATGGCAACTTAGATAAATATAGCTATATTGATATTTTAGGTCGGGAAGTATTTACCCAACAAAGATGGGGTGTGTATGGGGGTGCTTTGGTTAATAGTCATAAAACATATAATGGGCTGGGGCAATTATCCAGCTATATACCACCTTATGATTATTTTGGTGGAGAGCCGGCTAATACTACTACCTACACTTATGATGTCTACGGTAGAGCTGAAACCACCAGCAATACCACCGGAACCACCACTACCAGCTATCCTATTATCGGGGACAATCTGGTTGAAACAACGGTCAATGCAATAAGCCAAACTTCGACCAAAACTATAGATGCGAGTGGAAAAGTAATAGCCAGTAGTGAAAATGGGAGTAATGTAAGTTTTACTTATGATAGCTGGGGAAACCTGTTGACCGCGGGAAGCGGCGGCCAAACGTTTGCAACTAATGTTTATGACAGTTATGGTCGCAAAACTTCAATAACGGATGTGAATGCCGGAACGATTACCTACCAATATAATGCAATTGGTCAGTTGACACAGCAAACTGATGCAAGTAGTAATATACAAAACTTCACTTATGATATATTTGGACGAGATGCTACTATTTCCGGGTCACAAGGCACTACAACGTATACTTATTACTATGATCCGGTTACCGGAAAAAACAATGATAACCTGGCACAGGTAACAGGATTTAACGGAGATGTAACTACCTATACTTATGATGCCTTACAGCGGTTAAGTAGTGAGACTATAACTGCTTCGGGTAGTAGTCTTACAAAAACATACACCTATGATAGTCGTAGCAACCTGGCCACTACTACATACCCTGCGGGCTTTACTGTAAGAAACGAGTACGATGTCAACTCTAACGCCTTAAAAGCTGTGAAGTATGAAAATGGAGCGACTGTGAAAACGCTGTTTTATGCAAATGCGCTTAATAGCCGGGGAATTTATACCAATTACTCCAAAACCAGTGGACGAGTAAGCGAAGTTACTTATGATTTTACAAAAGAAATAGCAACCCGGTATTTTACATGGGCTATACAAGACCTTCATCTTACATACGAAGCTAACACAGGTAATCTATTGACCCGAGCGGACAACTATAAGGGAGTTACTGAAAACTTCACTTACGATGCCAATGACCGGTTGACCAGTGCTACAGTAAACGGTGTGCAGCAGTTTAGCGTTAACTACGATCCAGGCGGCTTAGGTAAGATGCAGCAAAAGACGGATGTAGGAAACTATAACTACCACTTTTCTAAAATTCATCAGCTTCAATCTCTTTCTGCTATTGGTGGAGCTCCTGATCCTAATCTTACTATGGGCCCAGTAACATACAATATAGCCTTTACCGCATTTCAGCGACCACAAACGATCACTCATAATAATGGATACAATATAAATTATACATACGGCGCTGATCAACAGCGTTTAACCAGCGAATTAAAGTTAGGCGGCGCTACCGTTGCAACCAAAAGCTATTGGGGTAATATGGAAGGGTTAACAAAGGGGGGGAATAGCTACGAAATATACTATATAAATGCTGGCAATGGGTTGAATAATATAATAATGAAACAAGGGGCATCTATCAATATATATGATGTATATACGGATCAGCTGGGAAGTATTGTATTTGTGGTAAATGGAGATGACGCAAGCTGGGTGGCCGAGCAAAACTTTGACGCCTGGGGCCGTAAGCGTAATCCTAATACATGGGCTCATGCAAGTGTACCCGCTGTACCTGATTGGTTGTATCGGGGGTTCACCGGGCATGAGCATGTAGACGAAATAGGAATGATCAATATGAATGCCAGGATGTATGACGCCATCACAGGCCAAATGTTGGCACCTGATAATTTTGTACAATACCCCTGGGCACCGGAAGGTTTTAACCGTTATGCTTATGCATTTAATAATCCGCTAAAATATATAGACCCTACGGGCTGGAAGGCAAAAGATGTAACTGAAGAGCAGGAGTTAGAGAACGTGGTAGTAAAAGCGAGTTATGCCGAGAGAGGCAGCGGCGGATATACTGCTTTTTACTTTGATAACTGGTACCGCAATGATATGTATCAGGGTACCTCTTCGTATCTTTATGAAAGTGGTGGCGGTGGAGGTGGTGGCGGTGGAGGTGGAGGTGTAGGACCAGGTGACCCCAAGGCAAAGGCTTTGCCGATGGTTTTTGTAAGACCAGCCGCTGCTAAAGCTTCATCCAAAGCAAATGGTTTTAATCCATTAGGGCCGATTCTGATAATTGCAGGACAACCATGGTTGCCAAAACGGTTTGTAACGCCTGGGTCTTCTCCAGCTACTTCGTTGGCGTCAACAGTACTTAATAAAGTACTACCCGTAAAATCACCAGTAAGATTACCGTCTCCAGTAGTTAATAAATCAGGCATGAGGATCGCTTATACTAAATCTGTAGGGAAGTTCGCTGGCCGTTGGGTACCTTTTGTTGGTTGGGGAATTACTTTATACGATTTTACAACTGAGGTTGCCATGCCGATGTCAGAAGGAGCAGAATCTTATCACGAATTTAATAAACGAAATGGCAATTGGATATATAATTTAGACCACTAAATCAATATTATGGGGGAGCAAATTTTAAAAGAAATAATAAAGTTAATTGAACAGAGAATGGGTAAATATAAAACCCCTATTTTAAGGACGACCTATCTTGAGGAGGACTTAGGAGTTATTGGTGATGACGCTGTAGAATTGCTTTTGGAGTATGGGCAAAAGTTTAATGTAGACATGTCCAGGTTTAATGTAAGTAAATATTTTACCCCAGAGGGAGATACAATACTGCCTTCTTTAATTAGGTCTTTTAGTAAAAAAGAAGAAAAGTCAGCAATGTTAACAGTAGGAGATCTGGAAAAAGGGGCAATCATTGGATACTTAGATGAAGACGTTATCAATAGCAGTAAAATGTAGTTTTATTGTTGCTCCGTCCCAAGGCGTAAACTATAAAGTCAACCTAAAATTAAAACTCACACATTGCATTTTCTGTAATGATTGTATCGAAATCTCTATTTTTCGAGTAGTTCGAAAAGAGATTTAGATTGATGAAAATGATAAAAATAGCAAGTATCTTTTTATAAAATAGTAAGCACTCGTGCTTGCACGAGAAATGTCACGCAATTAAATAATCTTTATGAAAAATATTTTAAATCTTTTTAGTAGTGTTGGATTTGCCTTGTTGAGTATGCATATCGAAGCTTCGGCTCAACAACAACAATACGTATTGCCATTAAGCGAAGAAGTAATATTGACTAAAAGTATGTCTACAAATTCTCAACCGAATGGCGGGCTATTTGAAATAATAGATTTGACTGGTGATAGTGTTTTGGGATATATGCCTTCCTCCGATATCAGCAACGACAGAATAGCCATATATGCTCCTTTGCACAAACAGGAGTGGCTGAATTTATTAACAGCTAATGGCGTGGAGAAAAGTTTAAAGATCGGGTATTCAACTTTATTTGTAGTAAATAACCTTACTGTTGGAGGTAATGAGAAAGAGTCATATGGTCGTATAAAAGGGAGCGTATATGAAAGTATTTTAGGAAAAAATACCTATACTAAAGTGAAATCTGTTGATGATTTCTTTATTAACAGGTCTTCGGGCTTAAGCAAAGTCGGCGAGAGTATTTCCAATCTTATAATAGGAACATTAGCTTCTGCCACTGGTGGTATAATAGTACCAATATCTGTTAAACCGCAATCAAAAGCAGACGTATTAAAGGCAGAAAATGAATCATTGCAGTTTATTGGCAATGGTATATTCCCGTCAGGAATATATAAAGATTTCCAGGAGTTTAAGCAATTAAAACCTGCTTATGAGCAATTTTATATAAAGGTTGATGCAGAGAAAAAAACCGTTCAAGTAAATGGGTTTAGTATTGGCGATAGCACTATGCACCCTGTTAACAACGCTTTTGCCATAGCAGTAGGGAATGAATTGTATTTATGCAGAGATAATAGGTTATATCCGGTAGAAGCTAGGGGGAATAATTTATATCTTTCTAAATATATAGATCCTATCACGAGAAAAAACCAAGCTAGATTTTGGTCTATGAACCTGGGTAGCCAAATTACTGGCAATTACGGCAACCCGTTTGATAATGTTTATGCTATTAAGATTGAGAACTTTAAAGGCCAACGTTTAAATGCAGAGGTGACAAAAGTGAATTCAGATACAGGGCAACTAGAATTGTAAGAGATAGATGTTTCTTCATGGCATATTAGAGAAGTATTATTTTTTGAGATGCGTTTGACGTGGATTGAGGACGCTATTCGATATTTGGTGTGATTTGTTTTATGATTAATAAAAGGATTATCCTTCACGTGCCAAAAAAAACGTCTATCAAGCTACATTCAGTTTAGTTGATAAATGATCTGCTGGTTATTACTGAGTTACCATACAAACTTTTTAATAAGCTTTCTGCATTCATCTTGTAGACAAATACGAAGCAATCTGTTTATTAGGATTTGTTTCCGCTTCCTTCATTACCGCTTCACATTCCTCTAGTCATCGCATTTTTAAAACATTCTATTTATTTCACACAAACACAATATCATAGTTACCGCGAAACCAAAAGCATTAAAAGTAAGGGCAAAATGGTTCCTGAAGTTTTTATAGAAAGCAGCTTTGCGCTTAAAAATATATTTAGCGGAAGAACCTCTATCTCGGATACTGTGGATTCCCAATCACCGTTATTATAAATGAAAAGAATGACCTGATGATCAATGATGTTCTGTTATTAGCGCCTGGTTACACCTCAAAAAGAATGGCCGACACAATTTTTTACAAAGAAAATTATTGATAAAGTGGATACAAAATTAAAGGGACTTGGATGAGTTTGATGAAAGCGTTATGCATAAATGGACGAATACCAGCAGGCTTGGTATACAAAATGTTTAGCTACCAACTTAATGGAACCAAATTTAAATCCACATCTTCGTGTTACTTAATTACATAAAACGGAAATTATTTTTATAACGATAAGCTGGGGATACTTAAAGTTAAGTGAACAAAATCCATTATTGATGAGGTTCTGCCGGTACGTCTAAAAGCGGCTACTGCCTGAATTTTCCTTTCAATAAACTGCCTGCGTATTGTAATGGATATTACATTTTCTTTATTTTTGGCCCGGATTCTACTTCCTTTCAATTTGAGCGTATGGTAGATATAGTACTACTTTAATTGTCTCCCAGTAATTACATCTTAACGGATCATTTAATTAAAAGCTTCTGCGCCTTCGCGCAGGAGAAGTATTCTTATTTATTTAACTCTATCAAATAATGCGCAAATACAATTATACTATCAGAAGAGAAGCGTCTTCTTATATCGAAGTTATCGATCAGGTAGCAAAGGCTGCGTTTGCCTCCGCAGCCCATAGCAGTGGAACAGAATCTTTTATCATAAAAGCTTTGCGCGCCAATGACCAGCTTACCATTTCTCTTGCGACGGCGGAGGAAGAGGGGGCTTTGGTAGGGCATATTGCCATATCGCCTGTAATGATTTCTTTACGGAGTAAAGGTTGGTTTAGGTTGGGGCCTGTATCGGAAATCCCTTCGCGGAAAGAATCTGGCCTGGGTTCCGGACCGGGCGGTTCGGATTTAAAACTAATACCCGTTTGCTGTATCTGCATGCTCCTGCAGGTTATTTCCAGGTACAGTCTTTACAGGTAAGATACCGGAGGGAACTGTCGAGTATGATAGTTTCAACGTCACCGGTTGAATATTACCAGGAGTAAACGAAGAGGCTGTCCCCAAAAAAGGCCGCTCTTTTGTAAGTTTTCTTGCTGAATAACCACGCCATCCTTTTCTATTCAAAAAAACGTAAATTCGTTTGAATGATCTGTTTTGCTCAAATACCGCTTATAGCTCCCGAATCCATAGTAGCAGAATCGGCTAGCTATTCATCCGACTGGAAGGCACATTTCAACACCTCGCATTACCAGGGAGAATGGACCGTATTGCCGCTGCGCGCACCAGGCGGAAAGGATCATATTGTACCTGATCTCATGATGGAGCAAAGCTATGCCGATACGAAACATATGCAATATTTTCCATCTGTAAGTTCGTTGCTCCGCTCTTTCGGTTGCCCGGTGCAATCGGTTCGTTTTTTAAATCTGAAAGCGGGCGCCTGTATTAAGCCTCACCGTGATCGTGAACTGGCATTTGAGATGGGTGAAGCGCGGCTGCACTTTCCCATCATCACCAATCCTGATGTTGCTTTCTTTGTAGAGGACCATCAACTGAATATGCAAGCAGGAGAATGCTGGTACATCAATGCCAACCTCACACATCATGTAAGTAATAACGGGAAGACCGACAGGGTGCACCTGGTAATTGATTGCCTTGTAAACGAGTGGTTGCGCGAGCTTTTCAGTCGCGCGGTTAAACATACAAAAGCCGATATAGTTGATCATGAAAGACAAAAGCAAATAGTAGAAGCATTGCGGTTACAAAACACCCCCACTGCAACGCAGCTCGCAGACCAACTGGAGCGGGAACTTGGCATTTTATAACCCTTGGCAATACGATGAGGCAGGTCCTTTCCTTTTATCGTTTATTGTCAACAATGCGCGCGTCTGCCGGTAAGCTTCAAATAAATCTTTTCCTGCGCGTTTGCTCTAATCGACTACTCTTAATGGCTACATTTCTTATTTAATTGAAGCGCTGCTTCAACCACATGCCGGTCCGGTCTTTTAAAAATGAGACGATCTGACTTGATTTTGGTACGTTTTGATCAGGGCATGAGCTGTTATCTGCTTATTTTCACGGCTTCAATCAAATGATTGAAAACGATCATAAACGAATGCTGCATCTGTTCAAACAGTTTGTTATTTCAATCCAAGTGCTATATCACAAGATCAATGAGTCATAACTATCTTTCTGCAAAGCCACATTATCCTATACTCGATGGCCTGCGCGGCGTTGCCGCTATTATCGTGGTAACCTTTCACCTGGCTGAGCCGCTAGGGACCAGCCACCTTGATATCCTTGTGAACCATGGATACCTGGCTGTGGACTTTTTCTTCCTGTTATCTGGTTTCGTGATTGGCTATGCATATGACGACCGCTGGAATAAAATGACTATAGGCACTTTCCTGAAACGGCGTGTGGAGCGGCTTCAACCTATGGTGATATTGGGTATGACATTGGGCGCAATGGGGTTTTATTTTACCGATTCCACGATCTGGCCCAATATCCATGATGTTCCTCTCTGGAAAATGCTGGTAGTAATGCTGGTCGGGTATACCATTTTACCTGTTCCCTTATCTATGGATATCAGGGGGTGGCAGGAAATGCACCCGCTAAATAGCGTAGGCTGGTCGTTGTTCTTCGAGTATATAGCTAATATCCTCTACGCTATCGGTATCAGGAAGTTTTCCAATAAGGCATTAGGCATTTTGGTGTTGATCGCGGCAGCGGCGCTGGCACATTTGGCTATCACCAGTCCTAATGGGGATTTGAGCGGTGGATGGACGCTCAACGGCGAACACATGCGCATCGGTATTACCCGCACCATCTATCCTTTCTTCTCAGGTTTGCTACTGTCAAGGATCGCCAAACCTAAACCTATTAAAAACGCTTTTCTATGGTGTAGCCTCCTGGTAGCGCTTATCCTGTATATGCCACGTATCGGAGGCGCTAATCATTTATGGATGAACGGGATTTATGAATCAGTATGCGTTATCATCATTTTCCCGCTAATTGTTTACATGGGTGCTGGTGGAGTATTACATAGCCAGCGTGAGTATCGCATTTGCAAACTCTTGGGTGATATATCCTACCCGCTTTACCTGGTACATTATCCCATCGTTTATTTTTATGTGGCCTGGATCAATGATAATAAGGGAACCTCCTTTGCACAAGCCTGGCCTTATGCCCTGCTAATTTTAACAGGCAGTATCATTTTAGCCTATGCCAGTTTGAAATGGTATGATGAGCCGGTTCGCAAATGGCTGAGGAAAAAATGGGGTTAATACTATGAAGTTTGAGACAAAGTCTTCATGATTTTTTGGGTATGTAGCAACAGGTTTTTTGCATTCCTGATTTGTAACAGTACTAACTGTTGTTGCGAAGGACTACAATGCTTCAGCTCAGAGATCGAAGTGTGCGCCAGGTAATCGATCCATATTTGAGCACCCCTGTAATCTGTTGCCTGTTGCCGTATTTCCAGCATGCTACTTAATTTTTGTAATTCTTCAAAACGGCTTCTTTGTTGTTGAAGCAAGCGATTAAGCCGCTTAATCTGAAACTCAAGGTCCCCGATTCGTTTGGAGAGCAGCTCCCTTATCTGGCTATTCTGTTTGATTAGTTCTGCGGAAAAGTCTTTAGAGGGCTTTTGTTGCTTGTGATGATCGAGCCATGTCTTATATAGTGTCAGGTATCGGAGATGCGCGGTCGTAGCCAGTTCCCTTTTTTTAGATTCACAACGGGCGATCATACTTTGCGACACGCCAATGAGCTTTGCCATGTCTGCCTGGGTTAGCCCCAATGCTAATCGGAATTCTTTCATAATTGTCAGCTTTAAAAGTGTTTTTATTGGTCATAGCTTTCTTGTCATAAAAAAAATAATGACAAATTTCTTATGACAAGTTAAATTATTTTTCGGGTATTCAATCAGGGTACTTATTGAAGAATTTTATCGGTAGAAAAAAATTGCAAGTAACTTGCTAAAAGTCCGCAGTTTCCTGAACTATATTTGTGATCACTATTATGTCCAGCAAAGTATTGATCATAGATGACGAAGAGAAACTTCGTACGCTTTTAGCCCGTATTATCAGTATTGAAGGTTTTGAAGTGCTGCAGGCACCCAATGCCAAAACGGGTTTAAAAAAGCTGGAGACAGAAGGAATTGATATTGTGATCAGCGATGTGAAATTACCCGATGCCAATGGTGTGGAACTGGTGCAAATCATCATGGAGAAATATAAGACGGTAGAGGTAATACTGCTAACGGCCTATGGAAACATACCGGATGGCGTACAGGCCATTAAGAACGGTGCATTTGACTATATTACCAAAGGTGATGATAATAACAAGATATTGCCTATGCTCAGCCGGGCGGCTGAAAAAGTGGCTTTAACTAAAAGAGTATTGCAACTGGAAAAACAACTGGAGAAAAAATATTCTTTTGATACTATTTACGGTAAATCCAAATCAATACTGGCAGCGGTGGATGCGGCCCGGAAAGTAGCAGCTACCGATGCTACCGTATTGCTTACCGGCGAAACCGGTACGGGTAAGGAGGTCTTTGCCCAGGCTATTCATAACGGGAGCGCGCGTGTGAAATTTCCTTTTATCGCCGTCAACTGCTCGGCCTTTAGCAAAGAATTGCTGGAGAACGAATTGTTTGGTCATAAAGCCGGTGCTTTTACAGGCGCCATAAAAGATACCAAGGGCATTTTCGAAGAAGCTAATAACGGAACCGTGTTTCTTGATGAAATAGGAGAAATGCCCTTAGACTTACAGGCCAAGCTGCTGCGGGTATTGGAGTCCGGTGAGTTTTTAAAAGTGGGTGATAGTAAAACAACAAAGATCAATGTGCGGGTGATTGCCGCCACTAACCGTGATCTCCAAAAAGAAATTGAAGCGGGCCGTTTCAGGGAAGACCTGTTTTATCGGATCGCAGTATTTAATATTGCATTGCCTGCCCTAAGGGAAAGAGTTACGGATATAGAAATGCTGGCGCAGTTTTTCCTTCAGCTATTTGCAAAGAAGATCGGTAAAAAGATAGCCGCCCTGTCTGACGATTATATCGCCGCTTTAAAGCAACATGGCTGGAAGGGGAATATACGCGAGTTGAGGAATGTAATAGAAAGAAGCGTGATACTGACAGATGGCAACGAATTAAATACGGACAGTCTGCCGGCAGAATTTCAATTGTCGGCGGGCAGTGCAACGGTGGATGGCAGGAAATCCTTGTCTGCCTTTGATCTTGCCACTGCTGAGCAATTGCATATCCGTAAAGTAATGAATTATGCCAACGGTAATAAAACAGAAGCTGCCCGGCTTTTAAACATAGCGCTAACTACTCTATATCGCAAACTGGATGAGTACCAGATCAGGTAACCTTATCAAAACGATAGTACACCTGCTTTCAAAACGCCATGTTTTGATCAATAGCTTTTTGGTAAGCTTATAGCAATTTTATTGAGCCTCAAACAGTAACGTCAAATGGTCCTGCGCGGCATATAATTGGCTGGTTGGTATTCAACCAATCAATTCAATTATGAATCAATATGAAGCGGCCGACGAAATAGCGATGATCGTGCCCGGGGCAACTCCCGAACTATGCGAGGCCATGAAAACAAAAAATCCTTTCAAAACGATCAGGATATTCAGCCGGCATTTCAAAGCTGTTGTAGACGCCCATAACCTGCCAGTGGCTGAAAAATGCCTCCGTGTGATCGGCAGGATTTACGATAAAGGTGATGCTGTTGTAAAGAACGCAGTGGAGACCGTCTTTGTATTCTCGCTGGATTTAATAACAGCATCCTGCTCTGCGGCCGAACGTAACCAGATCATGAGTAAAATGCCTATCCAGGTATTTACCACGTATTACCGCCAGGTATATAAAACTGCTTTGTAAATAAGTTTTCAATTCAATAAAATAGATAAATATGGACGATCTCGTCATAGTCAGGTCAGCAACTATACACGACCTGCATTTCGCATCCGCTATTATTGCGGAGATAGCATCATCAGCTAAAGCCAGGGGGAGTGGTATTGCCAAAAGAAGCGAAGCTTATATACATGAAAAGATGCTGGACGGAAAGGCTGTTATAGCAGTAACGCAGGCAAACGAATGGGTAGGTTTTATTTATATGGATATATGGGATAACGGTGCTTATATATCACACTGTGGTTTAATTGTTGCGCCTCCATTCAGAAGACTGGGTGTAGCTACCCGGTTAAAAGAAAAAATATTTGAGCTGTCCCGGACCAGGTTTCCCGATGCAAAAATATTTGGTATCACAACTACATTGGCCACTATGCGTATCAACTCAAAACTGGGTTTACAGCCGGTTACCTTTTCTGAAATAGCGAAAGACGGGGAATTCTGGAATAAATGTAAAAGCTGTGTGCACTATCCGGATCTACGCAATGCGGGGTTCAAAAACTGTTTCTGTACTGCTATGATGTTTGATCCCCGTCACAATGTTCCGGTTGCTACTCACCATACAACCACCTCATTTACTGCTGAAGTGCTCTGCCCTCATCCTTAATGATTTTATCCTGAACCTTATCGAAATGATAAAGACCCTTTCAAAATGAAAGGGTCTTTTAATAAGATGAAATAAGGTGTTTGGGTTTAATGATTTGTTAGCCAATGTGTTAATTCGTTTTTTACGAGATTGGAATACGAATTGACTTTAGGTTGGCATAATAAATATTCAAAAATGGATTCCAGTCATCAACATTCAGTCAAAGCGCCTCCCGGTGCCTTTTTAACCCGGCTCTTAATAACCCAACTCCTAAATCTTACCGTATGACAGCTGTTTTAATCCTGGCAGGCCTTGCCCTGTTTGCATTGTTTTTTGCTTTCATCAAATATTTAGAAAAGATATGATCACCTTATTTATGATCGCCATTGCAGTGTTTATATACATCTGCTATGTGTTGATAAAGCCCGAAAAATTTTAAAAGCTGACAGGATTTTCCTGTTCATGCCAGTCCATCACTAATTATTAAGAAATCAAAATGAATACAGAAATTTCCGGAATCATCCTGATGTATGCCCTGGTGATCGTGATCGCGATCCCGTTGGGAAGGTATATCGGGAAAGTTTTCAGTAATGAATCTACATGGCCCGACCGGTTCTTCAATCCCATCGACCGGGCATTTTATAAGCTGGCAGGCGTTGACCCGTCCAGGCAGATGACCTGGAAGCAGCACCTGCTTTCTTTATTAACCATTAACCTGGTATGGTTTATACTGGGCATGTTCGTTTTAATGAACATGAGCTGGCTGCCATTGAACCCGGATGGAAATCCATCGATGGGAGCCGACCTTGCCTTTAATACCGTTACCAGCTTTATTTGTAATACTAACCTGCAACACTACTCAGGCGAAACAGGTATGTCCTACCTGGGACAGCTGGTATTGATGTTGTTCCAGTTTATCAGCGCCGCCAGCGGTATCTCAATAGCTGCGGTGCTATTTACCGCAATGAAGGAACGTACCACTACCCAACTGGGCAATGCTTACTTCCTGTTTGTGCGTACCTGCACCCGTATCCTCTTCCCTATAGCATTGATCACGGCATTTTTACTATTGCTAAACGGTGCGCCTATGACTTTTGAGGGTAAGGATTCCATTACCAGTTTTCAGGGAGATACCGTGCAGGTAAGCCGCGGACCGGTAGCTGCTTTTGTACCCATTAAACATCTCGGCACCAACGGAGGTGGTTTCTTCGGACCCAATTCTGCACACCCGCTGGAGAATCCTAACTATGTCACTGATATTATAGAGATGGTGGCGCAGATGATCATCCCGGTTGCGCTGATCTTCACTTTGGGTTATATACTAAAGAGAAGAAGGTTTGCCTGGATGATCTTTGGCGTGATGACCATCGGTTTCCTGCTCCTGGTCGTTCCTGCTATTACTAATGAAATGAATGGCAACCCTGCCATTGCGCGCATGGGTATTACACAACCCATGGGTAATATGGAAGGCAAGGAAGTCCGTTTCGGGCCGGTGGCTTCGGCTTACTGGAGCATTGCCACTACTGTAATATCTACCGGTAGCGTCAATTCAATGCACGACAGCTTTATGCCTTTAAGTGGTATGAACCAGCTATTGGGAATGATGGTGAATTGTTTTTATGGAGGTGTTGGCGTAGGGCTACTGAACTTTTACATCTTTATTATACTGGCCGTATTTATAAGCGGGTTAATGGTGGGCAGAACACCCGAGTTTATGGGTAAGAAAATTGAAGCAAGAGAAATGAAAATAGCCATGATCATAGCCTTGCTTCACCCACTGTTAATACTGGCAGGCACTGCTATTGCCAGTTATGTGTATGCTGCTAATCCTGAAGCGTATGCGGGTTGGTTAAACAACCCGGGTTATCATGGCTTTAGTGAAATGCTATACGAGTTCACCTCATCCAGCGCCAACAATGGAAGTGGCTTTGAGGGCCTGGGCGATAATACCCCTTTCTGGAATATAGCCTGCGGTATTGTAATGATGATGGCCCGTTACCTGCCAATCATTGGACCGATAGCAATTGCCGGAAGCCTGGCAGCTAAAAAGTATATACCTGAAAGCGCAGGAACATTAAAGACAGATACGTCCACTTTTGGCCTGATGATATTTGCTGTGATCGCCATCGTTGCAGCCCTGTCTTTTTTTCCTGCACTGGCTTTAGGACCTATTGCAGAATATTTTTCACTCTATTAAGACAATAAAATGAAAACCAATAATAAACTGTTTCAGGCCAGCCTGGTGAAAGAAGCCCTGAAACAATCCTTTATCAAATTAAGCCCGGCAAAAATGTTTCGCAATCCGGTGATGTTTGCCGTATGGGTAGGTACCCTGGTAATGGCAGGGGTATGTGTATGGATCGCAACCGGTGAGCAGGACCAGGGAAGCCTTACTTATAATATCGTAGTAACTGCAGTGCTGTTGATTACATTGCTGTTTGCCAATTTTGCTGAAGCCATTGCAGAAGCAAGAGGTAAGGCCCAGGCTGATAGTTTGCGTAAGACCCGTGAAGAAACACCTGCACGCCTGATTCAGCCGGTGGGAGAGATGTATGTAAACGAGATTAAAATAATTTCATCTTCGCAACTTAAAAAAGGCGATGTCTTTCTTTGCGAAGCCGGAGATATTATTCCCTCAGATGGAGAAATTATTGAAGGATTGGCTACTATTGATGAAAGTGCTATTACGGGCGAAAGTGCACCCGTGATCAGGGAAGCGGGTGGCGATAAAAGCAGCGTTACCGGTGGCACCAAAGTATTGTCCGATAAGATCAAAGTAAAAGTAACTACCGAGGCGGGCGAAAGCTTCCTCGACAAAATGATCGCCCTGGTTGAAGGCGCCAGCAGGCAGAAGACGCCTAACGAGATTGCATTGACCATTTTGCTGGCGGGCTTTACGCTGGTGTTTATCATCGTAACGGTTACCCTGAAACCATTTGGCGATTATGCACAAACACCTATTACGATAGCGGCTTTTATTTCTCTCTTTGTATGCCTGATCCCTACTACCATTGGAGGCTTATTGTCTGCTATTGGTATTGCCGGTATGGACAGGGCCTTAAGAGCTAACGTGATCACCAAGAGCGGTAAAGCAGTAGAAACAGCGGGCGATATTGATGTATTGCTACTTGATAAAACGGGCACCATTACCATCGGTAACAGAAAGGCTACACATTTTCACCCGGTTGAGGGTGTAACAAAAGAGCAGTTTATAAAAGCAGTTGTATTGAGCTCTTTGGCCGACGAAACGCCCGAGGGTAAGTCGATTATTGAACTGGCGGATGTTGATGTGAAAGCATACCAGGTGCCTGATGCACAGTATATACAGTTTACCGCAGAAACGAGGAGCTCCGGAATTAATTATGAGGGAAACCAGATCCGTAAAGGCGCTGCCGATGCGATCCGCAAACTGGTAGAGAAAGCTGGTAATTCATTTCCCGGCGACGCAGTAAAAAATGTACAGATGATATCCAGTAACGGTGGAACGCCATTGGTGGTTGCAGAGAATAACCGGGTAATGGGTGTAGTAGAGCTGCAGGATATCATCAAGCCAGGTATACAGGAACGTTTTGAACGTTTACGTAAAATGGGTATTAAAACCGTAATGGTAACGGGTGATAATCCGTTAACAGCAAAGTACATTGCCGGAAAAGCAGGCGTTGATGATTTCATAGCAGAAGCAAAGCCGGAAGATAAAATGAATTATATCCGCAAAGAGCAGTCGGAGGGCCGTTTGGTAGCCATGATGGGTGACGGAACCAATGATGCGCCTGCGCTGGCACAGGCAGATGTAGGTGTAGCGATGAACAGCGGTACCCAGGCCGCAAAGGAGGCCGGTAATATGGTGGATCTGGATAATGATCCTACCAAGCTGATCGAGGTAGTTGAAATAGGCAAGCAGCTTTTAATGACAAGAGGTACATTGACCACCTTTAGTATAGCTAATGATGTGGCTAAGTACTTTGCTATCGTTCCGGCGCTGTTTATTGCTTCCATCCCGGCATTGCAGGGCTTGAATATTATGAACCTGCATTCTCCTGAAACTGCGATACTTTCAGCGGTGATCTTTAACGCTATTATCATACCCCTGTTGATACCATTAGCGCTGAGAGGTGTTGCCTATAAGCCTATTGGTGCAAGCGCCTTACTGAGGAGAAACCTGCTGGTATACGGCCTGGGCGGCATTGTTATTCCTTTTATAGGTATCAAGCTGATCGATATCATCGTTTCACTTTTTATTAAGTAATCCTTATAAATAATTATAAAATGAAAGAAAATATAATGCCTGCTATCAGGCTTACGTTGGTATGCCTTGTTTTTTTCTGCGGTATTTATACACTGCTGGTTTTAGGACTGGCGCAGCTTACGCCCGGTAAAGGCGGTGGGCAAACAATTAATGAAAAGGGCAAAAAATATTACGTCAACGTTGGACAAAAATTTACAGATGACCGGTACTTCTGGTCGAGGCCTTCTGCGGTGGATTACAACGCGGCCGGTGCTGCGGGGAGTAATAAAGGACCTTCCAACCCCGACTATTTAAAAACCGTTCAGCAACGCATCGATACTTTCCTGGTACACAATCCCGGAATTCAGAAAGCAGATATACCCTCAGACCTGGTTACCGCCAGCGGGAGCGGTCTTGATCCGCATATTTCTGTGCAGGCAGCCCGGATACAGGTAAAAAGAATTGCGGTAATACGGGGCATCGATGAAAGCAGGCTGCAACAGCTGTTGAAACAAAGTATTGAAAAGCCGCTGCTCGGTTTATTGGGAACGGAAAGAATCAATGTTTTAAAGCTGAACATAGCATTGGACCAGTTAAAATAATTAAACAGAAAAAAAGATCGAAGATGAAAAAGTTTGTAATCGCCGGCATGCTGCTGGCTGGTATGGACGGATTCGCACAGGATGATAGCACGCGGTCCTCGCTAACGATCAGCGGGTACCTGGAAGCTTATTATACCTACGACCTGGCGCGCCCTTCCCATCACAACAGGCCTTCATTTATATACTCGCATAATCGTCATAATGAAGTAAACCTGAACCTGGGTTTCATTAAAGCAGCCTATCAAAAAAGCAATGTGAGAGCAAACCTGGCTTTGGCAACCGGTACTTATATGAATGCCAATTACGCGGCGGAACCTGGCGTGTTGAGGCATATTTATGAAGCCAATGCCGGCATTAAATTATCCCGTCGTAAAGAGATATGGATCGATGCCGGTGTGCTACCATCCCATCTGGGTTTTGAAAGCGCCGTGGGGAGGGATAACTGGACCCTGACCCGCAGCCTTTTTGCCGAAAATTCACCCTACTTTGAAACCGGCGCCCGGCTCTCTTATGCTACCGGTAATGGTAAGTGGTTCCTGAGCGGACTGGTACTAAACGGATGGCAACGGATACAAAGAATAGATGGCAATAATACACCGGCGTTCGGGCACCAGGTGACTTACAAACCTAATGACAGGTTTACCATCAATAGCAGCTCTTTTATTGGTAACGATAAACCCGATAGCGTTAAGCAGATGCGTTACTTTCATAATCTCTACGGTATATTCCAGCTTACAGACCAGTGGGGCATTACGGCTGGCCTGGATATGGGAGCTGAACAAAAAGCAAAGGGAAGTAATCGTTATAATACCTGGTACACGCCCGTTATGATCGTCAGGCTAAGCCCGGCGCCTAAACATAGTATTGCAGTCAGGGGAGAATATTACCAGGACAAAGACGGTGTAATTATTGCAACTGATACATCTGATGGCTTTAAAACCTGGGGCTATTCGCTCAACTACGATTTTCTTGTACTACCCAATGCGCTCTGGCGCACAGAGGCACGCGGTTTTTCATCAAAGGAGAAGATCTTTGTAAAAGGAAATGAGCCATCTTACCATAATTATTTTATCACCACTTCAATAGCTGTTGCTTTTTAATGGCAGATAGTAGTCATACCGCTCAACATTTTCTCGATCTCATCAGGAAGTCGAGGAGGGGAAAGTTTAAAGTATATATTGGCATGAGTGCCGGTGTGGGTAAAACTTACCGCATGTTACAGGAAGCACATGCGCTGCTGAGAAATGGCGTGGATGTTCAGATCGGGTATATTGAAACTCATAACAGGAAAGAAACACATGCTTTGCTGGACGGGCTGCCTGTCATTCCCAGGCGGAAGCTTTTTTATAAGGGTAAGGAGTTGGAGGAGCTGGATATGCAGGCGGTGATCAACCTTCGCCCGGAAGTGGTGATTATAGATGAGCTGGCGCACACCAATATCGAGGGAAGCAAGAATGACAAGCGCTGGCAGGATGTAATGGATATACTGGAAGCCGGCATTAATGTAATCAGCGCCGTGAATATCCAGCATATAGAGAGCCTTAACGACGAAATAAAAGAGATTACCCGGGTAGAAGTAAAAGAACGTATACCCGATAGCGTATTGAACAAAGCCGATGAAGTAGTGAATATAGACCTAACTGCCGACGAATTGATTGCACGCTTAAAGGAAGGAAAAATATACGAGGCAGCCAAGATAGAAGCGGCATTGAATAATTTTTTCAGGAGCGATCATATACTACAGTTGAGAGAACTGGCACTGAAGGAAGTAGCATCGCACGTGGAGCATAAAGTGGAGAGTGAAGTAACCAAAGTGAATGCTTTGCGACATGAGCGCTTTATGGCTTGTATTGGTACCAATGAGAAAACGGCCAGGCTGGTGATCCGCAAAACAGCCCGGCTCGCTAACTACTATCACAGTAAATGGTACCTGCTGTACGTGCAAACACCACGCGAAAGCGCAAGCAGGATTGCGTTAGATAAACAACGGCATCTTATTAATAATTTTAAGCTGGCAACAGAACTGGGCGCTGAGATCATCCGGGTAGAAGGAAGCAATGTGGCTAGAGCCATTATGGAACAATGCGAGGAGCGGAAAATTACAACGGTTTGCATTGGTAAACCCCATTTTTCTCTATTCGGTATTATTCTTTCTACAAGTACCTTCCAGGCTCTGTTGAATAAGTTATCCTGCAATAATATTGATCTTGTAATTTTATCGTAGAGTCGAATAAATTCGTGAGCAATGAAGATTAAAGCAAAGTTGACAATCGGGGTAGGATTATTATTCCTGATGATCTTACTGCTGGCATTGATCAGCGGCAGGTATATATACCAGTTAAAGGCAGACACGGCTAATATTTTAAAAGCCAATTACAATACACTGGAATACGGACGGAATATGCTGCTGTCGCTGGAAGATGTGGCTACTGACTCAACGGCGCTGGTAGCTTTTGCCCGGAATCTGCGGCAACAACAGCAAAATGTAACCGAACCCGGAGAAAAAGAAACCACGCAACGGATCGCGGATCATTTTGCTGAATTACAAAAATCTTCCGATAAGGAGTCGCTGAAATCATTCATACGCAAAGATATTTCGGAGCTAATGCGCCTGAATATGGAAGCGATAGAACGAAAAAGCGAGTTGGCTACCAGCACATCGCAGAGTGCCATTGTAGTGATTTCTATAGTAGGCACGCTTTGTTTTATAATTGCATTTGTGTTATTGGTGAACCTGCCCTCCAATATCGCTAATCCTATCAGGCAGCTTACCGCAAGTATCAGGCAAATAGCCGACCAAAACTATGATCAGCGCGTACATTTCGATAAAAACAATGAGTTTGGCGAATTAGCGCGCTCATTTAATATAATGGCTGAGAAGCTGCAGGAGTATTCGGATAGCAAGCTGGATAAGATATTGAAAGGAAAGAAGAGGATAGAAGCCCTGATTAATAACATGCACGATGCGGTGATAGGCATTAATGAAAAAAGAAAAGTGCTTTTTGCCAATGATGAGGCGCTCCGGCTAACAGGGTTGCAAAGAGATGATCTGGTGGGGAAAAACATCCAGGATATGGCCGTTCAGAACGACCTGGTAAGGCTTATAGCCAGGGCTATTTTGCAGCCGGGCGACCTGTCTGGTAACCAACCCATTAAAATATATGCCAACAGGAAAGAAAGTTATTTTGAAAAAGAAATTGTAGATATCAATATTACTCCAACCGGTGAAAGCCACTCTCAGTTTATCGGGCAGGTAATTATCCTGAAAAATATTACGCCGTTTAAAGAGCTCGATATTGCCAAAACCAATTTTATTGCAACCGTATCCCATGAATTAAAAACGCCGATATCGTCTATCAAAATGGGCCTCCAGCTCCTGGGGAACAAACAGGTAGGTGATTTAAATGATGAACAGCAATCGTTGGTGGAAGGCATTAGTGAAGATGCCGGCCGACTATTGAAAATAACCAGCGAATTGCTGAATATGACCCAGGCCGAAAGCGGTATGATACAAATAAATATGACAGCCACACCTGTTGAAGAAATCGTTAATTATGCTTTACAGGCTACTAAAGTTGCTGCTGAGCAAAAACCCGTTACAATACAAGCACTGTTTGCGACGGACCTGTCCCCGGTTTTAGCCGATAGCGAAAAAACAGCCTGGGTATTAACTAACTTAATATCCAATGCTATCCGATATACGCATCGTAATGATGCGGTGGAGCTCAGCGTTGAACAAAAAGAACAGCAAATGGTCTTTTCTGTAAAAGATCATGGTCCTGGAATTGCCCCTGAATTTTTGGAGAAAATATTTGACCGTTACTTCCGTATGCCCCAGGAAAAAGCGGAAGGTACCGGGCTCGGACTTACTATTTGTAAGGAGTTTATAGAAGCCCAGGGCGGAGTACTATCTGTAAGCAGTGATTGGGGCCTGGGAAGCTGTTTTGCATTTACATTAAATATAGCGGAACCCGCTGCCTAAAAAAAATATGAAAGATGTTAACAGGAATGTAAAAAACACTGTATATTTGTCTACTTAAATTATAGACTAATAGCTGTTAACCACCGGCAGCTGATATCTAAACTAAAATATAATGACTAAGCTAGTAAACCTTGTGACTGGTTCACAGATCGGCCATGTCTTTGGCCGGGTGGTGTGTTCAAATTCTATAAATGCCGTTGTTTGTTGCTGTTGTTAGGTAACATCTAAGTGGTATCACCTCGATATTCAAATCTTGCTGCAATCAGCAAAGGGCATTTCTATACCTGTCACTATAATCGGTGGTTGGTTATAGCGGCGGTGCGGAGTGCCTTTTGCTGATTATTACAATCGTCTTTAATCTAAATCATCAACCCGTGTGCGATCGGCCAGGGCCGGAGGATTTGTTATGTCCCTAATACCGTCCGGCATAAAATTCAAAACAAAAATGTATACAAGAGCAAACCAGTTTTTACTACACATAATATATGGATGGTTATTACTTGCAATAGCTTTGCCGGCGCAGGCTCAAACACCCGCAACTATTAATTCCGTTCTTGAAGGTACCGTAGTAGATGAAACAACCAATCTTCCTCTGGACGGAGCTAACATCAATATAGAAGGTACCACCAACCAGGCAACTACTAATGAGAGGGGACAATTTGTATTACGTACAGGCCAGAAATTTCCTTACAACATTATCATTACATTTATCGGATACGATAAGAAAGTGGTACTCGCAGGCGGATCGCCTGTTTCGGTGAGGTTAAAGCCCGCGGGTAACGCGCTGGAAGATGTGGTGGTAGTGGGATATGGTACGCAAAAGAAAACAGAACTTACCGGTGCTGTAAGCTCTGTTTCGCAAACAGCGATCAGGCAGCCGCTCAGTTCTATTGACCAGGCATTGAAAGGCGCTTCATCGGGCGTTCAGGTAACACAAACCTCCGGGCAGCCCGGTGGAGGCGTGAGCATTCGCATAAGAGGGGGATCGTCGGTGCAGGGCGGAAATGAACCTTTATATGTAATTGATGGTTTCCCCGTTTATAACAGCAGCAATACCACAGGCGTTACAAGGGGTGCCAATGTGAATCCGCTAGCAGGTATTAATCCTGCTGATATCGATCGTATTGATATACTTAAAGATGCGGCAGCAACGGCTATTTATGGTTCGCGCGGCGCTAATGGGGTGGTGATCATTACTACTAAAAAAGGAAGCCCGCGTAAAAGCTCCATCAGCTACGAAGGATCATTCGGTATTCAGAATGTTCAAAAGAAAATCGACGTCCTGAATGCAAAGGAGTTTGCTGTATTGAGAAATGAAGTGCTGTTTGACAGCCGGCCTGCCGGCGGACAGTTTCAATACCTGACGCAACAGCAAATAGATGCGTTAGGTGAAGGAACCAACTGGCAGGATGAAGCGTTTCAAACGGCGCCGATGCAGAATCACCAGATTTCAGTTGCTGGAGGAAGCAACACTACACAGTATTTCTTATCTGGAAACTATAACCTCCAGGAAGGTATAGTAAAAAATACCGATTTTTCCAGAATTGCCATCCGGGCTAATGTAAATGCGAAGCCGGTGAGCAAGCTTACCATCAGTGCTAATATTACTGCCAGTAAGGCTGACGCTAATGTTGCGCCGGCGGGCATCATTGGTTCGTTGTTAATTATGCCTCCTACGGCTACTATATACGAGCCCGATGGAAGCTACACTTTGAGAAATCCTTTTGAAAACATTTTTGCCAATCCTATTGCTACTCTTAATGAAACCCGTAATAAGCTTACCAGCATCAGGTTTCTTGGAACAGGTTATGCAGAATATGAATTGGTAAAGGGCCTGAAAGCGAAGGTGCTTTTAGGAACAGATATCAATAATGACAAGGAAAAATACTATGTTCCTTCCACTATTTATGAAGGCGCTACCACCGGCGGACAAGCTTCGTTAGGAAACGCAACCACCTACTCCTGGTTAAACGAAAATACGCTTACCTATTTAAAAGAATTCGGCAAGCATTCATTAACAGCATTGGTTGGGTTTACACAGCAGGAGTCTGCAAATGAGAGCTTCACAGCAGGCAGCCAGGCATTTGTTACAGATGATCTCAGCTATAATAACCTCGAAAGCGGCTCTGTATTAATAAGACCTACTTCTAATACTTTTAACTGGGTTTTGCACTCATACCTGTCGCGTGTAAGTTATAATTATAACGGCCTTTATTATCTTACAGCCAGCATCAGGCGCGATGGTTCTTCTCGGTTTGGTCGAAATAATAAATGGGGAAATTTTCCCTCCTTGTCTGCGGCCTGGAACATCAGCAATGAAAGTTTTTTTGAAAGACTTCGCAATGCTGTCAGCGATCTTAAGTTCAGGGCCAGCTTTGGTACAACCGGCAACCTGGAAATAGGGCAGTACCAGTCGCTCGCTACTCTTTATACGCTTAATTATCTGTTCGGGGGCAATATCATCAATGGTTTTGCGCCTCAGCGGATTGCTAATGATAACCTGGGGTGGGAAAAAACATACCAGTATAACGCAGGACTGGATCTGGGTTTTTGGCGCAACAGGCTGAGCTTATCTATCGATGCCTATTATAAAAAAACGACCGACCTGCTCTTAAATGTTGAAATACCCTGGACAACCGGTTATGCCAGTTCCTTGCAAAACTTCGGATCAGTAGAAAACAAAGGGCTGGAGCTGGGGCTGAAGAGTAAAAATATTGCCGGGCATTTTGTTTGGAACAGCGACCTGAATATTTCGTTCAATCGCAATAAAGTGGCCAGGATCGGTAACAATGCGCAATCGTATGTATCGGGTAACTATATTATACAGGTGGGTAAACCACTGGGAACCTTTTATGGTACCGTAACCGATGGCATTCTTCAAACAGGTGAAGAAACGCAGAAAGGCAAATTTACCGGTAATGCTACTCCCAAGGCCGGCGACCGGTTATATAAAGACATCAATGGGGACGGCACCTTTACAACAGCAGCCGACCGAACCATTATAGGCAATGCACAGCCTGATTTTATTTTCGGGTTTATCAATACCTTTTCATGGAGAGGTTTCGATCTGTCTGTATTTCTGCAAGGAACTTATGGCAACCAAATTATCAATAGCAACAGGCAAACCCTTGAGATGTTTACCGGGCAGCAAAATGCGTCAGTTATAGCACTGGAAAGGTGGACGTCTCAGAATCCCTCAGCAACCATCCCCCGGGCGAAACTGGATCCTGCACCTGTCTTCTCCGACCGGTTTGTTGAAGATGGTTCCTTTTTGCGTGTAAAAGACGTAACCCTAGGCTACGCGCTTCCGGCTTCCTTGCTGGACAAGATCCGTATCTCGGCTGTGAGTTTTTATGTTACAGCACAAAACCTGCACACGTTTACCCGGTACACCGGGTTTGATCCGGAAGTTACTTCAGGCAATAATGTGTCGCCGGGTACCGATTCAGGGATCTATCCATTAGCTAAAAGTGTAGTTGCCGGACTGAGAATAACTCTGTAATACTAAACCGAGGCGACTGCAAACGTTGCCTGATAAAAATATAATGATGAAACGTGTATACCTGTTCTTACTGATACTAACAAGCGCGCAATGGGCCTGCTCTAAACTGGATGAAGTGCCGCAATCTTTTGTAATTGCCGATCAGTTTTATAGAAACGAGGATGAAGCAGTGGCAGCTGTTACTGCTGTATACCGGAAATTGTACGAAAGCGGGCAGTCTATCTACAACAGCCTTTTTCAGATCGGCGTGGAAATGGCTACTGATGACTACGAAGCAGGCCCCCGGGCCAGGAACGCGCACGTACGAGCCATCTCCGGATTAACGCATGATGCTTCTAACGATCGGATGCAGGAATTGTGGAGACAAAGCTACAATGCCATTAATGCGGCCAATGTAGCGATAGATAAAATAGCAGCCATGGATGCGGGCAGGATCAATGAGCCGGTCCGCCAGCGATTGATTAATGAGGCCAAATTTTTGCGCGCGCTTCATTATTTTAATTTGGTGAGATGGTTTGGCGGCGTTCCAATTGTAATAAAGGAAACGCCCTCTTTGTCAGAAGATGCGTTGTATGTAGCTAAAGCCACAGAAGATGAAGTGTATAACCAGATTATGGAAGACCTTAAAAGTGCGGAGCAGCTTCCGAAATCTTATGGGGCGGCCGATATAGGAAGAGCCACCTCAGGCGCGGCCAAAAGCCTTCTGGCAAAAGTATATCTTACAAAAAAAGACTGGGCTAAGGCCGTTCAAAAAAGCAGGGAAGTGATCGATTCGGAAGGATATGACCTTTTCCCGGAATTTGCCGACGTATTTGCGGTAGCTAAGAAGAATGGTATCGAACACATATTCTCGGCTCAGTTTTTAGGTAATGCCGGTTACCAGGGCAACAGCCTGGCAAGCCGGTCGGCTCCTGCCGATATCCCGGGTATTAACGGGGATTATGCAGATGCTTTGCACTGGGAAGGTAACCTGTATCAGAGTTTTGCTGCAAACGATGCCCGGCGCCCGGTGACCTTCGTAACCCAAATGACAAGCCCGGTTGACGGAAAATTATACACACTTGCCAAACCCCAGTTTCATAAATACTATGATGAATCGGTAGTGGGTAATCAGGGACAATCCTCCAAAAATCTGCCGATCATAAGATACGCGGAAGTGTTACTTATATATGCTGAAGCGCTAAATGAACAAAACGGGGCTCCCAACGACCAGGCCTATTGGGCCATTGATAAAGTAAGGTCACGCGCCAAGATAGCAACGCTGCAATCGATAGCTCCTTCTTTAAATCAGGCGCAATTCAGAGACTCTGTCTTCCAGGAGCGGAGAAAGGAACTGGTTTTTGAATACCAGCGTTGGTTCGATCTCTCCCGGCGCGGAGCAGACTATTATGTAAGCACGCTTAAGGCCGCCGGCAAAACCCAGGCTGCGCCCCGCCATATCCATTTCCCCACTCCGCAGCGGGAACTCGATTTGAACCCCAAATTAAAACAGCATCCCGATTGGATGAACTATTAATAACGACAAAAATTAATATTATGGGTAGTTACTTCATGTTTTCGAAAAATATATTTTACCTGTTCTGTATTTTCTTTACCGTGAAAACATCGGCACAGCAGCGGGATACCGGCTTACTGGTTTCTCCCGCGAAGTTTATTGAGTTATCCGCGAATACCGATGCCTCTTTCATCTTTGACGTTCGAACAAGAGAAGAATATAATAAAACGCACATCCGGAATGCAGTTTTAATTGATTCTGTATTGCCGGATAAGGTTTTAACGCAGGCCAAAAGCGGAAAAGCCGTGGTACTGCTTTATTCTATTGCTAACGGGAGAAGTGTTCAATTGGCCAAGAAGTTGCGAAAAGAGGGTTATGCAGGCATATATGCCCTCGACGGGGGTATCGCCTCATGGATATCCGGAGGCCAGCCGTTTTATTCCCAGGGCAAAGCAGCTAATGTAGCTGCCTTTAAAAAGAGCTTGCTAACAGATTCTTTAGTAATTGTAGATGTGGCTTCGGCTTATTGCCCGCCCTGTATTAAAGTTGCCCGTATCATTGATTCATTCGCAGGCCAGCATCCCGGGTATAAGATTATTAAGCTTGATATAGACCGGGATGCCCTGTTGATTGCGCAATTAAAAATAGCAGCAGCATTGCCGGCAGTGGTTTTATACAAAAGCGGCAACGAAGTCTGGAGAAACAGCAGGAGTGAAGACTGGTCGCTGCTGCCCCAAACGTTTTTGAAATATCACGATAAAAAATAACGATAAACAACATCTGAATGAAAACATTTAAGTATTTTCTAAGAGGAGGTATTACCTGCTTTTTAACGGTTGGCTTATGCATTGCTTCGTTGGCACAGCAAAAGCAAAAACCCAATATTGTGCTGATACTGGTAGATGATCTCGGCTTCTCCGATATTGAGCCATATGGGGGGCAGGATCTGAGAACACCTAATATCAGCAGGTTGGCTAAAGAAGGTACCATCTTTAAAGAATTTTATAACAACTCGATCTGTGCGCCTACAAGGGCATCATTGCTTACCGGGCAATATCCTCACAAAGCAGGAGTAGGATATTTCAATGTAAACCTGGGGTTGCCGGCTTATCAGGGTTTTTTGAATAAAGAATCCCTTACCCTGGCCGAAGTATTGCAACAGGGCGGATATAGTACTATTTTATCCGGCAAGTGGCATGTAGGCGATGATAAAGACCAATGGCCGGCGCAACGCGGGTTTGAAAGATCTTTCGGGTTTATAGGTGGTGCAAGTAACTATTATGAAATAAATGATTCGGCTAATGCCGATGTTCAACTATACCGCAACAATCAACCCTATTATCTGCCCAAAGACCAATATCTTACAGATGCTATCACCGATAATGCGTTGGGTTTCCTAGACGAACAAGCAAAAGACAAAAAGCCGTTTTTCCTTTACCTGGCTTTTAATGCCCCACATTGGCCTTTACAAGCCGTTCCGGAAGATATTGCCACTTATAAGGGGGTGTATAAAGATGGGTGGGATAGCCTGCGCGTTCGGCGTTACAGGCAGGCTATTGCCAAAGGCGTTATAGATAGGGACCAGGCTTTAGCGGCGCATGATGAGGCGCTCCAACCCTGGAGCAAGCTTACTTATGACGAACAGCAGTACTGGCAGTACAGGCAGGAAGTATATGCCGCCATGATTGATCATGTAGATCAGAGTATCGGCCGGTTGTTGGGTAAACTTAAAGAATTGAAAAAAGATCAGAATACCTTGATTATTTTCTTATCTGATAATGGTGCCCAGGGTGGCAATAATTTAAGACTGTATACGCAACGTACCTCGGGCCCTGTAGGGTCTGCCGGATCTTATGAAGTGCAGAACAGTAACTGGTCGCAAACCGGCAATTCACCATTACGTAATTATAAGGGCACGCCTTATGAAGGAGGAATAAGTGCGCCTTTTATAGCCTGGTTGCCTGGAGCGGTTCGGGCCGGCAGGATTGTGAAAGGTACCGGCCATTTAATAGATATAGCGCCAACCCTGTATGAGGTGGCCGGAGTAAAATATCCTGCCGTTTACAATGGCTTTAAAGCAAATGTATTGCCGGGCCAGAGTTTATTGCCGGTACTATCGGGGAAAACGGATACAGTAAGCAGAAAGGATGCGATATACTGGGAGCGGGGCGGTAACCTCGCCGTGCGGTGGGGAAAATGGAAACTGGTTCAACTGGCTAATGCACCAAAGAAGTATGAACTATATGATCTGTCTGCTGACAGGGCTGAAAATAATGACCTGTCCAAACAGCATCCGCAGTTGGTAGAGCAACTGAAACACCAGTACGAGGAGTGGGCCTTAAAAAATGATGTAGTTGATTATTCCCGTTTACGGCCTCAAAACAATTTTAGTGCTAATGAAAGACGCCTGTAATACTTTATCCCTTATCAAATATCAACAAATGAAAAAATATTTTTCACTTATTATAATGCTTTCAGTAGCTGGCCCGGTATTCGCGCAGCAAAAAAGCACCCCGCCTAATATAGTTCTTATCGTGGCAGATGACCTCGGATATTCTGACCTGGGGTCTTACGGGTCCGAAATTCAGACGCCTAACCTGGATAAACTGGCATTTGAAGGAACACGCTTGCAGGAATTTTATAACAATTCAATCTGCGCACCCACACGGGCATCACTGCTTACCGGGCAATACCAGCATCAAGCTGGAGTAGGCTATTTTTCCAATGACCTGGGATTGCCTGCCTATCAGGGGTACATCAACGAGCAGTCGCTGACATTGGCTGAAGTATTAAAAGAGAATGGCTACACTACTATCACTTCCGGTAAATGGCATGTATCCGGCAAAGGAAAAAGTTTACCCTGGCAAAGAGGTTTTCAATATGCTTACCCGAGGAATGAACAATCGGCTAACTCAGGTGCTCCAGGCGTGCAGGAGGTGAAAACCGATGCAGAAGGTTACCCTTTGGCCGAAAATTTCCAAACCAATCTGATCACTAAAAATGCGCTGAATTTTTTGGATACAGCCGCGCAGCAGCATAAACCATTTTTCCTTTATCTGGCGTATACTGCGCCGCACTGGCCGTTAGTGGCTTTGCAAAAAGATATCGCAAAGTATAAAGGGAAATATGCACAGGGTTGGGATGCGCTGCGTTTGGAGCGCTTTAAAAAGCAAAAGGAATTGGGTATAGTACCGCCGGATGCCCGGCTTTCGAAAAAGGACGAAGATATTTACGACTGGGATAAATTATCATTCGATCAACGGCAACTGTGGGCTAAAAAGATGGAGGTTTTTGCCGCCATGGTAGACGAACTGGATCAGGGAGTAGGTGAGATTACGAAAAAACTGGGTCAGTTGAAAAAGCTCGATAACACGATTATTATTTTTATTTCAGACAACGGAGCGCCGGCTGAGGACCTGGTACGATGGTATCATGGAGCTACAAAAAATACAGGACCGGTAGGTACTACCGGCTCTAACGAGTCTCAAAGCAAAAACTGGTCTTACCTTTCCAATACACCGTTCAGAGGATTTAAAGATTATTTGTTTGAAGGGGGTATTAATTCTCCGTTTATAGCCTGGTACCCCGGTAAAATCAAGCAAGGCCGTATTGCCCGGGGCTCAGGTCATATCGTCGATATTGCGCCAACTTTATACCAATTGGCCGGGGCAAAGTATCCCCGGCAATATAATAATGTGCAGTCCTTTGCATTGCCGGGTGTCAGCCTGTTACCGGTTTTGCTGGATAATAAAAACGTGGTAGACAGAAAGGAGCCTCTTTTTTGGGAACGTGCGGGTAACAGGGCTGTAAGATGGGGACAATGGAAACTGGTATCGCACTGGCCTTCATATGCCTGGGAGCTCTACGATCTTTCAAAAGATAAGGCAGAGTCTGAAAATGTAGTAAGGAATAACCACGAGGTGGTAAGCCGGCTTTCTACTGCCTATTTCCAATGGGCAAAAAACAACGGTGTTGTAGATTTTGCGCAGCTTGAAGACAAAGAGCCTTCATCTATGAAAGAGTTTCGCAAAAGCAAAGTGCAGGAGCCTGTAGGAAGAGGTGGATTTTTTTAGTAGTTCAGGATAAATACGTTTAATTGGTCAGGGCCTGTTTTTGAGCAGGCCCTTTTTTTATGACACTGGCTGGTTTACAGGACGCCGTTTCTTCTGATTTTTCTTTCTGCCTCTCCAGATAAGAAAGCCTGTAACAGGCATACTGGCGACTATAAGGCTTGCAAAAAAAGCCAGCACTTTTCCGGGCAGGCCCAGTATAGCGCCTACGTGAATATCGTAATTCATACGGGCTATTTTATCAGACAGGGGTGCGTTTTCAAATTTACCGGCGTAAACGCCGTGTGTAGGCAGCTCCTTACCTGTGTACTGGTCGTAGTGATAAAAATCTGCATTGAAATAACTGTCCAGGTTATGATTCACATATCCTTCCAATGCATCTGCGTTGTCATGCGGAAAAACAATACCTACTTTATTATTGCTTTTTTTCTGCTTCATTAGGTCCATCCACACGGTGTTAATCATTTTTTGTTGATCTGCTGTTCCTGCTAAGGTGCTGTCGGAGAGCGGGTGCACATGTTCGGGCATTGTTTTGCCGCCCGAGGTAACAAAGTAAACCGATTTAGAAAACCATTCAAATCCCATTACCAGCCCTGTTATAGCCAGGAAGATAGCGATCCATGTTACGTAGAAGCCCAGCACATTATGCACATCGTAATTCTTCCGGCGCCATTTCGTGGTAGGTTTCCATTTGAATTTAAAACGCTGGCCCGCGGCTGCTTTATTTTTAGGCCACCAGAGTATAATACCGGTGATCATCATGACGAGGAAAATAAGCGTTGCAACAGATATAATTATTCGGCCTGTTTGCCCCAGCCAAAGTTCATAATGTCCCATGGTGATCACCCGGAAGAAATCGCTGCTCATGTCTTTTACCTTTTGCACACGGCCGGTATAAGGATTCACAAATATCTGATAGTAAACGCTGCTGTCATAATAGTAAGCCAGGGCTGCATCCTTTGTGCCCAGGTATTCTAAAGACACGGTTTGCCTGCCATTGAGATATTTATCAACAGAATCTTTGAGCACTGTGGGCGGGAGGTAGGTCTTGCCCGGCTCTTCAACAAAGCGGTATTCCTGGGTAGCATGGCTGATCTCTCTTTCAAACGCCAGTATGCAGCCGGTAATACCCAGCCACACTACGATGATGCCAGAAGCCAGGCCGAGCCATAAATGTACCTTTCCGATAGTTTTCTTAAGCGTCATAGCGTTTCCTTCAATATTGGGGAGGCGGTGCGGTAAGCCAGCCTCCGTGTGTATAGTTTATTGTGTTAAGTTATGCAAAGTTTGGCTGATCCGTTTTCGATATGGGATTGGCACTTTGCAGAAACTGTTGATTAGTTAAAAAGTGTAAGTAACAGACAAACGCAGGTTTCTTGGTGGCTCTGCCTGGTAGTAATAAGCCTCGGCAGACGTGCTCCAATCGCCGCGTACTGTAGGGCTGGCAGAATAAGAACCCGAAAACAGGTATTTGTCAAGTAGGTTGAAAACATTCAGCGTTATCCTGTATTTATCTTTAGAATAAAAAATGCCTCCGTCTACTTTGAAATAGTCAGGCAACTGCTTACCTTCTGTCGACCAGCCGGTATGCCTGTCTATTAAAGAAGTGAAGCCCCCATTCAAACCTAAGCCCTGCAATAATCCCTTCTGGATTTCATAGGAAAGCCATGCATTGGTGGTATGCTTTGCATAGCCAGGCAACAATTGCCCCACGGTATAACCTGCGGCGCCTTCGGCAACTTTGGTTACCTGTGCTTCTGTAAATGCGTAGTTTGCTATAGAGGTAAAGCCGGGAACAATAGTACCTCGGGCATCAAATTCAACACCTTTGGCTACCTTTTCGCCCAGAACCATACTATAAGATTCACTTGGTGTACTATGCATGGGGTCGCTGGTTAATTCGTTTTGTTTGAGTATGCGATATACTGATAAAGTTGTGGACCACCGGTCTTCAAACCAGTTCTTTTTTAAACCCAGCTCTAAATTGTTTCCAGTGATAGGCTTTATTTTTCCGCCACCCCACAACCTGCCTGCCTGGGGTGTAAATGCCTGGTCGTAAAGAGCATAAGCAGAGAAAGATTTATGAATCGAATAGCTTAAACCTACCCTTGGTGTAAAATGCCGGGCTTTGGAATATTCAACGTCTACACCGTATACCTGGCTTACATTCGTATACCGGCCCGCTAGCGTAAGGCGGAGCCTTTCCTGGAAAAATGCCAGTTCGTCCTGTATGTAAATGCTGGAATAGCGCTGCTTTTGAATGCCTCCCGCTGCTATGGCTCTCTCCTCTATTGGCCGTGTGCGGTCAAATACGGGGTATCCGTTTACCGGAGTGCCATAAGTAGGGTTGTAAGGGTCGAATAATGCGCCAACGCTATCCAGGTCGTGACTTTGTCCCCAGTCGGCATAATAATTTTTATTAGCCGCGTCAATACCGGCCAAAACGCGGTGCCTGATGTTGCCGGTGTTAAATGTACCGTTTAAAAATACCTGCCCTAAAGCCATGGCGCTTTGGGCATCCCATAAGCCGATATTCCTGATCAGGCTGTCACCGGATGGCGCCAGGTAAGAGGGCCACGAGCTCATGCCTTTCTGGTTGTAGCCAAAATAAGATCCTTGGGCGGTCAGCTTCCAGTTATCTGAAAAATTGTGCTCAAATGTAAGATAGCCGCTGTGGTCATTGATTTTTGTAGGCGGAAGTCCTGGATTGGTATACGTGAAATGTGCAGGGAAAGTGCCATATCCTTTGCGGGAGAAAACATAATAAGATCCCACTTCCGTCATACGTGCAAACTGGCCGTTATACTCCAGTGTCAGTTTTGACTGTTCATCAAGCTGGTAAGAAATTACCGGCGCTATAACAAATTGGTTATTGTATTCATAATCACGGTGCGAGCCTCTGTTCTGTGCTGCCAGGTTCAACCGGTACAAAAGCTTCTTATCTTTACTCAGCGCTCCGTCCAGGTCGAGGCTTCCCCGGTACAGGTCAAAACTTCCCAGAGTGAAGTTTACTTCGCCTTTAGAGGTTCCGGTAGGTTTTTTAGTGACCACATTATATAAACCGCTGGGGTCTCCGTTAGCTAACATAAAACCGGCGGGGCCTTTTACAAATTCAATCCGGTCTACAAAACTCATATCTTCAGTTAACGGACCCCAATAGGAAGCTACCACGTTCATTCCGTTTCTGAATGCCTGTATCTGGGAACCTCTTGATACAATGTTAGTATAAAGGTCGCCCCAATGTTCCGATCTGGCAGTACCGCTTACATTGCGGATCAGCCCGTCGCTCATGCTGACGATTTGCTGATCTGCCAATACCTTGGACGTCACTACCTGTACATTTTGCGATAGCTCTATCAGCGGTGTTTGCACACGCAACGAGCTGGAGGCGGTGTTAACGTTGATCCCGTTTTTATGCCCCACCACCACTACCTCGTTCAGGTTGGTAGCGCTAATGCTCAGCTGCAGTTCAATTTCGCTGGTTTGTCCTGCGGTTACGGTTACCTGTTTTTCGGTGTCGTTATGGCCTATCAGTGAAATACGAATGGTATAATTACCCGGTGCCAGTTTATTAAAACTGAAATACCCCGATTCGTTGGTAATTGTAGATTGCTGTTTACCGGCCAGTTCTACAGTAACTCCCTGTGCTTTATTGTGATCGCTGGTTGTAATTTTTCCGGTTATTTTACCTGTGCCGGTTTGTGCCAGAACCGGAGTGGTGCTGATAAGCAATACGAACAATGCCGCCAGTAATAATTTCATCGCTGTCATATTAAAAATTTCGATCGCGAAAGTACCGGCAGCAGGGAAAAAACATTTTCGAGATGCGGAAAAACTTACGGCAACGATTTTTTATGACTTTTCTGTGATAGAACCGGCAAAAGGTTCAGGGCGGCTGGTTAACCGCCTGCCTCCTCAATCGAAGCATCGAGGAAGGCTTCAATAGCGTTGGTAGCGTAACCAAAAAAACGGAAGTATTCAGGATGGTTAGACGAAATAATTTTTGTTTTTTCCCTTACCTGTGTCATGCAATAAGTATTAATAGCCTGCTGCATCGGAAGTGTAATATATTGTTTGGCTTCGGCAATTTTACCGCTCAGTATAATGAGTTCCGGGTTAAACAGCTGAATGAGGGTAGAAGTGCCTTTGCCTATGTTAGCTCCGATATCCGAAAGCAATTGAATAGCATATTGATCTCCTTTATTGGCCGCGTCGATAATATGGCTGGGTGCCAGTTCCTGTATGTCTTTTTTAGAAAGGTTACCCAATATAGATGTGGTGCCGGTAGATATATCTTTGCGGGCGATTTTGGAGAGTGCAAGCCCTGATGCAACTGTTTCGAGGCAACCGCGTTTGCCGCAGTAGCAAAGCTCGCCGTTTTCTACAAAAGGTATGTGGCCTATTTCCCCCGAAAAGCCCCAGCTGCCCTGTCTTACCTGGCCATCCATAACAATGCCAAGCCCTACGCCCCAGTCCATCAGCAGTACCAGTACATCCCGTCGTCCCCTGGCAAGTCCGTGCCTGAGTTCGGCCAGGGCGGCACCTTTCACATCGTTTTGAAGTATTACGGGTAGTTTAAGACCCTGTTCCAGGTCGTATTGCAGCGAATGGTCGGTCTGGTCGAGCAGGTAGGTGTAATTCTCTCCAAGACTCTGGGATATAAGTCCCGGCATGCCTATGCTGCATCCTATTATCCGGTCTTTCTGGATCTTTACAGAAGCCAGGAGTGACCTTACTGCTTTATGAATGTTTTCGCAAAAGTCTCTCCGGCTGTTGCCCAGCTGAAGGGGAACATTTTTAATAGCTGTTACAATATTGAAGTTGTTGTCTACTATAGCCAGTCGCGTGGCGAACAGCTCTACATCAATACAAATAGTGAAAAAGGAATGATCACGCAGTGCGTACAGGTCGGGTCTTCTGCCGCCTATAGAATCTCCCTTGCCTTTCTTTTCAATCCATTTTTCTTTTACCAGTCGTGATAGTATGTCTGATAATACGGGGGTGCTGATATCCAGGCTTTTGGTTAATGCGGTTACCGGCATGGGGCCATTAATATGCAAAAGCTTTACAAGTTTATAGCCGGCCAATGTTTGTTTGTCTGTCGGTTTTTTGTAGGTAAGCGGATTACGGGCAAGCAGTTGTAGATTCATTTATTAAAATATTTATGATCTTGCAAAACTTTATATAAAAATTTAAAAAACAAAATTTTTTAATGAAAAAAATAAATAA
>Ga0136846_1211571_pt1 | contig 45222 bp, 40 predicted proteins | sample HopSoiMetagenom2_FD_96841 | JGI IMG/M metagenome (GOLD analysis project Ga0136846, IMG submission 96841) | Grasslands soil microbial communities from Hopland, California, USA - 2 Assembly 2016 (version 4) | ecosystem: Environmental > Terrestrial > Soil > Grasslands | place: USA: Hopland...
AGCAGGTCCTCGCCGCCCTGGCCGTCGCCGGCCGCCCCGTCCCAGAGTCATTGCTCGGCACCGTCAGCTCGATCGATGCCGCGCCGTTGACCGGTGCTCTCGCCGAGCTGTCCGAGGCGGTGCTGGTCGGCAGCGACCACCGGGGCTGGTACCGGCCGCGGCACGCCCTCCTGGCCGAGGCGGTGACCGAAGACCTGGCGCCGGGCCTGCGCCGGACACTGCACACCCGGTTCGCCGAGGCGCTCGCAGGCGCCGAGGACCCGTCGTCGTCCTCCGCCGAGATAGCGGCGCACTGGTCCGGCGCCCAGCAGGCCGATCGGGAGCTCGTCTGGACAGTCCGAGCCGCCCGGTTCGCCGAAGGCATGTACGCCTACGACGAGGCCACGCGGCACTGGCGCCGAGCCATCCGACTGTGTGAGACCGGCCGACTCGATCCACCGGGGCTGCGCCCTGCCCAGCTGTACCTCCGAGCCATCGACAGCAGTCGGGCGATCGGTGACTTCGAGGGCGCCGGGCTCCTCACGGAGGCCGCCATTGATCGCTTCCGGTCGGAGGGCGATCCTTCCGACCTCGGAGCTCTGCTGATGCGAGCCTCGATCTACCGCCTCAGCGACTCACTGGACGCGGCCCTGGAGGCCGGTCGCGAGGCCGTGCGCATCTTCTCCCTCCTGCCTCCGAGTTCCGAACGGGCAGCCGCACTGAGCCGCTGCGGAGTCCTGTTGATGGAGCACACCCCACACGTCGGCGAGGCGGCGGCCCTGCTGACCGAGGCCCACTCGATCGCGCAGCAGTGCGGAGCGTTGCAACCCTTGGTGGGCAGCCTGCTCCACCTCTCCGTCCTGGCGGTGAACACGGGTGAGCCCACCCGAGGGGACCAGCTCCTCGAGGAGGCCGCGAACCTCGCGCAGGAGAGCGGCGACGGGCAGCTGGTGCTGTGGACAGCCGTCCATCAGACCGACAACGCCCTGAGGGCCGGACGGCTCGACGAGGCCGTCGCCAAGGGCGAGCCGGCGTTGCGTCAGGTCCGGTCGCTCGGCCGAGGCGCCGCGTTCGACTCGATGGTCCTCGCCTTCAACGTGTGCGACGCACTGGTGGGGATGGGCGAGACGTCACGCGCGGCGGCCGTCATCGACGAGTTCACCCAGGGGCCCCCTTCGCGCAACGACTGGCCGGCCCAGCTGATGCGAGCAGAGGTCGAGTGCGCGCTGGGCGACCTCGACGGAGCCTGGGCCAGGGTCTCCCAGGTCCGTGCGATCGTGGCCGACTCCGGGTCGGAGGAACAGACCTGGTCGCAGACCATCGAGGTCGAGCAGAGAGTGATCGAGGTGGCGCTGTGGCGGCGCCGCCCGGAGGACGTCTCCGACGTGGTCGACAGGACCGCGTCGATCGCCCCACTTCTCCCCGACGAGGCGGGCCGGCAGAGCGGTCGACTCTTCAGTGTCGCCATGCGGGCCCAGGCGGACCGGGCCGCGCTGGCGCGGCGACGGCGCCGCCCGGAGGCCCTCACGACGGTGCTCGAGAGCGGGGAACGGCTGGTCGAGGTCCTGGAGTCGGTGCCCGGCGACCCCCATGCCAGCCACCCGGACGTGGTGACAGCGCAGGCGGAGTCCGCGACCTGGAACGCCGAGCTGGCGCGCCTCCGCGCCCGACCCGGCTCGGAGCTCTGGGCGATCGCTGCCAGGGAGTGGGCTGCGATCGGTCGACCACACCGCCAGGGGTACTGCCTCTGGCGCCAGGCGGAGACGCTGCTCACCACCGATCGGTCGCCCCAGACCGAGGAGGTCCTCCGACGAGCGGCCGACGCCGCGACTGGCATGGCGCCGCTGGTCGCCCGGATCATCGACCTGGCCGGACGGGCCCGGATCCCCCTGGTGGCCGGGGCTGCAACCGCGTCCGGGGACGTCCGGCCCTACGGCCTGACGGCACGCGAGCTCGGCGTGCTCGCCCTGCTGGTCCGTGGCAGCACGAACCGCGAGATCGCCGCGACGTTGTTCATCAGCGAGAAGACGGTGTCCGTGCACGTCTCCAACATCCTGCGCAAGCTCGACGTCACCAGCCGGGTCCAGGCGGCGATGCGGGCCGAGCACGAGGACCTGGTGTCCTGAGCGGCTGCAGCCGTGACGGCGCCGCGACGGACGCCCCAGGTATAGGGATTTCTCTGGATGTGCCCGCGACCCCCGGCCCGCATGCTCACCGGTGTGGCGACCCGCACCTCGGCGGGTGCCAGACCGGAGGGAACGTCATGACCGAAGCGGCATCGAGAGCTGGCGGCGAACTGCACATGACCAAGGAGTGCTCGGAGTACACCGGCCAGCCCGGGTCCTTCTGCACACTCACCGCCTCGAACATAGACGGCATCCCGGTGGGGTGCCGGGTCGTCTATGAGTCGGCCGCCGGCGAGAAGACGATCGAGAGCAACGTGACCCTCATGTTCGGGGACGAGAAGCTGGTGTTCGGCCACGTCCTGTTCGACTTCACCAGCAACACCGGGACCCTCACCCTGACCGGCGGCACCGGCGCGTTCGCCGGATTCCACGCCGACGCGGTCGTCACCTCCGACGGCGGCGCCGAAGCGCACTGGGACGGCACGTACACCATTGCCGCGGCGGTGACGACCTGATCCAGCGCTGACGAGCCCGCCAGACCGCAGACACAGCCTCCCGCCCACCCGCCCGGCGGGAGGTTTTCCCAGTCTGATCGGTCGTCGGCCGTGGTTCGGGCGGGATCGAGATCGCGTCAATCCCGAACACGGTCCGTAGCGGGTCCGATGTCTGCCTGACACGTCTGTAGCGTGGGGTGTGTCTGGTGGTTGTCATGCCGAGATCAGGTGCAGGGTGCAACAAACACATGGAGTCCCCCTTGTCAGGGAAGGCCCCTCCATGCCCGAAGTGATCCGGCGTCGACCGCTGCCCCTGATGGGGAGAGCGAGCGCGCGGACCCTGCTCGTGGCCACCGGCTGCGCACTGGTCATGCACGTGTTGTGGATCGAGTTCCTGGCGGGAAGTGGCGGAGACCTGGCGGCTCAGGATGCCTGGACTAGCTTCGTGGTCGCCCACCCGACCAGCGCCTATGACCTCGCGTGGTACGGCGGGATGCATCCCGCCTCGTACAGCCTGATCTCGCCGTACGTCATGGGGCTGCTCGGCGTACGGCTCACCATGCTTCTCGTCGGCACCATGTCGACGGCGTTGGTGACCTTCATGCTCGGTCGACTGCCCGCCGTCACGAATCCGGTCTGGGCGGGGATCTACGCCGCCATCGCCCTGACCGGCAACGCGATCTCGGGGCGAGTGACGTTCGGCCTGGGCATCGCCTTCGGGCTCGGTGCCCTGGTGTTGGTGTTCGCCTGGCCCCATGGCGAAACGCCCTCTGGTCGCCTGCGCTGGGTCCGTGGGGCGCTCGTCTTCGGGCTGGCCGCGCTCGCGACCGCGGCCAGTCCGGTGGCCGGGCTCTTCCTGGGACTGGTGGCTTCCGCGCTGTGGCTACGGGGTCGGCGCAGCGCCTCGCTGGCTCTCGGCGTGGCCCCTGTCATCGTCGTCGCCGCCACCGCCGTGGTCTTCCCGTTCTTCGGCGTGCAGCCGTTCTCCTGGCCGATGGCCCTGCTGCCCCTGGCCCTGGCGGGTGCCGGGTGGTTCCTGCTCCCGCGTGCGTGGCGGCTGCCTCGCGTCCTGTGCGCCGTGTACGCCGCTGCAGTCCTCGTGGTCTGGGTGGTGCCCACGCCCATCGGGACCAATGTCACGCGGATGTCCCTCCTGTTCGGCGGAGTCGCCCTCGTGGCCGCGGCCTCGGGAAGGTGGTGGACGTCGACCGCCGCGCAGCGCTTCGGACGTCCTGCGGGCCGGCTGCTGCTCGGCGCTGCGATCCTGACGGCATCGGGCTGGCAGGTGGTCATCGCCGGTCAGGACATCCGCGGCCAGGCGTCCGCCGCGACCCTTGACGGAAACGTGCTGGCCCTGGTCGACCAGCTGAACGCCGGTGGTGCGGACCTCGGTCGCGTCGAGGTGGTGCCCAGCAAGAGTCACCGCGAGGCGAGTGCGCTCGCGCCCTACGTCAACCTGGCCCGCGGCTGGAACCGGCAGGCCGACGTCGCGCGCAACCCGATGTTCTACCGCACCAAGCGACCCTTCACCCCGCACCAGTACGAGCGCTGGCTGCGGTCCTGGGGGGTCCGGTTCGTCGTTCTCCCGGTGTCGACACCCGACTACGCGTCCCTGCGCGAGTCGGAGCTCGTCCGTTCTGGCCTTCCGTTCCTGCAACGGGTCTGGTCGGATGAGATCTGGACCCTCTACGAGGTGACTCAGCCTGCGCCCATGGCTTCGCCACCGGCCACCCTCATCGACTGGAACTCCGCAGCAGCCACCGTCAGCGTGCCCACAGCCGGGTCGACGGTGATACGTATCGCCTGGTCGCCCTGGCTGAGCATCGTGGACGAGAAGGGTCACCGTGTTCCGGACGGCGAGCGCGCCGGCTCGTGCCTGGACCAGCTCCCCGCGACCAGGTCGCGACGGGTGCCGTGGGTCGTGCTGCACGTGACCCAGCCCGGGACCTACCGCATCGCAGCGCCGTACGCGCTGCCACGCGGGACCCCCTGCGCGTCTTGAGCCAGGGCTGGAGGGGTCACCTGGAGAAGCTCACGCGACAGGGGCTGTGTGGGGCTCGAGCCTCCAGACGACGTAGCTGCCGAGGGTTGTGGCCGGCCGGTAGCGCTCGTCCAGCACCGTCTGGGCCGAGGTTGCGTCGACCCCCCAGGTGGCGAGCGACGATCCGTCCACCACGACCCAGGTCGGAGCCCGCGACCCCGACATGACGCGGCTGAGCTGATGCAGCTCGGGGTCGCGCACCCGGACCGGCAGGCTCCACAGGAAGTGGTAGGGGCTGCGCAGACCGGAGTCCCACACGATGTCCGGGTGGCCGAAGCCGACCACGACCGTGTCCTTGGGCGAGCCGTGGGACCGCAGGTACGCCGCAACCGCTGCGTCGGCCGTGTACAACTGGACGTTGACCGCAGCGTTGACGGTGGCGGCCGTCGCCGACAGACACGCGACGACGAGTACGCCGGCCGTCGACCGGCGCAGCCGTGGAGGACGTTGTTCGGCCGCCACGGCCAGGAGCACGAGGCCGGGCACGAGCCCGATCAGGTAGTGCAGCCAGTAGCTGCCTCCGGCGGCTATCGCAACCAGCTCCCAGAGCAGGAGCACGAGCGCGGCGGCCCGCAGGTCCAGCGCGGCCGGCTCCGCCGGCTCCCGGCGCAGCCGCAGCGACAGGACTGCGACGACCAGTGGCGCTCCGCTCAGCAGGGCCGCGCCGACCAGGTCCTCGAACCGCCCCGACGTGCTGCTCGTCGACGAACTGTGGATCACGGCGGCGGCCTGCTCGCGGAAGGTCACGAGGGCGTCCCACAACATCATGGGCTCAGTGCCGCGCACCTCCGCCCACACCAGGAGGAGCAGCGTGGTCGCCGCCGTCCCAACGGCCATTCCCACGACGAGCGTGACAGTCCGACGCCAGCTCCGGGACCGCAGGCCCTGCCCGACCAGCACGGCGGCAACGACGACCACGTCGACGACGTCCTGCTTGACCAGAGGGGCCGCCGCCGCGGCAGTGCCGGCGAGGACCGCCCAGCCGTACGCACGATGTCGGGTCGCCGTCCAGGAGCGCACCAGGGCCAGGATCCCGACGAGCACGAGCGGGACCGCCAGCAGCTCGCCGTTGACCATTCCCGTGCCGAACAGCGGCGTGGTCAGGAACGCGCCCGCGACCAGAACGGGCACCGCGCTGGCTCTGCCGGTGGGCCGGCGGGTGAGCAGGTGGGCCAGGAACACCGACGTCAGCACCGCAGCGATCCCGATCACCCGTAGCGCAACCGCACCTCCGAGGTCCGACGCGACGTCGAAGATCGTGATCAGCAACGGCGGGCGGTCCACCCAGTACGGCCCGTACAGCGAGAGGCCGGGTCGCCACTGCGAGGCCACCAGCAGGAACCCGCCTTCGTCGGGGCTGAGTGGTGCGGTCACGAACGGCGCCCAGGCCAGCGCAGCTGCAGCGGCGACCACCCAGGTGATGCGGGCGGTCATGTCGGCGGCGCCACCGGTTCCAGCCGCCACGAAGTCGCGCCCTCGGCGACGTCGAGCCGGCGCACCACCTGACCGGTCGACCGCAGCCGCTCGGCCAGTGCGTCGGCCGCGGCGTCGTGGCCGGCCCCGTAGCTGCCCGACACGACCACGATCTCGGAGAGGGTCATGATGCAGGTTCCGGAGTCCGACCTGATGGCCACCTGATAAGCCCGCTCTGTACAGGTTTGTCAGGTTCGGGTCAGGTTGGCTCCCGCACCGTGGACGCAGCCGCCAACCGTGCTCGAGGACAACGAGGTGTTCCAGATGGCCCGCATCGGCCTGTGCGAGGACGACCCGGCCATCCGACGCGTCGTGATCAAGTCCATGCAGCTCGCTGGACATGAGCTCGTGGTCGCGCACAACGGGGGTGAGGCCGTCCGCCTGTTCGGCAGCGACAAGGGCCTTGACGCGATCGTGCTCGACATCGGCCTGCCCGACGCCGACGGTCGTGACGTCTGCCAGGCTCTCCAGTCCAACGGGCAGCTGGCACCCGTGATGTTCCTGACCGCTCTCGGCACCGTGCACGACAAGCTCTCCGGGTTCGGCGCGGGTGGCGAGGACTACCTGCCGAAGCCCTTCGACCCGCTCGAGCTGGTCGCGCGGATCGAGGTGCTGGCGCGGCGGGGACCGCCCGGTGAGTCCAGGGACCGGACCGAGCTGGCTCTGGACCCGGCCCGGCACTCCATGACCTACGACGGCCGCGAGGTGATGCTGACGCCGACCGAGTTCCGGATGCTGGCCGCCATCACCTCGCGGCCCGGACAGGTGGTCCGACGACGCGCCATCGCCTCAGCTGCGTGGCCCAGCGGAGGCTACGTGAGTGACAACTCGATCGACTCCTACATCCGACGGATCCGGAAGAAGCTCAGGGACGTCGACGCTCCCCAGGAGCTCATCACCGTACGCGGCGTGGGCTACACCCTGAGGTGACGAGCGACGGCGTGCCACCCGGCAGCGTTGGCGAGTCGGCACCCGACCAGCCTGCGGTCCGTCGCCTCGTGCCCCGGTCCTTCCGAGGCAAGATCGTCCTCTCCACGGTGGGGGTGATGACCGTGGCGATGCTCCTCGTCGGGGTGGGGATCCAGCTCCTGCTGGCCCGCACGGCGCAGGGCGACATCAACACGGTCCTGGCCGACCGCGCGGACGCGATGATCACGGTCATCGAACAGGCGTCCGCCAAGCAGCTCACGGTCCCGCGGAACGCGCTGGAGCCCGGGATGGAGGTCTACGACGGCGACGGCAACCTGATCGCCGGGTCGATCGAGCGCGACGCACGCGAGTCGGCGCAGGACCTGGCGACCACCGACACCCGACGCACCGTCAGCGGACCACGCGACGACGAGCGGCTCCTCGGTGTGCCCTTCACGACGCCCAGCGGGGACAGCGGAGTCATCGTGGTGAGCCAGGAGACACGCCCCTACGAGCGCTCAGAGTTCTACGCGCTCCTCGTGACCATCGCCATCGGCGTCCTGGTCGTCGCCATCACGGCGCTGATCGCGCTCCGGGTGACCCGCAAGGCCCTGGAGCCCGTCACGCAGATGGCGCAGCGCGCGACGGAGTGGAGCGAGCACGACCTCACGCACCGCTTCGCGCTCGGCCCACCGAGCGACGAGCTCTCCTCCCTCGGCAACACGCTCGACCAGCTGCTCGACCGGGTGGCGTCCGCCATCCGCACCGAGCAGCGGCTCACCGCGGAGCTCGCCCACGAGCTGCGCACCCCGCTGACGAACATCCAGGGGTCGGCCGGGCTGGCCCTCATGCGCGGGGTGACGGACGCCGAGGACCGCGAGGACTTCGAGGAGATCGCCGTGGCGGCCCGGGAGATGAGTGCGGTCATCCGCACCCTGCTGGACATCGCGCGGGAGGGATCGGCCGCCGGCCAGGAGCAGACGTGCACGGTCGCAGACGTCATGCCCGGGCTGGTCGGCCCGCTCGATGGCCGGCTGACGGTCGACGACCGGACCGGGACCTCCGCGGCCCGCATCGCGGCGCCCCGTGACCTCGTGGTCCGGGCCGTGGCGCCGCTCATCGACAACGCCGTGCATCACGCGCGCCGGCGGATCACCCTCACGGCGTCGGACGACCCCGACCACGTCCAGCTCGTGGTGGCCGATGACGGTGCCGGTGTGCCCGAGTCCGTGCGCGACAGCCTGTTCGAACCGGGCGCCACCGAAGGCACCGGCGGAGCCGGGCTGGGCCTCGGAATCGCGAGGCGGATCGCCCGTTCCTTCGGCGGCGAGATCGAGCTCGACCCGACCGCCGACGGCGCTGCCTTCGTGGTGACCATGCCTCGTCGGTGAGCTGCCGGACCTGCGCCACCGAGTTGACCGGCCGGGTCACTCCCCGGCGACCCAGCGGATGATCGACGGAGAGGAGCCGGCGAGGAGCGAGAAGACCGTCAGCCCCACCAGGAGGTGGTGCCTGAGGCCGACCAGCACCAGGACCAGACCTGCGACACCGAGCGCGCCGACGACGTACTGGTGCCGGCCTCGTCTGGTCGAGATCGGGTCGCGGACGAAGAGCACGCCGCCGTAGGCGCCGAGTGCGATGGCGATGCAGAACAACGGGGCCTTTGGGGTCTGCACAATCGCGATCGCGATCCAGGTCGCAGCCGTGACGAGTGCAGTCGTGTTCCAGATGCGCTCGTAGCGTGAGTCGGTTCCGAGGTCGGGTGTCGGACGCTCGTGGGGTGCGGTCCGGCCGGCCATGGCGGGACCGTAGGCGCCGGACTCTGATCGGATCCTGACGAGGGGACCTACGCGCTACCGTGCGCCATGAGGTTCTTCCTCGCTCTCGTGGTGGGCGTGTGCGTGCTCGGGACCATGCCCGCTCACAGCGCGTCCGCGTCACCGGTCCACCCGCGTGCCAACGCCCGCGTCACGGGCACCTACGTGGTGACGTCGGTGGCCAGGAGCGAGGTCCACGGCGTCTTCGACACGGCCGGCGCAGCGACCTGGACCTTCGACGCCAAGCCCTCCCAGCGCGTGCTCCCCGCGACACTGACCCAGGCGGCCTACGGTCCCTTCGTCATCGCCTGCAGCGACAACGGGGACGGCACCGTCACCGACACGGTGGTCGGCCCCGGCGCCGACGCCGCCGCCCAGCTCGACTTCGGGATCGTCGCCGACCTGCTCAAGGGCAGGACGCTCGCCACGCTGCGGCTGCTGCCGGACTCCGGCTACGCGCGGCTGGCGACCGACCGGGAGTGCACCGGCCTCTACTCCGGCAGCAATGGCGTGACCTCCCAGGACGTCATCGCAGCGGGCATGTTCCCGAGCGGGACGGTCGGCTACGACCCGTGGCCGATGCACCTCGACGGCTCCGGGCAGTGGCACATCGACGGCGTGCAGACGGAGTCCCGAGACGCCGGCGACGGCTCGTCGCGCGCCGAGGTGCACGCCGTTCTGCACGGCTCGCTGCGCGACTTCCATGCCGTCTGCACCATCCCCACGGTGAAGCAGCTGCACAAGGTGAGGTCGTTCAAGCAGGGCGCGGCGCTGCTCGCCAAGGCCGGCTTCGGCAAGCCCTTCACGGGAGCGGTCCACATCCGCTGGGCACCTCGGGGCCACTACTACGTCGACGAGCTCGGCGACACCCCGCTGATGCCGTGCGGTGCGCGGCTGCACCTCTACCGCAGCTGAGCAAGGACAGCGCTCACCGGCCCTGCGCGTGCGAGGAGAGTTGTCCCGCCTGGAGCCCACGGTGGCTGAGGCGCGAAGGCGCTCTGCGCCTGAGCCTCGAAGCCCGGTGATCCCGGCGCCGGGACCTGCCTCACCAGGTGAGCTCGATCTCGAGCTCGTTCTCGCCGCCGAGCTCGACCTCGATCTTGAGGTTGACCTCGTCGGGCACCCGGACCGTGATGCGGCGACCGTCGCGTTCGAACTCGACGGTGTTGTTCCGGGCCAGGGCGTCGGCCAGGGAGTGCAGGCGCGCTGCGGCTTCCTCACGGCGCAGCAGACGGGTCTCGCCGATCTCGAACAGGTCCATGTCGTCTCCTGACGGGTTCAGCGGCGGTCGACGTAGATGACTTCGATGGCGTTGTTGCCATAGCCCAGGCGGTTCCACGGGGGCACGTCGGGCTGGACGTTGCCGGCGGCATCGGTCGCCCGAGCGCGCAGGGTGTGCCGGCCGACGCCGATCCCCTCCCAGGTGAAGCTCCAGTCCTGCCACCCGTAGTCGTCCGCGTCGGCCGGGCCCAGGTCGGCGGGCTGCCAGTCGCCCTCGCCGGTGAGGCTGACGTCGACGCGGGTGACGGGGCCGGTGCCCGACCAGGCTTTCCCACGGACGACGCAGCTCTCCTCGTGGAGGACTGACCCAGGAGCCGGGTCGGTGATCCGGGCGCGCACCCGCATCAGGGTGACGGGCTCGTGGGGCTGGTCGGGCCACTCGTAGATGTAGTGACCGGTCTGGAACTCCCCGGTGAACGGCTCGGTCAGGACCTCGAGCCGCGTCAGCCACTTCACCGAGGCGACGGCGTACCAGTGCGGGACGACCAGCCGGAACGGGGCACCGTGGTCGCGCCCGAGCGGCCGGCCGTTCATCTCGTAGGCGATCAGGATCCCCGCTGCCGGGTCGGTGGCCTGGGCGATGGGGAGGGCGCGGGTGAAGCTCAGGTTGTCCTGGTCGGTCTCGGGGAGGATCGCCTGGAGGTGGTAGGACCCGTGGTCGGCCCCGTGGGCCAGGACCTCTACCGAGGACTCTGCGGGCTGGGCCTGCGCCAGGACCTCGTGGAGCAGGGCACCGGTCCATCGCGCCGTCGAGACGGCGAAGTCACCCCACGGCTCACCGGTCGGCAGCGGCCGCATCTCCAGGCGGCCGTTGCCGGCGCACTCCAGGGTGACGGTGTGCTCGTGGGCCGGCAGCGCGCGCAGGTCGTCGAGCGTCAGGGTCGCGGGGGAGCCGACCGCCCCGCCGATCTCCAGGGTGCCGTCGTGCTCGGGCACCGCGAAGTTGCTGCGCACGTAGTGGAGCTCGGTGGGCGTGACGTCGCCCACGAGAGCGGCGGGCGGTGCCTCCGCGTTGTACGGCGCGGGGTTGATCATCACCAGCGCGGCACGGGCCGCCTCGAGATCATCGGCAAGGGTCATGCTGTTCGGCCTCCTTGGGCTGGTCACGGAGAGGGGGACTCAGAAGTCGGCGTCGGCGAACGTGGGGTCGCGGCCGTCGTTGAAGGCGCCGATGCCCTCGACGCGGTCGGCATGGACCGCGGAGCGCCAGTGGGCGTCCATCATGATCGCGATGGCCTGCTCGATCGGCTGACCCTCGCCCAGGTGCACGGCACGCTTGACGGCCTGGACGGCGGTCGGTGAGTTGCCGGCGATCTTGTCCGCGATCTGCAAAGCCGCGGCCATCAGCTCGTCCGGTTCGTGGAGCTCGTTGACCATGCCGAGCCGGTAGAGCTCGGTGGCGGGGACGGGGTCGCCGGTCATGAGCATCTGCAGGGCCTTGCCGCGAGGCAGGAGCCGGGGCAGCAGCGCCGGCGAGCCGCCGCCGGCCGCCAGGCCGAGCATGGCTTCGGGTTGGCCGAAGGTCGCGGTGGTCGAGGCGATGATGAAGTCGGTGCTCTGGGCCAGCTCGCAGCCGCCGCCGTACGCGATCCCGTTGACGGCGGTGAAGATCGGCTTGCGCAGCTGGCGGACCGTGTACAGGGTGCGGTCGAAGGCCTGGCGCTGTCGCAGCCAGTCCTCCTTGGTCATCGCCTTGCGCTGCCGGAGGTCACTTCCGACCGAGAAAGCGCGATCACCGGCTCCCGTCATGACGACGACCCGCACGGCGGTACGCACCGCGATCTCCTCGACGACCTCGGTCAGCAGGGCGCCCATCTCGGTCGTGATCGCGTTGTCGGCGTGGGGTCGGTTGAGGGTGATCCGCGCGACCCGGCCGTCGGACAGGTAGTCGAGGAGGACGGGGGGCTCGGTCTCCTCGACGTCGGGGGCCGGCGGGCCGAAGTCGAGTGCTGCCCAGCGGTCGGTGCTCGATGTGCTCATCTGCTTCCTCTCTGGGTGGCGCTTCGTCAGGTGTCCAGCTCGGCGAGCCAGCGCAGCGCGCTCAGGCTCGGCGCGAAGCAGTACTCACCGCCGCGGGTGACCACGAACGGCGGCAGGTCCTGGAGCCGGCGGCGGATCGGTCGTTGCGGGATCGTGAAGCTGCTCGGGTCGTCGTGCGCTCCGACGAGCGGGTCGGACTCGCTCGGGGCGCCGATGAAGATGCCGTCGTTGAGCCACTGGGTCTTGACGAACTCGAACTGCCGTTTGAGATGGGCGCCGGCGAAGACGAAGATGATCCCCCGGTCGATCCCGTCGTCCTCGGTCACCCCGTCGGGCAGCATCGGACCGTAGCTCGTGCCGCGCCGGATCATCCGGTGCAACCGGACATCCACGCTGCCTTCCTGGTCCAGCGCGTCACGCGGGTTGGCGCGGCGCGCATGGGAGCCGACCGGGCACTTGAAGCCACGTGGGTCGTCGCCGAACCGGAAGTCGTTGTTGCGGCGCGGGTCGCTGCCGAGCTCCGGATCGTCCCGGTCCGGCGCGAGTGCGAGTGGTGCCCCGCTCTGCCAACGACCGACGATCTTCGCCCCGAGGAGGTCCTCCTCCGCCCGCGTCGCGGCCCTGTCGCGCAGGTATCCCCGGTACGCAGCCACCCTGGTGTGCAGCTTCCGGAACACCACGTAGGTGCCGTTGCGGCCCAGGACCTCCGGGACCGGCACCGGAGCCAGCTCCCCGGTCTCGTCGGGGTAGCCCAGGATGATCTCACCCGCCTTGAGCGGCCGCTCGCGCGAGTCCGTGGCCGGCCGGCCGCTTCCCTCGACGGCCGGTTGACCGATGCCGTCCTTGAAGCCGAACGACGTCCGTCCGGTCGCGAGCTGGTAGCAGTCCTGGCGCCAGATGAGCTCGATCCCGGGGAGCTCGGCATGGGCCTCGCGGGCCTTCTCGGCCACCGCTCGGAGCCGGCCCTCATCCGAGGAGAGCACCGCGATGGCGACGTGCACGTCCGCGGATCCCAGAGGCTTCTCCCAGTGGTCGGGACTGCTCTCGCCGGTGTCACCCAGGATCTCGGCCCGCGCCGCCATGCCCTCTCGGAACTCCGGAGCGAAGCTGTCCAATGACATCTGCGGGACACCGAGCGCCTTCAGCCCGTGGTAGGTGAACGCGACGGTCAGCGACGTCTCGGCCGCCTCGCCGGCCGCACCGGCGGCGTCGAAGATCCGGTGCAGCCGCCGGGCCAGCTCACGACCGTCGTGGCGGTCACGGATGCTCAGCAGGAGGTAGGTGCCGACGTAGGGCGAGGGGCGCTCGAACAGAGCGCCGGACTGGATGTCGTCCAGCTCCAGGGTCACGGCCGTGGTGGCGTCCACCGGTGTCACGCGCCTTCCATGGTCAGTGGTGGTCGGGAGGTTCGGGCGGGTTCGGGTTCGGCGACGCCAGGTACGGGAAGACGACCGTCCCCGGGCGGGTGGCGGAGTCGACGCCGTCCCGGATCGGCGGGCCGTGTCCGGCGTTGACGAGCTGGGTGAAGATCGTGTCCATCACGTCGTCGTTCAGGGCGCGGCCACCGCACGTCCGGTGCGGCTCGCCGCGCCGGGCGGCCAGCTCGATCTCGAGGAACGAGCCCTGCTCGGCGTACGGCTTGGTGACGTCGACGACCAGGTAGTCGGCGAGTACCAGATCCGTGAGCGGGTGGCTGCCGTCCTCGCCGATCGGCCAGTCCAGCTTCCCGTCGAGGCCGTCCCAGAAGGCCAGGTTGGCGTCCAGGCGCGCGCGGAAGGCTCCGGCGTAGGAGTCGCCGAGGTGGAAGGCGTCGTCCATGTTGTACAGGTCGCGGATCTCCAGGTCCCGGTTGACCTGGTCGAACTCCTTGGGCGCGAGCATCATGTTCTTCACCTCGGGGCGGCCGACCCGCTCGATCCGGACGTTGAACTCGCCGCGGGTCAGGGTCTCGGCGACCACGCCCACGAGGGTCCCGTCGGGCAGGAGACCGGTGTCGAGCTCGACGACGATGCTCAGCACGTTCTTGCCGTCGAGGAAGATCGACCCGGGATCGGTGAACGCGAGCTTCCGGGTGGCGATCGTGGCCAGGGCGGCGCGGGCGTCCATGATGAACGGGTCCCACCGGACCCCGGCGAAGACCCGGACACCGTCCCCCGCTCCGCCCGCTTCGTCGTTGACGCGGAAGGTGACCTGTTCGCCGCCCGGTGTCACGCAGCTCCCGTGCTGCTCGTGGCCCGGCTGGCCCGCGCCCGGGTCCGACACGTGTTCCGGTGCACCGAAGGAGCAGTCGAGAACCAGCTCTTCGTCGCCCGGGACGAACGCCCAGCCGGTCGCGTCGGCCGCGAGGGCGGTGAGCGGTCGCAGTCGGAAGCGGTACAGCAACCCGGCAGAGAAGAGGTCGGACGGCCTGGCCATCGGCATCGTGTTCACGACGAGGACGAGGCGACCCGTGCGCTCGGGACTCGGGAACGCGTAGAAGTCGGTGATGTCCGCGATCGGATCGGCCAGGGCGCGAGGGCCGGAGATGTGGTCAGACATGAGAGCGCCTCGTCCCGCTCGCGCGGTCGGCGGCAACCACTAGTCGGCGGCCTCGTCCAACAACGGCTGCATGGCGGGATGCTGGAGGAGCTCGGCGGCCTGAGGGTGGTCGAGGACCTTCTGGAACGCGGTGTTGACGCGCTGCGCCTTCCGGATCTCCTTGACCGTGCCACCGTAGTTGCGGGCGTACGCGACGGCTGACTGCTCGGCGCCGAGGACGAAGGCACGCACGGCGGCGACATCCGGCAGCCCGTCGTACCCGTCGACGTGGCGGAAGATCACGTCGAAGAGCGCCAGGGTCGGCCCCGAGGTGAAGAAGTCCTCCATGTAGGCGTCCCACGGGCCGTCGAAGCTGGTGATGAACGCCAGCCGGGTGTCGTAGTCGAACAGCACGAACCGCGCCTCGTGGATGGTCTTGATCGCCATCCCGTAGTCACCGGGCCGGTAGCCGGGGGTGTCCTGCAGGGTCAGCAACGCCGTCCGCAGGGACGGCGCCTGACCGTCCTTGACCCGGAAGAACAGGCTGAACTCGCTCGTCGGCCCTACGCTCATGCCCGGCTGGGTGGCGCCACCGTCGAGTGCAGCCATGGGTTTGCCTCCGCGCTTCTCCCGGGTCAACGCGGTCCATGCCCGCCCGGGCCCCGGTGTCCAGAGCTGGAGGTGCTCCAGCCAGTCGCGACGATATGACCGGTCCGGGTGGTTCGGCCCCACCCCCGACGGGTGACCCTGACTAGGGAGTCCCCGGAGCGGCCTCGCCGGTGGCGGGACCCAGCAGCTGCGCGTGCATCTCGGTCGTCAGCCGGTGGATGCTCTGGGTCAGCTGCAGGTCGTTTCGGAGGTCGGTCTCCTGGGTCATGAAGTCGTGGTCGGCCTTCGCCTGCGCGAACGCGCTCTGGCGGTTCTGCCCGATCATCACGAACGTCGACAGGAAGATGGCCTCGAGGGAGACGACCAGGGTCAGGGTCGGCCACGGGTTCCCCTCCACGAACACCATCCACACCGCAAACGCGACGGCGTGGATGTAGACGAAGGTCATCGACCCCGCGAAGCGGGTGATGGCGTCGGCCAGGTGGGCCTGCGCGTCGTTCGCGAGCTGCTCGATGCTCTTCTCGACGACGGGGTGGTGGACGTTCGGATCGCTGGTCATGTCCCGCATCCTGACGGGTTCGAAGCCCGCCTGCGGGGCGCTGGCGGTCGCACGGCCGACGAGCCTCCATCGTGATCTCCGGCAGGGAGGCCCGGGTCCCGGGTCAGCCCCGACCGTCCTCCAGCGCGAGGGCGTCCACGGAGGCGGGTTCGGCGGGCGGCGCGGCACCGTCGTAGGCGATGTCCTCGCGGTGCCCGCAGCGGCGCAGGATCGCGCACAGCGCCACGTGCATTGCGTCGGCACCGACGACGCGCTCGGTCGGGAAGGGCAGGTCGACCGGGATGACTGCGCTGGCCCGGTCCTGCCAGCCGCCGAGGCCTCCGTGGCAGCCCACCAACCCCTCGAACGCCGCGACTTCCTCGGTTCCCGGGTCTATCAGGCTGTTGACGTAGATGTCGGGCGCCTCCGGGCGGTGGGCGACGCGCTGGACGAACCCCGGGGCGTACGGCCCGAAGGGCACCAGCGGGTCCGCACCCTCGATCCGCCCGTCGTCGAGGCGGTGCGAGCCGTGGTTCCCCAGGGCGACCGGTCCCTCCGCATCTGTCACCACGACGAACCCGACGCCGGGGTGCCGCGCCAGGCCCTCCACGAGGCCGGGGAACCGGCGATCGAGCGCGGCTCGGTCCAGGCGCTCCTTCTCGCCCCGGACGTAGATGAGCCCGAGGTTGCCCGACCCGAAGACATGGAAGGTCTCCTCGCCCGTCGCCGACCGGTCCGCGGACCGCTCCGAGACGGGGCCTGAGTCGCCGGTGCCGGGCGTGACCTGGTCCGGCTGGTTGCGGCTGCTCTTGTCCATAGCCCGGGAGGCACTGGCCATCCTGCGCCCGCCCATGCTGTCCGGCGAGGCCAGCTCGTCGACCAGGGCCTGGGTCCGGCCCCAGCCCTCGACGCTGTCATCGGACGCGGCCACGTTGCTGTCCGCCAGGCGCGCCACCAGCGTGGCCAGGTCCTCGCCGTAGCGGTCGGCGAAGGTGGCGCCCTGGGACTGCCCGTGGTCGGAGAGGATCACGAACCTGTAGCGCCGCGGCGCCGCCGCGGCCACGAGCTCCAGCTGGTGGAGCACGGCGTCGACGGCCTCGAGCGCCTCGAGGCTCTCGGGACGCAGTACGCCGGCGTGGTGGGCGACCTCGTCGTAGTCGACGTAGTCGACGTAGATCGACCTGGTGCCGCGCAGCATGTGCTCGGCCACCAGGATCGTGTTGAGGTCGCGCAGCGCACCGTTGGTGACCGACCTGAGCAGCGCGGTCTCCCAGCTGCGCTCGCAGCGGGGCTGTACGTCGCGGCGGATCGCCCGCTTGGCCTGGAACCGGTCCCGGATCAGCTCGGAGACCGACCGCGACAGCGCCCGGGTCAACCCGGAGGGGTTGACGACGAAGTTGGCGACAGCGCGTTGCGCGAGCTCCCCGCCGCGCACCCGTCGACTCATGGTCAGCACCGCCGCGGGGGCGTCGCCGGTGAACAGGTTGCTGATGCTGACGCCGTCGTCGACCAGCAGGCCGCGGCCCGTCGACAGGTCGGCCTCGATGACCGCGGCGTCGGCCGGCTTGTTCGCCACCATCACCTTGTCCCTGGCGCGGTCGTACCAGCGGAACGCAGGGATCCCGTCGATGACGCCGTGCAGGATGCCCATCTGGCTCGCCGGCGTGGTGGCCGGCAGCTTGGGGGTCCATTCGGTCATCACGTGGCTGCCCGACCTGATCCAGCGGGTCATGGTCGGCACCGTGCCGGCCGTGACGGCCATCTGGAGCACCGGGAACGGGACCCCGTCGATCTGGACGAACAGCACGCCGTCCACGTCCGGGTCCTCGACCACCGTCGGACGTCGACGATGGCTCGACACGAGCCGCCCCACCAGCACCTGGGACGTACCCGCGCTGCCGACCCACCACAGAATGGTCCCGACCAGGCCCACCACGATGGCCACGACCAGCGCCGACCAGTAGTCATCGAGAGTGACCATCGGCAGGAGCCAGGCGGTGATGAACACGACCAGGGCCTGGCCGACGAACGCGAGCAGCAGCACCCCGATCCAACCCAGCCTGACCGCCAGGCCCACCAGGATGGGTTGCGCCACGACCCCGACGAGGCCCAGGACGGCAGCGAACAGCAGAGGACCGCCCGGCGGCCCGGCGTGGAACCCGGACAGCAGCCAGTCGCAGATCCACACGGCCGGGACCGTCACCAGGACGGCCACGACGTAGGCGACGAGCTGGGCGTACCACGGTCGCCGCCAGCTCTCGCGGGTCAGCTCTCCCGCCACCTGCGTACGGCCCTGGGCAAGCTGGTGGTTCGACATGGCGGGTCCTCTGCTTCCCCTGCGTCGACCTTCTTCGGACGCCCTTCGAGTGGGATCACAGCCCATCCGACGCCGTACGGCATCACCCGTAGTGGACGAGTGCGTCAGTCACTGGCCGCCCGGCTGCTCCGGTTCGTCCACCGTGCCCACCAGGTACCGAGCGTGACGGAATCGACGACCGCTGTTCGTGGTCGGGCACAGTCCCGCGCCTCACTGGCGGGTGGTGATGATCCGCATCCGTTCTTCGGGGGTGATGAGGTGGTCGTTGTCCTGGGCGTCGTCGCCGAGGTCGATCTGGACGCGGTGGATCCGGCCGGTGAAGTGGCTGCCCCGGCTGGTGTAGTCGTCGCTGACGGGGGTGCCGGTGTCGGAGCCGACGTCGAGGGTCTCGTCCCCCGAGAAGGCGAGCGGGACGGTGGCGTCGATGCGGCCGGTGGCGACCTGGGTGCCGTCGAGGTAGAGGTCGGCGCCGGCGCCCTTGCCGAGGCCGCCGCCGTCGTAGGTGAACTCGAGGCGGACCTGGTGGTCGCCAGCCGGGACCGGCTGGTCGGCGCTGATGGTGGAGCGGCGGAGGCCGAACAGGTTGTAGCAGTAGACCGGGCGGCCCTGGTGCAGGTAGATGCTCCAGCCGCCGAAGGCGCCGCCCTGGGCGACGATGACACCGGCCGCGCCGCCCTCGGGCACGGTGATGTCGGCGGTGACGGCGTGGGACTTGTTCTTGACGTTGAGCACGACGTTCTCGGTCAGCCGGCCCATCCCCTCGAACAGCACCTGGCTGTTGCCGCGGATCAGGGTCGGCCGCCCGGCCAGGTCGGAGTTGAACCGCTCGATGCGCCGGTCGTCGAGGGGGAAGACTTTGTACTTGGAGGCCTCGAGCAGGAACTTCTGCTGCAGATGGGCCAGCTGCTCGGGGTTCTCGGGGGCCAGGTCGTGGGCCTGGGTCCAGTCATCGGGACCGTAGAGCTCCCAGGTGTCGTCGTCGTAGGGCGGGAGCGGCTTTCCCTGGTCCCAGGGAATGGAGTGCCGGGTCACCGCGGCCCAGCCCTGGTGGTAGATCCCGCGGTTGACGAACATCTCGAAGTACTGGGTCTGGTGCCGGCCGTCAGCCTGCTCGTCGTCGAACGTGTAGCCCATGCTGACCCCTTCATAGGGTCGCTGCTGGACGCCGTGGACGAAGGTCGGCTCCGGCACCTTGGCGGCCTCCAGGATGGTGGGGGCCACGTCGATGACGTGGTGGAACTGGTGTCGGACCTCACCCTTCGCGTCGATCCCTGTCGGCCAGCGCACGATCGTCCCGGTGCGGGTGCCGCCCCAGTGGGAGGCGACCTGCTTGGTCCACTGGTACGGCGTGTTCATCGCGTGCGCCCAGCCCACCGCGTAGTGGTTGTATGCGGCCGGGGTTCCGAAGTCGTCGATCCGAGCCTTCATGAACTCGGTGGTCTGGAGCGCGGCGGCGCCGTTGAGGTTGATCAGCTCGTTGAAACAGCCGTGGATGTCGCCCTCCGCCGAGGCTCCGTTGTCGCCGATGATCACGTAGACCAGGGTGTCGTCGAGTACCTCCAGCTCGGCCAGCGCGTCGATCAGCCGGCCGGTGTGGTGGTCGGTGTGCTCGAGGAATCCGGCGTACACCTCCATCTGCCGGGCCATTACCGGCCTCAGCTCCTCGGGCGTCTCGTCCCAGGCCGGGATCTCGTCGTGGCGGGCGGTCAGCTCCGCCGACTCCGGCACCACCCCGAGCTCCTTCTGCCTCGAGAAGGTCTCCTCGCGCAACGCGTCCCAACCCTGGTCGAACCGACCCCGGTACTTCTCCGACCACTCGACCGGCACGTGGTGAGGAGCGTGCGTCGCACCCGGCGCGTAGTAGGCGAAGAACGGCTTGTCCGGCATCAGCGCCTTCTGCTGCCGCACCCACGAGATCGCGTGGTCGGTCATGTCCTCGGTCAGGTGGTAGCCCTCCTCCGGAGTCCGGTCGGGATCCACCGGCGTCAGGTTCTCGTAGAGCGCCGGCGCGTACTGGTTGGTCTCGCCACCGATGAAGCCGTAGAAGTGCTCGAACCCGCCGCCACCGCTGGGCCAGCTGTCGAACGGGCCCATCGGGCTGGTCTGCCACACGGGCACTTCGTGGCACTTGCCGAACTGCGCGGTCGAGTAGCCGTTGAGCTTCAGCGTCTCGGCCAGCGGTGCACAGTCGTTGGGCCGCACCGAGCTGTACCCCGGCGCCGAGGTCGCGATCTCGGTGATTCCACCCATCCCGACGGTGTGGTGGTTCCTCCCCGAGAGCAGCGCCGCCCGCGTCGGCGAACACAATGCGGTCGTGTGGAACCGGGTATAGCGCAGCCCCTCGCCGGCGAGCCGCTCGAACGTCGGCGTGTCCACCGGACCACCGAAGGCACTGGACGCCCCGAACCCGCAGTCATCGACCAGCACGATCAACACATTCGGTGCACCCTCGGGCGGCAGCAACGCCTCGATCGGCGGAAATGACGTGTCCGGGTCCTTCGCGTCGTACGTCGCCGCGACGTTCGCGGCACGCTCCGGATCGGAAGAACCTGACGCTGCACCGACCTGGCCACAAGACCTCCTCCGTCACGGCACCCGAGGCCCGATGGCCACGGGATCTGCCCCAGCCACGATCACTGGCGCCCGTCGGAGTCGACTCACCCGAACCCGGTGACCTGATCGACCGGAAGCCGTCGCAATTGTGATGGGAAGGTAGCTCGGCGCGTCGTGGTCACCGCCGAATTGGACGGTGATGGTGCCGTGGGAGGCGGACTCGGCCATCAGGTTGTTGATCGAGTAGAGGTCGCTCTCTTGCGCGGAGCGCTGTTGTCGCAGGGGACGGCAACCCCGGGTTCGGGCGTTCCGCAGGGTGGCACGCGCGCGTCCCGCACAGCGGAACGGAGCCGCCACGCGGTGGACGTCGCCTCGATCATCTCAAGTGTGGCCCGCATGCGACCGATCCCGGCTGAGGAGTGCACCGATCCCACGTTGATCGAAGCCATGGGCCACTTCGGCCGCACGCTGGGCTTCGTCCCCAACAGCATCTTGACGATGCAACGCGTGCCCGCGATCGCCGCCGCCGTGATTCAGCTGAACCGCGCCGTGTTCGCACCCGACGGCGAGGTCGATCTCGGCTTGAAGCGGCTGGTCGCCCACGTCGCGAGCACGGCCTCGGGCTGCCAGTACTGCAAGGCACACACATCGGTCAGCGCAACCCGGCACGGCGTCTCCGACGAGAAGATGGCCGCGATCTATGAGTACGCGACCAGCCCTTTGTTCACGCCGGCGGAGCGTGTGGCCCTCGACTTCGCCATGGAGGCTGCGTCGGTGCCGAACGCCGTCACTGACACCTCGTACGCGGCCCTCGCGGAGCACTGGAGCGAGAACCAGATCGTCGAGTTGTTGGGCGTGGTGTGCATGTTCGGCGTGTTCAACCGCTGGAACGACTCGATGGCGACCCCACTGGAGGAGCTCCCGCTCGCGCACGCTGACGCGCTCCTCGGCGACCAGGGCTGGGTCGTGGGCAAGCACGCCCCGAGCACTTGACGGCTACGCGTGCGGGCTCGAGGCCTCGAACGCGAACGGCGTGATCCAGCGGCGCGAGCCTCACCGAATCTGAACCGATACAACCTCTTCCACCGCGGCATCGGCGCGGGCAGTAGCCGCGCTCTGAAGGCATCACCGCACGTCAGACCGGTAAGTGCGGACGGGCTGGCCTGTAAGCCGGGAAGAATGCCTCCGTGATTGACTGCTAGTGGTCGTCGCTGGTACATGTCGGCTGACCTGCGCAAACGTGATGACAGCCGACGGCTATCCACGGGCCGCACCGGGAATCTTGCGGACAGTACGCGGACAGTAGATCGCCCCTCAGGAAATCTGACCTACGGACAACCGTCCCACCACGTAACGGTCCTCTCAGAGTTTTCTCAAACGCACGCGGCCGCCTCCCCGCGTCCACTCTCGCCGCGACAGCGGCCAGGTCATGCCGCGTCAGCCCCCATCCAAAGCTCGGACGTGACCGGCGCACAGCGATGATTCAGGAATGGGGAATGCCCCGCTTTCTGTAGGTTGCGGGATCCCTCGCATCGAACGTGGTCACAACGACCGGAGCTCGACTCGAGATCGGAAGCACCTCTCGCTGGACGTCGGCCCGCTCATCTGGCGGGCCGGGCGGACGGCCCGCAGATGCCAGGCTCGCCCCGAACCCCAGACGGCGACCACCTCATCAACCCGAACCCGACGTACCTGGCTGCAGAACTCGGTCCACGAGGCCGTCGGCGAATGTTCTCGCTTGTTCCTCGAAGTCGGGCTTCAGGTTCGGTGCCGGCATCTTCAGCCCCATGGCGCGCTCCTGTGGCTCGCCGTGCTTCATGTATCCAAGCCACGACATCATGGACTTGACCTGTCCGCCGGCCGCCACGAAGTGCGTCTTGTCAGCGAACCGCCCGCCGTCCTTCTCAGCGAGCTTTCGCTGCTGCCCGAGGTTGACGCTGTAGTAGCGGCGGGAGATCGACACCACTGCGAAGGGTTTGCCGTCAAGGATCGCTCGCGCGGCCGGTGACTCGAGGTACGAGCGGATCGGCATGCACGTCTGGATCCACCAGGTGGGAGACGCGATGAGAACGAGGTCGTAGTCGCCCGCTTGTGCTTCCGCAGGAATCTGAATCTCGCCGGTCTTGTGACGCAGTTGTGCAGTGAGCATGGTCGATACCTGAGAGATCGGGTGCTTCAGCGGGAACTGCGAGAAGAGCTTCGGCACAAATCGCTGGTCGGTGAACTCGATCATCGCCTTCGTCACCTCACACCCCCGCGCCTCGAGCTGTTTGGCTAACGCGTCGGCGACCTTGCCCGTCTGCTTCGTGTAGGTGTGGTAGACGATCAGCGCCCTCGGTTTCGTCGTTCCGTTCACCTTCTCTCCTTTCGGCTCGACTTGATCGCGTGTTGGTTCGAGAATCTCGCGGGACGTGCCGACCCATCTGACGTCTCCGATGACGCGGACGCGGAAGCCCATCCAGGGATCGCTCCTCCAGATTCCCGGGTCCGCCGGGGAAGAAGCCGAATGCATGGATCGTCACCTGGCACGCCGGCGCATTCGCGACGCCCCGTGGTAGTACCGCCCGCGCCAGGTTGCCCGCGTCGATGCTGTCGGGCCCTCCCGTGGAAGGCGGGAGAACGTGCGCATACACAGCCGACTCCTCTCTGGGACGGGGCATCGGCCGATCCCGCACCGCCGGTGATCCCTGCCTACTCCACCCGGGCCCGCGCACGCCATAGCCCTGCCCTGGAACCCAGTCCCCGCCGAGCCGGTGGTCGAGCTCGATCTCCAGGGCGACCAGACCGCTGCGGGGGGTTTGCCGGTGAAGACCGCGCCGTTGTCGGTGAGCACCCCGGGCGGGGAATCCCGTAGCGGCGGAAGGCCCGTCAGAAACCTGCCTAGACGTCCTCGCCGGTGACGGCAGGCCGGGCATCGCAGCCGAGGGCCAGGCGGAATGGTCGTCGATGTTGAGGTTCTCCACCCCGATCGTCTCGCCAGCGGCGTCGGCCAGCCGCCTGTGCGTGGTGTCAGCCTGCCAGCGTTCGTTGGGTTGCGCGCGGTGACGGCGCACGATGCCGCTCAACGGGCCTCCGACGATGAGGAGGGTGGTCCGACTCCGAATCGGTCAGAGGTCGCGCCCGATCCCAGGGATTGTGTTGAGCCACCTTGCCGGGTGACGGTCTATTCGCGCATGAGCATGGCTTGTGCTTCGCGTTCGAGGTCGATGTAAGGCTCGCCGCTGACGTCGACGGCGACTCGGTGAATGGTGCCGCCGGTGAAGCTGTAGGGGTGTTCGCCGGGGTAGTCCTGGGTGACCGGGTCGCCGATGTCTCGGCCGATGGCGAGTCCTTCACCGGCGATCATGTAGCCGCCGGGTTGGGTCTTGATGCGACCTTCGCCGACCTTCACGTCACCGTGGTAGAGCGAGAGGATGCCGGTTGCGACGGGGGGTGGGTCGTCGCCGTCCTTCTCGAACGAAGCGGACAGGATCAGGTCATCGCCGATCGGTAAGTCTTCGGTCGCGACGATCCTCTGCTCGAACATGCCGACGAAACTGTTGACGTAGTGGAGCCGGTTGTCCTTGACGTAGAGGGTGTGGCCCCCGAAGCGGGAGCCTTGCGCAAACAGGACGCCCTGGGCGCCGGGTTCGCGGAGGTCGACTTGGGCACCGATCACGAAGGACCGTCCACGGACCATGACCGCTTGAGCCTCAGGGACTTCGGCGTGGTTCGGGTAGTAGAGGTACCGAGTTCGGGGTGCGGAGAGCTGTGGACGCTTGGCAACGAAGATCTCGAGCGCGGATCGGTCGTCGAGCGGGAACCCTTCGTTGGCTCCTGCTTCGGCATACCAGAGGTTGACGAGCTCGCGGACCTTCTCGGGCTGCTCGGCGGCGAGGTTGTGGAGCTCGGAGCGGTCGACGTCAACGTGGTAGAGCTCCCACTCGTCGTCGTTGAAGTGTGACCAGCCGCTGATCGTGGGGTGGGTGGTGACGGCTTTCCAGCCGTCGTGCCAGATGCCTCGCGAACCCAGCATCGAGAAGAACTGGGTGTGGCGAGCGCCGGGCGCTTCGGGCTCGTCGAAGCTGTAGCGCATGCTCACGCCGTCGAAGTGGGACTGGGTGTGACCCCTGATCGTGTCGGGCGGGGTGACGCCAAGGACGTCAAGGATGGTCGGTGTGACGTCGATCGCGTGGTGGTACTGGTCCCGGATCTCCCCCCTGGCCTTCATGCCGGCGGGCCAGGAGATCACGCACGGGTCGGAGGTGCCGCCGTTGAACTCATAGCGCTTCCACATCTTGAACGGCGTGTTGAAGGCCATGGCCCAACCGTTGGGGTAATGGTTGTAGGTCTCGGGGCCGCCCAACTTGTCAAGCATGGCGAGGTTGGCGGTGATGTCGTCGGGGATCCCGTTCATGAACTTCATCTCGTTGACCGAACCTTCGGGGCCGCCTTCACCGCTGGCTCCGTTGTCGGAGACGACGACAACCATGGTGTTCTCGCGCTGGCCGGTCTCCTCGAGGTAGTCCAGGAGCCTCCCGATCTGGTGGTCGGCGTGGGCGAGGAAACCCGCGTAGACCTCGGCCATCCGGGCGAAGAGGCGTTGCTCGTCGTCTGACAGCGAGTCCCACGGCCGGGTCACGTCCAAGGCCGGGAACGGCTGTCCGTCGGGGCCGCTGCGGGTCTCAGGGGTCCCCAAGGGGTTCAGCGGGGGCAGCTCAGTGTTCTCGGGAACGATCCCCATCGCTTTCTGACGCGCCAAGGTCTCCTCACGCATGGCGTCGTAGCCCTGGTCGAACTGACCCCGGAACTTGTCGATCCATTCCTTGGGTGCGTGGTGAGGGGCGTGGGCCGCTCCCGGTGCGTAGTAGAGGAGGAACGGCTTGTCCGGTGCAACCGCCTTGGCGTCCATGATGAACCCGATCGCCTTTTCGGTGATGTCCTCACCGAAGTGGTAGCCCTCCTCAGGGCTCTTCGGCTGGTCCACCGGGTGGTTGTCGTAGGTCAGCTCCGGGTACCACTGGCTGGTCTCGGCGCCCAGGAACCCGTACCACCGCTCGAAGCCCCTCCCTGTGGGCCAGTTGCGTCGCGTGGACGCGAGGTTCATCTCGACGGTCGGGCACAGATGCCACTTCCCGACCATGTACGTATTCCACCCCAGTTCACCGAGGATCTCGGGCAGCATGCCGTTCTCGGGCGGGATCGTGCCTGAGGCGTTTCGGAAGCCGCTGGCACCCTCGGTGATGCAGGCCATGCTGTTGCGCGTGTGATTGCGTCCAGTCAGCAGGCACGAGCGCGTCGGCGAGCACAGCGCCGTCGTGTGCCACTGGGTGTAGCGAACTCCGTCGGCGGCGACCTTGTCGATATTTGGGGTCTCGATCGGGCCGCCATAACAGCTCATTGCCGAGAATCCGACATCGTCCAAGACGACATACACGATGCTGGGGGCACCGTCAGGTGCTCGCGGCGGCTCGAACGGTGACCAGTCCTCGACCGAGTCACGGATGTCGACATTGACCGTGCCGCTGAACTGCTTGTTCACGCTGGAACTCCCTTTGTTCGAGCCGAGATTCGTGTCTGTCGAATCGTGTGGAACACGACCGCCCGTGCTTCACCTGGTCGCCCTGGCTCGTGGCGCGCGGGCGCCGAACCGTCCGCAGCACGCCGCTTCGGAGAGCGAACTGCGCCGGTCACGAGCCAGGCCCCGGCCGTCGGAGGGCGACCTGCCGACCGCGGTGAACGGCTCATGGTTGCACCGAGCAACGGTCCTGCATCGTCTCCCGTCCACCGCGGGGAGCGTAGATGGCAGTCCTGTCACTCAGATCCGTGGCCGCCGACGTCCGGGGGTGACGGCGGCCGCCACCACCGCGGTCTTGGCTACCGGTGCCGGACCCGGCGTCACGGCCTTGGCGACGACCGCGGTTTTCGCGACGGGGTGCCCCACGACTCCGACTCGTCCGACTCTTGCTGCTCTCAGTGGCATGTCAGTCTCCTGCTGTCTCTAGTGCTTCGTCCGCTTCGATCGCGGCGAGGATTGCCTGGATCGGGATCCGCCCGTTCGCGATCAGCTGTCCGCCGGCACGGCGTGCGGCCGACGCGAACGGTGCGGCCCACAGGTTCTCGTAGATGATCACGCCGGCCGTGCTGCCCGGATCCATAGCGGCCGCGAGGTGCTCGACGTCCTCCTCGGCCAGCAGCTCGGCTAGTTGTGCCTCGAGGATCTGCAGCTCTCCCAGGTCCTCGAGATCGGAGAGCTCCATGGCGTCCACCGAACCGTCGGCGGCCTTGACGAGGATCAGCATGTCGATGACACGGATGGTGCCCGCGTCGACGAGAGCCATCAGCTCTTTGACCATCTCACCGGTGAAGTTGGAGGTTGCTGCCGGGAACTCGACGATCACGAAGTCCACGGGGCCGAGCTCATCGAGTGATGTTTCCGTCATACGTGTGCCTTTCGTTGGGCTTGGTACCGGCGACGAGTCATCCCCGGGACGCTCTAGATCACGCACGCTTGCCGCCAGTTGCAAGCAGGTGGTTTGCCAGCCCATCCCCGAACTCCCTTGCCGTCTGGAGCTGGGAGTCGCGGACGTTGGTGGGCGGGATCCTCACATCGAGATAGCGGTCGCGGTAATCGCCCGACCCAGACAGATGACCAGCGACAGCAGCGAGCGCACCTGTCCTCCCTCGTACGACTGGAAATGCACGCCGTCCACGAACTCCCCTCCACATTCGAGTCGACCTTCTTCGACAGGCTCGGGCTCGACCGCGGCTTGACTGCCGGACACGACGGCATACAGCGGGTGCGCCGACTCCGCGATCACCGGGGACGCCGCTAGCGTGTGCGATCGCGCCGGACAGCGGGCCTGGCGGCGGGGGCGCCTCTTGGGCGACGAGCTGCACCTCCGCCGGGGCCGGGTCGAAGAGCGAGACGGGCGCCTCCCGCCCAGCCGCGTGCCTCACGGTCATGATCATGCGCCGCTCCTCGCTCGACCCCCGTCAGGTGTTGCACGATCGCCGCTCACCCGTGGACCCGACGCTACGCCCCACAGCGAAAGCCCGAAAGACGTCCCGAACTCCACTTGGACCCAATCGCTTGACCCGGAAGGGAGCCCAGGACCACTACACCCCCAACGAGTAGAACCGCCCTGCCGCGAGCTCGCAGCTTGTGGCGGTGAGGGTGGCGAGTGTGGCGAGTGCGGGACGGCGGCGTGACCCGGGCCAGCGGGCGCGTCGCAGACGTCGTCGAAAAGGTCGTTGTTCGAGGACGCTGGGCGCCGCCTTGGGGCGTCTCACTCGGGCTAGGTGATGCCGTTGCTGTGCAAAAGGTGGTGCCATGGGTCGATGAACACGAGCGACACGGTGACACCGACGATGGAAGCTTCGATCCCGCGAGCCGGGCACCCGGGAGGCGGCGCACCACAGACCGCGGCAGAGCGGGCCGCCGTGGGACGCGCCGCCCGAGAGCTGGTGCCCCGTGGGGTGCACGGGGAGTGGCAGCCGGCGCCGGATCGGAAGGATCCGGTGGGCCTGCTCGAGGAGCAGGGGGCAAGCCGGGTGCCGGAACTGGTCCCGATCCGATACGGCCGAATGCTGGTGTCACCGTTCACCTTCTTCCGCGGCGCCGCCTACCTCATGGCCGCCGACCTCGCCGGCGTCCCCCGCACCGGACTGACGGTGCAGCTGTGCGGGGATGCGCACCTTTCGAACTTCGGGAGCTTCGCCGCCCCGGACCGCCGGCTCGTCTTCAGCCTCAACGACTTCGACGAGACTCTTCCTGGCCCGTTCGAGTGGGACGTCAAACGGCTGGTGGCCAGCTTCGCGGTCGCCGGACGAGACCGCGGCTTCGACGAGACCCAGCGCGAGACCACGAACCTCGCGGTGGCGGCGTCGTACCGGGAAGCCATGCACGAGCTGGCCGGGATGCGGAAGCTGGACGTCTGGTACGCCCGGTTGGACGTCGACGAACTGGAGGCGGTACTGAAACTCCAAGTCAAGTCCGGAGAACTCAAGAGGTTCCGCAAGAACCTCGCCAAGGCCAGGGCCAAGGACAGCATCAGGGCCTTCTCCAAGCTGGTCGAGACGGTGGACGGACGCCCGCGTCTGATCAGCGACCCGCCCATGATCGTCAGGCTCCAGGAGCTGCTTGGCGACCAGGGATACCACGAGATCCAGGACGGACTGCAGGACATCCTTCGTTCCTATCGCCGCACGCTGTCTGGCGATCACCGGCACCTCCTGGAGGGCTTCCGCTACGCCGACGCCGCCCGCAAGGTGGTCGGGGTAGGAAGCGTGGGCACCCGCGCCTGGATCATGTTGCTGGTCGGCAACGACGACAACGACCCGCTGTTCCTCCAGGCCAAGGAGGCCCAGACCTCGGTTCTGGAGCCGTTCCTGGGAATGAGTGCGCACCACACCCACGGCCAACGGATCGTGGAAGGGCAGCGACTCATGCAGTCTGCCAGCGACATCATGCTCGGCTGGGTGCGTCTGCCCGGCATCGACGGCGTGGAGCGGGACTTCTACGTCCGCCAACTGTGGGACGGCAAAGGATCGGCGGTCATCGAGGCAATGAAGCCAGCCACCCTGACTACCTACGCCCGGCTGTGTGGCTGGACACTGGCACGAGCGCACGCACGCTCCGGCGACCCGGTCGCCATCGCGAGCTACCTCGGCTCGAGTGACCGATTCGACCGCGCCCTCGCGACATTCGCTGAGTCCTACGCCAACCAGAACGAGCGTGACTACGCGGCGCTGCGACGTGCGGTCGACGACGGACGCCTCACGGCCGAGACCGGCTGAGCGACCTGGCTCAACCCAGGTGCTGCTCGACCGTCACCTGAGGCCAACCGAGCCTTCCACAGCTCCTTCGCAGCACGGCTGTACTGAAAGATGACGTGCGTGGGCGCGGGCCGGGGCCAAGCCATCCGTCACGGTCTGGAGAGCTATTGGAAGCAACTGGTTGTCAATGACCCGCAGCTGCCCCTGATGCGGCACGAGCTGTTCGTCTACGCCCTACGCACTCCCGGCCAGGAGCACCTGGCCCGCTGGCAGATCGAGGGCTACACCCGAATCGTCGCCCAGTGGTGCCAGCGGGCGGCCAGCAACGCCGGTGAAATCTGTGCCGTTCCCTTCGACAGCCTCGCCCGAGCGATGGTCGGCGGCGAGATGGGAACAGCGCTGGACACCTCAGCGACCAAGACGCAACGCGATCCAACGCGACCTCCACACCCTCATGGACATGCTGTGTCGCCCTCGCCGCGCCGCGTCCCGCCCCCACAACGGCTAGCGCCTAACCCCGCGAGCCACACCCCTCGCAGGCCGGACCGAGACGACCTGCCGACGCAGGAGAACAGGCCTTCAAACGCACTCTCATGCCGTCGACAGCCCAGCAGCTCGGAGTGGCGGCCTCTCAGCTTGGCGCGGCAGCTCGAGGCAGACTCGAGCGCGAGCACCCTGCCACAGCGCATGACAGACGGCCAGCCCGTGCGCGCCGCACATCTCGTCAGATATTCACCAGCGCACTTGTGACCGTTTCAGCATCCGCCCTGTTGCTTCTCACCAGCAAAACACAAGACGAGCGGGACGCATGCTACCGGGCTCCGTAGGCCGGTTGGTCCCGCTGATTGGTCGGCGGCGGGAGTTCGGCGTGCAGGGCGGGATGAAGGTCTACCGGGGGTCGGCCGCCGCGGCGCGGAACTGGCTCGACGAGCAGACCACCGGCATCGTTACCGGTCAGTGGGGCCGATCCCCGTGCTGGCAAGCAGACCTTGAAGGCGTACGCAGAGAAGTGGCGGCAACGGCAGGTCCACGCCGACAAGACCCAGCTCCAGGTCGAGTCCGTCCTGCGCAACCATGTCTACCCCGCAATCGGTGGGATGCGCGCTCGGACTCGATCTCGCCCGCCGACGTGCAAGCGATGGTGAAGTCGTGGTCAATGACCGCAGCTCCGACCACGGTCGAGAATCGCTACCTGATCCTTGCGATTGTGCTGCGAGCTGCTGTACGTGACCGGGTCATCCCGGTCTCACCGTGTGTCGACATCGGGCTGCCGCGGATCGCCCCGAAGTCAGCACTCGTGCCGATCACCACCGAAACCGTGCTCGCTGTGTGGGAGGCGATGACCGACTGGTACAGGGTCTTCGTCGCTCTCGCGGCGGGAACCGGAATGCGTCGCGGCGAGCTTCTCGGTCTCACCCTCGACCGGGTTTCGCACGACTTCGGCACGATCCGTGTAGACCGTCAGATGTCTCGCAAGTCCACGGGGGAGCAGGTGATCTTCGTAGACCCGAAGACCGAGGCCTCCACACGGACCATCCAGGTCGCGGACGTCGTTCTGGGTGCGATCACGCACCACGTCGAGGAATGCGGGATCCACAAGTCAGGGCTCGTTCTCACCACCGAGATCGGGACCCCGTTGCGGACGAGCACTTTGCACCGTGCATGGACGATCGCGGCGCGGAAGGCGGGAACGGCCGCCACGCCCCACGACCTTCGGCACTACTACGCCAGCGTGCAAATCGCCGGCGGCACCTCGATCAAGAAGCTGCAGGCGCTGCTCGGACACAAGTCCGCCGTGGAGACCTGGGACACCTACGGGCACCTCATCGGCGACGAGGACGACCGCTCGCGGTCGGTGATCCAGGGAGCGTTGGCCGGAATGGCAAATCGTGCGGACAGTACGCGCACAGTAGATCCCCTCTAGTCGCGTTACCGCAGGACAGACGGGGTGGTGCGGACGGGCTGGCCTGTAAGCCGGGTTCTGTTCCCGGATCCCTTGCGGTCACCGGGAGGCGACCATCCATCTACGGGTGCCGTTGCCGGCACCCTCCAGCGGTCTACCCGCGTACTCGGGCGGGCCGCCCTCGGCGTACGCGCGTCCGGTGCCCGAAGGCGCCGGACTTCTTGACCTTGCTCCAGGTGGGGTTTGCCGAGCCGGCCCGGTCGCCCGGGTCGCTGGTGGTCTCTTGCACCACCGTTTCACCCTTACCCCTCCGGCCCGAAGACCGGGGAGGCGGTCTGCTTTCTGTGGCACTGTCCCGCGGGTCGCCCCGGGTGGGTGTTGCCCACCACCTTGCCCTGTGGAGCCCGGACTTTCCTCGGCACCGCACCCGAAGGCACGGTGACGCGGTCGCCCGGCCAGCCCATCCGCACCTGCAGGTTAGGGGACCGGGCGACTCTGCGTCATCTCCCGTGGTCCCGCCGGGGGCCTGACCGCCCGGCACCGCACCCGAAAGGGTGGAGGTTCCTCGCGGCCCGGGTCACTGAACCGAGGCCGGTTACTGGGTTCGCATGCCCAACCGACTGTTCTTCTTCGTGGTGATCGGCGCCATCCTCCTCGTGCTGGCGATCATGGGCGTCATCGTCCTCGTCCTGGGCGACAACGAGGACCAAGGCGAGAACACCGGCCCGCCGGGCGACTCCCAGTCGTCGTTCTTCAGCTACGACTATCTTTCGGAGGCATGACGTCGTACTGGTACTGCCTCAACCATCACGCGGTGGAGGGCCCGGACGGTTGCGCTTACAAGGACCGGCTCGGCCCCTACGACACCGAGGCGGAGGCAGCGAGGGCACTCGAGAAGGTCAAGGAGCGCAACGAGGCGTGGGACAACGACCCGCGCTGGAACGACAAGTCCGAGGACTGAGTCCTTGGCCATCCCACAGCGCCGCCAGGCCTCGCCCTGGCCGTTCGTGGCCATGATCGGGATGGCCGGCTGCTTCTTCCTGTACGCCGCGAGCGGGCTGCTGGCGCCGTGGTACGGCGTGGTTCTCCTCATGGCGATCTGGGTGGTGCTCTTCTTCGTGGCCACGCGCTGGTGGACCCCGCATCCCGCTCGCACCCTGCTCCTGCCCCTGATCGCGCTGGCGCTGTGGTTCGGCGTACTGACCGCAGGCGAGGCGCTCTTCTCCTGGACGGCGTGAGCCCTACCTCGGGCTGACCCGCAGGATCACGTCGCTGCCTCCGCCGTTGTCCGTGGTGATCAGCAGGTCGCCGTTCTGCGAGCTGGAGACCTGCCGGATCCGGCCGTACTGACGCAGCTCCCGGGGCTGGCGCACGCGCAGCAGCTTGCCCTTCGCGTCGAGGCTGAGGAACAGCACCCGGCTTGCCTTGAGGCAGGCCACGGCCAGGGCGCCGTTCAGCGCACCCCACTTGGCGCCGTTCACGAAGGAGCCGCCGCTCGTGGCCAGCGTCGGGTTGCCGGAGCGCCACTTGGCCTTGATCTGCTTGCCGGGCAGCGACTGGTCGGTCATCGGGACCGACTCGTTGTAGCCGGGCACCGGGTTGTAGCCGTAGTCGCCGCAGTTGACGAGCAGGTTCACCTCGTCGTCGCGGTACGTGCCTTGCTCGACGTTCCACAGAGTGCCGTCGGCGCGCTCCGCGACGCCCTGGACGTTGCGGTGGCCGTAGGTGTGGACGTAGCGACGCAGCCCGGACGCCCCGGCGTACGGGTTGCTCGGCCACGGCGCCCCGGTGAACCGGTCCAGCCGAAGCGTCTTGCCACCCAGCGAGTCGAGGTTCTCCGGGTTGGTGCCTTCGGCAGCGTCGCCGGTGCCGACCAGCAGGGACCCGTCGCTGGTCACGATCAGCCGGCAGCCGCCGTGCCTCCCGCTGCTCGTCGGGAAGCCGCCGACCAGCTCCTTGTCCATAGTCGCGTGACGCAGCTTCGCGTCGAGCGTCCACGCGGTCACGTGCACGTCATGGCTGCCGGTGCCGGTGAACCCGCCCTGGCAGGTGTAGATCCGGTGGTTGTCGGCGAAGTTCGGATCGACCTCGAGGCCCATGAGCCCGGTCTCGCCCGAGACCCAGACGCTGCTGCTGGGGAACTCGACCTTGCGGACCTTGCCCTTCTTGAGCACCGACAGGGTGGCCCGGTCGCGCTGGGTGAAGATCAGCGTCCCGCCGGGCAACGTCTTCACGTCCCACGGATGGTCGAGGTGCCGCACCACGGTGCTGATCTTCAGCTTGGGCATCGGCTTGCGGGCGACCTGGTGGTGGACCGCTGTCGTCCTTGCGCCGGTCGCCTTCTCGCCGGCGTACGACGCGTGCGCGGCTGTCGTGGTGGGGACCATCAGGAGGGTCAGGGCCAGTGGCAGCAGGACTCGACGCATACGCAGCAACGTACTCATGTGTGATGAGAGAAGCATCCAGTGCGGAGGTTGTGCGGCACCCCGAAGGCAGCATTGTGCGGCCTCCGCACGGGCCGTCAAGGATCGCCTGCGGCGCCCGCTGCGCGGCGGCCTTCGGCCGTCCTTGACTGCCCGCGCTCCCGGCCGTGGGGAGGCTGCCTATCGGGATGCCGCCGAGGTGTGGCTGTCCGCTCCGCGCCGTGGTCGGGACTCCGATACTGTGGGGCGCGGTGGGCTTAGCTTCGCCTGTTGAAGCTGTACTTCCCGCTGGGGAGCGGGTCGATCTGGTAGCGACAGTCGTGGGCTCGGGCGTGGTGCCATGGGCAGATCATGATGCCGTCGCGGTTGGTCTGGCCGCCGTCGACCCAGCGGGTGGGGTGGTGGAGGTGGCAGGTTCCGGGTGGTCTGTCGCAGCCCTCGATCTCGCAGCCGCCGACCTCGATGGTCTTGGCGATCCGCTGTGCTTCGTTGTGGAGGCGTTTCTTGCGGCCGAGGTCGAGGACCTGGGACTTGCCGCCCAGCACGGCGGGGATGATCCCGGCCTCACAGGCGAGCCGGCGGGCCAGGGACGGGGAGATCTTCTCGCCGGTGTCGAGCCTTGCGGCCTTCAATCCGCCGACGAGGGAGTCGTAGTCCAGGAGCACCACGACGGTGGCGTTGAGCCCGCCGGCGTGAGGGAGCTTGTCGGTGGGGTAGCGGTGCACGTACTCGGCAAACGCCTGCCCCATCCGCTCCGGGCTCGGCCGCTGTTCCCCGAGCGGACCACTTGCGGCCTGGTGCCTGGGGGCGGCCATCGCCATCAGGGCCTTCTTCAGCGCGGCCCAGGTGTGCTCGTCGGTGGTGAACCGGCCGTGGACCTTGCCGTGGCCATCCTGGTAGGCGGTGAGCCGGGTCGCCACCGCCGCGGCGCGTTCTTCGCGTTCCAGCAGCTTGGCTTCGTGGGCGTCGGCGGTCTCGGGGGAGACGACCTCGAGGATCCGACGGCCCAGGACACGCAGTGCTTTGGCGTCGTGGTCGTGCGCGAGGTCGAGCAGCCGCTGTTCGGCTGCCTCGAGGATCTCGACCTCGAGGTCGTCGGGCAGCTCCTCGAGGGCCCGCAGGATCACCTCGGCCTGCTCCACCTGCAGCCTGCCGTGGGCCAGGGCGGCCCGGGTCGGCTCGTGCCGCTCGAGGCCGTGGGCGATCCGCATCATCCGGTGCGCGGCCGACCGGGTGGTCGCGGTGGTGACGGCGTGCCAGTTCGCGGTCGAGGACGCCGCGGTGCTGCCGGCGACCTCGATCCGGTCGGCGTGGGTCAGGAGCCGGGCCTTGAGCTCGGCCAGCTGGGCCTCGGCCCGGCTGACCTCATCGATCGCGGCAGCGGTCTCGGCGGCGTCCATCGACCACACCGAGGCTGCGGTGACCAAGGACAGCTCGGCGCGCACGTCAGCGATCGCGGTGGTCACCCGGTGCGGGTGGTTCACGATCGCCGTCATGTACCTATTCCAGCAGCCGCCACCGACACTCGAGGGCCCCGTAAACGGTTGTCCACAAGGGACTCCGAGACTTTCTTCAAAGAACTTCCCGCGGAGCAGCGGGCCCGACTCAACCCCGATGGGACCGCAGCCAGCCCGCCGGCGGCGACCCGATACCCAGCCTGCTTTTGGCCATCGCCGGGCCTGTCAACCCAGGCACCCAACCGACGCCTCGGCACCCAAGATTGACAGGCCCGGCGATGGCCAGACACTGCGGTATCGGGTTGCCGCACCCCACGTCGGTGGCTTCTTGCGGTGGTCACAACCAGCCGTTGCCGTCAGCGATGATCACGGCCTCGGCACGATTGGCGGCGCCGGTCTTGCCGATCGCGGCGGACAGGTGGTTGCGAACCGTCCCCTCGGACAGGAACAGCTTCTTGGCGATCGCCGCCACCGTGGAGCCGTCGCGAGCGGCCAGCAGCACCTCGGTCTCACGGGCGGTCAGCGGCGACTCGCCGGCCACGAGGGAGTCGGTGGCCAGGGTGGGGTCGACGACGCGGAGCCCCGCGTGCACCCGGCGTACGGCGTCGGCCAGCTGGGCCGCGGGGGTGTCCTTGACCACGAACCCGGCGGCGCCGGCCTGCAGCGCCCGGCGCAGGTAGCCCGGCCGTCCGAAGGTGGTCACGATCAGGACCCGCGTGGACGGCGACGCGTTCCGCACCTCTGCGGTGGCGGAGATGCCGTCGAGCCCGGGCATCTCCACGTCCAGCAACGCGACATCGGGGTGGTGCTCGAGCACCGCGGGTACGACGGCATCGCCGGTGCCGACCTCGGCGACCACCTCGAGGTCGGGTTCGAGGTTCAGGAGGGCGGACAGGGCGCCGCGGACCAAGGCTTGGTCGTCGGCGAGCAGCAGCCGGATGGGTGCAGTCACGAGCGGACGACCGAGAGCGAGAAGCCGGGGGAGAGGTGCCGGGTGACCACCGTGGCGCCCACGTCGGCCGCGCGCTCGCGCAGCCCGGCCAGCCCGGAGCCGTGCCCGCTCGGGGACGGGGTGGCGGCGCCGTCGTCGATGACCTCGGCACACGTGGCGGTGAGCCGCACCTCGCAGTGCGAGGCGCCCGAGTGGCGGATCACGTTGGTCACGCCTTCGCGCACCGTCCAGGCGAACAGCTCGCGCAGGTCGGACGGTACGTCGTCGGTGGAGTTCGGCAGCTCGGCGTCGATCTCCGCGGCCCGCAGCGCGACCCTCGCCCGGACCAGCTCACCGGGGAGGGTGATGTCGCGGTAGCCCTCCACCGCCCGGCGTACGTCGTGCAGCGCATCACGGCTCAGCCGCTCGAGGTCGGCCAGCTCGGCGCGGGCGCGCTCCAGGTCGACGTCGAGCAGCTTCTGGGCCAGCTCCGCCTTCACCGTGATCACGGTGAGCGAGTGGCCGAGGATGTCGTGCAGGTCGCGGGCGAACCGGGTGCGCTCGTTGTCCACGGCGAGGCGGGCGTTCTCGAGCTGGGCGTTGACCAGGTCGATGTTGCGGGTCATCACCGCGCGCAGGCCGAAGACCGCCACCGACGCGGCCATGATCCCGAACGCCGTACCGACCTGGCTGCCCCAGTCCTCGCGGGCACCCAGTGCGATCGTCCCGACGACCAGGGCCACCGCGATGGGTGCTGCCACGCGGAACGGGAAGACCATGATGCACGCGACGCTGACGTAGACCGCGCAGGCCATGCCCGGCTCGCCCACGCAGGCGACCGTGAGCACCCCCAGCCCGACCAGCGCACCGAGGTAGGGCAGGGACCAGGTGAGCGGCGGGGTGTCGACGAGCCTCTGGCGGTCGGCGCGGGCCCGCACCCACAGCAACATGTAGACAGCCGCGAACGCGAGAGTGCTGGCCATGCCGAGGACGCCGCGCATCTCGTCTCGATGCGCCCAGCCCTCGAGAAGCGGGTTGAGGAGGAAGAAGAGCCAGATGCCGGCGAACACCGGACCCAGTCGGCCCGTCGAGCCGGGGGTCGACACCCCCGGCGTCGGCGTGACCGGCTGGGTCTGGCTCACAGTCAGCACCGTAGTCACACCCGGGCGGTGTCCTTGCTCATCCGCCACGCCGCGCCGAGGACGAAAATGGCGAGCCAGCCGACCGCGTTGACGACGGCGTACCACGGCAGGTCACCGGTGAGGGGCGCCCGGGTGATCTCCGCGACGCCGAACATCGGGGTCCACTGGGCGATGTGCCAGATCAGGCTCGAGTGGTCGTCGATCGGGATGAAGACGTTGCCGAGGAAGGCCATCAGGGCCAGGCCGGGGCCGAGGACCTGCATCGCGTTCTCGCCGGGCACCAGGTAGCCGACGAAGACGCCGAGCGCCGCGAACACCAGCGTGCACACCACGCACAGGACGGCGCAGGCGACCCAGCGTCCGACAGCCAGGTCGGGCTTGCCCTGGAACAGGCCGGCCGCGTTGACCACGGCCACCGCGAGGGTGCCCATCACCAGGGCGACGACCGCCTTGATGCCGACGTAGACGACCGGGCTGAGCGGGGTCAGCCGCAGCTGGCGGGACCAGCCGAGCGCCCGTTCCATGGCGACCGTCGCGCCGGATGAGGCGGCGGTCAGCGCGGCGGCGTACAGAGCCATCGAGACCATGACGTAGGCCGCCACGTTGCCGTGGCCCACGGGGTCGTTCCAGTCCGTGTTGCCGCCGAACGCGAAGAACAGGCCGGCCGGGAAGATCAGCGTGAAGACGATCGTGCGGCGGTTGCGCAGCATCCGCTTGATCTCGATCCCGAGGATCGTCGTGTTGAAGCCGCCGAACGGCGGCACCTTGCGCGTGGTCGCGTCGATGGTGGCGGTGGCCATGGTCAGTTCTCCTCGGTGTCGTCAGCCGCGTCGGGCCGGCCGGTCAGGCTCAGGAAGGCGTCCTCGAGACCGCGCGAGGTGATCTCGAGGTCCCGGGCGTCGGTCTCGGTCAGCAGGTAGCGGGCGACCGCGTCGCTGTCCTTGGCGTGCAGCAGCACTGTGTCTCCACGCAGCTCCACGCCGTCGACACCGCCGATCGCGGCCAGCCGGTGGGCGGCCTCGTCGTTGATGGCCGGGATGGTGGCGCGGACGGTGCGGCCGCTGGTCAGCGCCCGGATCTCCGAGCCGCTGCCGTCGGCCACGATCCTGCCGTTGCTGATGAGCACGATCCGGTCGGCGTACTGGTCGGCCTCTTCGAGGTAGTGAGTCGCGAACAGCACCGTCCGGCCCTGCTCGGCGTCGCGCCGGATCGCGGACCAGAACGTACGCCGGCCCTCGACGTCCATGCCGGTCGTCGGCTCGTCGAGCAGTAGCAGTGCCGGGTCGGGGAGCAGCGCCATCGCGAACCGCAGCCGCTGCTGCTCACCGCCCGAGCACTTGCCCACCCTGCGGTCGGCGATGTCGGTGATGCCGGCGTTGGCGAGCACCTCGTCGACGGGCTTGGTGTCGGCGAACAGGCTGGCGGTGTACTCGACGGTCTCCCGCACGGTGAGGTCCTTGACCAGCCCGCCGGTCTGCATGACCGCGCTGACCAGCCCGCGCGCGATCGCCTGTCGGGGCTCCATGCCCAGCACGCTGACGTGACCGCTGGACGGGCGGGAGAGGCCGAGCACCATGTCGATCGTCGTGGTCTTGCCGGCGCCGTTCGGACCCAGGAAGGCGACGATCTCGCCCTGCTGGAGCTCGAGGTCGATGCCGCGGACTGCCTCGACCGAGCCGAACGACTTGGTCACCCCCGAGAGCGAGACCGCGGGCACGGGGGTGGCGGCCGCGCCGGTCCTGGCGAGCTGGGTCTCTGTCATGGCTCCAGCCTTGTCGACGGCCGGCTCGCGAACCTCACCCTCGCGTCACGGAACGGGCGTGACATTTGTCAGGAGCACCCTCACCGTCGAGCAGCTTCCGTGCGACGCTTCGGCGGTGCGGGGGAAGCGAGCCGCGACGGCCACCGGGCCATGGCGGACCCGGCTGGCCGTCGGAGCGGCGCTGCTCGGGCTGCTCGCCTTCGGGTTGTACCTGTGGGCCGGGTACGTCGAGAGGTGGACCTGGACCGGTCTGTCCGGCGATGTCGCCCTGTGGGACTGGCTCGAGGCGATCGCCCTGCCGCTCACCGTCGGACTGCTCCCGCTCGTGCTCCTGCACCGGCGTCGGCTGCGCCGCACCCACGCGGTCGTCGCCCTCGTCGCGACTGCCTGCTTCGCGGGTGTCGTCCTCGCCGGCTACCTGGTGCCGTGGTCCTGGACCGGCTTCACCGGAAACACGCTGTGGGACTGGCTCGAGCTGGCCCTGCTGCCGGTGGTGCTCGCCACCGCGGGGCTGTGGCCGTCCCTCCCGGAGCTGCGTCTCTGGCAGTGGCTGGTGATCGCGCTGGCCACCGCGGCGTCCCTGGTGGTCGTCCTGGCCGGCTACCTCGTGCCGTGGGGCTGGACCGGCTTCTCGGACAACAAGGCGTGGGACTGGATCAAGCTCCTGCTCCTGCCCGTGCTGGTGCCGACGGTCCTGCTGCCGGCCCTCCAGCGGTTCGTGGAGCGCTCGGCGGCGGCCGAGGAGGGCGCCGAGGAGAGTCCCGAGTGACCGTCAGAAGGTGTGCTCCGGGCCGGGGAAGGTCCCGGCCCTCACGTCCTCGGCGTAGGCCCTGGCTGCCTCGAGGAGGACGCCGTGCACGTCGGCGTACTGCTTGACGAACCTCGCCATCCGGCCGGTGCGGAGCCCGAACGCGTCCTGCCAGACCAGCACCTGACCGTCGGTCTCGTGGCCGGCTCCGATGCCGATCGTCGGGATGCGGAGCTTGCGGGTGACCTCGCCGGCCACGTCACCCGGGACCATCTCCATGACCACCGCGAAGGCGCCGGCGTCCTGGACCGCCTCGGCGTCGGCCAGGACCCGGGCCGAGGTCTCGCCGCGACCCTGGACCCGGTAGCCGCCGAGCGCGTGCTCGGACTGGGGGGTGAAGCCGATGTGCGCCATGACCGGGATGCCGCCGTGGGTGAGCCGTTCGATCTGCGGCGCCATCTCGACGCCGCCCTCGAGCTTCACGCAGTGGGCGCCGCCCTCCTTCATGAACCGGACGGCGGTCAGGTACGCCTGCTCGGGCGAGGCCTGGTAGGACCCGAAGGGCAGGTCGCCGACCACCAGCGCGCGCCGCACCGACCGCGACACGGCGCGGGTCAGCGGGATCAGCTCGTCCACGGTCACCGGCAGGGAGGTCTCGTTGCCGTAGACGTTGTTGGAGGCGCTGTCACCGACCAGCAGGACGTCGATGCCGGCCTCGTCGAAGGTCTGTGCGGCGTACTGCTCGTACGCCGTGAGCATCGTGAACTTCTCGCCGCGCTCCTTCATCTCCCGGAGGTGGTGGGTGCGCACCTTCCGCACGGAGGCCGGCGCGTCCGCGGCCGCGGGGCCGGTGCCGTAGGGGGCGGTCTCTTCAGGCGTGCTCATCGTCGAGCTCTCCCATCGTCGTCTCGCGGCTCCCCGATGGAGTCCACGGACTCACCAGAAAGGCTAACGAGGTACGGGCCGGTAACGGTCTGTGTCGCTGGTCACGGTAGGCGCGCGGAGCCGAGGACGGTGTCGACGCGGACTTCCGCCAACGCGTCCTCACGCACTCGCGTCAGCACCTCGTCACGCACCTGTTCCTGCTGGGCCGGCGCCAGGGCGTCGACCGTGGCGCGGAGCCCGCCTCCCATCACCATCACCCAGAAGTCCTCGGGACGGTCCAGTGGCTGGGTCCCCTCCGCGGGCTCGACGACCGCGACTGCGATCCCGGCGCGCTCGAAGAGGTCGAGCAGCGCGGCCGGCTCGGTGATCTCGTCCCACGGGTTGAACCCTTTGTAGAGCGACGGCTCCACCGAACGTACGGCGTCCCAGAACATCGAGCTCGCCGGCTCGAGCCACCCGGGACCCCACGTAGTGATGGCAAGAGTCCCGCCGGGCCGCACCATCCGCCACATCTCCCGGATGAAAGCCACCATGTCGGGGAGGAAGAAGACCCCGAAGACACAGACCACCGCGTCGAACTCGCCGTCCGCGTAGCCGGTGGCGGTCGCGTCCGCGCGCCGGAGCTCGAGGTTGGTCAGCCCATCCGCATCCGCACGAGCACGGGCGAGGTCGAGCAGCGGCTGGGCGACGTCGACGCCGACGACGCGGCCCGCGGGGCCGACCGCACGAGCGGCGGGCAGTGCAGACGCCCCAGCGCCGCAACAGAGGTCCAGCACCTTGGCCCCGGGTGACAGACCGATGTGGGCGATGGTCTCCCTGCCCCACCTGTCCCAGAAGGAGAGCTGGGGTGCGGTGAACCTGTCGGCCGCCGAGGAGTACGTGCGCTCGGCCCGCTGGGTCACCTCCGACCAACCGGACGCGTCCACGGACCCGAGGCTATTCCTCGGCGACAGCGTCCGCAGCGGCCTCGAGGTCGGCCACCACAATCTTGCGCATCTGCAGCATCGCCTCCGTGGCAGCGGTGGCCCGCGCCGGGTCCGGGTCCTCCATCAGCTCGTAGAGCCGGCGGGGGACGATCTGCCACGACAGCCCGAACCGGTCCTTGAGCCACCCGCACACCGACTCCTCTCCGCCGTCGGCCGTGAGCGAGCTCCAGTAGTGGTCCACCTCGGCCTGGTCGGCGCAGGTCACCGAGAACGAGATCGTCTCGGTGAAGCCGGCGTGGTCGGGGCCGCCGTTGATGGCCCGGAACATGAGCCCGTCCAGGGTGAACTCCCCGGCCATCACCCGGCCGCGCTGGCTCGGGATCGAGTCGGGATATCGGGTCAGGTGGCCGATCGAGGAGTTCGGGAAGATCGAGGTGTAGAAGGCGGCGGCCTCCTCCAGCTGGTGGTCGAACCAGAGGCATGGGCTGATCGCGTTGTCGGCGGCGAGAGTCATGTCCGGACAGACCGAGCGGCGTACGCCGACTCATCGCGTCGATGGTCCCTAGACTCGAATCGTGGACTTCTACTCGGCGTACGCGCATGGCTTCGCCCGGGTGGCCGCCTGCACCCTGCCGGTGGCCATCGCCGACCCCGCCGCCAACGCGCGCGGGGTGCTGGCCCAGGCGCGGGAGTGCCACGAGAACGCCGTGGCGGTCGCGATCTTTCCGGAGCTGTGCCTGACGGGCTACGCCATCGACGACCTGCTGCTCCAGGAGACCCTCCTCGAAGCGACCCGGGACGCGATCGACGACGTGGTGCTCGGCAGCGCCGACCTGCTCCCGGTCCTCGTCGTCGGCGCCCCGCTGGTGCACGGGACCCGGGTCCTCAACTGCGCAGTCGTGATCCACCGCGGCAGGATCCTCGGAGTCTCGGCCAAGTCGTACCTGCCGACCTACCGGGAGTTCTACGAGCGCCGTCACTTCGCTCCCGGTGACGACCGGCGTGGCGCCACCATCGAGCTCGGCGGTGCCGAGGTGCCGTTCGGTCCGGACCTCATCTTCGCCGCGACCGATCTGCCCGACCTCAGGCTGCACGTGGAGATCTGCGAGGACATGTGGGTGCCGGTGCCGCCCAGCGCGGAGGCCTCCCTCGCCGGCGCGACGGTGCTGGCCAACCTGTCCGGCAGCCCGATCACCGTGGCCCGCGCCGAGGACCGTCGGCTCCTGGTCCGCAGCGCGAGCGCCCGCTGCAACGCGGCCTACGTCTTCTCCGCGGCCGGGCAGGGGGAGTCCACGACCGACCTGAGCTGGGACGGCCAGACCATGGTCTACGAGAGCGGGGAGCTGATGGCCGAGGGGCCGCGCTTCCCCGAGCAGGCGGTCTGCACCGTCGCCGACGTCGACCTCGGCCGGCTGCGCCAGGACCGGCTGCGACAGGGGACCCACGACGACAACCGGCGTACCCACGAGGACCGCATCGCCGCCTTCCGGACCGTCGAGTTCCAGCTCGACGCGCCCACCGGTGACGTCGGACTGCGACGCAAGCTGGACCGCTTTCCGTTCGTGCCGGACGACCCGGAGCGCCTCGCGCTCGACTGCTACGAGGCCTACAACATCCAGGTGTCCGGCCTCGAGCAGCGGCTCACCGCCATCGGTCAGCCCAAGGCGATCATCGGCGTGAGCGGCGGCCTCGACTCGACGCACGCGCTGATCGTCACCGCGAAGGCGATGGACCGGCTCGGCCGTCCGCGCTCGGACATCCACGCGTTCACGATGCCGGGCTTCGCGACCGGCGATACGACCAAGTCCTACGCCACCCGGCTGGCCAAGTCGCTCGGAGTCACCTTCGAGGAGCTCGACATCACCGCCAGCGCGCGGCAGCTGCTCAGCGACATCGACCACCCCTTCGCCGACGGCCAGGAGGTCTACGACGTCACGTTCGAGAACGTCCAGGCGGGGCTGCGCACCGACTACCTGTTCCGGCTGGCGAACCACCGCGGCGGCATCGTCGTCGGCACCGGTGACCTGTCCGAGCTGGCGCTGGGCTGGTGCACGTACGGCGTCGGCGACCAGATGTCGCACTACAACGTCAACGCCGGCGTGCCGAAGACGCTGGTCCAGCACCTGATCCGCTGGGTGGCAGGCAACGGCGAGTTCGACGACGAGACCAACGACCTGCTCGAGGAGATCGTCGAGCAGGAGATCACCCCCGAGCTGATCCCGACGCGTGAGGACCACCTGCCGCAGGCCACCGAGGACACCGTCGGCCCCTACTCGCTCCAGGACTTCTCGCTCTTCCGTGTCCTCCGCTTCGGCGAGCGGCCCTCCAAGATCGCGTTCCTGGCCTGGCACGCCTGGCACGACGAGTCGGTGGGGGAGTGGCCGCCGAACTTCCCGGACGAGCGACGTGTCTCCTACGACCTGGCCACCATCCGGCAGTGGCTCGAGGTGTTCATCGAGCGGTTCTTCGCCAGCCAGTTCAAGCGCTCGGCGCTGCCGAACGGGCCCAAGGTCAGCGCCGGCGGCAGCATGTCCCCCCGGGGCGACTGGCGGATGCCGTCCGACGCGCATCCCACGGCCTGGCTGGCCGAGCTCGAGAACGTGCCGAAGAGCTAGAGGTCGGCGGCGTCGACGGCCGCCTTCAACGGATCGAGGAGACTGACCAGCTCGTCGACCTCGGCCGCGCTCAGCACGTCGTACGCCGGTGCGGCCAGCTCGTCGGTGCGGGCTTCGACCCGGTCCTTGAGGGCCCGGCCCGCCGCCGTGAACTCCTTGGCCTCGGTGACCAGCCCGCGTTCCTGGAGGCCGCTGAGCACCTCGGCCAGCAGCGGCGCGGGCAGGTGGTGGATCCGGCCGAACTGCTCCGGCTCCATCCCCCAGTCGATGGCCAGGAGCATGTGCGCCTCGAGGCCGCCGACGCGCTCGGTGACGAGCGCGGCGATGTGGCCGTCCCCGCGGTGCTCGCGGAGCAGGGTGACCGCGTGCCACAGCCGGGCCACGGGCTCTTCGGGCGGAGGCAGCGCCTTCAGCCCGGCGTAGAGCACGCGGCCCTCGGTCGGCGCGCTGTAGGCGGCCCGCTCGGCCAGCCCGGCCGCCCGGACGATGCCGGGGGAGTCGGCGAGGTCGCCCAGCGCCACGCGCAGGGCCGCCACCGAGCCGCGCTCGCGGGCCGCGAGGGCCTGCTCGGGCGTCATGAGCTGCCACACGTAGGGGATGTGGCGGGCCACCTCGCCGGGGCCGAAGTTGTAGAACGCTGCGTGTACGACCTCCGCCGGCGCCAGCCCGAGCGGGGCCGCGCGCCCCGCGAAGTAGCCGTCCCAGTAGCTCCTGGCGCCGAGCGCCTCGAACTCCTGGTGACAGCGCCCGGAGTAGGTGACCTCGTGGAGCGTCCCCACGAGCGGGAAGAGGCGACGGGCGGTGGCCGGCGTGGTGTTGTTCATCGTCTGCATGTCTCTACCACGAACCGAGGAGCGGCCAGACGACACCATCCGCATCCCGTGGGGTACTGCCGGGTGCCCGGCTATCGAGGCTTCGAGGCTCGTCGCTGGCGCTCCTCGCACCTCAGCCACCGTGGGGGCCACTGGGGCTTTGGTGGTCGGTGGCTGAGGTGTGAAGGCGCTCTGCGCCTGAGCCTCGAAGCCTGGTGGGCTGGGCC
>Ga0136846_1232958_pt1 | contig 45173 bp, 38 predicted proteins | sample HopSoiMetagenom2_FD_96841 | JGI IMG/M metagenome (GOLD analysis project Ga0136846, IMG submission 96841) | Grasslands soil microbial communities from Hopland, California, USA - 2 Assembly 2016 (version 4) | ecosystem: Environmental > Terrestrial > Soil > Grasslands | place: USA: Hopland...
GAACGAGGCATCGAGTTCTACGTTCGCGACTACGGCGCGGGCATCTCCTCCGAACATCTCCCGCGCCTTTTTGAACGCTTCTATCGCGTGGACAAAGCGCGTTCCCGCGAATCCGGAGGCACCGGTCTAGGCCTCGCGATTGCCAAGCACATCATGCGCGCCCACGGAGGCTCCATCCGCGCCGAGAGCGAACTCAGCCACGGCAGCACGTTCGCGTTCACCCTTCCCTTGGCATAGAAACCGGCATAGAAAGAAGACTAGTCCCGGCCCCTCTTAATTTCGGACGCACGATGAACCACGACCGAGCCATCAGTCACTGATCACCCGTCCCGGGCCAACTGTTCCTACATTTCCTCCTGCGATCACCACCTGCCCCGAAAACAATATCGATAACTAGAACGCCAACTCGCATTCAGATCAAAGAATTCACGCCGTATTAACCGCGAGTTGCGCAAATAATTCTATGCTGTGCCGTTGGCTATTCGACCTCACGAACGGCAGCGTAGCGGCGACACTCCCAGGCCATCTCCTCGTCGCTCGCGTTCTCGCCCATCGGAGACACTCATGAGCACCGCCGCCAAGACTCCTCCTCCCGAGCCAGCTCACCATCACATCGTTCGCCGCACGGTCGAAGCATGCCACATGGCCAAGGAAGCTGCCGGAGCCGCCGCCGAAGGTATCGCCACCGGATCCTCTGCGCTTCTCAATTCCCTCCGCCAGCGCGAGCGCGAACTCGACACGCTCGACACGGAAATCGATAACGGAGTCACCACCGCCATCACCGAAGTCGGACCCGCCGAGGCCCGCGAACTCCTCGCCTGCATGAAGTTCATGATCGGCCTCGAGCGCATCGGAGACCTCCTGCTCAGCTTCGGCAGCGGCGCCCAGGCCGCCGCCGGACGCATCGACCCCGACGACACCCGCGACCTAACCCAGATGGCGACGCTTCTCGAAAAGATGCTTACCGATTGCGGCGCCGCCTTCTCCGATCGCGACGTCAGCAGAGCCATCGAAGTTCTTCGCGCCGACGCCGAAATGGATCGCCTCCGCAACCTCATCTTCATGCGCCATATCGAGAATCCCGAGAACATTCACCGCCAGGCCAGTCTGCAAGTCATCTTCATGACGCAGTCTCTCGAGCGCGCTGGAGATCACGCCAAGAATCTTGCCGAAGAAGTCTACCACTTCGTCAGCGGACGCCCCGTCCGCCACGTCCTCATCGCCTACGACAAGCCCGTCGAACAGATGTTCATCGACTACCTCCGCCACCGCGAGCAGCACAAAAACTAGCCGTGTGGCGCGGGCACTTACGTCCGCGAATGCAAATTCAGGCTGGAAGGGGCGCCGCCGTACCCAAACGAAGCAGTAAGTAGAGAGAGTCGCTAGTGCTGCGTAAAGCACCCCCTTGGATGTCGGGCTTTCGCCTCGGACCACTAGCACCAACTCTGTTGCAACCGCACGCCTCCAACCTTCATCGTATTAACGCGCAAAAAGAAGAGATCATCTAAGGAGTATCGCCATGTCGTTAAAAAAACTCGTCCTGTCGCTAGTTTCCGCTCTGCTGCTCGCAGCCGGAACCCTGCTCGCTCAGAGCACCACCCCTTCCGGCCAGCAAGCTCCGGACCAGCGGCCGAGCTCCACCGACCAGCAAGCCCCTTCCAACCAGCAATCCAACGCGGCCGCTCAGGAGCCCCAGAATCTGATCGATCCGGGAGTCATTTACAACTCCAAGCAAGCCGGCACCTGGATCGGCAAGACCGTCATGCTCAAGAACGTCATGGTGCAGGACACAAATAAGAACGGCAACTTTTGGGTTGGATCCGACGATCACCATCGCCTCCTGATCGTGAAGCCCACGAGCAATCTGGAACTGAACGCCCTGCGCGTGCGCAAGGGAGACGTAGTCAGCGTCACCGGAGAGATTCAGGCCGCCGCCCAGGCTCTATCCGATAAGACCGGCGCAGAAAAAGGATCCCTCCGCGACGCCGAAAACTCCTCCGGAGTCTTCCTCATGGCGAACACGGTCAACATAGCCTCCTCCACCCGCCGCTAAGCAAGATTCAGGTTGATGAGCGTGTCCCCGTTCAAGCTCAGCTTGGGCGGGGAATTTTTGTGTGCACAACCAGATCACCAGATAATGGCGAATGATTGAGAGAGTGCATAACTAGTCGAATCTGAACTACTGTTTAGATTCACAACACGAATGCCAAAGATCAATCATGTCCCTCAAATAATTGTTGACACTTAATAACTGCTTCGTTAAAGTCTCTTCCACATTTAGCAATGTAGGGCGTTTCCCCAAGACGAGTGACCGGCAGCATTCTTCGGCACTTTCTCCCTGCTTGCCAGATTTCCTTGCATTAAAGCGTGTTGAGTGGACGCCTCTTTCCTAACGTTCACATGCGGACAGCACTAGATGTGTTTGCACGAGTGGAGAAATCTCCGCTCTCAGCCGTTTTGCTTAAGGAGAAACCGATGGCCCGCGTCCGTGCCCGACTTGTGTTCTTCTGTGCTTTGAGTTTCGTCCTGGTTTCGTTAGCTACCGCACAGATCCCTAACGTGACCGAGGACACGGCTACCCCGATCGAGGGTGCGGGACACGACTATATCAAAGGTTTTTCAGAGACCGTAAACCCTGCGAGCGGCTCACTCAGCATTCGCATCCAATTGCCAACCGCCAAGGGTCGTGGACTTACCCTTCCGATCTCTATCGGATTCGATTCGAACGGATTCCGCCATCTGAAGCCGGGTTATTACCCCCATTACGGGACTGCTTTCTGGACGAACAATACCGGAGCGACAGGGCAGGGCGGCTGGATATATTCGGTGCCTCAGCTAAATGCAGATGACTGGACCCAGAATGTGGCGGTTTTGACTGGGTACAACAATGGTCCCGTGTATACCGTCTACCATTGCCAATACGATGGTTCTTACGTGTTTCGGGACGGAGCGGGCAGCCTCCACTCTCTTGGCCTTGGCAGTCAGTGGGCATACAGCTCCGACGATGCTCAACATTGCCCCGGCGGAGGTAGGAGCACCGGGGGCGACCCTCAGGTCCGAGCGGCCCTGCCAGACCCCGCTCCCAACGGGCCATCTGGACAGCCCGCGCCCTACCCCATCGTTGTGTACGAACCCGACGGCACCGTCTACAACTTTCCTAGCATTGGTACAGGTGATAGCGAAGACACCCCGGAGTATGCCCTTCCCAACTACATCGAGGACCGCAACGGTAAAAGATTACAGTCTCGGGAACTACTTTTACCGATACCTTGGGCCGCACCTTGCTGTCATACAGCGGATTCGGCCCGGCCGGTCAGACAAATACTGTTACCGTCTCGGGGCTGACTTACCGGATAACGTGGAAATCGATCTCGGCGAGCTATACGGTTCCGTCAACATGGGTGGGGTCGACACTAGGGCCAAACAGCCAATACGGCAGTTGCACGGCAATCCCGAGCGTCAACGATACGCAAACGGTAATTTCGAAGATCACTCTGCCAAATGGGCAGGCATTCAATTTCTACTACGGAACCGATGTCACTCCGCACTCCGCTATTACCAATACCTACGGCCTTATCAGCGAAATCGACTATCCAGAAGGAGGCTGGGTTCAATACACGTGGAAGCCGAGCGATACTAAAAATGAAGTTGCGGATTATCCGGCTCTGATTAATCAGTCGGGAACTACCTGTTCCACAGATCCCTCCCAGAACTGTCCAACGCCAGTTCCAGGCGGATGCGGCTATTCCTACCAGACCCGCGTGGTTGCCTCCCGCAAGGTCAGCTTCGGCGGTAGTTCCCCAGTCCTTACGCAAACTTTCACGTACTCCACCGCATGGGCCCCCCCGTTCAGTGGTAACACCGGCAGCACGATCTGGACGTCGAAAACCACCACGGTTACGAATACGGACAATGTACTCGGCAAGAGCGCCCAAACAGTCTATACCTACTCCTCAGTGAATGGTCCGACTCAGCCGTTCAGTAATGTCACCGTTAATCAAATACCCGTTGAGTCCTCGATCAAGTACTACGATTGGGCTAACACCACGGCTCCCATCCGGACGGTAAATAAAACGTGGTACGACCAATACGATCTCGCGAGCGAACAGACCGTTCTTGAAACTGGGCAGAGTTCTAAGATTACCTACTGCTATGTTGGGACAAGCTGTGTCCCAGCCCCGAACGTTATCGCGCAGGTGCAAGAGAAGGACGAATTCGATTTTGGCGCAACGAATCCGAACCGGAAGACCGTCACGACTTATCAGAGCTTTCCAGGAACACTTGGCATCATTGCGGATGCACCCTGCAAGGTAGTTGTGTCCGACGTCAACGGCAACCGCGTTGCAGAGACCGACTACTACTACGACGGCGGCACAACCCTCTGTGGAACGCCGGGGACGCCCTCGGTGACAGGGGTAACAGGTCTTGTGACCGGCACGCATGACGAGACGAATTTCGGCTCGACCTCAACCATGCCCCGAGGCAACCTCACGAAAAAGGTGGTTTGGGCAAGCACTGGCACATCTCCCACAACCACCTATACCTACGATGAAACCGGCCAGGTCCTTAGTGTTACTGACGCCTGTGGCAACTCGAGTTGCAGCGACATGACGGGCTCGACGCACGCGACGACCTATTCGTATGGCGACAGCTACACGGTCCTATCTGGTGGTCAGAACGTGAGCTACACGCCGAGCGGCAATACCAATGCTTATTTAACAAAAGTGACGAATCCGCTTAGCCAGAGCACCACGTTCAAGTACGATTTCAACAGTGGTGAGCTCACCAGCGCCACGGACCCTAACAGCCAGAGTACGACATACCTTTACAACGACTCTTTTGCGCGTCCCACTCAGGTGAACTATCCCGATGGCGGCCAGAAGACGATCGCCTACAACGATTCCCCTTACAACACTTCGACTCCGTCGCCGAGTGTGACCACCACGACGAAGATTCTTTCGAACGTAAACGAGGTCACTACCGCCGCCTACGATGGCATGGGACACCTGGTCGAAACCATTTTTTCCTCCGATCCCAACGGCATTGACTACACGGGTACGAGCTATTACGGAACTGGGCAGCCCTACCAGGTTACCAACCCGCACCGTGCAACCAGCAGCAGCACCGATGGCACTACGACTACCGCGTACGACGGCTTAGGTAGGATAACGAAGGTCACGCAGGCTGATGGTTCCGTGATCACCACGTCCTTCTCGGGCAACTGCACAACGGTCACTGATGAAGCCTCCCACGCACGAAAGTCGTGTCTTGACGGTCTGGGACGCATGACCAGCGTTTGGGAAGACCCAGGCTCGTCTCCCCACCTGAATTACGAAACCGACTACACCTATGACGTCCTCGGCAACCTTACAAACGTCAATCAGAAAGGAAGTTCTGGAGGAACTGCGCGTACACGCACCTTCCAGTACGACTCGCTCTCCAGGCTTACGAGTGCGCAAAACCCGGAGTCGGGCACCATCCTCTACAACTACGACGCCAACAGTAATGTGTCCAGCAGGGTCGCCCCTTCGCCGAACCAGCCCTCAACAGGCACGGCAAAGGTTACAACGAGCTACAGCTACGACGTATTGAACCGGCTCACCTACAAAAGTTACACCGACGCGTACAGCAGCAACCCGGCTACTGCAACTGCGAGCTTCGCCTATGACGGAGCGGCGCTGACCGGCTGCAACCCGCCCACGCTCACAGACAGTTATCCTAAGGGGCGACGAACCGCCATGTGTGACGGCTCCGGAGCAACGAAGTGGGCGCACGATGCACTGGGCAGAATCCTTATCGAGAAACGCACTATCAGCGGGCAGACCCAGACAATCTCGTACACGTACAATTCGAACGGATCTCTGGCCACCCTGACCTATCCCGGCAGAGGAAAAGTTCTGACCTACACGACTCTGGGAGACGGCCGTGCCGCTGCTGTTCAGGATATATCCGGCTCGATTAACTACGTCCAGAACGCGGCATATGCACCCTCTGGCGCCGTAAGCGCGATGATCAACGGTCAGACAAGCAGCTTTACTGGTATCAATTTTGCCGACACTTTCAACAGCCGCCTTCAACCGCTGCAAATCTATGTGAGCACGGCCACGATTTCCAGTTCGACCCTTTCGCAACTGAAGTCGCTGCCTTGCCCAACGACGGTAGCAACCATCATGAGCCGAAGCTACAACTTTGCAGCTGGCTCAAGCGACAACGGGAATACGCAGTCAATCACAAACTGCCTCGACTCGACACGCACCCAGAGCTTCACTTATGACGCTCTCAACCGCATCGCCAGCGCTCAATCCAGTGGGCCGCAGTGGGGTGAAAACTTCTCCATTGACGCATGGGGCAACCTGACTACGGAGACCGGAATTTCGGGCAAGAATTTCGCCGAGGGTCTGAGCGTCTCAGTAAATGCGAGCAACCAGTTCACGACCGCTTCCGGCTTCACCTACGATGCCGCCGGAAACATGGCCACGAATGGTACTTCTACCTACAGATACAATGCCGAGAATCAGCTTGCATATACAAACGCCGGATACAACTACTATTACGATGGCGACGGCAACCGTGTCGCGAAATCCAACGGATCGACCGGCACCCTTTATTGGCGTGGGCCAACGGGAGATCCCATCTCCGAAAGCAGCCTGGCAGGTACATCACAAGCAGAATATGTTTTCTTCGCAGACAGGCGGGTCGCTCGGCGGGACGTTTCCAGCAATTCGGTACATTACTACTTCTCGGATCACCTGGGATCGCACGCGGTGGTGGAGAATGCTACCGGCAGCAGCTGCGAGCAGGACATCGATTACTTCCCATATGGGAATGTAGCGCACGACTACTGCCCGGCTGTCTCCCGGCATTATCGGTTTACCGGCAAAGAACGTGATGCCGAGTCGGGGTTAGACAATTTTGGCAAGCGTTACAACGCATCAAGTCTGGGCCGCTTCATGCAGACTGATCCCATCTGGGTGAAAGCCGACCGGATGCTCGACCCGCAGCGATTGAACCTGTATTCCTATGTGCGGAACAATCCCCTTAAGCTGACTGATCCCTCGGGCATGGACGTTGTGTTGCGGACCTGTAGCGGGTCGTCCACGATGACCCAGTGTTTTAACCAAGTGCAGAATGGCCTTAAGAAGGAAGACCGCAGCCACGTGCATCTGGTCGAAGGGGACGGCAAGAACGGGTTCAAGAAAGGCCAATACGGAATTACGGTCGACGCTGATTACAAGGGTTCAGCAGGGAATTTCTCAACTCTGCAAAAACTCGCGAATGACCACAGCGCCACCGCTAACGTCGACGTGCTGAAACCCACGGACTCCTTCAACGTTAGGATAAGCGTTAGCTATAACGCTAAGAGCGGATTAGGGAATCTGAGCACGTCGAGCATGACGGCAAATGACTTCGAGGGCTACACTTTTTTTCCTCCAGGGAAGAACTCGCCGCAACCGTTCTCTGCTGACGAAGACACGGATGTCGTAGTGAACAACTCAAACGACGTGCCAGCTACTATTCATCATGAGCTGCGGCACGTCCTGCTCGGCGATTTTGGCCGGCTGGGGAATAACGCAAAACATGGCCTGCCCGAAGTGGAGAAACAGACCAAGGCCGCTGAAGACGAAGCACACCAGAACGAGAAGGAGCAGTGAATGCGAGCCATCCTGCCGTTCTTAGCGTTGCTCTCTTGCTTCTGCTGGTCCCAGTCATCCCACGACGCCAGCCCTGCTCAATCGCAGTGCTGCGCGTGTACAAACCAGTCCACGGAGGGCAACAACGATCATACGATCCTGTGTCTTTCGGAAAGACAAATGCGTTCCCATTTGCTCCATCTCGTACCGCTAGAGCTAGGCGAACAGCACGTCAAAATGAGCGGAACGGTGGTCATGGAGATGCGGTTCCAGCCAGATGGCACAGTAGGTTGCGCAAAAGCAATCTCAGGGAGTCCTTTGGCGATCGCTTGGGCAATGCAGGTGGTCCCGAAGTGGAAATTTAGGGCGGTTACCAAAAAGCAGAAGAAGTATGGCGGTTGTGGGGTGGTGAGAATCAAGTACAACATGAGCGATTCGAAGCAGGAAACCTCCGTTCAATAGAATACCCGCCGCTTGCGTTTCGGGGCGGGTTGGAGGGCGAGTTCGGGAGTCGGTGAGACCCAAAGGCTGGGTACTCTGGCTCTCTGTTGGGCGGGATGAGTTTTTCTCTTAGCCGCCGATCCCATCGCTGGGGCCGCGCCGATCTGGGGCGCGGCCTTGCCGTTTGGCGGTGCAGATTCGTTCTCGATTCCGAGGGTGTTTCTGCCGCCGATCCGCGCTGTAGTCCGGGGTCGATTAGCCGCGTTTTCCGATCCCGATTCCGCCGCCGATCTGGACCGGGCAGTGTGGCGAATCCGGCACGGTGAGGGATTGGCTTTTTCGTGCTCCCTGAGTACCGTGGCGGGGTTGAGGGTTTTTAGCCGTGCTGCGCACGGGGAGTAAGGGTGACACTCCACCCCTGAAAGGGTGCTGCACGGTAACTTTCGGTTACCGTGCACGAACCTGTTGAAACGAGGGCAGCTAAGGAAAAAACCTGCCGATCAGGGTGCTGTAGAGCAACCGGAAGTTAGCGCAGGCGAACTTGTTGATTCTTAAGCGCGGCTGCTAGTCTCGGCTGTGATGGCGAGAGAGGAAGCCGGGACATGGTGAAGCCGCCGCTGCGCACGAAATCCATCGGTTTCAAAGTCAGCGAGGAAGAGTACGCGCAGCTGGAAACGGCGGCGCAGGCCGGGGGCTGCACGCTCGGGGAGTGGTGCCGCGAGACGGTGCTGGCGAGCGATCAGGAGATAAAACCGACCGGGCCGGGCGGAGCCGAAGCCCAGGCGCTCATGGCCGAGCTGGTGGCCGGCTAAGCCGTCTAAGGGTGGGTTTGTCGACATGAAGTGCGCCCTGATTGTCGCTCTTTTAATGGCTGCGCCAAGCACATTCCCAGCCATCAACTTACTTCGAATCAATATTTTACGCGCAACGATCCGAAAATCGCGGACAACTCGCGCCCCCAATCCAGCGCCGCCTGCGGCCGCCTTTGGACGAACCCGACTCTTCACTCGACATCGTCCCGCTCGGCCTCTACCATCCGGCTAAAATCGGCCTCGGGTTTCAGACTTCCGTGTCTGCGCTTTCGTTATCTATCCCAAAGCCCCGATCGGAGGCGATCCTGAGTGCACGGGCTGACGACGAATGTCGGGCCACAGGGGCGTGCAATGACAGATTCCAGACTCACCAGATCTCGCCAGCACGGCGCAGCGCGAATCGTGCCGGTTTTCTTCATTCTGTTTGCCGCAGCATTCACCGCGCTCGCCGCGCCGCAATATCAGGATCGCGACCGTGACCGCGACCGTGATCGCGACTACGGCCGCGGCGGGATCTTCATCTCGCGCGAACAATTTGTGCAGGACTTCGGCGGAGGCCGCGGCGGCCGCCCCTCGCGTGACGCGATCTGTGACCCTGAGTCCGTCGCAGTCGGATTCCACGTGCAGACTGGCGAGTATTTCAATGAGGCATGGCTCGACTGCGTCCACGTCGAACGCGACGGCGACCTCGGCCGTGACGCGAGGATGACCGAGCGCACCGGCAGCCGCGGTGGACGTCCGGTTTACGATGCGTTCTGCCCGCGTGGATTCGCGCTGCGCGGTCTTCGCGGACGCACCGGCGCGTCGATTGATGTGGCCGCCGGCGTCTGCAGCCCGCTGCGCGAAATCGCCTTCCGCCCTGGCCGTCCGCACACGGAGATGACGCAGCCCATCGCGCGTCCCGGTGCGGGAGGACATCCTTCAGAAGCGGTCTGCCCGCCCGGTGCGGTAGTCACCGGATTCCGCTCCAACAGCGGCGAGTACATGGACCACCTGTGGATTGTCTGCTCCGAAGTGCGCCGCGCCGATCATGACCGCGATCATGACCGCAATCACAATCGCTATCGCTAGGCGCATTGCTCAACGGACTCGGCGTCGCGTGATGCGCCTGCATTCGTCGTTTGTCCGCCGAGGCGCTCACCGCGGCGGATGAGCAGAATCGCGCCAAGAATCGCGACCGAGGCCAGCACCACACGCCAAGTCAGTTGCTCTGAGGCGAACAGCCATCCGAGCAGCACAGCTACGACAGGGTTGGCGTAAGTGTGCGTCGCTACCAGCGCCGGCGGGCATCGCTGCAGCAGCCACGTGTACGCTGTAAAGGCGACAATTGATCCAAAGAAAATCAGAAACGCCAGTCCAAAAACTGACTTCACCGAAATCGCCGACCACTGGAGTCCGTGAAATTCTCCCGTCGCTCCCGCGGTGATCAGCAGCATTACTGCGCCGCAGACGAGAGGCACCGCGGTGCGCGCGAGCGCGTCTGCCGGCAGCTTCAACTTTGGCGAAATCACAACGCCCACAGCCCACGATAGAGATCCTGCGAGCACAGCCAGCATTCCGATGAGGCTCGTGGACTTCGCGTTTAGTTCGATGCCCGTCAGGATCGCCACTCCGAGTACACCCACTGCCAGCCCAAGCGCGCTGATCCGGCTGATCTTTTGCTGTCCACCCAGCCATGCGAGCACGAGGATGAACATCGGTTCGGTCGCAATCAGCAGCGCGGCAAGTCCTGATTCGACGTGCTGCTCCGCCCAGTGCAACGTGCCGTGTCCAATGAGGAAAAATAGCGCGCCTACAACCGCACCGGCAATCCAGTGCTCACGCTTCGGGCGATACCCGCGCGCGCGCGCCCACACCAACAGGATTCCGCCCGCGACCGTGTGGCGAATGCCGGCGGTGACCAGGGGCGGGATCGTCTCGACTGCGTAGCGGATGGCGAGGTACGTCGAGCCCCACACGATGTAGATCGCCGCGAAGGCAAGCGCGAGCTTGATGCTTTCGGCACGGTCGCGGCCGGATGTCGGTTGTGATTGGGGCACGAGCACGGGTCTGCCTCCTATATTTACCATCTTTCGGCTCCGGTTCAGAGCCCTGAGCTACGCCGAATTCTCGGAGACCCTAGATAACCCTTGAAAGCGAGATTGACGGTTAGACGATGCTATGCCCTAGGTTCTAACTTGTCAATACAGTTTTAGTGGTTAGATAATGCAGTATCGGATGGAGGCACCTATTACGCACACGACCTCAAACGCGCGAAAGCGAAAGCCGCAGTTCGAATTGATTGCCGGATCGGCGTCCCTGGACTTCATGAATACAGTCGATGACCGCTTCACTGCCCAACCGAAGGAACTGCTACCGAGCTACAGCGATCTGGTGCGATTCGCGGAGGAGGCGGGCGTTATGAGTCCGGCGCAGGCGGAACACTTAATTGCAGCCAGCCTGCGAAAGAAGGAAGAGGCGGAGAACACGCTAAAGAATGCCATCCGAATGCGCGAGGCGATGTTTGCTGTCTTCTGGGCGATCGTAGAGAAGGAGCCTGTTCCGCAGACGGCGCTCCACGCATTGAACAAATATGTGCAGGAAGCGGCGCAGCACGTGAGACTGCTTCCAGGCAGATCACGTTTTCGATGGGAGTTTGAACCATCGCGAGACAAATTCGATGCTCCGTTGTGGCCGATTGCGCGCTCGGCGGCGGAACTGCTGGCATCGGATCAGTTGCAATTTGTGCGCGCGTGCGCCTCGAAGACCTGCGATTGGCTGTTTCTCGACGAGAGCAAGAACCACCGGCGGCGCTGGTGCGATATGACAAAATGCGGAAACCGGGCCAAGGTGCGCAGGTTCTATTCGCGAATGAAGAAGGAGGCCTCGTGACAGATGGTACGAAACCTTGTAGGGTGCGCGGGCACGAATGTTCTTACCCTGAAAATTTCTTCACACTGGTGCGGTGCAAGAGAGTCTTATATAGTTTTGCTCCTCAGTAGTAGGAGACTTTTTCCCGTTGGTCCCCACTAGATAGGCATGCTCGACACGGTACGGGCTTCCCCCCGCCTGACCACAGCATTCTGCACGGAGAACGAATGAAGCCATTCCTGTTGTGCTGCATCGTGTTGGGCGTTGTCGCATTTACCGCATGCGGTGGAGGAACCGTGGCAGGCACGACGCCGCCCCCGCCGACGTACACGATTGGGGGGACAGTCAGCGGCCTCCACGGTACAGTCGTGCTGGTCGATAACGGCGGCAATAGCTTGCCTCTAACCGCCAATGGAACTTTCAAGTTCCCTGGGACCGTGAACAGTGGAGCGTCATATAACGTCACGGTAAACACGCAACCTTCGAGCCAGACCTGCGATGTGACCAACGGCAGCGGAATGGCAACAAGTAACGTAACAAATGTGCAGGTCACGTGTACGAATGTGACCACCACTTACACGATCGGCGGAACAGCCTCAGGATTGACTGGCACTCTTGTATTGCTGAATAACGCCAGCGACAGCCTTTCGATTGCGACCAACGGGTCATTTGTTTTCAAAACTGCAATTAGCAGTGGCGCGAATTACAACGTCACGGTCCAGACACCTCCGAGTGGGCAGACCTGTGCGGTTGCGAACGGAAGTGGCAAGGCTACCGGCAACGTCACGAATATACAAGTCACTTGCACGACCGCGACATTCACTATCGGCGGCTCCGTTTCTGCGCTAGCCGGGACCGGATTGGTCCTGCAGAATAACGGTGGCAACAACCTGACCATTACTGCGAATGGACCATTCACGTTCAGCACCTCGATCAGTAGCGGCTCGACGTACAACGTTACGGTTTTGACGCAGCCGTCTGGACAGACATGCACGGTTGCGAATGGAAGTGGAACGGCGACGAGCAATGTGATGAATGTGCAGGTCATGTGCAGCGGCACAGTGACCTACACCATTGGGGGAACGGTTTCGGGTCTGACTGGGACGGTTGTGCTGCAAAACAATGGAGGCAACAACCTTTCTCTAAGCGCCAACGGATCGTTCACGTTCAGCAATCCGGTAAGTGCGGGATCGACCTACAACGTCAGCGTTCTTACCCTACCAGCGACTCAAAGCTGCAGTGTCGCGAATGGTAGCGGGACTGCGAACAGCAACATCACAAATATCCAGGTCACGTGCACGACACTCACGTACACGATTGGCGGCACCGTCTCCGGATTGACGGGGAGTGGGTTGGTTCTGCAAAACAACGGCGGCAACAATCTCGCGGTGTCCGCCAGCGGATCATTTACGTTCAGTACGAAAGTGAATGCAGGCTCAACCTACAACGTAACCGTGTTCACGCAGCCGTCGGCACAGACCTGCACCGTCGCGAACGGCAGTGGCACGGCAAACAGCAACGTCGCGAATGTTCAAGTGACGTGCACGACCAACTCTGGCAATCCGACGATCAGTGTCAATGTCAGCGGGCTGGGGTCCGGTCAAAGCGTGCAACTCTCCGATGATAAGGGCGACGTGCTGACCTTCAACTCCAACACCACGCTGATATTCGCGAGTACCTATACAAGCGGTGCGAACTACGCGGTGAATGTTTCGAGTCAGCCGAGTACGCAAGCGTGTACGCCAACCTATTTTGCAGGCACGATCAGCTCGGACGTCACTTTGACGGCTACGTGCGCGAGTGGCGCAACTCGGCCGCTTGGAACCGTGAGCGGCGTCTCAAGCGTCGCTTGTAAGGGCTCGATCAGCAATGGCGTGTGCCAGCAGATGACTGTGTCGTGCCCTGGCGTTCCGAATGTTCTCGCTTTCGTGAAAACCAATAGTCCATCGGGCACTTCGAAAGGAACGGTTACTTACGGTACTGGAACGGATGGCAACGGGCTTTACGACAGCATATTCACGTTCGGGGACACTGCCGTCCAGAACGTTTTGAATGCCGGCTACACGACCGTGCAGATTTCGTGGGGAACGCCATTCAACAGCAGCCAGCCGAACGGGTGGGTGCAAGGCCCGGGCGGGGTCCTGGCAGCGGCGTGTCGCTACGCCACGGTGACGAAGTGGATCTACGACAACGTCCAAAACAACACCAGTCTGCCGATGTGCGCGACGGCGAACAGCGGAGGGGCGGGAGCACTGGCCTATGCGTTGTCGCAGTACGGATCGAGCAACATTCTTTCTATGGCTGAGGTCACGAGCGGACCTCCGACGGGCCGGTTGGATTGGGGCTGCGGATGTCAGGCAGGGAAGGTGGCAGTTTCATGCGGCGCGACCACTACGGTAGGCACGTGCTTTGGTGCGGCTGATTCCCCGGTGTGGGATTCGGCGTATAGTCCTTCGCTGAATCCGGGTAATCCATATTGTTCGAATGCCGCGGTACACAGTGTTCTACCGCCCGGAGGCCTCGATTATTTCCTCGGAGATAGCGCTGAGGCTCCGGGAGCTACATACAATTTCCCGAACACGTTTGTAAACCTGGTGTTTGGCGGACAGGACACCAGCTCTGCTATTCCCATCGGTCAGGACTGGTTTAATCACATCACTAGCACGTCGAAAACCGGGCAGGAGTGCATTGCGGATGCTCCGCACTCGATCGCCAACGCCGCCGACGGTGCGGCTCAGATTGCAACTGACATTATTAACCACTGCACCAAGTAGGTTGGGCTGAGGCAGTCAAAGACCCCACTTTGTCGCAAAGATTGCGACAACGGTCGCGCGTTCCCTTACATATTTTATGGATTCACAGCATCGCTTCGCGAAGCGCTACGGCTATACTCCTGTTCGGTGCCGAACCGGGAGAGTGAGCACAACTTTAGATAAGGGAGTTCGTAGTGAGCGCCAGACAGTTAGTTTCCGTTACCGTTCTCGTTCTAATTTGCGTCTGTGTGGCAGCGCAGCCCCCGAGCGGCGGGTCTCCAGCTCCGCTGGTTTTGATGGGCACGATTCCGTTGCCAAATGTGCACGGGCGTATGGACCATTTTGCGTTTGATCCGGAGACCCGACTGTTCGTATCGGCACTTGGGAACAACAGCGAAGAGGTCATCAGTACCGGTTCACAAAAAGTAGTGCACACGATCAAAGGTGTGCCGGTTCCGCAGGGCGTCGCGTATTCTCCCGAAACCAACGAAGTATTTATTGGCAGCGATGAAGGGAAGCTCTACATCTACGACGGAGCGAAGTTCGGTTTGATCACTTCCATCGATTTCGGCGACGACGTCGACAATTTGCGGTATGTTGCCTCCGAGAAGCGCGTGTATGTGGGTTTCGGCCAGGGCCGTACTGCGGCCATTGGGATAGTGGACGCGATGAATAACCAGCGGTTGCCGCAAGAGTACAAGGTGGGAGCGCATCCGGAGTCATTTCAGCTGGAGCGGTCGGGGCCGAATATTTACGTGAATGTGCCGGACCTGAAGCAGATAGTTGTCATCAACCGCAAGACCGGCGCGGTCACGCGATGGCCGCTCTCGATGCGTGCCAATTTTCCCATGGCGCTCGACGAGGCGGATCAGCGGCTGTTTGTGGCGACGCGAAGTCCGGCGCGGATGGCCGTGTTCGATACCGTGAGCGGGAAGCTTGTCACGGCTTTGCCTTGTGTACAGGATTCGGATGACATCTACTATGACTCGCAACGTAAGCGGATTTATGTTTCCGGCGGGGAGGGATTCATCAGCGTATTCAAGCAGGCTGATGCGGATCACTATGAACTGATGGCGAACATTCCGACGGCGCCGGGAGCGCGAACCTCGGCGTATTTCGGCGCGCTGGGGAAGAATGGGTTCGATCGCATGTATGTGGCCGCACCAGCGCGGCCCGGTCATTCTGCGGAAGTGTTGATCTTTACCGTGCAATAGCGTATTGCGATAACGGAATTCTTACCACAGAGATGAAAGAGGTTCACAGAGAAGTACTTCAGCGACTGACTTTGTCGGAGGTATAGAGCCATGTTGCGTTTCGCTACGATCATTTTGCTTGCTACTGTGTCACTTGCTCAGAATGTCGTTCACTACACGACCACAAACTCGAACGTAAAGTACCTGTTTGCGACGGCGGAGCCGGTGGGTCATTTGAAGTCCGGCGACATTCTCGATACGAACACGCTGGATTGCTTCGGGAATGGGCTCAGGAAGCCCGGAGATACGCTCGACATGGCGAAGGGGGACAATCCGCTGGCAGGGCCGTTCTTCGTGGAAGGCGCGGAGCCCGGCGACACACTGGCCATTAAGATTCTCGATCTGCAGGTGGACGGCGATACGGGAGTGGGCGCGTTCTCGCCGGGATTCGGGTCGATCAATGCATCGCATTACACTCCGATGCTGGAGAAGTCCCCGTGGCAGGAGCGCGTGTGGTTCTATCACATCGATCATGCGGCGAATACGGCGACGTTCAAGGCACTTGATTCCGATTTCTCGGTGAAGATTCCAATGCATCCCTTCTTTGGTTGTTTAGGCGTGGCTCCGGCGAATGGGGAGGCGCGGAGTTCGATTGTGCCGGCGGAGTTTGGCGGCAACATGGATTCGCCTGAGGCTTCGGTGGGGAACACGGTTTATTTTCCGGTGAACGTAAAGGGCGGGTTGCTGTACTTAGGCGACGGGCACGCGGCCATGGGAGACGGAGAGGCAGCAGGATCAGCGATCGAGGTGCCGCTGAAGGCGCGCGTGCAGTTGAGCGTGATCAAGGGCCGGCACATCGAATGGCCGCAGTTCGAGAATGATGATGCGATTATGACGGTGGGGGCGTACCGTCCGCTGGAAGACGCGACTCGGATTGCAATGACTGAGCTGGTGCACTGGATTCATAAGGATTACGGGTTGTCCGAGATGGATGCTTATGAGTTGCTTTCAAAAGTTGGGAAGGTGCACTTGAACGAGATGGTGGATCCGAACTACGTCGTGGTGGCTTCGATCGAGAAGAAGTATCTACCGGTAAAAAAATGATTCGGCTGATATGCATCCACTGTTCGCACCAGCTGCCATGATCACAGGCCAACGTGCTAAATGCAGCCGTTCAATTCGAGTTGAGCAAGAAAGTTACCTGCATCCTAACCGGAGTTACTCCGTCTCAGAAATCTGACTTTGCCGTGAAGACTGCATCAGCTAACGGGTTATCTTGAAGATCAAGCCGTTGTTATTGTTTCCACCGAGCGCAGCAGCACCATAGAGGTTTCCGTCCGAATCCTGAACGAGAACACCGTTGGGAGCTGCGCCGTCGCCCCCGCTGAATCGATGTAGCACCTTGTAGTTGCCATCGATCTTTAGCCCATACACGACGCCGCAGCCGAACGGATACGCATCGTTTGTGACTCCGCCGAACCAAGTCGTACCGAAGAAGTCTCCGGATACATTCAGAAGCGGGCCGGAAGGCTCCGCCCCGTCACCGGGCGAACCGAAACTGTGCAACACGGTTTCAATGTCGGTGTTGAGATCGAGGGTATAGGCAACGCCGCAAAGGCCGGTCCCGCACGAGAAATCTCCACCGTAGAGAGTGGCGCCGATGAGGAGATCGGTGCCGGCGCGAGTCAAGCGCCAGCGAGGCGAACTGCCTTCCGAACCACCTGGGAAGGTATAAACGACGGTTAAGTTGTTTGTAGAGTCCAGCTTGAAGACGCTTCCATTGGAGAAAGCCTGGCTGTAACTTGAGGCGGTCACTCCATAGAGGTTGCCTGCCGTATCGGGGAGAAGCTCTTGTGGAAATGATCCGTCTGCGCCGCCGCTGAATCGATACAGTACGGTTTCGCCTCCACCCGCGGAGATTTTGAATATTGTTCCGCAGCCCAAATTGCCATCGCAGCCCGGCGTTCCGCCGAAATAGGTCGCACCATACAGGCTGCCGCGAAGGAGTCGCAATCCGGCGCCAGGTTGGCCGATGCCATTCATGCCATCAGTGCCTCCGCGAAAGGCGTGCATTGTCCTGAGGACACCATTCGGCCTCAGTTTAAAAACGGTTCCACACTGGCAAACGGGATCACCTCCATACTGGGTCATCCCGTAAAGATTTCCATGCTTGTCGCGTACTAGATTGCCGAACGGCAAGCCACCGTCTGATTTGCCAGTGAACCGGTACAGCACGGTTTCGTTCCCCGAGGAGTCCAGCTTGAACACCACCCCCAATCCAGGAGCGACAGAGCTCGTCTGGGTCGTTCCGTACAGGTTCCCGGCGGAGTCACGAATTAACTCTCCATTGGGCCCACTCCCGTCCAATCCAGAGAACGCGTGAAAGACGGAGAAGGTCTGGGCGTGGGATGTAACGATGCCAGCCGATATCGTTGCGAGGAGGACCGGCAACAGGAGGCCGAGCGTACGGCGAGAACAGAAGTGATACGTCATGGTGGACTCCAAGGGGGGAGTGTTAAGTCGATGTTTCTCCGGATAAGCCAGAGTGTAGTTGCAGATTCCCCGAGGGCCCTAACAAGAAGCGCACAAATTTTACACCGCTTCAGGGTTGCTGTGCTCTCTTTTTTCGAACCCGCCGTTTGTTGAGGATGTAGCTTACTCAAGCAAGATGAACGGCCGTGCGTTATGAGAGGAACGCACCGCCAGCAAGGAGAATGAATCCGCGGCAAATGAAATCGCCCACCCTGACCCTAGCAAGGAGAGCAAGGACAGGATGGGCGTAGCAGATTCGTGAGCTAGCCTTTCACGATCTTCTTGCTGCTGGGATCCCACACGGCGACGGTCTTGTTGAAGTACGAGAAGTTCGCCAGATGGCATCCAATGGATGTGTTGTTGCCGAAGACTTCGTTTTCTACAACGGGCTTTCGGGTGCGCACAGCGTTGTAGAAGTTCGCCTGATGATCGACCGTGTCGCTGTAGCCTTTTGGAACCGTGTAGGTTTCCCCTTCTTCATCGGTCTTCCAATTGAGAGCTTTCGGCTCCGGATGTTCCTCCTGCCACTTCTGCAGATATTGATCGCGAAGCGCCTTCGGCCATCCGTAAATTGAATAGCTCTCGGGCTCGGGACGCGTGTCCTCGGGCCTGTAGGTGAGGGTCGAGTCCTTGATAATCAACGTGCCCTTGGTTCCGTAGAAACCGATGAACTCGCCTCCGGCGTTGTTCAGGTTGCAGCGGAGGGTGACGCGGCAGTTCGGATAGTCGTACAGAGTTTCAATAAGGTCGGGGAACTCGCGTCCATCTTTGAAGTGATAGAGTCCGCCGGCTGACTGAGCGCGCTGTGCGGGTTGGTTGATGCCGGTGATGAAGTGAATGCCCGACAGCAAGTGGACGAAGAGATCGCCGCCGAGTCCCTCGCCGTAGTCGGTGAAGCAGCGCCACCGGAAGAAGCGAACGGGATCGAAGGAACGCTTCGGGGCGCCGTTCAGGAATGTGTTCCAGTCGATCGTCTTCTCGCTCGCATCGGGCGGAATGGGATACACCCAGGCTCCACTCGGCGAGTTGCGGTCCCAGTAGGCGTTGATCGAGAAGACCTCGCCGAGTTTGCCGGAATCGAAGATTTCTTTCGCCCTTGCGTAAAGGATGGAGCTGACGCGCTGGCTACCAACGGCAACCATGCGGTTGTGCTTCTGAGCTGCTTCCATCATGGCAAATCCGTCTTCGACGGTATGCGACATGGGCTTCTCGCAGTACACATCTTTACCGGCCGCGCAGGCATCCTCGAAGATGTGGCGGTGCTGATGGTCCATGGTGGCGATCAGAACCGAGTCGACGTCCTTGCGGTCGAGAATGGCGCGATAGTCGCGAGTCGCGGCGACGCTCGGATTCTTCACCGCTTCCTGGGCGGCGGTATGGCGGCTGTCGTAGAGATCGCAGACAGCAACGCACTGAATGCCGGGGACGCTGAGAGACGCTTCGAGGTGTTCGCATCCGCGAATGCCGGTGCCGATGGAAGCGAAGCGGACCGTATCACTGGGCGCGACGCGGCGCGGCGTGGCTGAGAGTAGGTGCGGTTGCAGTATATTACCGGCAACGGTGGAGGCTGCCATAACGCCGGTGCCAAGCTGGATGAATTTGCGACGAGAGAGCGGATTATTGGCCATCGAGTGTTCGCCCTTCCGAGCGTGTCGAGTACTGATCGACTACGCGCGTGAGAAATGTTACGGCTGGGAATTATCCCACAAAAACGGGATGGAAGCTAAAACGATATTGTTCGGCATTGAAACGATTCTCGAAATGGGTCGGCGCGTCAGTCGGTCAGCCGTGGAGTGTTTTCCTTTTCATATCTCTGGACGAAGACGTGGTAGGTGGCGGCATCCCATGCGTTATGAATTCCGACGAACAGCAATACCAGAGTCGCTGCGCCGACGCAAAACATAGCCTCATAAGCGTAAGTATGTGCGGCCAGGGCAGAGGCCGCGAGCGTGATGTATGCGACGAAGGGAAGGATGGCGTAGAAGAACCAATCCTCGAAGACCGGGCGGTACGCGGTTTGCACTCGCATGCGGCGGATCACGATTGCGGCATAAACGAGGCCACAGAGGCCTACCAGGCCCCAAAATGCTGCCGCGAGTTCGACGCGGCCCCATGGAGCCGTTAGGGCGGCCGCGAGCAGCAGAACAGTTCCGAAGTGAACGATGTTGGGAGTGGCAAAGGCGGCGCTGGCCTGCCCCGAATCCGGTCGCCGCACTATATCGGCGATAAGTGCCACTACGACGAACTGCAAACCAATGAGGGCTCCGGCGGAAGATCCGACAATCACGAAGAAGTTGTCCCAACCTGCGAGTGCTGTCATGTGTTCACCGGCTTGTGCGCGGGGTTGGGTAAAGATATCGCAACCAGGGGATGTGGGTCACGCCAGGAGGGCTGGCGTGCACGCCGCGGATTCGCATCTCAAACTCTCGTCGTGAGAGGTATAGGCGGCAAGGCAGCGGGCGAACTTATCCTAGATGCGCGACTCTCCTTCGCATCATCGTGGGAGTTGGGCGATGATAGCGACGTTGAACTTCGAGTAGTACTTCTTAACATCTGCCGCACCGTATTTGGCCCGGAATTTCTCGACCACCGCTGATACCTGCTGGGCCTCGCTCACCGGAGTAATAGTGACTTCGTCCTCTGCGGATCGCGCCTTAATTCGCATCGCGGGGGTCTTGAGCACATTCTTGTACCACTGCGTATCGGATCCGTTGACCGGCAGGAGATACAGAGTGCCGTTCTCGGAAACGAACCAGATCGGCAGCGTGATCTTTCGTCCCGACTTTCTGCCGGTCACGGTGATTTCGATCTCGTTCACATTCGAGAGTTGATCTTTCAGCGTAGTGTTTCGCACTGGCACGTGTGCCTCCTGCCTTCAGGCGTTCGACAGTACTTCTTTCGCGACTAAGATCGCGCTCATTGCATTCGGCCAGCCGGAATAAAAGGCCAGATGCGTAATCATCTCGATCAGTTCATCTTTCTTTACGCCGTTTTGCACGGCGAAATTGAGATGAAAGCGCAACTGGTCTGGACGATTCATCGCGACCAGGGCCGCCACAGTCGCGAGACTACGGTCGCGCTTCGAGAGTTCCGGGCGCTCCCAGATTTCGTCGAAAAGTACACCGTCTGTTAGTTGCACCAGCTTCGGGGCGAAGTTTCCCAGCAGTTTTTGCGCGGCATCGTGTTTTGTGCTCAAAGATATTGCTCCTTCCTGCGCGTCCTGTATGGCGTTGAACGATTTTTCAGCTAGCACAGGCAGTTGTTAACGTAATCGTCTGGCATGTTTCAGAAATGCTCCCAAGCCACTTTCCAGTGCTCCTTCGCATCCGTAGACTTCACGATGAGTTGATTTCCAACAAACTCGTAGGAGCGCGGCAGGTCTTTGCCGATGAGGCTGCGCACCATGGCTCCCTCAACGTGGAGGGTAAAGGTATGAGCATCGTTGATCTGATAGGTACCGAACGAGGCCTCGTAGCCGGCCTGAGCATACTGGACCGGACCGCCTCGCCCTCCCGCCTGCGTATTGCGGTACATCCTGGACCGACATGTGGCCATCGGGAGCGTAGACCAGCAAACCGGTACAGTCGGCTCTGTGGACCTTTCCAGCGCTATCGGGTTCTTCGAGCCATGCGAGCTTCCACGCTCCGATAAACGGTTCCTTTTGATGGACGTCGTCATTCTGAGCCGACACCTTCATCGTTACGGATAGGAGCAGAGTGCATCCGACGAGCGAAAGGAACTTCCTCATAAGTCACCTCGAGCCGCCAACGCGATCAACGGTTGATCATGCGTTGTGCGGCTTCGGGATACCGTTCGCCAACCAGTTTAATCTGCGATGATGCCTCGTCAATTCGACGCAGGTCCTCCGGCGTAAGCGTCACACTCGCAGCCCCGAGATTCTCTTCCAGTCGATGCAACTTCGTTGTGCCAGGAATCGGAACCATCCAGGGTTTTTGCGCAAGAATCCACGCTATTGCAATCTGCCCGGGTGTCGCCTTCTTCTTTTGTGCGAACTCGGTGAGCACATCGACGAGGGCCTGATTCGTTTTGCGGTTCTCTGGCGCGAAACGTGGAACAATGTTGCGGAAGTCGCCTTGTTCGAATTGCGTGTCTTCCTTGATTGCCCCCGTGAGGAATCCCTTACCAAGAGGACTGAATGGAACGAATCCGATCCCGAGTTCTTCCAGTGTTGGCAGGATCTCTTGCTCCGGCTCTCTCCAAAACAACGAGTACTCGCTCTGGAGTGCTGTGACAGGCTGAACGGCATGGGCGCGGCGGATGACCTTCACGCCTGCCTCGGAGAGCCCAAAGTGCTTGACCTTGCCTTGCTGAATCAGGTCCTTCACGGCTCCGGCAACGTCTTCGATGGGGACACCCGGATCGACTCGGTGCTGGTAGAACAGGTCGATCACATCGGTCTTCAGGCGCTTAAGAGAGGCTTCGGCTACTTCCTTAATGTGCTCGGGCCGGCTATCCAGACCGGCTTGTTTTCCGCCAGCGTCAATCTTGAATCCGAACTTGGTCGCGATCGCCACCTGATCGCGGACTGGAGCCAGTGCCTCGCCCACGAGTTCTTCGTTCGTATAGGCGCCATAAACCTCGGCCGTGTCGAAGAACGTGACTCCGCGCTCGACTGCCGCCCGGACTAATGAAATGCCATGCTGTTTGTCGACGGCCGGTCCATAGCCGAAGCTAAGTCCCATGCAGCCGAATCCAATCGCGGAGACTTCCAGATTGTTTTTACCAAGTTTGCGACTCTGCATTGATTCTCCTTCGACACACGGTGACAAAATCAGCCCGGAACATACCGATGGCGGTTGGATGAGAGATTTTGCCTCTCCGGCCAGTCATTGGTTTTGATTTGCGGCCTTGGTCAGAATAGAGCGACAGGGATGGGCGCAGGTTGCCTGTTCCTGGGGACTTCTTGCCTGATTCTCCGAGCTGCGCGAGCCCCTCGGAGAGAGCCTCAACTTAGTTGGAGTTTCGATTGGCCTTGTGGCGATTTTGGCCCGAAAAAGGCGGGAAAAAAATTGAAAGGGCCGTGACATTGGTTATGCCCTAGCCGCTCGCTCCTGCGAGGGAGCTTACAGCGTGGGAGCATGTACCGTCACGACCCCTTGATGCGATCACTGCTTTCGCAGTTCCAAACCCCAACTGATCCTCGCAGATCCGTCGGTTTTTTCAGGTCCGGTCACCCCGCAGGTCGCCCCGCTTGGCTGATCACCCAGTCTACTTCGGATCGGCTCGTTTTATTGTGCCAACCCTTTCGACCGTCGACGCGAACCACCTTAACAGAGAAACAAAAAACGTCAACGCAAACTATTGGTGCAAGGCAAAGGTTCGAAGTTGTGCAAAACTGGAAACGCAACTGGTTGTAAGGTGGAAGCTTAGTGAGAGTAGATTTGATTCGGTACGGCTTTTGCACAGAAAAAGTCACAACGATCAAAGCAACTGGAAGAGGCTGAAAGCGAACCAAATATTCGTCTTGACGGCATGGGGCGATAAGGGCACAGTGCAGAGTACAGAGAGAAGCATTGAAGTGACATCAGATCTGGTGGCCTATGTGGATGGCGGATGCCTGGGAAATCCAGGCCCGTCGGGCATTGGGGTTGTGATCAGCGGGGTTGCGGACGGTCCCGTTCGTATCGCGAAGTGGATTGGGCACCAGGACAACAACGTCGCGGAGTACGCCGCGCTGATGGAAGCTCTGCAGTACGCGGTGGCATCGAAGGCACGCAAGCTCCACGTTTACTCCGATTCCCAAGTTGTAGTTCGGCAAATGACCGGCGAGTACGTCTGCCGCAGCCCTCGACTCTATTCCCTTCATTGGACCTGCAGGAAGCTAGCGCGCTCGCTGAAGTTCTCCATCTCGCACGTGCGGCGGGAGTTTAATGTCGAGGCGAACCGGCTGGCGCAGGTTGCGTTGAGAAAGCGCAGTGTACGTTAGCCAGCAGCAGTGGGTTCTCAATTCTCGATTGTGAGTTGTGAGTCCTGCTGACCTACCCGATTTGTCGTGCGCTCGATTCGGTAGTGTCCCCAGCAACCCTGACAGGTCCAATTTGGAACCGCTTGCTACCGACTGCCCTGTGTAAGTCCTCGTGTCGCACTTTGGGGTTAGCACCTCTGCGCGCCTATGTTGTTGACAGGGCTGGTGCTTCGAGGTGAGACTTCTCGCAGGAACTCTTTACAATCGATATTTGACGAATTGAGGGCGTCCGGAACCGACTTGCAGCAGAATGGTCCAATTCGAGAGACGCACCATGGCGCTTCCCACGCAGGTCCGGCTATGCGTTTTCCCGGCGAAGACGGCGGGCGCTCGTTGGGAGAGATGGCGCAACGCGATCTCGATGCGGCCTTGCAGCTGCTTGCAGACCGGGCCCAGTACATTACGGGCGCGAGTGGAGCGGCGATCGCGCTGCGGCGCAATGGAATGAAGGACATGCTGTGTCGGGCCAGTACCGGTTCGAATGCTCCAGAACTTGGAGCGCTGCTCTCCAGCGAATTCGGGCTTTCGGGCGAGAGTGTACGCACGCGCAAGCCGCTTCGCTGCGACGATGCCGAACGCGATGCGCGGGTGAACCGGGAGGCGTGCCGGCAGTTGGGGATTGCGTCCGTGGTAGTGATGCCGGTTGTCCACGATGACGAGGTGCTCGGAGTTTTTGAACTTTTCTCCGGACAGGCACACGCGTTTGGCGATCGCGACATTTCTGCGGTGAAGCGTCTCAGCGAGATGGTCGAGACGGCCGTCCGCATGGCGCATGTCACCGAGAGGCTGCCGGGGCATTTGGGTACGGATCAAGCGTCTGCTATCGAGTGGAGCGCCGACGAAGATGCTATTCTGGATGTCGAGATACAGAATCCGCCGCTCGGAGTAGCAGCGCCAATCCAGGCTAATAAGGATCTACCAGTCGGCGGTCATCCGCCTCCTCCCGCGAATCCAGTTGTAGCTAGTGCTCCGATCCTTGCTCCGGAGGCTCAGGTCGCCAACGAGCCGGAACCCGTCACTGCGGCAGCCGTTCCGAAGAAGCCGTTGTTCTGGTCGGCGGCAGCGAGTGCGTCTGAAGCTCCGGCGGGGTCCGTTGTTGATCAGAGCCATGTGCCGCCCGTCTTACGAGGCTTGCGGAAATGCGAGGCCTGCGGGTTTCCGATCTCTCCCGGACGCGTGTTATGCGTCGAGTGCGAGGAGAAGAAGTGGCGGGGTCAGTTGCGGAGGCCGTAGACGAGCTTCGCTCGGCCGACAGCCGAGGGCGTCTGCCCTCGCATAAGCCCTGATCTTGGGCGGCTCAGCCGATTCCGAACACTCGGTACGGTCCTAAGATGCGTCGCCGCCACATCTCTAAAAGCTATGTGGGCCGCAGCAATCTTTCGATTCGCGTGGCGCTTCGCAAGTTCACCCTTGACGAACGCCTACCCGAAGAAATTGGACAACTGAAAGCCGCGTGCGCTCTGTACTTCGCCTATTACAACTTTACTGCGTCCATCAAACCCTTGCGCGTCTCCACCGGCGCTAGAAGCTGGCATTACCGATCACATATGGACGCTGCGCGAGTTGCTCCGCCCCTCTGTGCAAAACTAGTCAATGGGCACGACCAAAAGTCGTGTTATCGTCATTTCACACAGGGGACATATGGATAAGCCGATTCAATCTTCGGAACAAGTGAAGGCTGCTGCTGAGAATTTCTTGCGGCTTGTAAAACAAACCGCAGGAACCTTTAAAAAGCAGCAGCAGAGCAATCCACAAAAACGAGACGAATGAAGTGTGAGCAAGGTTACCGAAATTATTGCGCTAATCTTTGATTTTGATGACACCCTCGTTCCAGATTCCACAACAAAACTTCTCGCCAAGCACGGAATAGACACCAATAAATTTTGGACAGTCGAAGCCAAAGCCCTTATAGGGCAAGGATACGACCAAGCCCCGGCCTATTTGAAGTTGCTTCTGGACAATGTCGGAGTCGAAAAACCGCTCGGACGCTTATCGAATCGTGGATTGAGAGACTTCGGAGCAACTCTCGATGGTGATTTTCATGCGGGGCTGCCAGAATTCTTCGATGACATTCGGGCGATCGTTGCAGAACATGCCGAAATTGAAGTGGAGTTCTACATCATTTCAGGCGGGTTGCAAGCAATTGTAGAGGGCAGCGGAATAGTCCAAAAATATTTTAATGGCGTGTATGGATGTCAATTGGATGAAGATGAGAACGGGCAAATCCGGTACATCAAGCGCTGCGTTACATTCACTGAGAAGACTAGATATTTGTTCGAGATAAACAAAGGAATCCCTCCGAAGGTGTCCCAAACACGACCAAATACGGTCAATATGTTTGTAGCAGAGGCCGACCGTAGAGTGCCATTCAAGCACATGATTTACATTGGTGATGGAATGACCGACATGCCTTGCTTCTCTCTTGTAAAAAAGAATAAGGGCCACGGCTTCGGGGTGTTTGACCCTTCCAGCCAGAGCAAGGCTAAATTGGCGCTTGAAGAATTCATGGAGCCACATCGGGTTACGGGAATGTATCAGCCCGATTATGCGAAGGACGGGGATCTGGGAATTTTCCTCCGCGCAACAGTAGGGTCATTGTGCTTAGAGATTGAGTCAGAGCGCCGCAGCATCCGGCGCGAATAGTTTCCAACGCATTTTAGGACGGTACCGAACACTCCGAAACCCTTGACAACACAGGCAACTCTGCTAAAGTGCCAAGGAAGGTTGGCGAACAACTTATGCGGCAGGTGCCCTCAATGAAAAACGTCTACGAAGTCTTGCGGCAAAAAGAGATGGAGTTGACCCGGCTGGAGAAGGAAGTGGAGGCGTTGCGGCTTGTCGCTCCGCTACTTTCAGAAGAGAATAAAGAAGTGGCGTCTGACCTTGGGAAACCCGCGCTTGCGACTGCGGTGAATGGTCCGCAACCAGCGGCACGGATGGCAGTTCCGGCCTCGCCGAGCGTTCCGGCTCCGCAGCCGGTGCGCGCCGCAGGATGGGACGATACCGCCAAGCGCTGGCCGTAACACACATCCACCTCGCGATTCCAGTCAGCCCGGGGATGCATCCCGGGCTAACGTGTTCTTGGGCGATTGCCGGAGTGATTCCAGAGTAAAATACTCGCGCTTTTGCGGAGGCTGCTCAATGAGTTCAGCCGGCGATGAGCTTGCCTCTGGGGGAGGATTCTATGGCAGGTTTCTGCGCGAATTGTGGGGCGCCTGTTCTGGGCGCGTTCTGTAATCAATGTGGTACGAAGACCGTGGCGCCCGGAACTCCGGTGCAGACGATGCCTGCGGCAACAATTCCAACCGTGCCAGCGGCCGCGGAGCCCGTGCTGGTGATGTCGCCAGTCGCGGTGCAAACGCCGGCAGCTCTGCAGCCAGCGCCGGTGATTCAGATGGCGCCGCCCATTGTGCCGCAGCCGGCGAAGAGTTCCGGACTGGGTAAGATTCTGCTCTGGGTTGCTGTGGTGTTCCTGGTGATTGGCCTCGGCGTAGTGGGCGTGACCGTATACGGGTACTACTGGGCGAAGCACAAGATCACGAGCTATGCGTCGGCAATGACCAATGGTGCGAGCGGAGAGATGAAGGTGGTGCCGAGTGGCGATAGTTGCAAGCTGCTTTCGACCGCTGAATTGCAGCAGGTGCTTGGAGTGCCGATCGAGAAGAGTGCGGAGATCATGGAAGGATCGGATCCGGGATGTGCGTACTACACCAATCCCACGGGAATTGCGAAGCTGCAGCAGCAGGCCACAGAACAGGCGCATAGACAGGCAGCTGAGGCGAGCAAAAGAGCGGGTCCGGCTGGAGACAATCCTCTGGCCCTGCTGAAAGAGACCAACCAAATGGAAGGGTTCGTCAAGGGTCTGGGGCTGTCGAGTCCGGATGCGAACGGCAAGGTGTTCTCATTCACCATCCAGCGGAATTTTGGGAGCGACAGCTGGTCCGGGATGCGGCTGGTGGAGTCAGCGGTGCCGGGATTTCAAGATGTCAATGGCGTTGGAGACCACGCGATGATCGGTGCGTTCGGCCATGCTTTCTATACCGTTAAGGGCGAAACGATGATCCATATGGACACGACGGTTGTGCCGGATGCGCGAACGCGTGGGTCGCAGATTGCAAAGAAGATTCTGGGAAGGTTGTAGCGAATCCAACGGAGCGTTGCGGTTCGCTTTCTCATTCCCACCAGTCGTGCAGCGTTAAGAGGAGTCTGCTTCTGGCACGCTGTGTGTCATTGCAAGCGGCAACAGATTCCTCAGCGGCTATCGCCACCTCGGAATGACAAGATTCTGGGCTGGGATGTTCTCAGGCCGAGATAATCTCTCGCAGAGCGGCGACTAAGGTGTCGACTTCCTCAGCGGTGTTGTAATGTACGAGGCCGATGCGGAGGAAGCCGCCTGATCTTTCGACATCAAGGTGCTCCGTCAGGTTCAGCGCGTAGTAGTTGCCATCCCAGGTGAAGAACCCGCGCTCTCCTAACTTGGTGGACAGTTCCAGCGGAGTGTGCCCGTTGATTCGCACTGCCAGCGTGCCACAGCGCTCGTCGAAGCGCGCCGAATCAGTGACACCGTAGATCTTGGCACCGGGAATTTGCTTCAATCCTGCGACGAGTTGTTCTGTGATAGCACGTTCGTGCTCGTGAATTGCGCTATAAGCGACTTCGATCGCCGCACGACGGTTCTTTACTTCAGGGTCGACACGCTTGCCTATGTCCGCGATGTACTCCACGCATGCGGTGATTCCAGCGATGCATTCGTGATTCAGCGTGCCCCACTCCCAGCAATTGGGAATCGCATTTGTATTGGGCCGAACTTTGTACGGGCGGAACCGCTTCAGGTGCTCGCGTTTGCCGTAGAGCACGCCCATGTGTGGGCCGAAGAACTTGTATGTAGAGCACGCAAGAAAATCGCAATCGAGGTCGGCAACGTCGATCAACCCGTGCGGACCGTAGTGAACGGCATCGATGTAGGCGAGAGCTCCGGCTTGATGTGCGAGGCGAACGATTTCTTTGACGGGATTGATCGTACCCACTGCGTTTGAGGCATACCCGACCGCGACGAGCTTCGTGTTCTTGTTGATTTTTGAAGCGAGGTCGTCCATGTCGAGTGTGCAGTCTTCATCGTGAATCTCGGCCCAGCGCACGGTTACGCCGCGATCTTCGGCCATCGCAGTCCAGGGCGAGACGTTTGCATCGTGATCGAGGCGGGTGACTACGATTTCATCTCCCGGGTTGAGTTCGCGACCGATGGCGCGTGACATGGCGAACGTCAGCGTCGTCATGTTCGGCCCAAAGGCGACTTCGTCGGCTCCGCAATGCAGCAAGTCGGCCATTGCTCCGCGAGCCTCGGCGATCATTGCGTCGGTATTGCGGCTTGTCGTGTAGGCTCCGCCAGTGTTTGCGTTGTCGCGGCGCAGATAATCGGAGATGGCGTCGATCACGCGCTGCGGTACTTGAGTACCTCCCGGTCCGTCGAGGAACGCGGCGGGATGGCCGTTTACCTTCTGGTGCAGGGAAGGGAACTGCGAGCGAACATAGGTTGTGTCCAGGGCAGCGGGATTTCGGGTGAGCGTACTCATAGGAGATTATTAAATCATGGGCGCGCGCCGGGAGGTGAGTCCCTATCCTACGGCTCTCACGAAGTCGGCGAGCATACCGTAGGCGGTCGCGTACAGTCCCGGATTGTCTTCCGTTATCGCAAGTCCCGGGAAGATATCCGTTTCGAAATAGACGTATGACGATGTGCCACTGATCTTTGCCATCGGCTGTGTGCTGAGAACCTTTTCTGGTTTTACGCTGGCTTCTACGCCGTTGGCCGTGCGTTTGGCGCGGCAGACTAGCTTGAAGGGCCATCCGTCGCGTTTCGCATTGCGTACTGCGCTCGAGGTCAGGTCGCGGATTCCTTCACGTTCAATTTGGTCGAGACGGATTGGCACACCCATCAGGACGGTAATCAGCGCGGCGGTCTTGACTGCTGCATCCCAGCCATCGACGTCGTGAGTTGCATCGGTTTCGGCTACTCCTAGCTGTTGTGTTTTCTTCAGTGCGTCTTCGAAGCTGAGACCTTGCTCCATTTCTCCCAGGATCACGTTGGTCGTGGAGTTGAGAATTCCATAGAAACCTTGAAGGCGGATGGCGGGGAGTTGATCGAAGAGCGAGAAGATGGGGACGCCATCCATGACTGTGGATTCAAAGAGGAAGCGCTTGCCCTTCTTCGCGGCGAGATCGCGCAGTTCGCGGTAAGCGTGGACGATGGGCCCTTTGTTCGCCGTGATGGCGTGGGCTCCGTATTCGAAGGCGGCGCGGATGTGATCGACAGCGGGCTGGCCATCATTCACGTTGAGCGAAGTCGCTTCGAACAGAACGTCGGCGTGGGCGGCGGCAAGCCAGGAACGAACGTCGGTGGCTGAAGTGACCTCATCATCGGTGATCCCAACAGGGTTAGCGCCCTGACGATTCGATGGCAGGGTCGAGCCTTCGATAGATCCTCTTAGATCGAGTCCGGCTGGTTTGGCGATCCACCCCAGGCGGCGCGAGGCGATTCCCGTGATCCGAAACTCGATGTCATATTTGTCGCGCAGTTCGTGCTGGCGCTCGTTAAGCAGGCGGACTAATGTGCGATTAACGTTCCCGAATCCGAGGAAGCACAGGTTGAATGAGCGAATGGCGCGGACCTCGAGCAAGAAAGTTTCAAGCTTTCAATGTTTCAAAGTTGAGGAACGCACGACAATGAGCGCGATGCAAGACCTTGAAACTTTGCCACCCTGAAAGCTTGAATGCTGCCTACCCCATCACAGTGGTGTGTTCCGGCTTGATCTTGTACATTACGCGCACTTCGCCGGTCTGGCTGTAGGGATACTTGTCTACGCCCAGGTACTTTTTCGCCATTTTGTTGATGTGATCGTCGGCGCCTTCTTCGGTGATCTCGGTAACTCGTCCGCGGATCTCAAGATAGCGGTACGGATTTTCGGGATCGATCACGGCCAGCGAGACGCGCGGGTCACGGCGAACATTCTTGTCCTTCTGCCGTCCCCGGGCAGAGTTGAAAATGACATGGTCTCCGTCAAAGTCGATCCAGACGGGCGTGACTTGGGGCCGACCGTCTGGCATGAGAGTGCCGAGGCTGGCGAAAGCGCGTTTCTGAAAGAGATCTTTGTACTTCTCCGGGATAGCTTGCATAGAATCCTCCGGAATCTGTATTCCAGTGAAAATTATAGACTGAGACGCAGGGCAGACGTGTTTCCGCCGGCAGGCGTTTGCTTTAGAATCACTCTTTCACATAAATGTTGCACCCGGTGAAGGCGGCGCCTGCCCGTTGGTGCCCGGTTGCGATAGCCTACTGCTTTGATAGACTTTACATTCCAGTCTGGAGCGGAACTCCTTATGAATTCGTGTTGGCGACGCCCTCGGTCTGCAGTGCAGAGAATTGCAGTCGTGCTCGTATGTCTACTGTTCAGTGCGGCCGCTACCCGAGGCTCAGCGGCGGGGTCGCAGAAGTATCCGCCGACAATTGTGTTCATGACGGATTTCGGCGTAGTGGACGATTCCGTGGCGATCTGCCGCGGAGTCATGTACGGAATCATGCCAACGGTACGCATTGTCGATTTGACGCACCAGGTGACGCCGTTTTCGATCCGGGACGGAGCACGGTTCCTATACGGAGCAACCCCATACTTCCCAGAGGGAACTGTGTTCGTGGTGGTCGTAGACCCAACCGTTGGCAGCACGCGCAAAGCCATCGTCGCGCACTCAAAGCGGGGACAGTTCTTTGTTCTGCCCGACAATGGCGTCATCACGCTGGTTGAGCAACGCGACGGGATCGATGCCGTTCACGAGATTACGAATGCGAATTGGATGATTGGCAGCAAGTTGTCGTCGACATTTCACGGGCGCGATATTTTCTCTCCAGTGGGGGCCCACCTGGCGCGGGGCGATGACTGGACCACGGTCGGTCCGGAGATGCCGGTGAAAGACCTCGTGCATCTGGACCTGAAGCCGGCCAGTGTGGATGAGCACGGTCTCAACGCGATGGTCATCGCGACGGACGGGCCCTTCGGAAATCTGGTTACAAACATCGATGCCGATCAGTTTCTGAAGCTCGGATATCAGCGCGGACAAGAAGTTCCAGTGAAGATCGGCGACAAGGAACTGAAGATGAAGTTCGTCAGGACGTTCAGCGACGTGCCATTGAAGCAGCCGCTGTTGTATATCGACTCGAGAGGGCGACTCGGAGTGGCGGTGAATCAAGGCAGCTTCGCGGCGACGTACGACATTAGACCGCCCGCAACCCTGTTCATTCCGCGGGCGGGTCAGTAGCTAGTCCCAGGTTCAAAGGAGTCATCATCTTATGAAGTACTCTGCTCGTCATCTACTTAGCATTCGTGTATTCGCGGCATTCGCTCTCGTTCTTGCCCTGCTGCTTCCTGGTTTCTTGTCGTCACAGAGTTTCCGCGGATCGATTCGCGGGAAGGTCACCGATCCGAGCGGCGGGTTGGTCGCGGCTGCGAAGGTCAGTTCAAGAAATGTGAACACGGGGCTGACACGCGACGCCGCGACCACTGATGAAGGCAGCTTTGTCATCGCTGAGTTGCCATCAGGGACTTACACCGTGACGGTGCGGGCGACGGGATTTGCCGAAGTTGCACAGACGGTTGTCGTCGAAGTCGGACGCGACACGACAGCAGACTTCGACATGCTGAGACTGCAGAAGCAACATGAGACGGTTACGGTCTCAGAAGAGGCGCCGCTGATCGAAGCGACACGCTATGTGCTGGGCGAGGTCGTGGACCAGCGTCTCGTTTCGAATCTTCCGCTGAACGGGCGCGACTTTGGAAAGCTGGTCGCACTGGTTCCGGGCGCGACCGTCGAACCCTCGGGTGTCGCGGCGATCCAGAGCGGGTTCGGACAGTTTTCTATTAACGGCAATCGCGACCGGTCGAACAACTACACGGTCGATGGCACTGACAACAACGATCCGTTCTTCAACAACTCCGCATTTAACCAGGTTGGAATCGGCGGTGCCCCGGCATCGCTGTTGCCCATCGACGCGATCCAGGAGTTCAACCTGCAGGCGAATTTTCCGCCGGAGTATGGACGCAACAGCGGATCCGTCGTGAACATCCTGACGAAGTCCGGCACGAACCGTATTCACGGTTCCGCATTTGAGTTCCTGCGCAACAGCGGCATGGACGCTCGCAACTACTTCAATCGCGCGATCGACCCGAATACCGGGTTACCCGTAAAGAAGACAGCATTCCGGAACAATAACTTCGGCGCTTCGATCGGGGGTCCGATTGTGAAGGACCGCACCTTCTTTTTCGGCGCCTATGAAGGGCAGCGGGAGCGCGTGGGATCGGACTTCACGTTTCTGGTACCTACGCAGGAACAGATCGGCGGAGCTCAGGCGCTGATTCAAAGCAACGGACTGACGCCGAATCCGGCGCTGACCAACATTCTCGGATTGTTTCAATCGCTTCCGGGTTACACCGGAACATCGGGTTCGATCGCTGCAACGGATCTCGACAAGAACGATCTCGACACTTTCATCCTCAAGATCGATCATCAGTTGACGTCGAACAACTCACTTACCGGACGATACGCGTTCGCCCGCGATCAGCAGGTGTTCCCGCTTGGAGGCTTGGGATTCGGCGCAGGATCGCGCTTGCAGCAGTTTGCGCAGACGTCGCCCACTCGGGTGCAGCTAGTCTCGGCTAGTTTCCTTTCTACGTTGGGTCCGACGAAAATCAACGAGGTTCGGTTCGGATACAGCCGTTACCGGACTTCATTCGCGGGATTGGACGGCAACTCCGACCCGGCGAGTTTTGGGACTAGCGGCTTTCCTTTTAATCTCGGTTCTGGAAAATCGGGATTGCCCGAGATTGATTTCGGTGGAACGTTTGAGAATTTGGGTGCGAGTGGTTTTAGCATTCCGCGCGGACGCACGAGCCAGAGTTTCCAAATTCTCGACAACTTCACGCTGGTTCATGGACGGCACACGATCAAGCTTGGCGGCGAGTACCGTCGGGCGAAGATCGACAGTTTCAACGACAACCTGGAGCGCGGTATCTTTGCTTTCTTCGGGGAAGACCCGTCAGCCTTTGCACTTTGTCCGGGGCAGCCAACCGATCCCGCGGCGTGCAGCGATGGCGGGGCGCTGATGCTTGCTTCCTACTATCTCGGAGATACATTTCCCCTGGCGAACGCTGGAAATACGCAGCGTAATACGTTCAACAACGGCCTGAGCTTTTTCGCCCAGGATGACTTTCGAATTGCGCCGAACCTTACGGTGAACTACGGCATGCGCTGGGAATACTTTGGCCCAGTGGGCGAGGCGCACAACCTTCTTTCCAACCTGGGTGCGGACGGCAATCTCGCCTTGGTCGGGACCGATGGCTTGACGCACGTGTACAACCGCGACCTCAACAACTTCGGTCCCCGGGTGGGATTCGCTTGGACCGCTCTGCCGACGACCGTCATTCGCGGCGCTTACGGCATCTACTATGACTACATCCCGCAAGATCTGATGATCGCGAACTTCACCAACTCCGCGGGATTAGCGACGAATGCCATCGGTCCTCAGCCGGTGGTGCCCCTGAACTACGACCAGACCGGGTGGGATGGCACGGGAGCCGGCAATGCAATTCTAAGTTTGCCATCGGGTCCTTTCCCCAATCCGGGCTCGAGCATCTTCGTCACGCCTCGCAACCTGGTTACGCCATACTCACAAAATTGGAACCTCAATATCGAGCAGCAGTTCAGTCCGGCGTTGGTGGTGCAGGTCGGATACACCGGCAGCAAGGGGACCAAGCTTGTGCGGTTGCGAGACGCCAACCAGCCTGACGTGAATGGGAACCTGATCAACTTCCCGCAGTACGGTCCCGTGGATCAATTTACGACTGTCAGCTTTTCGAACTACAACGCGCTGCAGGCGACACTGCGCACGCGCAACTGGCACGGATTGTCCGGATTCACGGGCTACACATGGTCGAAGTCGCTCGACGATGCATCGGACGGAATCGACTTCAACTTCTCGACCGTTGCTTTTCCGCAAGACTCGAACAATCTCGCTGCAGACTACGGCGCCTCGAACTTCGATACAAAGCATCGCTTCACCGCGGCGTTCTCGTATGCACTGCCTGAGTTCTCGAGTCACAAGCGCCTCGGAGCGGGATGGGCACTCAACACGATTATGACCGCCCAGAGTGGGCGTCCGGCGCCGATTGTGAGCGCGAACGACACCAGCGGATTCGGTGGAGTTGCCGTATCGAATTTCCACCAGCGGCCGAATATGGTGCCGGGCGTGAACCCGATTGTGGGCGATTGGAAGTCGAGTCCCGACGGTGTCGGTTACCTCAACGCTGCGGCATTTATTCAGCCGGCCGAAGGGACGTTTGGCACGATGCAGCGCAACTCCATTTACGGACCGCGCTTCTGGAACCTCGATTTTGCCGTCACGAAGGATACGCGTCTCACGGAACGGCTAACGCTGCAACTAAGGGCGGAGTTCTTTAATATCTTCAACCATCCGAATTTTGCGCTGCCGGAGTTTTTCATCAATCCTGCGTTCCAGGATGTGGGTACACCGGGCGGTCCCAATATTGTGCAGAATCCCACAGCGTATGATTCGAGTTCGGGCGCGCCGTTGCCCGCGGGTTTGATTACGCAGACTCCTGATCAGGCGCAGACGAATCCCGGGCTTGGGGGCGGAGGGCCGCGGGTGATTCAGCTGGGAGTGAAGTTCTTGTTCTGATGAAGTGGCAGTGGCTCGGCTGCTATCGCGGGACGGACGAATGCGTGCATCCCTATACGGGCCTTATTTCAGTTGATCTATTCTGGGCAGAACTGCCTTCAAAAGTGCTTCGAAGATTCCTCTGACGCGCTCGCCGGTCTCCATTACCTCTGCATGCGAGAGCGGTTGATCGAGAATTCCTGCGGCCATGTTGGTCACGCAGGAAATCGCAAGCACTTGCAATCCCATGTGACGCGCTGCAATCACTTCCGCTGCGGTGGACATTCCTACCAGATCGGCGCCGATGCGGCGAAGATATTCGATCTCCGCCGGTGTTTCGTAGCTTGGCCCGAGCAATGCAGCATAGACGCCTTCGTGCAGGTTTATGTCCAGCTTGCCCGCTTCCTGGCGGGCGAGGTCCCGGTAGGGACGCGAATAAGAGTGTGTCATGTCAGGGAAGCGAACGCCGAGGCGGTCGTCATTCGGACCGACGAGCGGGTTCGTTCCCTGCAGGTTGATATGGTCGCGGACCAGGACCAGCGCGCCTTGTGAGTAGCCGAGGTTGATGCCTCCTGCGGCATTGGTCAGAATCACGGATTTGATGCCCATGCGTCCGAAGACGCGGATCGGGAATGCGACTTGCTGTGCGGAGTATCCCTCGTATTGGTGCACGCGGCCTTGCATGGCGGCAACCGGGACGGTGCCGGCATTGCCAATAACGAGACGGCCTGCGTGTCCGATAGCGGTGGACTGCGGGAACGAGGGGATCTCGGCGTAGGGGATGCGCGCAGCGTCGGTCAGAGAGTCGGCGAAGCCACCAAGGCCGGAGCCGAGGACGATGCCGATCCTGGGATGGAGCGGCGTGCGGGAGAGAATCAGGTGGGCAGCATTGTCGGCGAGTGTGAACTGGTCGCTCATGAGATGGAGCTTATTGTCAGTTTTGAGTTCGTAGAGACGTTGGTTTGCTAAGTCTCGGCTGCAAGCTGTTTCACATCTCCAGGCCACAAACGCTGCAAAAACGTTGTTTACAAGTCGCCATCGCACAGATGGCGGCCGTAGCCGTTGCGGTCCAGCCAATCATACAGAAAGGTTTGGTAGAGGTACGACGCGACGATCTCTTCGCCGAGTTCGTGCGTGTCGGTGCAGATGAAAGGCAGGCGCAGGCCTGTGAGCACTGCGATGAGCGATTGCGTAATGCGATTCGGATTCGCAGCGCGGTAGGGATACTCGGATTTGATTTCGGTCACCGACGCCGTGACCACGAGCAGGCTATAAGGTACTTCCGCCATTCTTCGCAGCCGCGCAATGAATACTGCGCGATTCGTAGTGAATGAACAGATCAGGTCGGCGAGATCTTTACGCTCGACGATACAAGTATCTTCCATTCCCTTGACTGAGTAGTCGCCGAGCTTTAGCGCGCGGTGCTCGATCTTAGCGAACCATCCTTTGAAGCGCCGGAAGGAAAGCGGATTTTGCTCGCGCGTGTCGACGATTGCGACGGGAAGAGGCGAGCGCAGTTGGGTCCCGCCGCGCTCGGCGACGACGGGGAGGGGCGGATGCATGATTGTCGCGGTCTTGCTCCAGGAGGCGCTCCATGCGAGCGGCGTGGGGACTAGTGTGCGTTTACGCGGCATGCCTTAACTCCACCTGTCATTCCTCACTGCGCTCGGAATGACAATGTGAATGAGGAACGCTTTCAGAACTTCTTTTCAAACTCCGCGAACCCTGTTTCCAATTTCCACTGCTCGCGGGCTCGCTCGTTGCCGTCCAGGAACTTCATGCATGCTGCAGAGGGTTTCGCGCTTCTAGTGCCGTCAGAAGCACAGGCTCTTACATCCCGGAACGACCCCGTAGTTGTCGCCCAGAGGCTCTGTCCGGGGAGGAAGCTGTGCTCCATGCTCGTCCGCGCCATTCGCTTCAGCACAGTATAGGGCAGATGATACGTTTCGGCTGCGCGCAGGTATTCGTGCGTCATGTCGGAGCGGGCGACACCTTCGTCATCCGTTGAGATCGCGACCGGGACTCTGTACTCCATGTAAATCGGCAACGGATGGTCTTCTCCGCTGATGCCGAGGATCTGATCGTTGGACGTGAGATTGATCTCGACCATTACGTTACGGGCCGCCATTTCCTTCATCAGACCAATGGGATCTTTCTCCATCATGATGGCGGCACCATGGCCAATGCGCTCGGCGTGTCCGCGCTCGACGGAGTTGCGAATGTGATAGGTGAGATCCTCCGGCTTCACCAATCCTTGGGCGAGCTCGCCGGCGTGCAGCGTAATGTGCACCTTGGGATACACGCCGTGCAGGTAATCGAGCATGGCCATGTGCCGGTTGAAATCATGGATTGGCACATACCAGTCCTCGGGCATGACGAGGTTAAGGCCGACGAAGCGCGGGTCGGTCGATGCCAGTTCGAATCCAAGAAGGACCTGCGCGAATACAACTTCGGGCGGGAGCCCTCGCAGTACCTGATACAGATAGCGGATCGTGACTTTGCATCCGGGTTGCGCGTCAGGCGTGCCGCACTTCATTCCTGAATGGGCTCGCGCATCATCGTCGGCCAGCGCTTGACTAGCGGCGGTCGTGATCTCCTTGAGTCCAGTTGAGAGTAACGCGTCGCGCATTTTGGCGAGATCTTCGTTCCACTCCGTTTTGACCCCCAGCTTCATAGCAGCACCGCCGTCTGCTGTCTCCATGAACTCAATGTACTGCACGCCTTCTTTGGCGGCGCGGTTTGCCACACTCGCGATCGCGTCGGAACGATGGCTGTGCGTGACCAACGAGAATTTGTCGAAAGTAGCGAAGAAGTGGTCGTGACCGGATTCATCTCCGGGGCGCCAGTTGCGCATGGACCAGGCATCGATGATCTGGTTGTAAAGAATGTGGTCATCATAAGCGCAGCGGATGGCCGGCTTTGGCGTGTAGTGTTCGCAGGTGTCGCAGGGAGGCGCAATCAGGCGTGAAGTGGTTCGATCAACGCAGAGATTGTCGGATACGGACCAGTCGATCATGTCCTCGGCGTAGAGTGCGCCGGAGAGATGGTTGTGCAGGTCTCCGCCTTTCGGCATTTCGTGCAGGAATGCGAGTAGCAAATTGGGTTGGTGACGGATGCTCTCGTAGTAACGTGCCGTCCTCTGCTCGGCAGTTTGGGCCGTTGCGAGCGCAGACACGAGCAGAAGAATCAGAAGAGCATAGCGAGCGGACGTCTGCATTTCCTGGGCGAGCCTCCGGGAATGGGCATTGTAATTGGTGATTGCTGGGGATGGAAATCCCGCAACCGCGCCGGACGCGAAGGTTCAGAGGGACTTCGCCGACTACTTCTGGAAGCGTGATGCGGCGACGGGCGCTCTGCTACATTGGTGCGTTATGCCGAATGTGCCGATCAAGCCGACTCGTGGTTTTGCCAGCGACAACAACGCTGGAGTTCATCCTGAAATCATTGACGCAATTGCCCGCGCGAATCAGGGGCATACGATTGCTTATGGTGACGACGACTACACTCGTTCCGCGATCGCGAAGTTCGAAGAGCATTTTGGGCCGGGAATAGATGTTTTCTTTACATTCAATGGAACCGGCGCGAATGTGCTGGGACTGCAGGCAATCAATCGGCCGTATCACGCCGTCCTCTGCAGCGACTATGCGCATATCTACACCGATGAATGCGGAGCTCCCGAAAAGCACACGGGCTGCAAGCTGATTCCCCTCCCACACCTGGATGGAAAGATCAGCGTCGAGCAGGTTCGGCATGCGTATCACGGAATCGGAGACCAGCATCATGTGCAGGTGCGCGTGATCTCGATTACGCAGTCCACCGAGATGGGCACGGTATATCGGCCTGAGGAGATCAAAGCTCTTGCGGACTTCGCGCACGAGCGTCAAATGTATGTCCATGTGGACGGGGCTCGGATCGCCAATGCCGCTGCTGCACTTGGGCAGACATTGCGGCAGGCTACGCGCGATCTAGGCGTCGATGTTCTTTCCTTTGGAGGCACCAAGAACGGCATTCTGGGCGGCGAAGCGGTCGTGTTCTTCAATAGCGCGCTCAGTCCGGATTTTCTGTTTTTGCGCAAGCAAGGAATGCAACTCGCCTCCAAGATGCGTTTTATCGCCGTCCAGTTCGAGGCGCTGCTTACGAACGACTTGTGGAGGCGGAGCGCCGACCATGCCAATCGCATGGCGAAACTGGTCGAGGCGGAAGTCAGAAACATTCCGCAGGTTAGGATTGTCTGGAAGGTCGAGGCGAATGGCGTCTTCGCGCAGATTCCCCGGCATGCAATCGAGAAAATCAAGGCGCGCTTCTTCTTTTATCCCTGGATCGAAGAAGAGGGCATCGTGCGCTGGATGTGCTCGTTCGATACGACGGAAGAAGATGTGAAGGAGTTCGCAAAGTGCGTGGCGGAGGCGGTGAAGTGAACTGGCGGCATTCACCATTCCCGTAATTCTGGCCGTCGGTCCAGGCCGCGGCTATACATCCTCCAACAGTTTGCCCAACGTAGTTCTGTGTTTCTCAGGTTTCTTCTTTTTCTCGACCACAATCTTTTCTGAGGGCGGTCTGCCGACGCGCTCGCGTGCGAGTTCTTTTACGGCGGTGACTGCGTTGAATCGTTTCGGTTTCTTCTTCTTGGTCATGCGTCCTGCCTCGATTTCCAAGCCGCACGTTGATGGTCTCAGGCTCGCATTCCTCTGAACCCCGAGCGAATGTGTAATAATTCAGTTTAGCCGGGAGTTGCGCCTCGAACGCGCTGAATTTATGGAAGAACGCGATTTTTTTGACGAGAAGCAAGAGAAGAAGCCCGCCACTTTGAATTGCCCTCATTGCCATCAGTCTGCGGACTACGAAGTCACCTGGATTGTTCGCACCAAGAAACGCCAGTTGTCCGGCCGCGCCGATGAGCGCGACCGCGCACGTTTTGCGAAGTTCCGGTCCTACATGGTGCGCAAGGACGATATGATGGCCTGCAAGAATATGCGCTGCCGCAAGCGATTTGAACTCACTGGCCAGTCGACCGTGCTGACCGAGTAGTCGATCTGGCGCGGATTCTATTGAATCGGTCCCGCCTCGTGCGCGTATTCCGCATGTAGCGTTCCTTCCAGACCTTGAAGGCCTGCAGCTTTCCCTTCTTGCAACGCGAACGTGATCAACTCTTTTTCGCACTCCGGAGAGAGTAAGTGGCGTTCGTAGGTCGACAGAAGTTCTTCGACCCGCTCGCGTGCTCGCGCAAGGATGTCAGGATTTGTGCCGTTCATCGCCGGGCCACGGTCGATCACCGCAGAGGGGAAGTGCTGCTCTTTGCGGAACAGCGCGCGCGTTTCTTTGAGTTTCAGAAAGTCTCCCCCGAGTCCGGTTTGGGCGAACATAGCGGTGGCCAGAGTTTTGGTCCGGGCTTCGACTCCCTCGACCAGTCTCTGTGCGGACGCAATTGCTTCCGCGTCGATAACTAGCTTCTCAATGCTGTGACACGCGAGAAAGTCGAGCATGCCGGCGCCGGAGATCATATTGATCCCTGCCAACGCGCCGAGCACCGTAGACATTCCGCTTTCCATTTCCGCCTGAGCGTCGATAACCCGGCAGTCTCCTGCGATCATGTAGGCATGGGTGGGCAGGCCGAGATGTTTGCCGACTTCGGCGCATCCGACGTCGAGCATGGCCGTTTCGATTGCGCCCATGGGAGTCTTTCCTGTGCGCATGTCAAAAATTGCAGGCGCGCCTCCCCATACGATGGGAGCGCCCGGCTGCGCGAGTTGGTGAATGACGATTCCGCTGATGCACTCCGCCGCGTGCTGCGTGATCGAACCGGCCAGAGTAACTGGAGCCGTTGCCCCTGCAAGAGGCATGCTGACGATCTCGGCCGGAATTCCGGCGCGTGCGAGATCGACCAAGTTCTGCGACGCGAATTCCGACCAGTTCAACGGAGGTGAGGGACACACGTCAAAGATGGCGCGTGGTCTTTGCCGGAGTGCTTCGCGCCCTCCGCTCGCGATGGCGAGCAGATCGATGAGTGTGTGCAGGCTTGAGGCCGAGAACGCTCCAGTTACGACCGGCTTCTCTGAATACCACAACACCAGCAACAGCCGATACCAGTCTCCGATCTCCTGTGGCACGTCGTTGCAGACCATGGCCGTCGATTGCGCGGCAAACTGGGATAGCTTCTCGGCCACTTGCACCAGCCGAATCAGATCAGCCGAAACTGCCGGCCGAGACTCCTGGGTCTGGGCGTCCAGAATGTTGAGGCAGGAAGATCCGGGATCAAAGTGAACGTGGTCTCCCCCATAGTGCACCGCAGGATTGCCACTTCGATCGTATAGATAGAACTCGCGAGGAACGAGTTCCAGCAAACGGCGCGCTAGCGGTTCGGGAATGTGAGCGACTCCTTCCTTGACCGTTATACCTGCGGCACGCAGCAATGTTTCAACGTAGGTAGCAACGCGCACGCCGGGATCTTCGATCAGCTGGAAGGCTTCGTCCAGAATGCGTTGAATCAGCGGCTTATCGAGTATTTGCAGTTTCGGACGCATATATCGTTTGTTTCCTGAGACGTAGCTTGCTACGTCTCTGCTGGCGCTGGCATAGATGTCGGCCTTCGTGATGCTCTCGGCAGAGACGTTGCAAGCAACGTTCTACGGCAGAGTTTGTTGCTTCTGCTGCATCAGTTCCTGCGCGAGGGCGACGGCGCTCATCGCGTCCTTCGCGTATCCGTCGGCCCCGATTTCGTCAGCCCAGCGGCGGGTGACGGGAGCACCACCGACCATGACCTTGAACTGCGCGCGCAGTCCCGCTTGCTCCAGCGCTTCAATGACGCTCTTCTGGTTCCGCATGGTTGTGGTAAGCAGGGCGGAGACGCCGATAATGTCGGCTCCCAACTCGCGCGCTTTCGCGGCGAATTTCTCACCTGCGACGTCGGCTCCCAAGTCGTGCACACGGAATCCATGCGCGGTTAGCAGCGTACCGACCAGAATCTTGCCGATCTCGTGGATGTCTCCTTTGGTCGTGCCAAGCACGACCGTTCCTGCGATCGGACGCTGGGTGCCGAGCTTTCGCAGTTCCGGATCGAGCACCGACATGGCTGCGCGCATCGCTTGGGCAGATGCCATCATGTCAGGCAGGTACATCTGTCCGCGCGCGAACTGCTCTCCGACATCATGCATCCCAGGAACGTATCCGTTGTCGATGGCGTCGAGTGGAGCAATGCCGCAGGAAACCGCTTGTTGCGCAAGCTCCAGAGCAGTATCGGGCGCGCCATCGACAACGCTCTGCCGCATGGCCGAGAAGGGATCGTTGGGCATAGAAAGTCTCAGGGCCATGCTGACCGGGCGCTAGGGCCAGAGTCTGTGATTCGAATCACAGATCGCCAGAATGTGGTCTTTCCCTGACGGCTTTCGGCTCATTTATACTGAATCGTTTGCCTCTACCTTTCGGAGGGTTATGGGGAAGGAGTCACGCGCGTGAAAATCCTCGTATGTATGAAGCAGGTGCCGCAGAAGGATGCGCCTTTAAAGCTTAATGAGTCGGGCACTTGGATCCGCGAAGACGTGTCGTACGAGGTCAACGAGCCCGATGCCTACGCTCTGGAAGAAGCTCTGAGGCAGCGAGAGAAGCACAAGGGAGAAGTGGTGGTAATCACCAGCGGTCCGGCGCGCGCGCAGCAGGTCCTGCGTGAGGCGCTGGCAAAAGGCGCCGACCGGGCGATTCATCTCGAAGACGACAAGTTCGTCGGCCTGGATGCCTTCAATACCGCGAAGGCTTTTGCTGCCGCCATCAAGGACGAGCAATTCGATCTGATCTTCACTGGATTGCAATCGGACGATTACGGGTACGCGCAGACCGGGGTGATTCTAGCTGAGCTGCTGGGATGGCCGCACGCAACCATCATCATGCAAATCGAAAAGACCGACAGCGGGATTCGCGTGAAGCGGGAACTCGAAGCCGGATTTTTCCAGTTCGTCGATATGCCTACTCCGGCCGTGCTCACGATTCAGTCAGGCATCAACAAACTGCGGTACGCGACACTGATCGGCATCAAGCAGGCGAAGAATAAGCCGTTGCGAAAGGTGCCTCTTGCCGAAGTGCAGCCAGCGATCGGCGAAAATCTGCAGAAAATCGAGAAGCTGTATCTGCCGGAGAAGACGAAGAAGACGGAGCACATCGACGGGTCGCCCGCGGAGATTGCAAAGAAGCTGGTGGACAAGATGCGGAACGAGTTGAGAGTGATATGAGTCTGGTGGGGACAGCAGATTCCTCGCTGCGCTCGGAATGACAACGTTGCGCTCGGGATCACTTGTTGCGCTCGCAATGACAGTGCTTGATTTGACAAGTGTTTAGGAGCAAGTGGCTTTATGGCCGATACGATCTTAGTAGTTGTCGAACAGCGTGAAGGGAAACTGAATCGTGTTTCCTGGGAGACCATCACCGCCGGGCAGGCGATCGCAGCGGCTACCGGCTGGACGCTGGAAGCCGCCATCGTGGGCAGTGGAGTCGGTTCGATCGCCACGGAAGTGGCGGGCAAGAAAGTGGCGAAAGTGTACGACGTCGAATCGCCGAAGCTCGAGCCCTATACTCCCGATGCGTTTGCGGCCGGCTTGAAGCAGTTCCTCGGCAGCAAGCAGCCGAAGTTGGTCCTCATGCCGCATACGTACCAGGTGCGCGACTTCGTCCCCAAGCTCGCAACCTCAATGGGCCGCACCGTCATTAGCGACTGCATCGGGTTCAAGAACGAAGGTGGCAAGCTGCTCTTTACTCGGCAGATGTTTCAGGGCAAGTTCGCGGCGGACGTGAGCTTTGCCAGCGATGCACCGTGGTTCGTGACATTTCAGAACGGGGCGTTTCGCGGGGACAGGGCCGAAGCTGGTGCAAGCGCGGCTCCGGTTGAGACTGTGAACGTCGATGTCGCCGATGGCGCGATCCGTAACAAGCCGCAGGAGGTGTTCAAAGAGGCGAAACAGGCCGTCGATCTTACGCAAGCCGAGATCATCGTGGCAGTAGGCCGGGGCATCAAGGAGCAGAAAAATATCGAGCTTGCGAAGCAACTTGCGGAAGCGCTCGGTGGAGATCTGGCAGCATCGCGTCCGATCTGCGACTCGGGCTGGCTGCCAATGGACCGTCAAATCGGATCATCTGGCCAGACCGTAGCGCCAAAGTTGTATCTGGCATTGGGCATCAGTGGCGCGATTCAGCACATCGTGGGGATGAAGGGTGCGCGTACGATCATCGCGGTAAACAAAGATTCGGAGGCTCCGATTTTCGAAATCGC
>Ga0136846_1208986_pt1 | contig 44997 bp, 32 predicted proteins | sample HopSoiMetagenom2_FD_96841 | JGI IMG/M metagenome (GOLD analysis project Ga0136846, IMG submission 96841) | Grasslands soil microbial communities from Hopland, California, USA - 2 Assembly 2016 (version 4) | ecosystem: Environmental > Terrestrial > Soil > Grasslands | place: USA: Hopland...
CGCCGCCGCCCTCCTCGGACTGCTGGCTCTCTACGGGCTTGGCGGGTTCGGCGGCGTCGTCTTCGCGCTCGTCATGCTGATCCTCGCGGCCGGCGCGATCTTCATTCCCCTGAACGGCCGCCTCGCCCACCCCAAGAGCTGTCGGCGAAGGACAGCGGGACGGGGGCGAAATGAGCCGCCGCTACCGCTTCGGCCCGCTTGAGCAACGATCCCTGATCGGCGGCCTACGGACGGGTCAGGTGGTGGTGCTCGCCGCCGCCGCCCTCCTCGGCCTGCTGGCTCTCTACGGGCTCGGCGGGTTCGGCGGCGTCGTCTTCGCGCTCTTCATGCTGATCCTCGCGGCCGTCGCGATCTTCATTCCCCTGAACGGTCGCACCGTGGACGAATGGGCGCCTGTAGTCGTCCGGTGGTATTCCCGCCATCGCAGGGGCGGAGGCGACTATCGCTCCTCTTCTCCCGGCGCCGGGATGCGACTCGATGAGGACGGCGAGGCCGAATACGTGCCCTCGCTCCCGGTCGAGCTCGAAGGGCTCGACCTGCTTTCGGTTCCCTACGGCCCCGATCACGTCGGCGTGATGTGCGACCGGCGAGAGGACACCTACACCGTCGCGCTCGCGGTGAGGGCCGGTGCCTTCGCTCTGCGCGACTCCGCCGAGCAGGAACGCGCGCTCGATGCCTGGGGCGCGGTGCTCGCAGGCTGCGCTCGCGACGGCAGCCCGATCCGCCGGCTCCAGTGGATCGAGCGAACCGTGCCCGGCCAGGGCGATGACCTCGCCTCCTACATGCAGGAAAAGCGCGACCGCAGCGTCCCGCTGGACTCCAACATGGTCCGCTCCTACATCGAGCTTTTGGAGTCGGCCGCACCGGTCACCCAAGAACATGAAGTCCTCCTCGCCCTGCAAATCGACTACAGCCGGGGGGCGCGGGAGATCAAGCGCCTGGGCGGCGGCGATGAGGGCGCTTGCGCGCTTCTCCTGCGCGAGGCGGAGGCATTGGCCCAGCGCCTCGGCACGGCCGAGATCACCGTCTTCGGCCTGCTTCGCCCGCGCCAGTACGCGGAGGTGATTCGCGACGCCTTCGATCCCTTCGGCCACCAGGGACGGGCGCGCGCGGCGCTCGGCGACCCAGAGCGCGAAGGCGTCGACCCGGCGCTGATGGGACCGCTCGCCGATGAGACGAGATGGTCTCACTACCGCACCGATTCGGCCTGCCATTGCACCTACTGGGTTTCCTCGTGGCCGCGCTCGGACGTTGGCCCGACCTTCCTCGCGCCCCTCCTCATGCAGGGCGCGGCGCTGAGAACGGTCTCGGTGACGATCGAGCCGGTTCCCTACTCGGAGGCGATGCGGAAGGCCGAGATGGCCCAGACGGCGGAGATCGCTGAGGAGATGGGCCGCCAGCGCCAAGGCTTTCTCACCACGGCGCGAATCCGCCGCCGCCAGCAGGCCAGCTCGCGCCGGGAGGAGGAGCTGGCCGACGGGCATGCGGAGCTGCGCGTCGCCACCTTCATCGACGCCTACAACACGCCCGAGCTCTTCGAGAAGAACAAGAGCGACGTCGAGCACGGCGCCCAGCTGGCCCGCCTGGAACTGCAGCCGCTCTGGGGCGAGCAGGAGGCGGGCTTTGCCAACACCCTGCCGCTCTGCCGGGGGCTGCTGTGATTCTCGGCCGGCGCGGCGCGCGCCCCGGCCACTCGGTGACGACCGCCCATTTCGCCGCCGCCTATCCCTTCCTCGGCCAAGGCGGCATCCGCGCGCCCGGCATCTACATGGGCACCGACGCCTACGGCGGCGCCTTTGCCTATGACCCGTGGGAGCTTTACTCGCGGCGTCTGGTCCGCAGCCCGAACATGATCTTCGTCGGCGGCATCGGCTACGCGAAGTCGACGGGGATCAAGACCTACCTCTACCGCCAGCGCCTTTTCGCTCGCGACATCTGGGTCATCGACATAAAGGGCGAGTACAGGCCACTGGGCGAAGCGCTCGGTTATCCGCCGCTCGAGCTTCGGCCCGGTGGCGATGTCTGCCTCAACCCCCTGACCCGGCGCGGCGGCCGCGAGACCCAGCTCTCGCTGCTTCGCTCGGTCGTGCAGGCGGCGCTGGCCCGCGACCTCTCCCCGGAGGAGGAGGCCGGACTGCGGGTTGCGCTCGACTTGGTGAACGAGGAGGCGGGCGAGGGCGAGCCGACGCTTCCGATGGTGGTAGACGCCCTGCTCAACCCGCGCGAGGCGATGGTCGCCGGGGTCCATGCCGCCAACGCCGAGGAGTTCGCCGCCTCCAACCGCGAAAGCGCACTTGCCCTGCAACGCCTCTGCGAGGGTGACCTGCACGGCATGTTCGACGGGCCTACCTCGCCGGGGCTCGACCTCGGGGCGCCCGTGGTCATCTTGGACCTGAGCGCGGTGCGGGACTCGGCAGCGCTCGGGGTGATCATGACCTGCGCGGCCGCCTGGCAGCAGGCGCTCCTACTCGAGCGAAAGCGAGAATCTGAGCGCACCGGCGTCCCGATGAAAAAGACGATCGTCGTGGTGGAGGAGGTCTGGAGGGTCGCCGGCATCCTGGCCGTGGCGGAGTGGCTTCAGAGCAACTTCAAGCTGTGCCGAAGCCTCGGAATCCAGTGTCTGCTCTCGCTCCACAAGCTCACTGACTTCAGCGCCTCCGGGGCGGCGGGCTCGCGGGAACTGAAGATCATCCAAGGGCTTGTCGCCGACTGCGGCTGCGTGGTTCTCTACCAGCAGTCGCCCGACCAGCGGTCGGTCCTACGCGGCGACCTCGCCCTGAGCGAAACGCAGACCGAACTGTCGATGAGCCTCCAGGTGGGCGAGTTCCTGATTGTCATGGGCCGGGAAGCCGAACTGGTCAAGCAGCGCATGTCCCCGCTTGAGCAGGGATTCACCTTTACCGATGAGCAGATGGGCGTGATCGCCCCGACGGTGTCAGGGTGAGCGAGGAGACCCGCATCTTCTGGATCGCGGGTGCCATTGCTGCCACGGCGCTGGCGATCCTCTGGCTGACGGGCGCGGTTGCCGGTGCCCTGTTTGGTTCCGGCTGGGCGCCGATCGATCTCGACCAACTCCTCTTCGCGGCCATTCGCCTCCCTTCCCACCTGGACTCACCCCGGGCGGCGTGGCCGCGCGGCGTCGCCCGTGGGCTTCCCGGCCCTCTCGGCTTCTACACAGCCCTGGTCTTGGTGCTCGTCGTCTCAGCTGGCTTCGCCTGGGTCGCAAGGGGCTGTGTCAATCGCCTCGGCATCGCTCTTCCTTTCTCCAGCCACGAGCGTCGCCCGCCCAGCGCCCGGATGGCGAGCAGGCGCGACCTGCGCCTGCTCCGCGTTCCTTCCCCGCAACCCGGCCGTCTCACTCTGGGCCGTCGGGGAAGGATGCTGCTCGCCGCCGAGGAGCGCCAGTCGGTGATCGTTTTCTCGCCGACCCAGACCTTCAAGACCACGGGCTTTGCGATCCCTGCGTTGCTTGAGTGGGAGGGGCCGGTCTTGGCGACGACCGTCAAGAACGATCTGATCGCAGACACACTCTCCCGCCGGGAGTCCCTTGGCAAGGTCGCGATCTTCGATCCGTCCCGTGCAACCGCCATGCCGCGCTCCCGCATCACCCCACTCTGGGGAGCAACGACCTGGCCGGGCGCGGTTCGGGTAAGCGGCTGGCTGATGGGCGCCGCCCGCCTCGGTCGCTCAAGCGGAATGCAGGATGCCGACTTCTGGTTCGCGGCAGCGGAAAAGCTAGTTCGCCCCCTGCTCTTTGCCGCCGCCGCGAACGGCGAGACGATGGGGACCGTCATCCGCTGGCTCGATGAAGGACCGGAGGCGAGCGAAGCAGAGGTAACGGATCTCCTCCGAGAAACCGGCGTTGCGGAGGCCCGACAGCAATGGCAAGCAACGCTGAACCGTGAGGAGCGCCAGCGGTCCTCCATTTACACGACGGCCGAGATCGCGCTGGCCGCGTTTGCCGATCCGAATGTGCTCGAGGAGACGGCGGGCGCCGACTACACCCCGTCGATGCTCTTGGATGGGGGGACGAACACGCTCTTTCTCTCGGCACCGCGAATGGAGCAGGAGCGGCTTCGCCCCCTCTTCTCGAACGTCGTGCAGGAACACCTCGCACTTGTTGAGGCTCTGTTCGCGGAGACCGAAAAGCCGCTTGATCCCCCACTCCTCCTTCTCCTCGATGAGGCGGCAAATATCGCCCCGATCCCCCATCTGGACCAAGTGGCGTCGACAGTCGCGGGGCTGGGGGTCCAGCTTCTCTCCATCTTTCAGGACTTCTCCCAAGGAGAAGGCGTCTATGGACCCGCCTTCTCCTCTGTGGTGAACAACCATGCGGCCAAGGTCATCGGGAGCGGCATTTCCGATCGGAAGACCACCACGTTCTTCTCAGACGTCATCGGCACGGGCAAGTTCGAGCAAAAGTCGCGAACCGCAGCGGAGAAAGGTCGCAGCTCGACCACGGAGGGCGAGACCTATCGAGCCCTGGCACCGCCCAGCACTTTGCGGGAGACGCGGCCGGGGAGTGGCCATTTGGTCTACCGCCATCTACGTGCGACGAATTTCAGCTTGCGCGTTTGGTTCGAGGAGCGCAAACTTAAGGAACTGCGGTGTGCCTCGCCGGAGACATGTAGGGGCAAAGGGGGTGAAGCGTGAGCCTCGTCCACAGCTCAAGGGACCAAGAAGCCTCAGGGATATCCCCTGGGGTTGAGCCTTTGGATGATGAGCACGACACTGGGCTCGATTCGCTGTCAAGCCTCGCCGAGGAAGCAGTACCCATGCGCGATCGCGCCGCGCGAGAGCTTGACCAGATGCGCGAGGAGCGCGTCAGGGCAGTAGTTGGAAGTGGGAGGCGCCGGCTCCCTCGGCCGACAGTCAATGCTCGCGTCCTTTTTGCGGGCGGCGCAACCGTAGTGATTCTCATGCTGGTCGCCGCACTCTCCTCGAGCGGCGGGGGATCGCCGAGTGGCGACGCGGCAGCGCAGGCCCAACACTCAGCGGCCCCGCATGGCTCGATCGAGCCGAATAGCAGGGCGGGACGGCCGCAACGCCTGGTCAAGGCACACCCCCGGCGTCGGGCGGCCATACCAGCAAAGCGGAGGGCCGCCCGACGCCACGCCGAGAGATCGCGAGCGCATCGGCTGGCAGCAAAGGTCAGAACCGCGCCGAGCCAAAGCAAGGCTCCGGCAGCCGAAAGCCAGGCTCCGGTCAGCGCCCCACCACCCGCGACAGCGACTACGGAATCCGCACCTCCGCCTGCTAGTCCCGCATCGCCTTCAACCAGCACCAATCCCGCAGGGGAAGAGTTCGGATTTGAGCACTAACGGGAATTACGACGCAAGAACGAGGAGTTGAGATGACAGCGAGGTCAACTATCAACAGATCCCGGCGGGCAGCCCTAGTCGGCTTTCTCCTTTGCATGGTTCTGAGTGCAGCGCCGAGCCTCGCGAGCGCGATTGGGCCGTCGCAATTCGTCGTCGAGCTTTGCGATCCGGCGATTCCCGGCGGCAATGCGCCAGGGGCTGTCTTCGCCGGCAATACAAACTTCGTTACCCCATATAACAACTGCGGGCAGCCGGGCGGGTCATTGGGCATCTATGCGTTCCGTGAATTCGGAAAGGACCAAGGCCCTTCGAACCAATGGACCCTTCCGGTCTCCTCGCCTCCAGGCGGGGGCATCGAAGCGCTCACGGTGTCGGCAGGCGCCTGTGGCGGGAACCAGTTTTCCGAATTTTACGTCGTGCAACCTGGCTGGCCACCCAACTGCGTCGGCGAAACGCGTGAAACGTTCAAGTTCAAACCGGCCCTCCCCTCAGCGGTCGTGCCCATCGTTATGAACTGCAATGGATTTTGTCCAGCCGGAAGCCAGGTCTATGCGCGATACATCGCCGTGAAAGCGGTGGACCCGCTGGCTCCGCAGGTAGTGGCCGTTGGAGGCTCGCTGGTGAGCGGCGAAGTCGCGCGCGGCCATCAGAACGTCAGCGCTGAAGCAACCGACCAGGGCGGCGGTGTCAGCAATCTCGAACTGCTCGTCAACGGACAGCAGGCAACCACTTTCCAGCCGCATTGCGAAGTCGCGCAGGCGACTAATCCCAACATCATTGGGACGGTCGCCGCTTCCCCTTCCCCCTGTCCCAAGACAGCGAAAGCGAGCTGGTCCGTGGACACCGCGTCTAGCCCATTCCAGCAGGGCGCGAACTCGGTTCAGGTCTGTGTCAGCGACTTCTCCTCGTTCACCACTGTCAACAAAGCCTGTTCGGCTCCGCAGACGGTGAGCGTGAACAACTCCTGCACGGCATCGCCGGTCGCAGGCGGGGCAAACCTCACCGCCACGTTCGCCCGCAATCACGACGAAGAAGTGACAGTTCCCTACAACCACGGCGCGAACATCGTCGGGGCGCTGCTGGATGCCAGCGGGAACCCGGTGCGCGGAGCGACGATTTGCGTCCAAGGGCAGACTCTGGGGGTCCACCGCGAAACGGTGCCGCTGGCCGTTGAGACCACCGATGCCCACGGGCACTTCACCTACAAGCTTCGGCCCGGACCGGGCCGACGGGTCAAGGTCGGCTACCGCCATGACTCCTTCCAGGTCAATCGGCTTCTGCGCTTTCAGGCCCACGGGAAGCCGACGATCCGCCTCAGCCCATCCGTGGTCGGTGCCGGTGGAACCGTGCACATCTCTGGGAAGATCCCCGGTCCCAAAGCTGGGGGTCGGACCGTCGCGATAAAGGCGAGGGCTCCACATTCGACACGTCGGTATCCCGCCGGGGAAGCAACAACCAACCGGCATGGCGTCTATCGCTTCAGCTATCGCTTCGACAACACAGGGGCTACTACTGTCTATGGATTCGAAGCTGAGACCAGCAAGCAAAGTGGATACTCCTGGGCGCCAGGACACAGCAAAGCTGCGTTCGTGAAGGTCGTGGTCGGGTAGCTCTGAGCGCTACCCGACCAGGCAGGCGCTACTTGAGGCAGTAGGCGGTGAGCTGAGCTTCCGCACTTCCGCCCGAATTGCTCGTAAAGGCTCCCTTAAAGCCGTTAGTGGAAGGGTTGAGGATGGGAAGCGCTTCCAAGAAGCTGACTTGTCGGTTGCCCAGATTGGTGAAACTGAAGCCGCCTTGTATGAGGCGTTCGCCCGTCCCACAGATTGCCACCCCAGTGCTTGAGGCGGTCCAGTCAGGATTCGCAGCGATTTCGTCTTGGTCTTTGATGGTCGCCGTATGGACGGTCTCATCGCCGAGCGCCGCGCCGTAGACCGATTTCGGCGCGAGCGCCGTGGACGTAACCGAATCCTCAGCCAATGCCGGCGGCGTAACCGCTCCGCGTGCCAGCTCGGCTGGCGTGACAGCCCCCTTTGCCAAAGCCGCCGAATTCACCGCTCCTGCCTTGATCTTGCGGGCGGTAACGGCACCCTTCGCCAGCGCCTTGGGATGCACGGCGCCGTGAGCGAGCGTCTTCGCCGTCACCGCGCCGGGCGCGATGTCGCCCTTCTTGACGACGTAAATGTGGCGCGCGGCGTCCGCAATTCCCGAGAGCGCGATGGCTAGCGCCACGAGCGAGAAGACGAGGGCGAGAGAGCCCATGATGGTTCCCGGGCTCGCATGCCTCAGCTCAGACGTGTGCATTGCTGCCTCCTCCTTGGTAGATCCAGGCCGGTCCCGATTGGGATGGCCTGAGATTTTAGGTTGTGGGTTCCCTGCGATCCAGCCTCCGATCCATCTCATTGCTGAACCAGCCTCAGTCGAGATAGTCGGCACTGAAGACGGCGATGTGCTCGAACTCCCCGTTCAGCATCGGCATCCCGTCCGGGTGGCGGGCCGCGGCGACGCTTAGCTCTCGCCTGCTGAAAACCCCAGATTGGTATGCCCTGACCCTCTCCTCGAAGGTCATCTGGGAAAGGAGACAGGGCACGTCGCGACGCGTTATCGCGGCTTCGGTCGATGTACGGATTTGAGAGTCGCTGTCTGCTCGACCCCTTTGCTTAACCGCTTGCTGGCTCATCTGAGCCTCCTTGGGTTTTGGTCCCGCCTCGTGCGGGAGCCGGTGCGGCCCCGCCCCACGCCGAAGGCGTGGGAAAATCAAGGGGCAGGCCGGCTGCCGCGACGGGCGCAATGCCGAATGTGCCGCTGCCCCACTAAGACCGCCCTGCAGGAGCTGGGGAATTGGTGCGGGCGAGGCATCAGAGACAAGGGCACTCATGCCTCCGTACTCCATCTACGTGACGTGTTTGCGTCACTTTCTGATGATTTGCAGGCGTGGTCGCAACCTGCATCTCTAATTCTGCAAGCTCGCGCCCTTGCGATCTCGAGGAGCGGTTTGCCGGGGTGCTATCGAACCGGGGCCGAGATCCTCAGCCGAGCGGGACCGTCGCTAGTTCGCTCTGCCTTCCATCCGCTGTGACCAGACGGCCGCTGACGACGATGCGCCCTTGGCCGCGTGGCATGGGAATACGCACGGCCCCTCGCCCATCCGTGGTTTTGAACGTGGCTCCGGTTGGGGGAACGTTGGCCTGGCTCTTGGCAGCGGTAATGACAACCGCGCCCAACTTAGCTCGCAGGCCGTCAGCCCCGTATCTGACGAGCAGTTCGTCCCCTCGCCGCTGCACCGTGAGGGTCGGCTTTGCCGGTCGCGTCGTGGGCTGCGTATCGCCGGATGAGGTCGACCGGCCCGAAAGCGAGGCCCTAGGCGAGCTTCCAATGTGGCAGGTTTCTGCTTCTTCGAGGAATTCAGAGGGGTCTTCCCACTTGTTCCCCTGTAGGCTCGGCGAGTCCGGACTACTGCCGGAATCACCCCACTTACCCGGCCATGAGACCCAACCCATCGAGCCTTCCATAGGCAGCACTTGTACCGGCACGGGCACTTCCCCATCGGTGACATCAAGCGGTTCGACGTCTTCGGAGTCATCGAGGTAGGAAGCGTGCGACCCTCGAGCGACGTAGACATCGGGGGCGATGTTCCCGTAGTACCCAACCGACTCCTGCACATCCCCCCAGAGGCACGTCTCGGCCGTTTTATGTTGAGCGTAAGTAACGCTTGTTGGCTCGCCTGATTTGAGAAGCCCAAGCTGGATCATCTCCCAGTCGCCCTCGTGGTTGGCGGTCCCGCCCAGGAATGTGTCGTAGTAGTAGAAGAACCAATATTGGAGCCACCACATCCCGGCGTTGTACTTCACGCGCCCGTAGACCTTGCCGTAATAGTCCCCTCTGTTTAGAAGTACGTCTTGGTCTTCCGCGGCCGACACTTCCGAGTTGCCATGCTCACTCAGAACATCCCCAGGGATCACCGGTTGTTCGTTCGGATATGAGCTTTCGTCCGGCTGAAGGAAGGCAAGGCTGAGGTGCGGATTGCTCAGTTCCGGATTGGAATAAGCGAGCAGCATTTCAAAAGGGCTCGGACCTCGCAGGAGATTGGAGTCACTCGTTTTTCCGGTTTCGTAATAGAAGTCTGTGATGGTGTTCGCCGTCACCGTCGGGAATGTCTCTTGGCTGTCAAAGCGCATCTTCGGTGCGTATTTCATCAGCAACTGTTTTGCTTGCCCTTCCGATTCTGCCCCGAGTGTGATCGGTTCACCAGGAATCGCGGCAAAGGATGCAGGGCCTGTGTATCCCGATTTGCTCGAATACGGTCCGGCTATGAATTCATCATTTTTGCCTTTGGAGTCCATTGATCGGAGTTCCCCAACGTCCCAACCTTCGACAGTCGCGTACCGGCCGTAACCAATGCGACCATCCGGGCGCCAATCCGGCACCTCGTCGCGGACCGAGTTGTTCGTGAGCGCTTCGACTTTGAGGGTTTTCAGGGTCACCACATAGACCTCGGTGTCTGATTTTTCCAAGCCGGTGAATGCGATCTTTGAGCCGTCTGGGGAGAAAGTCGGCGTGAAGGCGAAGAGACCTTTGGGCGTCAGGCGTTCTGGACTGGTGCCGTTACGGTTGGCTATATAGAGCGCCGGCGCTTCCGCCCCGAGGGATTTACCCGACGGATCGGTGTAGGAGACGAAGGCGATCTTCGTGCCGTCGGGAGATATGGCTGGATCCTCCTGACCTCCCCAGGTGATGACTTTCGTCACGCTCCATTCGGGCTGTGATTGGACGGGACGCAATTCCACGATTTGCCCTTCTCCGTACCCGGAAGCGAGAAGGCCCGTTCCATCGGGCGTCCAGGCGAGCCGCGGTGATTGATGCCACTCCGGTTCTTTTATCGTGAAGATTTTGTGAGGCCCGTGACCTTTGATATCCGTCACCGCGAGCGAGGCCGGCCAGCTTTCGCCGGGGACGGAGTCGAAAAAGGCGATGCGCTGACCGTCGGGGGCAAGCTCGGGATGTTGGCCTACGATCGGCAGTTCTTCCGGAGAGCTTCCTTCTTCTTGAACGAAGATCGCGCTTAGAGCGGATTCAGAGTCTTGCTCGTGCACCCAAGTCGATGCATGCAGCGTGGCCGGCCATGCAAACAGAGCGCCCGCCGCAGCAAGGAGTGCCACGAGCTTCCCCGCCTTAAATTTGTTGTGCACTGCGATTCGAGACAACCTTTGGCCTCCCCTGGCCGTTTGATTAACGATATTTTAGGATTGATCTTCTAGGTGGCAAGTCCAGCTGGCCAAAAGATTGAGTGCTCTGCGACTTCGACTGGAAGGCGTCAGCGGACGAGCGTTGGTGTTTCACGCTCAAGCCCTATTCGCTGCTTTTGACGGAGCCCGTGCTGAAGACGCCGAAGCTGAACGAGCGCTTCGTCGTGCTCTCGCCTGCGGTGCGGATCGCGGGGAGCGGTACCCAACGGCTCGCCTGTCCGAGAAGTTAGACGGCGATGCTGGCGAACTTTGTAGATCAAGTCGATGCCCTCATTCCAGAGGTCGGCCATCCTCGGATCGGCCGGACGCGGGCCTAGGGCCTCAACGATCATCGTGGAAGGCCGGATCCTCTCGGCCGCGATGTGGCGGCGACGCTCATGTAGTAGCCGGTCCTCGACAAGTGTGAGCTCTGCCCGCTCGACACCGGTCAGGCCGGAGGGCCTACGGGCTTCGACTCGGACTTTTGCGGCGATGCCTTCCCGCTCCGCCTCGAGCGTGTGTATTTGATCCAGGATCAGACGCTCGACGCTTTGGAGGCGCGCAAGCTCACCTTCACCCTTCGGGCCTTCGGGGAGTTGGTTTTGCTTGTGCGCAAGGTCATTCAGTCGGGCGTGGGCTCCGGCTATTCGCTTGTCCAGCGAGTCAAGCCGCTCTCGCGCGGGCGAGCGCTGCTTGCCCGCGTCAAGCCGCTGCATCAGCTGCTCGCGCCGTGCCGAAAGCTCGATCTCGCTCAAGCCCTCGACCCGCTTCCGGGCGGCTATCTCGCTTGCGGCGAACTCACTTGCAACCCTCTCCGAGCCGCGTCGAATGTCGTGCGCGGCATCGGGCACCTCACGCTTGGCCGGTCCCAGGTCGGGATCAAGCCACGCGCTCGCGGCGACTCCATAAGCGGTGGTCTCTCCCCGAGCGCGGGACACGGCAACGGTGAAGTCCTCGCTGGCGATCCCAGAATCGAGCAGGGAAAAGGCCGAGTCGAAGGTCTTGGATTGCGTCGCGTAAGTGGTGAGTGCGTAGGCGTGTTGGATTGCGGGCTCGCCGCTGTCGGTGCGCTTTTGCAAATAGCCGAGGCCGGCGACGACAGCACGCTCATCGCCACCGATTCGGTGCAAGAGAAGGCGCTGCTCGCTGGCGTCGATCCCTGCCACCTCCCACCGCTCCCGGTTGGAAACATCGGCTGTGTTCACCCGGGTCATCACTCGATCTCCGACCGCGAACTGCTGGCCGCCCACTTCGACGCTCGCCTCTCCGAGAGAGCCGTTTTCCGCAAGGAGGCTGCAGGCGGCTTCATTCAAGTCGGCGACGTCGCGGCGGCGGCGGGCGATCATCACCGAGTCCTCACCGGCAGCAAAGCGCCGGTGCCAGTCGAGGACCATCGCGGCCTTCACCTCATCCAAGGTGTCGCCAATGATGAGGCGGTCTTGTGCGCGAAAGAGGTCGAGCGCGTCTGAGCCACGACCTTCATGCGCCAGTTCGACAATGCGCCGGTCGACCGGGTTTTGCTGACGGCGGATTTCTGTGAGGACGATCGTCTCCACCTCGTTCGTCAAGTGCCCGTAAACACCGCCCGGGCCTACAGCGCCGATCTGCCTTGGGTCTCCGATGGCCACGAGCTTGCCTTCGCAGCGCTCGACGTACTCCACGACTGCGGCGAATTGAGGCGTCGGGGTAACCGATGACTCGTCCATGACGACGACGGTTCCGCGCGGAAGGGGCTCGATGCCTTTGGCTAGCGCCTCCTCGCAGCGGATGAGGAACGCGGTGATTGAGGTCGAGGGAATCCCGGCCTGGTCCTCCAGCTCGCCGGAAGCGCTGCGGGGAGTAGCGATGCCGAGGCCGTAGATCCCGCTCTCCGACCAGACCTCACGCGCCGCCTTGAGGGCGGTCGTCTTTCCCGATCCGGGCAGGGCGGCGACGGTGACGATCCGCTCGCCGCCGGTCGCCAGCCGCCGAACCATCTCCGCCTGCTCGTCGCCCAGGTAGTGATGGCGGGCAAGCACCGCAGCCAGCACCGACTTGTCAGCGACGGCGGCCCCCGCCGCCTCCCCCTCGCGTGCACTGCGGAGAACCTGCTGCTCCATCCGCCAGAGGCGAGGGGTCGTGAAGTAGCTCGTCGCGAGCGGTCCCTCGCCGTGGTGGACCTCGACAACGCGGTCGCCCATCAAGAGCGAGTCGATGGCGGCCTCGAGCTGGCGCGCGTCGCTGCCTTCTCTCATTCGACTGGCGAGAGCGCAAAGGAGATCGCGACGGCAGAAGTGTGAGTGGGTCGCCTCCAGGTCCCCCAAGGCACCGTCGATCTCCGAGCCGGTCACCGCGCCCGGCTCGCGACCCGTCGTCCTGCTCACCATCTGCCCGATCGCGCCTTCGCTGAAATCGAACTCGTCGGCGCGAGCTCGCCAGTCGGCGCGCTGGGCATCGGGGTCGACGCCGTAGTCCTTGGCGTCGCGGGTGCGGTAGGCCGCCACTTCGGCGGCGGCGGCCGAGCTGGTGCCCCGCTCGGCCATCTCGGCGACGATCTCGCCTCGCCGCTGGCTGAAGTGCTCGATGAGATCGCGGGCGAAGCCGGCTAGATCGGCATAGCCGTTGACGACCTGCTGCCACTCCAAGCCGAGCTCTCGGGTGATGAAGGCGCGAAGGGCAGCCTGGTAGATGTGACCGGCCGTCTTCGCCTCGATGAGCAGCGGCGTCCGTCCCTTGGGGCTGGCGAGACTGAGCCACCGGCCATCAGAGAGGGCGCGGGTCATGTTGGCAGTGACCAGATGGCTGTGAAGCGCAATGTCGCCTGCGCGCGAGGAGCGGTGCAAGAAGCTCATCGAGATAAAGCCTTCGCCGGGCTCGATTTCGCCGCCGCCGTAACCTCGACGCACAAAACAGGCGTGGCGTTCGAGATAGCCAAGCGCCTCGCCGATCGCGTAGTCGTGGGCTTGCAGGATCGTCGCCTGAACCTCTTTGGAGCCGATCGCCCAAAGCAGCGAGACCGACTTCGGCGCGCTGAAACGAATGTCGTAGCCGAGAATCGGCTCGACCTTTCGCTTCACGCCGGAGGCGTCGACGTAGGTCCGCGGCTTCGGCCTTTTGACCAGGACCTTCCCGGTCTTGGGGTGCTTGCCAGCGAGGATCGCGGTGTATTCGGCTCGGTCGACCTCGCCTGAAAGACCAAGCTCTTTGGCCAAGTCGCCCATCCATTGCCCAGGTGCCTCGCCGGGCTTCGTGTAGTAGTCGTCGCCTCCTTCTGCGACGGCTTCGATCCAGTAGTTGGCGTTGCCTTTGCCGATCTTCGTCACTCCGACCATCACCTCCGTACTCCATTCGGAGGCCCGGTTTGCGTCACCCAGCACTGGACAGTGCATAGTGTGTCGGGCTGTAGGGCTGTGGCTGTGAGGGCGGTCTAGAGCTGCCTCTGGCAGCTCTCTAGATCGGCTGGCTCTGCATAGCTGATGACTCTCGTAGCCTGTCTGAGTCTCGCTCGTCTGGAACTAGATGGGCTCTGTCGTGGTGGCGCTGGCTAGCTATGCAGATGCCTCTGGGCGGTGCTTTGCTCGCCGCCAGGCGACGCAAAGGGCCGGCGCCGTTTGGCGCTCATGCGAACATCAGTTCGTGTCCCTCTCAGCTCTACATCACGTGCTTAGGGACAAGGACGCGGAGCGGTCCTTGGAGATCGCGAGGAGCCTTCGGCACGTGCCGCTGCGCTACGCGATGCGGATAACGCTGCTGCTCGCCGAGGAGAGGCACCCCCTCTACGAAGCGGCGGCTCGCCGCGTCTTGGTTCGGGTTGTTGTCGAGCTGGACCCCCCGATGATCGAGGTGAAGAAGCTCGCAGACGTTTTGGCCCACGTCCACAGCAACCTCTATTGGTACGAGGCTCAGCTTGCGCTCCACGATGTCGTGGGCCAACTCCACCGCATGGCCCGGGACGTGAGCGCTGATTTCGACAGCCTCGCGGTCAGGCCGCGCAAGGAATCCCAACCGGAGCAATCGGCAGACCCACCTGGGAGAGAGGACGACTTCCTAGCGGACCTGAGAGCCGCTCTCCCAAGTGCCCCTGCTCGATGGCTCGACGGCGACAGACCGCTGCGCGCTTAGTCTCAGCCTGACGAATGGAAGTCGCCGCCGCAGGCCGACCAGACGCCGCGACTTGCGCGGCGGGCGGAATCCTCGGTGCGCTCGAACCGCCCAAGGCCGTCGAAGCGCTGACCCTCGAAGCGGTAGACCTCCGCCCAACCGCGACGTAGCTGAGCGAGTTCAAGCTGGCGGCCGGCGATGAAAGCGTGGGCGAGAATCCGGCCGTAGCGGTCTTCCGCGTCGGCAACCGAGTCGCGGCGAAGGACGACGCTCGCGCCTTCAGGCGCGAGGGCCTGCATGGAATCGGAGGCGGCCTCGGCTCCGCCCTCGACCGGCACTCCGGGCCGAACGCTCTCGGGGGTGTCGATGCCGACCAGCCGGACGTAGGCGAGACGGCCGGAGGGCAACCGGACGCGCAGCGTGTCGCCGTCGACGGCGTAGTCGATGACGGCGCGAGTAGCGCTCCGGCTGCTGCCTTCCTCAGCGCCGCCCGCCGTCCCGCATCCAACCCAGGCGAGGGCGGAGAGGGAGAGGAGAACGGCAGCGAACTTCATGCCGCGATCATGGCGGGCGCCGCAGGGCGGTGCTTCGCGCAAATCGAAGGAAGGGTGTCTGCGCGGTCCCAGAGACCGCTCCGCTGTGGGACGACGGCGCTCATGCCGTCGCTGCCGGTCGCGCACGCAGGATCACGCGCTTGCCCTCGTCCACCAGGATCTCCTGCCGATCAGCCCGATCACGCTCGGGTCCGATCACCCCGACGCCCTCGATCAGGCTCCCCACGAGCAGCCTGGCGCAACGCTCGGCCTCCGCCCCTTTCACGTAGAGGGAAACCCTGGGCGGCTTGCTCGCCGGTCCAGCCGCCTCCCCGGCCACCAAGAGACGACAGACCGCGACGCCGTCGCTCAACCTCCCGAACTGCGGTGCCTTGGTGAGCCAACCTCGCGCGAAGGTACGAAGGACCGGCTCCTGCGTGTTCGCCGCCTGCGCTCCGCTCTGTCCTGCTGGCATCTGAATCGCTCCTTTTGGATTGCCCCTCGGGGCTTCTTGCTTACTTGCGCCAGCCGAAAAAGCCCCGGACATCCGAACCGCGCACCGAGCGAAGCGAGGGGAAGGGGCGAAGCCCCTTGCGCGGGGCGGTGCCGGGGCTAGGCTGAAAAGCAAGTAAGCAAGAAGCTGCGAGCGCTGAAGCTCATGACGAATGAATGGCCTTGCGAACTGAATGACCATCGGATGCACCGGCTATAAATTCTTCGCGACACTTACCGGGGCGGGTATTTGCGTCGCCACGCGCGTTGTGCCCGTGGTCATTGCGATAGCAGCAAAAGAGGCCCGGTGCTCTCGCACCGGGCCTCTTCGATCCCGCCGGAGCTAGAACGGGATGTCGTCGTCTCCGGCGCCCGCTCCCGCCATCGCGAACTCCCCGGCCTCGGCTTGTGCCGGCTCGGCAGCCTCCGTCGGCGCACTGTCCTTCGGGCTACCGAGGAACTGAACGTCGCTGGCTAGCAGCTCGACCTTCTGACGTTTGCCGCTGCCGTCTTTTGCCTCCCACTCGCGCCAATCCAGACGGCCCTGGACGGCAACCCCGCTGCCCTTCTCAAGGTGCTCGGAGCAGGCGACGCCTCGTTTGTTCCAGACCTTGACGTCGAAGTAGTTGGGCTTGTCCTCCCACTCGCCGGTCTCACTGTTTTTCCGGCGCGTGTTCACCGCGACCCGCAGCTCGCACACTGAGGAGCCGCCTTGAAAGCTCGTCAGCTTCGGGTCCTTGGTTAGGTTGCCGGTGATGGCGAATACGTTGATGTTCACTTTGGTTCTCCTTTGAGAGGTGGTTCGATTGACGAGCCCAGGTAGGGCGCACGACCGAACTCGCGGAACCGAGCCGAAGGCGAGGGGAACCCCCTTTTGGGGGTTGAAGCGTGGGCGGCGTGTGCCAGCCTGGGGTGAGGAAGTCGGACTGCCTCTCTGGAGATGCCTGTGGACTTACGCTGCCGCCAGGGCCGGGATATCTGCTTCACCGCCACGCTCGTCCTGCGGAGGCTCGACCTCGAGCAGCGCATCCTCGATCCGCCTGGCTAGCCTGTCGATCAGCGCGGCGTAGCGCCCGACCTCATCGCCCTCACTCCAACCGGTCATGTAGGGAATCGAAGAACCAGAGGTGTCAAAACCCAATGAGGCGCAAACGGTGAAGGCGACGCACTCGACCACGACCTCCTCCTGCGCGCGAGTCAGCTTCGGATCGTCTTTCTGGCTATCGATCACCACGAGGGCGTGGGCAAGCTCGTGGATCCCGGTTGCGATCTGGGCATTGGGCGAGAAGCCCTCCCTTACCTCTTCGACGGCGATCCACTCCTCGCCCCGGTGGCACAACCCCTCGGCGCGACCGTCGATCGTCTCGACCCTGAAGGCGTAGCCGATAGAGCCGGCCAGTCGGCTCAGTGGGTCGAGAAGATGAGCAAGACCGTCGCCGGTGATTGGCTGGGACGCCGGCGGCGCCAAGTCGGCTGGCCCTCCGGGGAACTCGGGCAACGGGTCGACCTGAGATCGGTCGAAGACCGCGACCAGGCGAAAGAAAGTCCGCGGCCTGTCGTGAGGGTCGCCGCCTTCTTTTTCCCACTGCTTGACCTTCTTCTTCGAGGGTGGGCACGGCGCCCAAATGCGAATTCCATGCTCTCCCTTTCGAACCGAATAACCGAGCTCGAGCCAGCGCCGAAAGCCGGTGACGTAGCTCGCCTCGGGGCATTGCAGGGCGATCAGTACCTGGTTCCAGAAGCTGTAGCGATGGAACCTGCGCCTGACCGTGAGCCAGCGCTGCCAGCCCTCGCTTGAGCGCAGCTCCTCGATCGCCTTCGCTGCAAGCTCGCGCTCGGCGGCGCGCTTTTCGGCGCGCTCCTCCTCGCTCAGCGTGCGTCGGCGAGAACTTCGTCTCTTGGCCATCTCGACCTCCGGTTGTCGTGCCCGCCGCGGTTGGGCGGGCTTTGCCTCCCGACGCACGGCGAAGCCGTGCCACAATCGGGAGGCAGCCCGCCCGGTTGCTTCTTAGAGCGGTCGCGGCCCAAAACTGTTCGACTCAGCTCGCCGGTCGTTCAGGCGACCTTCTCGACGCAGACGAGAGGGAACGGAACCGTCTTGCGCTGCGGCTTGCCGGTGGCCCGCTCGAGCCGGTCACGGTCTCCGGCGTCCAGTTCGACCTGAACCTTGTCGCCTTTGACCGCCACAACGCGACCGCGAGCGTTCATGTAGGTCCCCGGCGAGATCGTCGGGCCGACGGCGACGGTGTCGCCTTTGGCCAGGCCCTCCGTGCGGTTGACTCGCTTGGCTTCAGAGTCATTGAGGGCATTGCCGCGGCCGGTGACCCGCAGGCCGATTTTCGAGCCGTCCTCGTACTCGCCAAGGGCCTTGTACATCCACGTAGCTGCTTTGTAGAGCTCCCTGCCTGTGATGAACTCGTCGGTTCGGTTGCAAGCGTTGACCGCATCCAGCACAGCCTTGTCGTCGGCCTCGGCGACAATCCCATGCGGAACCGCTTTGCCTGCGAGCGTTTCGAGTGTGCTGCCGCCCAGCCGGGGCAGGATCAGGATGGTCGTGGCCGTTGCCTTTTTGGCGCCTTCCCTCAGTAGGACCTTCATCGGATCTCCTTGAGCTATGCGCTCCCGCCCTTTGCGGGAGCCGGTGAGCCCCCGCCCTGCACGCGAAGCGTGCGACCCTGGCGGGGCCGGCTCCCGCAAAGGGCGGGGACTCCGGTCAGCCAGTCGGATTTGCGAGTGAACGAGTCCTGAGATCCGCCAACTCGCGGTTGTAGTCGTATAGCTGCGTCTTCAGCGCCCGTACGTCGGTGGCTCGGGCCTCGGGGCGCCGAGGCAACTCCTCGAGGCTCTGCGTGGTGGCGTCCCGCGCGTCGCCGAGTCGGCCGAGGCAGCAGGCGATCGAGCCGGAGTCGCCGCGCTCGTCGGCTTCCTCGTAGCGGCGACGCTCGTGCGGTGTCAGGGTGGGTCCGTTGAGTCGCTTCGACTTGGGGAGTTCCAAGACGCAGCCGCTATGGGTGACGTGCTGGACAAGCTCTGAACCGAGCTCATACGCGGCGAGAATCCCGGCTATCCACTCGACTTCTTCGGTGTTGACGATTCTGACCGCGGCAGCCGGGGCGTGGTGCCGCTCCGCCACCCTGTCGATGGCCTCCGCGACCGTCCAGTGGTCCGCCTCCGCGACGATGCCTCCGGGCAGTCCGCCTTCGCCTGCAAGCGTTGTAAGCACGGTCTCCCTCAGCGAGGTCCCAACGGCGAGAATGGTCTCGGCCGTCGCCCGCCCGGCGCCCTTCTTCAGTAGGACCCTCATCGTCGCCCTCGCCTCGCGACTCGCGCATCCGCTTGTAGCTCGTGCAGGCCGGGCGGCCCACCCGGCAAGACGCCCAGGTCTCGCAGTTGGTCCTCGGCCTTTCGACGGGCCTCGATGGGATCGACGGCCACGACGAACACCCGTGAGGAGCCGATCTCGACCTCCCACCAAAGCTCGGCGATAAGTTCGGGTGCGCGTTTCATGGGGCGCCCTCGACCCCAAGCGAACGCATCACGCGCCGGAGGGAGAACGGGCTTAGAACCGACAGCTCCCGACAGCAGGAGGTGTACGCCTCGCGACAGGTCGCATCCTCACCCCGGCGGGGATGAAGTTCGCGAATTTGATCCTCGAGGAGCTTGACTTCTCGGTCATAACCGGAGGTCAGCATGGTCGCGTGAGCCCCATAACCACCTATCTCCTCAGGCCGAATGGCAGCGGCGTCTCCACTCCTCACCGCGAGGTCTTCACTCACCTGACGGTCTTCTCGCCGGCGGTCAGCCGCGCTCGTGGGCGAGACCGCCAAGAGACGCTTGATTTCCGCCGATGCCTGACCGAACGTCTTCGGCCAGGCAAACGACTTGCCTGTTTTGATTGCCAGGTCCTTGAGGTAGTCGAGCTGCCCTGGTGTCGGCTTTCTGATGTGATGCTGTGAGTTGGTCATGGCCCAGCCAAAGCAGACCGGAGGAGGCTGGCGAAGCCGGTCGGGGGAGGTCTGCTAGGCGTGTGGGCCGGGACCAACTCACAGCCCAGAGCAGTGCGTGAAAACCACACCGGGGGAAAGGCCCCGCTAAGAGCCTTCCCCCGGTAGAGCGCTTTACTTCTTGCTGATACGCCGACGGCGCGGCCGTGCCGCCTTGATGTCTGGGGCAAGAAGCTTTTCGGCCTCTCGATTACCCAAGAACCAGTGGATCCGCTTGGACTGCGGCAGCTGCTCCTGGTCAACCACAACCGCCGCGACGATTGCCTCCGCCATCACCTCGTTTACCTGGGCTTCAGTGGAGGCCTCGTTGACCCGGCGGCGCAGCTCCTCCCTGCACTGCTCGGCATCGGACCAGATGACTTTCTTGCGCTCCTTGCCCGACTTCAACTCTTTGACTTCGATGTCTCGGAGCGTCGGCAGGGTGAGCCGCAGGCCGGACCCGGCGAGCTGGGGATTGTCGTCAATGAAAAGCAGCGCGATCGCCTTGGCTCGAGCGAGACCGTGCTGCTTACGGCGCGCGCCGGTGCGGCCCGTCAGCAGTTTGCCGGCCACTTCTTCATTGCCGATCTCGGCGATTTCTTTCCGCGCCTTCGCTTCCTCGCGCTTGGCCGCGCGCTCGTCTTTCTCGGACTCACCGAGCTCTTTGCGATGCCCTTTCCAGGCTTCCTCTTCCTCGACCTTCTTCTTGGCTGCCTTCTCGAGCTGCCCAAGACCTCGATCGAAGAGGTCGGCTGCGACGGTAACGTCGGTGATGAACGCCATGGTCGAAGCCATGCCGCGGCGCTCGGTGCGGTGCTCGACCAAGCAACCCAGCGCCCGCGCGGCGTCGATCTCGGCGTCGCCGAAGCTCAAGCCCGGATCGTCGGACTTATAGGAGCTGATCGCGTGGAGTCGATCGGCCAGTTCGCGGCGCTTTTTGCCCTTCGCGATGACGCTGACCGGAACCCGCCGGGCAGAGATCATCGTCGGCTTGTTGTTGAAGTGGGCCTCGGCCGTAGCGGCGAAGATGTCGCCGAAGCGGTCGATGAAGTAGCGGCCCTTGTAGCCCTGGCGCTTGGCCAGCTCGCAGATGCATTCCGCGACGCGAGGTGAGACGACGGCGATGTCGCGCAGCAGGCGCTCGCCTTCGATTGGCACAAATCCCTCGGCAATGTAGCGCTGGACGCCCTTGGGGAGATCCAGTAGGCGCAGCCGTTCACTGACCCACGGGACGGACTTGCCGACCTTCCCGGCGATCGCCTTGTTGGTTTCGAGGTTGAGCTCTCCCGCCAGTGCCCGCAGGCCAAGCGCGGCGTCAATCGGGTCGAGTTCCTCGCGGTGGATGTTCTCGACCAGGGAGCTGAGGTGTGCGTTGCCCTCACTGACGGTGATCGGAACCTCTTTCAGCCCCCCTCGCTGGGCCGCGGCGAAGCGACGATGTCCCGCAACCAGCGTGAAGCGGCCGTTTTTGCCGGGCCGCACTGAAAGAGGCTGAACAACGCCGGCAGTACCAAGGCTGGCCGCGAGCCCCTCAAGCTCTTTGTCGTCCATGTGGGTGCGAGCGTTGAAGCCCTCCTCGACGTCGATCTTGGAAATCTCGACGCATGGTGTCTTTAGGTCGCTCATCTTGAGCACTCCTTTGTCCTTCGCCCCCGCCCGTTGCGGGAGCCGGTGCCCCGGAGCCGCACGCGGAGCGTGCGATCATCGGAGGGGTGCTGGCTCCCGCAACGCGGCCAGGGGTGCCGCGTCTATCCGTCGCCGTCGCGGACGGTGCGACCACACAGGCGTAGCTCGCCTTCGACGAACTCACAGAACGCCACGCAGTCCCACTTGCCGTCGGCGTTCAGGTATTCGGCGATCCGGTCCAGCCGACGCTCGGCTTGGCCGAAGCGGGGCCGCAAGCTCGTTGGCCCTGCTCAAGGTCTCCGCCATGATCCGGAGGGTGTAGGCGATCGGATCCTCTCCTCGATCCTGCTCGAGGTTCACAGCCGAGCCGATGAGTACGACTCCCCCACCGATTTCGACGGCGGGCAGCGGCTGCGGATTCGCGATCGACATCGGGTAGACCGAGATGTAGGCCGATTCGAACTCGCAGGTAACGATCTCGGCGCCGAGGGCGGACTCAAAGAGGCCATGCAACTCGTCGGCGTCGCTGAACGGCGTTATCGGTCTAATTGCGCCTTCGGGATCATTCAGCACCACCGCAGCTGCATCCCGGTCAAGGCCAAAGAGGGGATGTGGAAGTACGCCCTTCCCGAGGTCCGATTCGGCGTCCGCGACGGTCACAAGCGCCGAGTCGCGGTTGAAGCTAGCGCTGCAGTTTCCACATCGCCGCGCGCCTGGGGACTTGCGTGGGTCTGGAACAACTTCCGGGCTGCAACAGTCAGGGCATCTCAGCTCCATCATCAGTCTCCTTTTGCTGTGCCCTCGCCGAGCGCGAGAGCCGATGCCCCGAACCCGCACGCGGAGCGTGCGATCATCAAGGGGCATCGGTTCTGAAAGCGAGGCGAGACCTCGCGCCTACTGCTATCTGGCCAGAACGCCCGTTTTGCGACCTTTTGCGACGTACGTGCAGCCAGCAAGGCTTCTGGCCATCTTTGACAGCCACGAGGCCACTGCGACTAACTCAGGCCGAACAATTCTGAGAATTCCTGCTGAGTTCTCGGCTTCGTGAGGTTGGCTGTAAAGGTCGGGCCGGTGAGGGCAGTGCTTTCGACCCCAGGAAGAGCAACGCTCAGCGTCCCAAACCATTCTGTCGAGCCATCCGCGTTGCGCTTGAAGGTGGCCGTGCCAGCGAAGGGCTTGGGAGGACTAACTGTCGCGGAGCTGAGATCGTCCAAAACGTCAAAGGTCGCAGGCTTGCCTTCAGCCAAGGCCGATCGATTGATGCGCAATGCTCCATGTCGCTCCGACGTTCCAGCAAGGAAGAATCCAGTTGGAAGCAGCTCGGAACCGCCAATGGCAGCAAAAACAACATGGCTGTGCGGCGTAAAGGCTCCCAAGGCAGCTGGCAGACTGGCGGCGTTCCCCAAGGGTCTGCTAGGAGGATCCGGACATTTCCATGAGCGTGGAGAAGCCATAGTGCCGCGCACCCGATGTGCGTTGAGTCGCGTGTAGCCACTCTCGCCACGAAATTTGATCGACCCGACAAAGGCTCCGCTGCGAACCACCTGCTCGCGGCCTTTGCAGGATTTAGGGGGCCGTAGGTGGTCAACTGATCCATCTGGCTTGAATCGGGCGCTGATCCTGCCAAGTTTCCCAAGGCCGAACTGAATACGTCCATCTACGAACGAACCCTTGCCGCTGTAGATCACCGTCCCCTCGTCGCTCCGTGCGGTGAGACTGGCCTTTCCCCGGTTTACTTCGAAGAGAATCGAATAGCCATGGCTTGCTTTCCGTGAGAACTCAGCTTGTGGTTCAGGCCCCCCAAAGCTGACGCTCGACCCCGGATTACTCGCAAAACACACTCCAGGACAAGCGCCAAGGATGAGCAAGCATGCGATAGGGATGATGAGACGGCGCAAGACAAGCAACCTTCGCCAAGGCACGGAAACGCTGCGGGAATGATCCGCACAGATGCTCATTGCCGGATTCGCCGAGGAGGCGGAAAGTTGCGGCGGTCACGTTTCGGCTCATGCCAAAGGATTCCGGCATCCCATAAAACGAGCTCCGCAAGGATGAAGGCGATCCCCGCGACTGCCAGTCCAAGATTCATCATTCTTCTCGGAGCATACGGCTTTTCCGGACCTTTGGTTCAGACCGAGCAATATGTGCCAGCGAGTGCCGCACAAGCAACTATGGACGTCCCCCAAAGGGGCCCAGCGTCGTCACTCCGACAAGCCTCATCGCACATCCGTGATCCCCAGCCACGCGTGGAATAGCTATTGCGGACCGCGGCCGGCATTTCTAGCTTTTCCGACTCCAAGGCGGTCTAGCAGGCCATTCCCGAAGTTGGTAATCAGCGCGCAAGCTGACACGAAGACGCCGAGTGCCGCAGAACCAAATTCTCCCTGAATCAAGGCCAAGCCGCTAAAAATCAAACAAGCGGCTACAAGCACGAGTGCGACTTTCTGAAGCAACTTCATGGACCTCTCATTGTTGCAGGAATCTTCGCGACTAAGGAGTTCACGATGTCCGGCCACTCAGCACCACCCGGCTCGTTCGGCGACGAAAAACCCGGAGGCGATGATTCCGAGAACGTCTCCAAATCCTTGAAGCATCCCGCCGATGGCCACCTTTTCTTCCTCCCCCGTCAGTACGAGCCCCTTCCCAACTCCCCAAGCGAAAGTACCTGCTGCTCCTATAGCTCCTCCTACGACTCCGCACCCCTTGGAGAAGATGTCAACAACGGCGTTCGAAGCCTTATTCAACGCCTTGTTCACTTCTTTTTCCCAAGGAAACCACTTCATACCCCCCGGCCCGACGGCGGAAGCGCTAGCAGACTTACTTGCTCTATTTTCCCGAGCCTTCCGCATGCGGGCCCTGATGCGACCCGTCGCACGATCCACCGCTTCCTTAGCCCTCTCCTTGTCGGCTCCACACTTCTTCTTCTTCGAGCAGGTTCCTTCCAGATCGAAGTTGTTGATCGGGTCTTGGTCGGCGTAGTCGTATGCGTTTGCCGACCCACCAGGCACTGGATCAGGCGAGATGAATCGCCCGAGCGCCGGTACGTAGCTTCGAGCCCCCATTTGAATCACACCAGACGACAGTTCAGTGCGGCGTGACTTTCCGCCGAGCCAGCTATAGCGGCTCGAGCCCACTTTCTTTGGATTGCCGAACTCATCGAATTCAAAGTTCGCGGTCGGTTCTTTGGCCGTAGAGCTAAGACTGGCCGTGGCAACTATGTCGCCGTGCAGATTGGCAAGCTGGAGGCTGGTAGTACCTGAGCTTTCCTGAATCGCAGCTAGTCCACTGCCGATGCCAGTGATGCTGCGGGTCCAAGTTGCACTGCGTTCTGTCCATGCAGTCGAGTCCGAAGCCATGGAGTAGTGGAAGACTTCGGTTCCAGTTTTCGTACCGGTCTGAGTCACTTGGCGAGGGCGCCCAGCAGCATCCAGCTGGTAGGTGTTCGTCAACCCTCCTTGCGACTGGATAGAGACCATGTTGTTGGTGAAGAAGCTGGTATCGAGAGTACTTCCCCCCGCGAATTTGCCTGACAGGCTCGATATGCGACCGAAGCTGTCATAGGTGGTTGCTTCCGGCCCGGTCAAGCGATCGCCCGTGTCGTATTTGTATTTCTGCACGCTTCCTTCGGAGGTCATATCGCAGGCCCCGCCGGCTCCTGGCACGCGGGTGATAAACGCGGTTCTGTTGGAATCGGCGTCATAGCTGTATGAGTGTGTCGTGCAGCCGCCGCCTTTCGGCGTGTCCTTGACCAAGGTCAGCCTGCCAGCGTTGTCGTAGCTGTATTGCTGGGTGGAGGCCAAGGTCGCCTGCGAGAGGACCTGACCGTAAACCGAGCGTTCGTCGCCTTCGTCAAGCCAGGTGCATTTTTCTGAGCAGCTCGTGACCTTCGTGTAGCTGAGTTTTGTCGCTTCCCCGGCCTCGTCGTAGGTCGTTTTGGCCACCAAGCCATTTGGCAGCCCTTCTTCGGTCATGCTGCCATCGGCGTTGTAGGCCGCCGTGAACGTCCCAGCGGCGGTGTCATCGATTTTGGTCAATAGGCCCGAGGCTGATTCGTAGCCAAACGTCTGGGTTCCCTTGCCATCGAAGACGGTCGCCCGGCGCCCCAGTAGGTCATAGGTGGTTTTCGATGTGCTTCCATCGGCGTCGGTGTACTGAGTCGGACGGCCGAGTTTGTCGTAGGCGACAACCGTTGACTGGCTGTCGCATGCTCCGCATTCGAATTTCTGTTCGACAGGCAGTCCGGTTGTCGTGCTGTAGACGGTAGCCGTGGTCGGCAGGGAGGTCCCGCCGCCCACCTGTTTGAGGCTTGTCGGTCGCCCGGCTCCGTCATAGGTGTTGGTCGTTACGCGAGTCGATGCTTCTTTGCCCCCCGGGCTTTCGATCACTTCCAGGGGCTGGGCCAGGGCGTTGTAGGAAGCAACGCGCGTGCCCAAGACTTCGGGCTGCCCTTCGGTGCCGGGCTGTTTGGCCGGCAGCACCTTGCAGGGCAGGTTTGCCCACGCCGCCTTGTTCGCACAAGCCGGATCGGCAGGGTTTTCGCCGACGCTGTAGTAGATCGTCTTGGTCGTGTGCCCTGCTTTGTCTTCGACCTGTCCGGCCGGGAGAACCCTTTCGGTGGGCAGACCCGTGACCGGGTCGTATTCGGTGTGCGTCTTCAATTTGAGGCCGAGCGGGTCGACGATCGTGTCCGTCGGCTTGCGCAGGGTCCAGTTGTAGACGGTTTCCACGATGCGCTGGTCTGCGTCTTTGCCCACGCCTTTGATGCTGGCACCGGTGGTTTCCCGCGTCGGGAGATGCGGTTTCGGCGTGCCAGCCGGTGGGGTCGGTGCCAGGTAGTCGTATTCGACGATTTTATGGAGTCGCGCTGGTTTCGTTTCGCCCGTTTCGGCGATGCGCACCTGGTGCAGCGGCCCCCATTCTTGGACCATCTCCGTGCCGTCTTCGGAGAATTCGCGTTTGGTGTCGAGTTCGCGCGAGCGTTCTACGGATTTCGCTCCTTCGGCCAGAGCGCGTACGCGGTTTTGGGCGCTCAGTTCGCGGACGACGTTGCCACGATCATCGACTTCGCTTGTCGTGATCGCGGTGCCGCCTCCCGAGGGCGCCGCAGTATTGACGACGTAGCCTTCGGCGTCCATGTAGTAGATGGTCGCCTTGGCATAACTCGAGGGCGGTGTCGCCGGCACGTCGTCGGGCCGAAAGACAGCGGTTGCGTCTAGCGGAACGTCTTCCTGACCCCATTTGGCAACTTCGGCCGGGCTCATGTTGGGCGCGCCACTGCCCCCGCTGAGTGGAACCCCGTAGACCACGGTCGTCTGGGCGGTAGTCGGGCTCGCGACAAGACTCGGGCGCTTGACCGCTTTGATCCGGGCGCCTGGTTCTCCGGAAACGTGAGCGTAGTACTCGAACGTCCACGGTTCCTGGCCGGCAGGAGTCAGCGTGGAAAGCTGCGTTTCGCTCGTATAAGCATAGGTCTCTTTCAAGCAGCCTTTTTCTTCTGAAGCACAAGCCGATCCGATGCGTGGGTCCCACTCAGCGGTCAGACGGGCTTCGGTGTCATAGCTGTATGCGGCGACGGACCAGGAGCCATTGGCGCCTGCACTGGCCGGGCCGTAGTAGGTGATCTTCGAGAGAAGTTCTCCGAAGGCCGCGTTCGCTCCCCATTTTGTAGCCGGTTCGTAGGTAAATTCGATCGCGCGGCAGCCCACTTTTGTTTTGGCGTTTTCGGAATTGCACCCAAGCCCGGACGCGAATGGGGCAATCACCATGTACAGACGCCGTTTAGTGCCGATCGGTTTGTAGACCATCGTCGTCGCGTTGGGGCCGCTGCCTGTTGTGGAGATCGAGACCGGCAGGTATTCGAGGCTGCCGCCTGTTTTTTCAAATTCCGTCCGGTTCCCGTCCACATCAGCGAGAGCAAAGGTCGAGCTGCCGCTTGCGTGAGAGAGAACCCACCCCTCTGCCCCTGTCGGGGAGACGTAGGATTCGCCGACCTTTTCGAAGGCGTATTCGTAGCCTTCGAGGTCGGTCAAGATCGCGTAGTCGCCCAACCCTTCTTCTTTTTCTTCAGCGCTGGCTTGGAACTCGCGTACGCTTCGCCAAGCTGCTCCGCCGGCTTCTTCGACTGGGACAGACGTCGTCCAGCCGCGGCCAAGCACTCCGGCACCTTCTACTTCGGTCGTGTGAGTGCGCGAGAATTCGAGCGTCGAACCCGGGACCGAAATCGACACATCGTTACGGCTGATCGTGTAGTTGCCGGTCAGGAGATTGACCGCGCCGGGGCCAACGCTCGTGGTCGCATCATGAGGACCGCCAACGGCCGGGCTTACGGTGGCGTTGACCGGCTCGCTGTAGCCGGCTGCACCTAGCGAGCCTTCAAAGAGAGCCCGGACTTGGAGTTTCCCGCCTGAGATATTCACAGCTTTGTTCGCTTCGAAGAAGACGGGGGTGCTGACTTTCCCGGTCACCGCGAGCGGCCATTTGACTTCTTCGGCTTTGGCGTTCTTGACCCAGCCTGACGGGATCGTTTTCCACGGGCTGAAAGCTCCTGTCACGCCGGATGTGCGGTATTGGTAAGAGACGCCGGTCGTGGCGCCCGGAGATCCGGCCCAGGTCGATTTGAGCTTCAGTCGCTTGCCGGTCACCGTGCCTTCCCCCGGCGAGGTGAGCTTGCTGGTAGCGGGTGCTTTCGGGTAGTAGACGACCTGCACGTAGGGGCGCTTGGTCGAGTCCGCCGCTGCGCTTGAGTTGAAGGTGGCGTAGCGGGTCGTGCAGGAGCTTTCGCCGCACTGGCGCGTGTGATCGTCTTCCAGGCGCAGGAGGAAGCCGTAGTTGGGTACCTGACCTGCGACCCATTTCTGCACCAGGTCCCTCGTGCCTGCGCCTGAGAAGTTCCACCAGCCGGCTTGTGAGCCCCGCTGGCTGGTCAGAATCGTCTCCCCTTCGAGACCCGTGTAGTCGCCGCCTTCGTAGGCCCATTTGTTGACGCCGTTGTAGGTCGTCCAGTTAGCGGCACTGTTCCAGTTGGTGGTGCTCCTTCTCACTTCGACACCGCTTGTGTTGCCCACCGCACTCGGCGCGTACAGGCCAAGGGTTGCGCTTTCCACATAGGAGTTGGACGGGATCGCGCTCAGGTCGAAGCGAAGCAGCGACCTGGCCCACAGGTCCATTTCGAACCAGGTTTCCGCTTTGTAGAGAGCCATCAGCGTTTCGCCGGCACCGGAGCCGCAGCCATTCCAGACATTTGTATTGATCCGTCCCTCGATGATGCAGTCAAGCGAGGGGCTCGGCGCGGTAAGAGTCGGATCGAGGTTGACCGGCCAGCTGCGCTCTGGCTGGTTTAGCCAGTCCGAATCGGCGTCGAGCGTGAGCAGCCAGCCGCCTTCGTCTCGCGGCTGAAGCTCGTAGTGAGCGGAATCGGAGACCGATGGCGTGGGTGAGCTGTCGGACATGACCGGCGCCGGCAGGACCGCGATCAGCTTTTCATCGCCGTCGCGGAACTCGATCGATCCGTCTTCGGCGATGCTCGGCGTCAATCCGTTTGAGGCGTCTAGGACGTAGTGGAACACCTTCGGCTGGGAGGCATCTGGGATTTCGATGTTCTCCTTGACGCCACTGGCGATGCTGGAGAGCTCATACGTCGTGTCGCTCGTTGTCGATTCGTAGACCGCCGTAGCGCCTTCGAGCTGGGCTTCCCCGGTCTGGGGACCGAGGAGTTCAGAGGAGACCCACCCGCCGTCGACGGTGAGTCGGGTCGGTCCGGCGCCGAGCTTGTCGGGGAGCTGAACATCGACGCTGTTTTGCCCGTTGCTCAGCCCACCATCTTTGAGTTCTTCAAGACCTTCGTCAATGGGCTTCCAGTCGCCTTTGGCATCGCGATAGTTGATTGGGGTCTCGTAGAGGCGCGTTTCGCGCGCGCCGCCTGGAAGCTGGAAGGTCTCCGAGCTGGCGGTCCGCTCAGCGGGAAGCTCGTCCTCTGGTTTCGGCTCTGGAGCTGCCGAAAGAGCTTCGGCCGGCTGCCCCTCATCCTGCTCTGCCACGGCGATGCCAGAGCCAATGGCAAGCAGCATGACCAGCACAAACCCAACGAGCCGAATCCCCTTCACGAAACGTCCTCCCCTTTGTTTGTCGTATTCCCCGCTAAGCCCCAGATGGGCTCGATGCGCTTGACATCGGCAAGCGCTAGCGGCACCGCTCCCTAACAGATGGTTCGTCTGCCTATGCCCTACCTACAAGGTGAAAATGAAGTTCAGGGCCATAGGCCACCTCCACAACCTTCGCCCTTACAAGAGTCGAAAGGTGGTACTCGAAAATTCTTAGATCCTTGTGTTCTGCCCAAATCTTCTGAAGTTCGATAGAAGACACGGGGCTGTCGAGTTGCTGCATCACAGCGATGATTGCTTGCTTGGTCTGATTGACGACGACGGGAGCGGACGCAGCCCGGTCTAGGGTGCGCCCACTCCCCCCTGCCGTCTTCACCCTTCGTCCATCGACCAGACGGAGTGGCGCAGAGACACGCCGCCGCCGGCTTAGAAAAGCGGCGGCGGCGCGATTCCGCTGGGTAGAAGTTCGTTGTCTTAACAAGTGACTCGAGGTGTTCACAGTGCCTGGAAGTTGTGCACGCCCCGGACGTATTGTCAGCGTCCGGGGCGGCTAAACCAGAACCACTCGCGCTGACGACCCGAGTGACATTCCGGTTTAGAGTGGAGCAGAGTTTCACCTCGGTACGTGTCCTGCAACCCGAAGTCCGTTACCGCTCAGTTTTCCCTGAGTTGAAGACCCCACCTACTGGTCTTCCCGAACGCCCGCGCTCGAAGGCCAGCAGCGCCACAAACATTGTGGTGCCGCTCTCCCCCGACTTAGCCATTCGATTCTTCGCCCTGCCCGCGATCTCCTGAACGCTCTTCAAAGCTTCAAGAACATCCTTGGGCTTACCGCTCCACGCCGTGGTGAAAAACTTTCGAAGTTCCCCCCTGCCCTCTCGGTCGAGGTCCGGTTCGTCGGTCATCAAGCACACGTCCTCGTCGACGTCCATCTTCTTGTTCCGATACGACGAAAGGCACTCGGCAAGAATCCACTGAACGACCGCGCTATTGGCATCGTGACGTTCCTCGACTGACATTGCGCGATACGCCTCGTCGCTTACGAGAGGCCGAGCAACCGCTCGGTAGATCGGCTTCCGGAAGTTGCCTTCCGTCGTGTGGCCAGCAAATTCAACGCAGCCGGCCTCGTAGAGCTCGCCCAGGTGGTAGGTGACGTTCTTTATGTCCTCACCGAGCATGTCGGCGATCTCTCCGGCGGTGAACTCTCCCTCGTGCAGGATCGTCAGAGCTTCGAGCCGGATGTAGTGGCCAACGGCAAATGGCGGCGCATCGTCCGGCTGTCGTGTCCGCTGCTTGATTGGCCTTCGCCCGGGGTCCCGCTCGCCCTGCTTCAACCGTCCATCCCTCCGATCAGGTCCATTGCCGTCATTCAGTTGCGCTGGAGCATAGGCGTTTCGGCTCCATGAAATTCTGAGCGCTCAGGATTTCTTACCCTCTTCTTCCCGCCCCGGCATCTAGCCGGGCGCTGACGAGCGGGAGGGGGTGAGGAGAGATGAAGATCGCGTCCGTGGATTCGGTCGTGCCACTGCTGCAAGTTTTGAAGCTGAAGTAGGCACGCCAGCAGGGCCGGTCTCAGCCCAAGAAGTGTGCGGAGCTGGAGATCGGCCCTGCTCCCTCGACCTACCCGCCAACGCAGCACCGCGAGGAGAGAGAGGTGCGAGAGGTGACGATCACGCCAGTGGCGCCTGTTCTGCCGGCCATGACCCTGAAGCACCGCTAAGGCACAGACGGCCGCCCACTGTCGTGGTTGGACGGCGGTCGGCCAGTCTTGCGCAAAAGCAGCCGCGTAACCGAATCGATATCGAGCTCCTAACGAATGCTTACCAGCCACCGCTCCCACTCCCTTTCTGCCGCTCAAAAAGCCCAAACCACTTCGGCCGGCAATCAGCCTACTTCGTTCTTTCCATAAGTGCGGGAAGCTAAGGACAGGCAGCGTGCTCCCGTGCCCCGAGCCCGCTACGACACCCCGCCGCCCGAGCTGGCGCGTCTGGGCGCTGCCCTGAAGGCTCTGCGAGAGGAACGTGATCTCAAGCAGATCGAGGCCGCCAGCCGAGCCGATATGACTGAGAGCCAGGTAAGCGACATTGAGCGGGGGAAGAACAACCCGGGCTGGTTGCTGCTCATTCGGCTCCTCGTCGCCGGCCTCGATGCGGACCTCGGCGATCTCGCTACCGCTTACGAGGGCGTCCCCGACAGCGACACGGCGTAGGTCTCCGGCTAGGCCGGGGCTAGCGCTCGTGATGCTCTCGTCGGCGACGAAGACGAAGACGACGGGCCAACCTACGGCTGCCGATACGGTTTCGCCTCCGTGGCGACGAAGAAGCCAAAACGAGTGGAGAAGCCGTGGGGCCACGAGCTCTGGTGGGCCGAGACCGACCACTATGCCGGCAAGATCCTCGTCGTCAACGCCGGCCAAGCACTCTCTCTCCAATACCACCGTGAAAAGGACGAGACCTCCTACTTGCTCTCAGGCAAGCTGCGGTTGACCCGCGGGCCGAACGCCGAGACGCTCAGCGAGCTGGAGATCGAGCCGGGTCAGGCATGGCGAAACGAGCCTGGCACCGTGCACTCGATTGAGGCACTGGAGGATTCAGTTGTGCTCGAGGTCTCAACACCTCACCTCGACGACGTCGTGCGGGTGCACGATCGCTACGGGCGTGCGTGAAAGCCCGCGTTGTGCGCCTCGACCCACTCGGCCAACCAGGTGTGCAGTGTCGCGAGGTCGGGAAGCACTCGCTGGTCGTCGCTGCGCCGCCAGCATCGGCCTGAGCGCATCAAAGACCGTTTGGCCTGTCCGAGGTCGATCCTGGAGCCTGGGATAGGGGGAATCCAAAATTGTCCCCCGATTGTCCCCCGATTGAGAAAGCTGCATCTGCCTCAAACGGCGGAAACCGCGCCACAGCGCGGTTTCCGAGAGGGTGGACGACGGGATTCGAACCGGCGACCGCCTGGACCACAAGCAGGTGGTCTATCACGGAATCGACCGTGATAACTCGGCTATTTGCAGCGTATCCCGCGGCCGGTTTGCAGAGCCAGCTCCGCGCCGATAGCGGTGGATATGGGTCGATTACCGCCAATTCAGGCCACTTCGATTTACTGCGCTGCAAAAATCGCCAGCACAGCGTCCCGTTTCGGCCATTCAAGTGCATTTGCGGCCACGAGCAAGGTAAGCCCGAACAAAAGGCTGGCCCACCCAAATGGGCCGCGCATATCGGGGTCCCTCTCCTCAAGCTGAACCCGCTTCCACCCGTCCGGCAAATCAACGTACACCGGATTCAGCCCCATCATTGTCGCGTGCGCGATGGCGCTTTCCCCGCGGTAGGCGATGGCATAGAAGCCGCGGTACGAATTCGCGCCGGTCGACTCCGCAAGGCCGTCGATCGCGCCAGCCCAATGAAGGTCCGCCTTTTCCGCCCGGTCAATTAGATCGGGCATGGCTTTGGTCCCCTCGGGCAATTCGGCGAGCTGCCGTTCAAAATCCTCCTGCTCAGCCTCAGTCGCCACTTCGACCCGCACCCCCTTGTGCTTCAGCTTTCGGCAATCCTTAGCGATGTCGATGCGGCGCTGGAGGTCTGACTTCAGGAACCTCCGGTGACGCTCTTGGCCAGGGTCTGCCGCGAGCCACGCGAAGGTCACGGCGTGGTCGTAGAGCGATCTCACGAGTACGGTGGCATCGGCATCCCGACCAAGCGGCCGAAGCGCGAAAATCGCCTCAAGAGCACCGGTTTGCCGGGCAATGAGAGCGGGGCCAGCCAGCTGCCAAGCATCGGCCGAACCAGTAACGCAGGCGGTAATCGGCAGCTTGGTCCGCACCATCTCGATCATGGCGCGGGCGCGTCTTTCAGCCCCCGCCTCGTACTCTCGACTCATACCCCCGACTGTAGGGGAGAGCACCCGGCGACCGCCTGTGGCTACTACGAGCTGACATAGGCCACGGGCAGCTCCGCCGAGTCGCTCGAGGGGAAGGACCTTCCCGCGAAATCTTGAGGATGTCGACGTTGCTAGCGATCGTAGTCGCGCCCGCGCGGCAGTACACGCAGGATGACGATCACGCGACGCTCCTCGTCAAAACTAAGCGCAAGCGCCGTTCGGGAGAGCGCCGCGTCCCTCCTTAAGATCAAACGATGCCAGAGCACCCCATCATTCTCCGCCTGCGCGAGGCTCGTCGGGCCCGGGTCCGTTACGGGCGCGCCAATCTCTACATCGCCCGCTGGGGCGAGCTCACCTCCGGCGAGCTCGGCACCACGGTGCGTGCCTTCGAGCGTGGCGAGAGTGGCTCGAAGGAAGTCTGTTCCGCTTTCGTCCGCAGCCGGATCGAGTCACACACCGCCAGCTTCGATTTCGAGCGCGCCGACCTTGAACGCCTGGTCGACCTCGTCGCCGCTGCTGCAACCGAACCCGAGCTACAGGCGCGCACGATCGACGCGCTCGCCGCGGAACTGGTCGACCTTGCCGCTGCCGAGCGCGAGCGGGTGCGCCGGCGCCGCGCCGATCTGCAGAAGGCGATGAAGTCTTACTTGGACTCCTCAGCGCTCGGCGTCCTGCACTCGGTCCAGGCCTCGTTGGGGAAGTGGAAGCTCGGTTCGATCTACGCGCCACAGCTGCCACGATTCTCAAGCCCGCTCGCCCACTCCGTCGAACAGCTCGGCACGAAAGTGCTCGGCCACGTCGAGCCGCCGAGCTTCCACCTCAGCCTCTCCCACACCAGGGCGCCTATCTGGGCCAAAGCCTTCAAAGCGAGCGGGGTGGCCGAGCAGGCGACGCTCGCACTGCGCCAGTCGATCATGGCCGCCAGCTCTCACCGTCATCTCGAAGGGCATATCGCCTCCGTCGGCCTGGCCCCGATCGCAGGCTCGAAGCCGTTGAAGTTCGGCATCGGCGTCGGTGACGGAGTCGCACCGCCGCGGCTCGGGGCTTTCCGCAGCGCCGAGCTGGCCGGCGCCCTCGCGCCGGGCCTCCGCGAATCGATCGCCGAGATCGCCGCCGGCTTCTCTCATCCGGGCCTGCAGAGCCGCATCGCCTCGCTCGGCATTGCCGCCCAGATTGGCGATCTGAAGCTGGGTGCATCGCTGACCGCCGGCATCGTGCCGAAGGGTCTCGGTATTGCTGCGCTCGCCCAGCGCCAGCTAGGCCTGCTGCCGCGCTTTCCCGCCTGGAAAGACTGGGCCGACTCCTTCGAGCGCTCCCTGCCGGCGAACTGGCGCGAGCTCGACCCGGCCGAGGTCGACCATGCCGCCGGGCTGATGGGAGACACGGGTCTTTGCCTTGCCTGGGTGCCGCGGGCCGAGTTGATCCGCGCCCTGCTCGCCGCCCCCGACCACGAGGCCCGCTGCCACATCCTCGTGGCCAATGGGAATGAGATCCTCGCCGACATCGAAGCCGTTCTGCTCGAAATCGAAAGCGAGGAGCTAGCGCCGATCGCCGGCGCCGCCGAGGAAGCAATCCGATCAGCGCGCGCCGGCGCCCCTGGGCCCGCGCAGAGCCACGTCGCCTCTGCCCTCGGTCACGTCGCCCATAGCTACTACGGCTATGAGAGCTTCGGCCCCGTCCGCGAGCGCTTCGCCGACATCGATCCCATCAACGACGTCGGTTTCGCCGAGTTCTCCTTCTACGCGATCGGTCGGGCCTGGGTGATCTCCTTCGCCAGCTTCAAACAAGCGGGCGATGGTTTCAACCGCAACCTCACTGCCCACTATGTCGGTGCACCCCATTACAGCGACGCCAACCTCCTCGCCGGACTGATGCTCCTCGCCGGACTGACACGCGAGCTGCAGCGCCAAGAGTGCCGTCTCGAAGCCCCCCATCTCCAAGCCGCTTAACCCCGGCTCAGGACAGCGGCGATCTTTGCCGGTCACCGGCAGGATGGCTCCCGCCCGGGTAGCCGCATAGCCATAAAGCCCCGCCTCGATTTGAACCCCAGGCGGGGCTCTGAACTGTTCTCAGGGCGACCTGGGCAATCCTTCGTCGCTTCGGCGTCGTCCCAGAGGGTTTCGGATATTCGGTGTTGGTCTCGAAGTCAGGCGAAGGTCGCTAAGGGCATATCGCGATAGATCGCTTCAATTATCTGGACCAACCTCCGTCCCTGTTCAAATGAGAGGAGCTTCGGTTCGGCGATCCAGCTCCTCTAGAACCATCTCCATGCCCAAAGGATGGCAACCGAATGGATTGTCCTCCCGATTCGCCCTCAAATCCAGCCGCGTCGCGACCAGGTCGATGCGAGCCGAGGCGCGTGAAGCGATCGAATCGGGTGGCGGAGCGGCGATGTCGCCCCCTGAGAAGCGACAAGGAGCTCACAGAGACGAAGAAACAAGGTCGGGTAGGAGGAAGCGGGTAGCGTAAGAGACGAGCCCTCAGGGGCCAGAAACGGCCGGCTCGGGCGAGGGGGGGCTTTGGTCATCCACGCTGGATCTCCCACGGAGGTCGCACTTCGGTCGCATCAGGCGGTTTTTGCGCTTAAGAATGCGGCCGACCATCGGAATCATAATCCGCGTGTCGGGGGTTCGAGTCCCTCCTCCGGCATCTCCTAATAACTCTGCGCGCAGACTGCAAGACCGTATTCGTTCGCGAGCTTGATTGCCCTCCCGAAGAATTCACTGTTGCTAGTGGTGACCAGCTCTGGCTGTTCTTTGGATCTCTGCAGGCCTTCTTCGACCGCCTCGAAGATTTCCTCAGTTTGGCCTTCGTCGCCCGTGGGCGTGCCTAGTGTCCGAATGTCCGCGATCTGCTGCTTCATGTCGGGCTCTATGACGCTGTTGACGAATTCTTCGTATTCCGCTTTTGACGGATTCGGATTGTTGTTGTGTTCGCTGGAGAACGCGAGGAAATCAGCATGCATCTTTTCTCCGTCTTTGGCGCAGATTGCGTTCGCCTTTTTGATGAACTCGCCTTTGCCGATCGACGAAGTCGTCGTCTCACCGTCATTGCCACTGCCCCCGCCGCATCCAGTGCCGACGAGTACAACCGCCAGCGCACTCAGGAGCAGCGTCCGAAATCTCCTGCTCGACATTTGACTCTCCTCTAGAAAGATTTACTAAAGTAAGTAATCTATACTAAAAATTCCGAATCAGCACTCCGATCGCCTCAAGAAAGATAAAAGACCTGATCAATCGGGAGCCGTCTGTCATTAGGTGGCCCGCTGACGGCCGGGGTCACTGAGAGGAATGGAAGCCAGTCAGGGGCAACGGAGAGAGCGGAGAGAGCGACTCCGTCTCGACCGGCAAATCGGCCCTCCGGTCGGCTTGCTTGCGGACGCTCGGCGCCGGCTCCATCCAGCCGTCGAGCGCTGAACGGAGATGGCGAGGTGGGAGCATGCCCTTGCAGGTCCTTCGAGGCAACGGCCGTGAGATACGAGCAGTCGACACGTTGGATCGCCTCCGGTTCGGAGCCTGATCGGCGCAATCCTTGCCGCTGTCGTTTTCGACATCTTGGGAGATGTCTTCTCGTATCCATTCTTCTCCCCGCGGTCGCTCGATCGGCTATTCGATCTCGAAGTGACAACCGCTAGACCATCGAACAGTCAAGTAGTGATGGCTACACGCTTCCGCGATTCGTTAACGATTTGATTTTTTTCGAGCGGCCTCATGACCGCCTTCCCTTTGCCGTTGCCAGCCGAGCCGCCTCGATCAGAAGTTCCGTTCGGGACTTAATCTCAGTGCCGCTCAGCGTCGCTACCACAACATTGCTGGCCTGGCCCGGCCAGCCTCGGCCCACCCCGCTACCGCTTCTTGCCGTGCTTGGCGGCCGCCCCGCACGACGCCCTCAGCGTTGGCTGCAGGGTGAGCCGCCGACCATTCTGAGCTGTGAACTTCGCGCTCGCGCGGTAGGTCTTCGCGCAAAGGTCGGTTGAGTTGACGAAGAGGCCCTTCTTGCCGCCGAGCAGGGTCAGTGTAAAGCGCTCGATCGGCGCATCGGGCACCACCCTGAAGGTGTTCCTGATGCCGCCGTGGACGGAGTCGATCCGCCCGTCCAGATCGATCTCGACCGGCTGGGAGGCACCCCCCCTGAGCACCGCAACCACGTCGGGCAGCTCGTGGCTCGAGGAACGCAGGTAGACCGGACCTTTTAGCGGCTTTTCGAAGAGGGGCGTCTTTGCCACCGCGTGGCCATAGACCGAGCCCAAGGGGCACGCTTTGGCGGCAAACTGCACCCGCGTGCAGATCGTGTTGAAGTGAGCGTTTTCAATGAACTCAGAGTGCGGCAGGGTGACCCGCGCCGCCGCGACGTTGGAGTAGGCACCCTTCTTGGGGTAAGTGACCGTGGCCTTCAGCCTGGGGAAAGCGCCTCGGCGGGTCCCGCCGAAGAGGCGGAAGGCCAGCTTCGGCTTGAAGCCGAGGCTGGCGCAGTCGGCTGCCTGGAAGCGGGCAGAGAGCTCCGCTGCGGTGTCTTCCGCGCTGGAATGGACGTCGCCGCCGGTACCGGTGACGTGGGAATCGATTCGCTTTTCCGCGCAGGAGGTGGGGTTGAGGGTGAAGCCCGGCCGGTCCAGGTTGAGCCGGATGTCACGAATCCTCACGGGTATGCCCTGGACGATCTGGGGAAAGCGATCGGTCGTCGCGGTGCCCTGGGCGGTTTCAGGATCGATGGCGAGCGCCGTACGGACGGTGATGACACCTAGGTCGAAGGGCCCGACCATGGCTGGGCTGATTGCAACCACACTCAGGGGAGCGCCGCCGTAGGGGCCCGAGAGGTAGGCCTTGCCGGGAACCCAAGCAAGCGGCACGCCGGTGCCGGCGCCAACTTCCGTCGTACCGATCTGGCTCGATGCAGGACAGGAGGGCTGTATCTGCTCGAGGAACCCGTCCCCGGCCCGGGTTCGCCCTTCGGCCTTGGCGATACCCCCATCAGAGCACGTCGCCACTCCGGCGAACTTGGCTGCCAGACCTTCGGGCAGGGTGACGCGGACCTGGGAGAACTCCTGGTCGTCGTCGGTTCTCGTCAAGCGGAAGACAAATGGGGAGTAACTGCCGGCGGTGTTGTTGGTTGTACCCCCTTCGAAGCTCGGCTTGAAGGGCCGTTCTCCCAGGCTGCTGACACAGGGCGAGCCGTCGGGCTTCTGCGTTAGGTCGTAGGAATTGTTGACGACATGCGCAGTGTTCGGGTCCTGCCAACTGAAAAATTCGGCCCTGATCGTCTTTTGGCCGCAGGTCGAGGGCTCGACCAGGCCCGCTCGTAGCCCACTCTTCAGGTTCATCTCCATGTCAGACACAGGAAACTGGGGCAGATCTTCGAACGTTGTGGTGATCTGGCCGGTTTCCTGGTTCAGCGCCACCCTGCCGGGAATCTTCACCAGGATGCCCCTTTCGGGTTCTTCGATCACGAGATATAGGGCGACCAAACTCGGGTTTGGAAAAGGATTTTCATTCTGCTTGGCGATGTAGATGAAGCCCTTTGGCGGATTGCCCTCGGGCAGGATCGGGGTATGCAGCGTCAACGTTCCATACTGGGAGGCGTCTGGACACCTGACCGGATCGGCGTTGAAGCGAACGGGATCGGTTGAGACCAAGCCAATCTGGGCGGACGTGCAGCTCATGAGGCCTTGAGCAGCGGATGGATTGAGGGTCATGCCCTCGGGGAAGGTAACCACGGCCTTCTTTAGGGGCGGAGTCGCGATCGCTTTGACAGAGCCGTTTTCGGCGTAGAGTTCGCTCGCGTCTTCGACTTCGTCGTTTCGCTGAGGGACCGCGAGGTGAACCTCGAGCCCCGTGGGAGAACCCGCGTGGCGGTCTGTGGGCTGTAGCGAGATGTCGGGTTCGAAGCGAAAGCGGCGGTCTTCACATCCGACAACGTTGAGGGGATTGCCCGATTCCTGCACCGGCGTGAAGTTGTCGGGATCGTTGTAGGAATCGAGACGGAGCCGCGTGCCGCCATTATTGATGCCGCAGTCCATCGGGCTGGTGAGGAAGGGGCGGATCGGGGCTGAGCCCCAGGGCGCGCCAGCACCAGCGCCGCTTCCCTGGACCTTAGGGTAGTAGCGGAATTTGTCGTGAGCGGGGTCGGCGGGCACCCCCCAGAAGGTCACCTGGGCATTGCGGACAGTGACCAAGCTGGAAATGTCAGGCGAGACGGTCTTGATCGCATAGCCCCCCAGGGTGGGGTCGAGATGGGCGTAGATGTGGCCCTGGATGAAGGTGCCGGCCTGAAAGCCGAAGTCGACAGGCGTCCCCTTGGGTGGCATCAGGTTATAGATCGGAACGCGCTCGGCAACGGCGTCCGGGTTGACGAAGAGGGAGTTTCCGCGATTGCTAGTCAACGAGGTAAAGGAGGTATTCAGATAGCCGACCTGCGTGTCCGAGGGGCAAGCGGTCGAGTCTCCAACCGAGCCATCGGAGGCAAAGAGCAGTGGATCGCACTTGGGCAACGCCTCGGCATTGCCGATCATCCCCGGCGGCAGAGTCGCCTCAATGGTCTTGACCAAGCCGTTGGCCACGATGTACCGGCAGTTAGGACATTCCGTAGTGTTATCTACTCCGGTCTTCTCGTTGAGATCGAAGTTGAAGCGGTACTCGAAAGGGTGCGCGCCCGCCTGCCGCGACGGCGAGCCGAAGGGGTAGGGGGCGTCGAAGAAGTCGGCCTCGAAGCTGCCGGGCACTGGCCCGAACGGCGATGGGTTGGTGCTGAAGGGAACTTGGTCGATATCCGTCGCCGGCGCCGCAGCGCCACCGCCAGAGACAGTTGCGGTGTTGGTTTGCGTTTCTGTTACCGAAACGGTGTTATCCACCCCGACGTCCACGAATAGCTTCGGCAGATATCCGGAGGCTTTTAGGTCAACATCGCCGCCCATCAGTCCTGGAGCCGGCGCGTATGTTGGCAGGTCAGACGCGGGCAAGGCGCAATTCAGCGTCCCCGTGCCGACGCCCGAGCAGAGGGAAGAGAGGTCCTCGTTGGGGCCAGGCCAAGCGATCCGGATGATCGTCACGCCGGGCGGCATCTGATCGGTGATCGTCAGCGGGACATCCCCCGTGGCGTCGCCGATGTTGCGAATCCGAAACGTGAACTGGCCTTCGCCGCCAGGGGTCAAGTTGGTGTCGCCCCAGCTGGTCTTGATGTCATAGAGGGGGCCAAGCGCGGCCTGTGCCGTCGCGCCGCCGAAAATCGCAGCGGTACAAGCCAGCAAGCCTACCAGCAACACTCGGCGGTTCACTTAGTCTCCCCCTTCCGGGCGGGACGCCGGTGGTGGTGTTTTTTGTGCTTATGGGAGTGTCTGCGTGCACACTTACTATGCCTGCGTGCCTTATTCGGTCTGCAGGGTCGCGGCGGTGGCACGTTGCCGCGACCCTTGTAGGCGGCGCTGCCTGGCTGGGGAGAGGGCGGGGCGGCCTGCAACGGTCCTTGGCAGGATTCCTCAGAACAGTGTTCGACTGGACTGGGCGGCGTGAAGCCCCCACCAATACGAGCGTCATAGAGATTGGCCAGGCCATCCCGCTCGAAGCCAGTCAGGGCCGACGATGCAACCGAGAAGGCGATGTTCGAGCCGTTGGAATCGACCGCCTGGGGAATCGGGGCCGCCAGGCCGATCGGGTAACGGGTGACCCCATCGGTGATGAGGCGAATCGAGCCATTTCGCCATTCATAAAGATCCGGGCTGCTGTTTACGTCAAGTGGCACCAGTGATTCCGCCGTGGTGAAAGACACCGTGCTGCCGTCGGCGGAAGTCTGGAAGGGCTTGCCAAAGCTGGAGAGACTTACGCTGCTGACGGTAGCGGCGCCGTCCCGGCAAGAGACGCACTCGATACTTCCGCCGCGGTCGTCGTAGAGGAAGAGCTCGTTGCAGGCGCCGGTTTGGCTGCCGTTGCCTTCGCCGAGAACCGGACACTGTGGTGCAATCATGTCAGCTGTCAAAGGCACCCCGGAGCGGAAAGAGAGTACATTCCCATCCGAGGAGAGCTGCATGGACTGGCTCGCTGAAACCGACGAGGCGACGAAACGGACCTTACCAGCGCTCAGGACGTATAGGTTTAGCTGACCCTGAACTCCCACGTGCGGAATCAGTCTTTCGGTGGAGTTGAAGTAGATATGGGAGAAGTCGTCGGAGACAAGCACCGGCAACGGCCCGTTGTTGAATGCTGATAGGTCTGCATCCGTTATTTTTTGCCCAACTTCGTTTTCGACGCCACAAGTGAGGCAGGTGTCTTTTCCCGTTGCCTCCGCCCATTGGTAGACGTCAATGTCACTGTTTTTATCAGCGGAACTCAGTTTCGCCGAGGTGACGAAGTAGGCGCCGTGACCGTCAGGGGTAGTTCGGATGATCGCCGTATCATTGGTTGCCAAAGCTGGCGAGACGATCGGGGTAGTGGTCTGGGGATTGGCTTCGCGGTTTCTCTCGTAGAGCGCCCACGGACCATTGCAGGACGGATACGTGCTGTCCGGGTGGACCTGGAAGTAGACGCGAGATGCATCCGTAATGGACATACGGTGATATCCGAACTGGAACTGGGAAGCCGCGCCGCCACCGCCTCCGGGGCCGAAGAAGCTGCTGCCTTCCGGTTCCAAGCCGCAGGCGGGCCGAGAGCCACCCGCACGCGGGACGCCGAGCGGCGCGGTGGGCGGCGGGATCAAATCGATCTCTTCGGCACTGCCGCTGCCGATATCCTCGAGTTTACCGGTGTCGGGATCGACAATCAGCACATGAGCGGTATCCGTGGTCGCATCGACCCGAAAGAGGACCGGGCTCTCATAAGAGTGAAGAATCTGTTGATCGGCAGACTGGTCGAGGCGCACATAGGTCGGCGGACCCGTGGTGAGGGCCGAGGGCAGCGCCGGCTGGAAGATGAAACCGGAGAAGTCCGGCCGGGCGGCAACGGGGTAGTAGGTGAGGCTGCCGCCGCCGACCTGCAGGGAGGCAGGTGGCACAAGACTCCGTGAAACCCAGCCGGCCACGGTACGCGTGGCGAGGAAGGTGGCCTGCGTGCCACTATTGGCGCCCGGAGCCCCTCCAACCACGGTCCAGAGGAACGCTTCGCCGTCGCCCCGAAGCGGTGACATACCCGAGTACAGTTCCGCCGCCCGGGCATTCTGATTGCCCTTGTCCGGATTGTTGACGAGCTCGATCCCGCGCTTTTCGGGTTCCCCAAAGGCGTTGGAAGGCAGTGACATCTCTGCGGTAGTGCGGGTAGTGAAGGTCTTCGGCGCGGGCAGAACCTCCGGCGGGACTTCGCCTGGCTCCGCTTCATTCCTGACGAGGCCGAGTCGATAGTGATAAGTCGTATTCGGCGTGAGGTCCATTGCCTCCTCGGCGACAACTATCTGGCGGTGGGCCTCGACTTTCGAGACGGCTTCTTTCAAAAGCGTCCAATTGGTACCGTCCACGCTGTATTCAAAGCGATACGTAAATGGGGTCTCGCCTTCCGGATTGACATAGGCGTTGAGGCGGGCTGAGGTATCAGTTCGCGGGGCGGCAAAGGCCAGCTTGACGTCGGTGGGCATGACCGCTTTGGTCGTAAACAGCCCATCTGCCCGTGCGCTGCCGCCACCATTGGTGACGATCAGCCGCACACAGTAGGTCTGGCTGTGTTCGAGACCGGCCAGTTCCGTTTCGATGTCAACCGTAACCGGTTCACCGAATGGAATCGTTGCTTCCTTCGCAACTTCAAAGGCGAGCGGCCCAAGCCCTTCGCATTCGGCTTGACTGGCACCAGCTTTCGCTTCGGTGCTGGTGAGAATCTGCCAGACCGTTTCGTCTTCCTGTGGATCGACCGTGGCGGCGACGTGGGCCGATTCGGCCGTGATGTCCGAAATCAGAAGCCCTGGCTCGGAGATCGTCGGTTCGGGTGGCGGCAAGGTGGTGAAGGTATTCGGCGTCGAATAAGCGTCGAGGCGCTTTTGCGGGTCACCTTCCGCTTCGGTGTTGGTGCCGACGAGGCGAACGTCATAGGTGGTGTTGCGCCTGAGGCCGGTGAGGCGAAGGGAGACAGGATGATCAGAGCTGTCGGTCGGTTCGATTCTCGCATTTTCTTCCGGCAAGGTTGGTTGTGGTTCGGCAACTCCCCACGACTGCCCCTGTGTCACCGTCCTGATCCCTACTCTCGGCGCGCCACCGGTGAGGCCTGAGGCATCGCCGCCCATTTCGGAAACATCATGACCGGCCAGGTCTTTTTCGAAGACCACGATATATTCGCCAGGGGCGCCGCCGCTGGCAGGCGTACCCTTGACGGACGCATTGCCGGCACCATAGAGCGCTTCCAATTCCGCCTGCAACGCAGCGGTCGAGACATCGAAAGGCATTTCGGCGCTGAAGGTCGGTGAGACACCGCCCGTGCTCAGCCTGAAGGTACCCCCGGCAGCTTCGACACTGACGTGCTGAGCCTCGCCCCTGATCCATTCGAAGTGATAGGTGTTGGGGACATTCTGGGGGTCGATCGTGCCGTGGGCCGTGGCTTCGGTCTCGGTGATCCCGTCGGTTGCCTGGCTCGTGACATCGGGGGCGATACCGCTTGCGACTGGGCCAAAGACCTTGACCGAGTCGGATGATAGGTCCGAGACGTAGACCCAATCCTTGGCGACGCTGTAAGCGATGCCGCGACCGTCGCCGATCAGGTCGCCCCCAAAGGGACTGCCGGCGACCTCATTGTCGACGCATCCCGATGTTGCGCACGGCTCGTACTCTTTAAACTTCGATTCGCCGATAGCGAAAATATGGCCGACGGAGCTCGACTGGTCGATGGTGAGATCGCGGGTCGGCATAGTCGTCAGGAGCGAGTCCGGACCACCCGCGACGTACTTCTCGACGATTGCCGAGAAACAGCAGTCGGCGACGTAGAGGTCATCGCCCTGGGCGTCGACCGCTATGCGGGTTGGAAGTCCGTTTCCCTCAGGAAGGGAAAATTCACCGATCTGGGCGGGCGGAGCAGGCGTGCAGCCAGTATTGGCAAACTCGTGGGCTTTGCGGTCCTTCCAATCGGTCAGCCAAACATGCCCCGAGGCGTCAATCGCAAAGCCACGAGGTTCGACGGTAGACCTGGGAAGCGTACAACGATAGCGGCCTTCCGAGCTGAAGATATGCAGGGGCCCGGCTTCCTCCTGCACATAGAGGCTCCCATTGGCCGGATCAAATGAGGCGCAGGCACTCCCGCTCAGTGGCGGATCATGGACGGCACAGGAATCGTCCACGCCAACATCAGTGAAGGCGGACTCTTTCTCGAAAAAGCCTTCTACTCCGAAAGCCTCAGCAGGCGTTTCAGAGCCGCTCAGGGACGAAGTTCCCGTCCAGGCAAAGTGCTGGGCTTCGCCTTTGTAGTTGAACTTGTCCACGACCCTCTTGGACGCTTCCTGTGTGCCGCCCGGCGTCTGGCCGGTGCCAGCAACGCTGAGCACGTAGACATCGCCGCTTGCTTCATCGATCGTGATCTCGCGGACTCCAGCGAACTTCCCTGCCGTCGTGTCTTCGCCGTTGAAGCTGAAGAGCAGCGGACGCTGATCGGTGACCGTCCTAGCTGAAGCAGGGCTAATTGCTCCAGGGCCGATCGAGGCGATGATCGCAATCATCAGCGCGAGGGCGAGGAGCACAGTGGACCGCCTAAAAAGTCGCGGCACCCCACCGGTTTCTAGTTCAGCCACTTTCATACCTCACAATGCGACCAGAGTTGTCCCGGTTGGGTGCTGCGCCTGTAACGTATGCTCGGCGCAGCACCCAGACACACTATTCC
>Ga0136846_1228961_pt1 | contig 44902 bp, 39 predicted proteins | sample HopSoiMetagenom2_FD_96841 | JGI IMG/M metagenome (GOLD analysis project Ga0136846, IMG submission 96841) | Grasslands soil microbial communities from Hopland, California, USA - 2 Assembly 2016 (version 4) | ecosystem: Environmental > Terrestrial > Soil > Grasslands | place: USA: Hopland...
GCGTTTGTCGAGGCGCGTCAGCAGCGCCACGAGTTCATCACCGTTGAGCACCTCCTGCTTGCCTTGCTGGACAACCCCAGTGCCGCCGAAGTGCTGCGCGCCTGCTCTGCCAACGTGGACGATTTGCGCAAGTCGCTTGCCAACTTCATCAAGGACAACACCCCGCAAGTGGCGGGCAGTGATGACGTCGACACGCAACCCACGCTGGGCTTCCAGCGTGTGATCCAGCGCGCCATCATGCATGTGCAGTCCACCGGCAACGGCAAGAAGGAAGTCACGGGCGCCAATGTGCTCGTCGCCATCTTTGGCGAGAAAGACTCGCACGCCGTTTATTACCTCCACCAGCAAGGCGTCACCCGCCTGGACGTGGTGAACTTCATCGCCCACGGCATCAAAAAGAGCGATCCGCCCGAGCCCGCCAAGGCCGGCGAGAGCGCTGCCGAGAACGAAGAGGGCGCCGAGAAGAACGAAAAGGCCTCTCCGCTTGAGCAGTTCACCGTCAATTTGAACCAGCTCGCCAAAGACGGCAAGATTGATCCGCTGATCGGTCGCCAGTACGAAGTCGAGCGCGTCATCCAGATTCTCTGCCGCCGCCGCAAGAACAACCCGCTGCTGGTCGGTGAGGCCGGTGTGGGCAAAACGGCGATTGCCGAGGGCCTGGCATGGCGCATCACGCAAAAAGACGTGCCCGAAATCCTGGCCGAAGCCAACGTGTATTCGCTTGACATGGGCGCCTTGCTGGCCGGTACCAAATACCGCGGCGATTTCGAGCAGCGCCTCAAAGGCGTGCTCAAAGCGCTGAAAGACAAGCCCAACGGCATCCTCTTCATCGACGAGATCCACACCCTGATCGGTGCGGGTGCGGCGTCGGGCGGCACCCTGGACGCGTCCAACCTGCTCAAACCCGCGCTCAGCTCGGGCCAGCTCAAGTGCATCGGTGCGACCACTTTCACCGAATACCGCGGCATCTTCGAAAAAGACGCGGCCCTGTCACGCCGCTTCCAGAAGGTCGATGTGGTCGAGCCCACAGTGCAGGAAACCGTTGACATTCTCAAGGGCCTGAAATCACGCTTTGAGGAGCACCACAGCGTCAAGTACGCCGTGGCGGCCCTGCAAGCTGCGGCCGAGCTCAGCGCCAAGTACATCAACGACCGTCACCTGCCCGACAAGGCCATCGACGTGATTGATGAGGCCGGCGCCGCCCAGCGCATCCTGCCTGCGTCCAAACGCAAGAAGATCATCACCAAGGCTGAGGTTGAAGAGATTGTGGCCAAGATCGCCCGCATTCCGCCCGCCAACGTGTCCAACGACGACCGCGGCAAACTCAAGACGCTGGAGCGCGACCTGAAGAGCGTGGTTTTCGGTCAGGACAAGGCGCTTGATGTGCTCTCGTCCGCCGTCAAGATGGCGCGTTCGGGCCTGGGCAAGGACGACAAGCCGATCGGCTCCTTCCTGTTCTCCGGCCCTACGGGCGTCGGCAAGACCGAAGCGGCCAAGCAGCTGGCCTACATCATGGGCATTGAGCTCATCCGCTTCGACATGTCCGAGTACATGGAGCGCCATGCCGTGAGCCGCCTGATCGGCGCCCCTCCGGGCTATGTCGGTTTCGACCAGGGAGGCCTGCTGACCGAGGCCATCACCAAGAAGCCGCATGCCGTGCTGCTGCTTGACGAGATCGAAAAGGCGCACCCTGACATCTTCAACGTGCTGCTGCAGGTCATGGACCACGGCACGCTGACGGACAACAACGGGCGCAAGGCCGATTTCCGCAATGTCATCATCGTCATGACCACCAACGCCGGTGCCGAGACGATGAACAAGGCGACGATTGGCTTTACCAACCCGCGCGAGTCGGGCGACGAGATGGCAGACATCAAGCGCCTGTTCACGCCCGAGTTCCGCAACCGCCTGGACGCGACTGTGAGTTTCAAGGCGCTGGATGAAACTGTCATCCTGCGCGTGGTCGACAAGTTCCTGCTGCAGCTCGAAACGCAACTGGCCGAGAAGAAGGTCGAAGTCACCTTCACCGACACGCTGCGCAAGTACCTCGGCAAGAAGGGTTTCGATCCACTGATGGGTGCACGCCCGATGCAGCGCCTGATCCAGGACACGATTCGGCGTGCCTTGGCAGACGAACTTCTGTTTGGCCGCCTGATCGACGGCGGTCGCCTGACAGTTGACATGAAAGTGGCGACCGACGAGAAGGGTGTCGAGACCGGCGAAGTCGAGCTTGACATCCAGCCGCTGCCCAAGAAAGAGGGCAAGGCCAAGCCGGAAGCCGAGGCAGCAGAGACCAACTAAGGCGGGCCCGGGCCAACGCGCGGATTTTCCAGCGCATGCCTAAAGCAAGCCGAAAGGCCGGTAGCATCACGCTATCGGCCTTTTTTATGCTCGCCAGCGCCGCCACTTCCTTCAAATCCACCCTTGACACTTCCCGAACTCAGCTCCGAATGGAAAACCGGCCTGTCCCTGGCCTGGAGCCTGTACATCGCGGTGTTGTCGATCTGGATCGTGATGCAAAAGCGCGCCCCGGTGTCCACCATGAGCTGGATACTGTCGCTGGCCTTGCTGCCTTTTGCGGGCTTTGTTGTCTACTACTTTTTGGGGCCTCAGCGCCTGAAGAAGCAGCGCCTGAAACGCCTGCGCAGCCGCGCCGGTGAACGCGCGGGCGACGATCTTGTCCTGCTGCGCGAGGCCGCCCGGAGAGCGCCCGAGGCCTTGCGGCAAGTGGCCGCGCTGGGCACCGCCGCCTGTGGCCTGCCTGTCTCCAGCGCCACCTCGGTGCAACTGCTGTCCGGCGGCGCGAACACCTTTGACGGCATCTTCGAAGCGGTGCGTGGCGCGCGTGACCATATTCACCTCGAGTACTACATCTTCGAGCCCGACCAGATCGGCACGGCGCTGCGCGACCTGCTGGTGCAAAAAGCGAGGGAAGGTGTCGTGGTGCGCCTGCTGGTTGATGCGCTGGGCTCCCAGCGCCTGGGCCGCAGGTTTCTGGCGCCGCTGGCAGACGCCGGCGCCCAGGTCGCGTTCTTCCACGACACCCGCATTGGCCGCCGACTCCGTCCGGTAACCAACTACCGCACCCACCGAAAGATCGTGGTGTGCGATGGCGTCATCGGCTTTACCGGCGGCGTCAACATCACCGACGAAGAGGACCTGCGCACCCGCAAGGACGCGTATCACGACGTTCACCTGCGCATTGAAGGCAGCGCGGTGCGCTGGCTGCAAACCACTTTTCTCGAAGACTGGGCTTACACCACCGGTGAACAGCTCGGTGACAAGAACCGCGCGCTACCGCATTGGCTGCCGCAGCCCTTGCCCGACGCGGAAGCTGGCGATATCCCGGTGCAGATCATCACCAGCGGGCCCGACACCATGCTGGAGCCCATACACCGCATGCACGTCGCGGCCATCAATGCATCCTGCCAGCGCGCCTGGCTGACCACGCCGTACTTTGTGCCGGGCGAACCCGCCTTGATGGCGCTGACCAGCGCGGCGCTACGCGGCGTTGATGTGCGTCTTTTGGTGCCGCGCCGAAGCGACAGCCTGATCGTCAGCGCCGCGGCGCGCTCCTACTATGACGAACTGATTGCCGCCGGCGTCAAAGTCTGGGAATACAAGGCCCGCATGCTGCACTCCAAGACGCTGGTGGTCGATGACAACTGTGCCATGGCCGGTACCGCCAATTTCGACAACCGCAGTTTTCGCCTTAACTTTGAGGTGATGGCCGTGGTGTACGGCCCGGCGCTGGCGGGGCCCTTGGCGGCACAGTTCGAGACTGACCTGCGCAGCGCCGCCGCCGTGCACGCCCACAGGCCGCAGCGCTTTTTGATGCGGCTGGCCGACGCCACGGCGCGGCTGTTTTCGCCTTTGCTTTAATCCTTTCCGAGACGCTCCATGTCCTCCCACACCTTCCTCTGGCACGACTACGAAACCTTCGGCATCAACCCGCGCCGCGACAGGCCCGCGCAGTTTGCCGGCATACGAACCGACGCCGAGCTCAACGAAATCGGCGAGCCGCTGATGATTTACTGCAAGCCCGCCAACGACTATCTGCCAGACCCGGAGTCCTGCCTGCTCACCGGCATCACCCCGCAGCTGTGCCTGGAGCGCGGCGTGGCGGAGCACGAATTCGCCGCAAAGATTGAAGCTGTGCTGGCCGAGCCCGGCACCATCGGCGTGGGCTACAACACCATCCGTTTTGACGATGAAGTCACGCGCCACCTGTTTTGGCGCAACCTGATGGACCCGTACGCGCGTGAATGGCAAAACGACTGCGGCCGCTGGGATTTGCTTGATGTGGTGCGCATGTGCTACGCCCTACGGCCCGAAGGCATCGCCTGGCCGCGCAAGCCTGACGAGCGTTTCCCTGACGACCCAAGCGTGACCCGCCCCAGCTTCAAGCTCGAGGACCTGGCGCGCGCCAACGGTTTGATGCACGACGCGGCCCATGACGCCCTGTCGGACGTGCGCGCCACCATCGCGCTCGCGCGCCTGATCCGCCGGGCCCAGCCCAAGCTCTTCGACTTTGCCTTGAGCCTGCACAAAAAAGACCGTGTCGCCACCGAGCTTGGCCTGCCCACCAGCCCGCAAACGGCTCAGCCCTTCTTGCACGTCTCGGGTATGTTCCCGCCTGAGCGTGGCTGCATGGCCGTCATGTGGCCGCTGGCCACACACCCCACCAACAAAAACGAGCTATTGGCCTGGGACTTGTCGCAAGACCCCGGCGAGCTGCCCCTGCTGGACGTCGCCACGTTGCGCCAGCGCCTTTTCAGCAAATCAGCCGACTTGCCCGAGGGCGTGCAGCGCCTGCCCATCAAGTCGGTGCACCTGAACAAGTCCCCCATGGTCGTGCGCAAGCTCGCCACGCTGACGCCCGAGATGGCCGCGAAGTGGGGCGTCGACATCGACATCGCGCTGGCCAACGCCGAAAAAGCCGCAGGCCTGCCCGACATGAGCGCCATCTGGCCCGAAGTCTTTCAGCGCCCTAAAGAGGCCGCACCCGACGTGGACGAAGACTTATACGGCGGCTTCATCGGCAACGCCGACCGCCGCCGCCTGAACCAGTTGCGTGCCTTGTCACCGGCCGAGCTGGCCCATAGCCGCACCGGCTTTGACGACGACCGGCTGGAAGAGCTGCTGTTTCGCTACCGCGCCCGCAACTTCCCCGAAACCCTGTCACCCGAAGACACCCAACGCTGGGAAGCGCACCGGGTGGCCTGGCTGCTTGAGGGCGAGGGCGGGGCGCGCAACGTGGACGCCTTGTTTGCCCGGATTGATGTGCTCTCAGAAACGGCGGACGAGCGGGGGGAGGAAATCCTGGGTGCGCTTTATGAATATGCGGAGTTCATCGCGCCCGAACTGGGGTAAACCAAACCTTCAATCGCCAGGGCCAATCCAAAGACCGTCGGTCGATCCGACACCGTTCCATACCTATGCTATGAATTCAGGAGCGGCTTGCCTATGCTCCTATTGGGCTGGAGGCTGATATTTCTTATAAACAATCTGAACCCCGGCCGGCATGGCCCCGGCCAGGGCAACCGGACGGCAAACACCTCGCCGATCAGGAATCAGGCGTTTCAGCCAACACTTGGTAAAGCCATCCACCAGGGGTCCACCCAGCATCCTGGTGACGTATCGTTATGCAGAAAATCAAATAAATTAAGAGCGATATATTCTTTTGAGTTTTAACACTTGCTCCCCACAATGCTTTAACCAAGCATTTCAAGGAGCAACACATGGCTACTCTCAGACTCGGCGACACCGCCCCCGACTTCACCCAGGACTCCACTGCCGGCAAGATTTCTTTTCATCAGTGGGCCGGCGACTCATGGGTTGTGCTCTTTTCGCATCCGGCAGACTTCACGCCCGTCTGCACCACGGAACTCGGCAAAACCGCGGCTTTGAGCGGTGAATTTGCCAAGCGCAACGTCAAGCCCATCGCCGTCAGCGTGGATCCGCTCGAATCCCACAGCAAATGGGTCAACGACATCAACGAGACGCAAAACACCACGGTGAACTTTCCCATCCTGGCCGATGCCGACCGCACTGTCGCCAACCTCTACGACATGATCCACCCCAACGCCTCCACCACGGCGACGGTGCGCAGCGTGTTCATCATCGATCCGAAGAAGGTGATCCGCACCACGTTCACGTATCCGGCCAGCACGGGCCGCAACTTCGACGAAATCCTGCGTGTGATCGATTCTTTGCAGCTGACCGACGGCTACAAGGTGGCCACGCCCGTGAACTGGAAAGACGGCGACGACGTGATCATCGTGCCCAGCCTGCAGGATCCGGCCGAACTTGCCTTGCGCTTCCCCAAGGGCTTCAAGGCGGTCAAGCCTTACCTACGCATCACACCGCAGCCCAATAAATAAGCAGACAGACGGGTTCACGCAGCGTGCGCTTCATAATCGTTCCCGGCTGGCGCGACTCCGGTCCCGGCCACTGGCAAAGCCTGTGGGCCGAACGCCTGGGCAATGCGGTGCGCGTGCGGCAGGACGACTGGATCACGCCCTCGCGCAAGGCCTGGGTGGCGTCGATCGCCAACACCATCCAGTTGCAGAACGAGCCGGTGGTCATCGTGGCGCACAGCCTGGGTTGCATCGCGACGGCGCATTTGCCGCCCGAGGCGGTCGAACGTATACACGGCGCTTTGCTGGTGGCGCCGGCCGACCCGGAACGCCGCGCCGTGTTGAGCGACTTCGCGCCCGTGCCTTACCAGAAGCTGCCTTATCGCAGCGTGCTGGTGGCCAGCAGCAACGATCCTTTCTGTCCGGTGCGCCTGGCCGGCGCTTATGCCCGCGCCTGGGGCAGCGAGTTTGTGCGCTTGCAGGATGCGGGGCACATCAACGTCGAATCAGGCCACGGCGACTGGCCACTGGGCATTGCCCTGCTGCAGTCCCTGGCCGGTGACGCTTCGCTTTCGGCGCCGCGGCTTGATTTTTCTTCTCCGCAAATTTGCTCCTCTTCTTCTTTCGGATCCCTGGAAACGGCATGACCTCCTCAAAACTCAAAATCGCGTTTGCGGCCCTGGCGGTGGCAACGAGCGGTATCTCCTTGGCACAAACACAAACACTGCTCAACGGCTCCTACGACGTCGCGCGTGAGTTCTATAAAGATTACAACGCAGCCTTTATTGCCCATTACAAAAAGACGACCGGCAAAGATGTGAAGGTCGACCAGTCCCATGCGGGCTCCAGCGCCGTGGCGCGCTCAGTGGCCGACGGCCTGGACGCCGACGTCGTCACCATGAACACCTCAACCGACGTGGACTTCCTGGCCACTGCCGGCGTGGTCGCCAAAGACTGGAACAAGAAGTTTCCGGACAACGCTTCGCCCACCACCTCGACCATGCTGTTCCTGGTGCGCAATGGCAACCCCAAAGGCATCAAGGACTGGGACGACCTGATCAAGCCCGGCATCCAGGTGATCGTGGTCAACCCCAAGACCGGCGGCAACGGCCGCTACGCCTACCTGGCTGCCTGGGGTTACGCCAAAAAGAAGGGCGCAAGCGATGCACAAGCCGCCGAGTTTGTCGGCAAGCTCTACAAAAATGTGCCGGTACTGGGCAAAGGAGGGCGCGACGCCACCACCGTGTTCCTGCAACGCAATATCGGCGACGTACTAATCACCTTTGAATCCGAAGTGCTGTCGGTCAACAAGGAATTCGGCGAAGGCAAGGTCGACGCGATTTACCCGTCCATCAGCGTCGTGGCAGAAAACCCTGTGGCAGTGGTTGAGCGCACGGTCGCCAAGAAGGGCACTGCAGACCTGGCCAAGGCCTATCTGAACTACCTCTACTCGGAAGAAGGCCAGGAAATCGCCGCCCGCCACGCGCTGCGCCCGCGTTCGCAGGCCGTGCTGAAGAAATACGCCAGCACCTTCAAACCGCTGCAGCTCTTCACGGTGCAAGAAGTCTTTGGCAGCCTGGGTGAAGCGCAGAAGGTGCACTTCAACGACGGCGGCCAGTTCGACAAGCTTTACACGGTCAAGTAAGCCATGACCGCCTTGTCTTCTGTGGCGCCGCCTTCCGCGGTGGCGCCGGGTGTGCCTGCGGCTAGCAAAAGGGCGGCCAAACGGGTGTTGCCAGGTTTTCGCCTGACGCTCGGCTACACCGTGCTGTACCTCAGCCTGATCGTGCTGATTCCCATCTCGGCGCTGTTCTTCAAAACCTTCACGCTCACGTGGGACCAGTTCATGACCGCCGTGACCTCGCCGCGCGTGCTGGCGTCTTACCGTCTGACTTTCGGCGCATCGCTGATTGCCGCCTTGGTGAATCTCGTGTTCGGCCTGCTGCTGGCCTGGGTGCTGGTGCGCTACAAGTTTCCTGGTAAAAAGATTGTCGATGCACTGGTGGATCTGCCTTTTGCGCTGCCCACCGCAGTGGCGGGTATTTCGCTCACAGCCTTGCTGGCGGGCAACGGCTGGATCGGGCAGTACCTCGAGCCCATGGGCATCAAGCTGGCCTTCACGCCTGCGGGCGTGGTGATTGCGCTGATTTTTATCGGCCTGCCGTTTGTGGTGCGGACGGTGCAGCCCGTGCTGGAGGATGCCGAGAAAGAACTCGAAGAAGCCGCCACCTCGCTGGGCGCCACGCGCCTGCAAATCTTCACCAAGGTCATCCTGCCGCACATCACGCCGGCGTTGCTCACCGGCTTTGCCATGGCGTTCGCTCGCGCGATTGGCGAGTACGGCTCGGTCATCTTTATCGCCGGCAACATGCCCATGATTTCTGAAATCACACCGCTCATCATCATCGGCAAGCTTGAGCAATACGACTATGCCGGCGCAACTGCCGTGGCGGTCGTCATGCTGCTGGTGTCGTTCGTCCTGCTGCTGGTCATCAACGGCCTGCAAGCCTGGCAGCGCCGCAACGCGGGAGCGCCGGCATGAGCGGCCCCTTGAATCAACCGGTTCGTCGTGCCACTGCCGGCACGACCGAGGCCCCATGGGTTCGCTACACGCTCATCACCGTTGCGCTGCTGTTTGTGCTCCTGTTCCTGATCCTGCCGCTCGCCGCCGTGTTCACGGAAGCCTTGCGCAAAGGCTTTGGGGCCTACCTTGCCGCGCTGCAAGAACCCGATGCCTGGTCGGCCATCCGGCTCACCCTGATTGCCGCCGCGATCGCCGTTCCGCTGAACCTGGTGTTTGGCGTGGCCGCCGCCTGGGCGATCGCCAAGTACGAATTCCGCGGCAAGTCGGTCCTGACGACGCTGGTGGACTTGCCGTTTTCCGTCTCGCCCGTCGTGGCCGGCCTGATTTACGTGCTGATCTTCGGCGCGCAGGGCTGGTTCGGGCCGTGGCTATTGGCCCATGACATCAAGATCATCTTTGCCGTGCCCGGCATTGTGCTTGCCACCGTGTTTGTGACCTTTCCCTTCATTGCGCGAGAGTTGATCCCGCTGATGCAGGCGCAAGGCAACGACGAAGAGCAGGCCGCCATCGTGCTGGGTGCGACAGGCTGGCAGACCTTCTGGCACGTCACCCTGCCCAACATCAAATGGGGCCTGATCTACGGCGTGATCTTGTGCAATGCGCGGGCAATGGGCGAGTTTGGGGCCGTCTCGGTGGTCTCCGGCCACATTCGCGGGCAGACCAATACGCTGCCGCTGCACGTCGAGATTCTCTACAACGAATACCAGTCTGTAGCCGCTTTTGCCGTGGCCTCGCTGCTGGCAATCCTCGCGCTGGTCACGCTGGTTATCAAGTCGGTGGCCGAATGGCGCCACGAGGCAGATATGAAAGCCGCGGCTGATTTGCCGCCTGAGCGCCCACAGCCCCAGGCTGCCGTGGCCGCCGTTCGCTAAAGGAAAATATCATGAGCATCGAAATCCGCAACGTCAGCAAACATTTTGGCGACTTCCAGGCGCTCGGCGACGTGAGCCTGGACATTGAGTCGGGCGAGCTGGTCGCCTTGCTCGGCCCTTCCGGCTGCGGCAAGACCACCTTGCTGCGCATCATTGCCGGGCTTGAAACCGCCGACCGCGGCAGCATCCTCTTCAGCGGCGAAGACACCACCGACGTGCATGTGCGTGAGCGCCAGGTCGGCTTTGTCTTCCAGCACTACGCGCTGTTCCGCCACATGACGGTCTTTGAAAACGTGGCCTTCGGCCTTCGCGTGAAGCCTCGCGGCCAGCGGCCCAGTGAGGCGCAGATCAAGGAAAAAGTCCATTCGCTGCTCAACCTCGTGCAGCTCGACTGGCTGGCCGACCGCTTTCCGTCGCAGCTCTCAGGCGGCCAGCGCCAGCGTATTGCCCTGGCGCGCGCGCTGGCAGTAGAGCCCAAGGTGCTGCTGCTCGACGAGCCTTTTGGCGCACTCGACGCCAAGGTGCGCAAGGAGCTGCGCCGCTGGCTGCGCCGCCTGCACGACGACCTGCATGTCACCAGCATTTTTGTGACGCACGACCAGGAAGAAGCGCTGGAAGTCGCCGACCGCGTGGTGCTGATGAACCAAGGCAAGGTCGAGCAGATCGGCTCGCCCCAAGACGTCTGGGACCATCCCGCCAGCCCCTTTGTGTATGGCTTCCTGGGCGACGTCAATTTGTTCCACGGCCGCGCGCACGAAGGCGAGGTACAGCTCGAAGGCCTGCGCCTCAATGCCCCCGAGCATGCCGGCGCGCAGGACGCCAAGGCCTTTGCCTACGTGCGCCCGCACGACCTGGACGTGCAACGCTACGCACCCGGCGCCGAAGGCATAGTCGCCCACCTGGAGCGCGCCATTGTCATCGGCCCCATTGCCCGGCTGGAGCTGATTCCCGCCGAAGGCTACGAACAAAAAGGCAATGTCTCAGGCGACGCCATCATCGAAGCCCAGATGCCTTCACAGCAGTTCAAAGAGATGGGCCTGCGAGAAGGCGACATGCTGGTCGTGACGCCGCGCAAGGCGAGGGTGTTTGTGGAGGGGTAACGTTTGAGATGAGAGGCGCGCTCCGGCTTGCCGGTCGCATCCTATCGCGATTGAAAGCTTAGACTCACCGGCGCAGATACCCGGATGCCGCGCCTCTGCTATCGAGTAATTGCCGAAAGATCATCTGACTGACTACATGAGAATGCCTTGGTCAGGGGCCCCCCGGCAATTTCAGGCCCGTCTACTTTTCGTGAGACTAGCTTCACTTGCTGGTCATCGGTTGAAGTTAGCACCACGCCACATTTCTTTTGAGACGCGTCGGCCACAAACTCCACACGGTAGGAGCGCCCAGCAACCAGACGGCTTGAAAATGCTGAAGGCCTGCACCAAGCAACCATCCCTGCGGGCGCAGGCAGACCCCAGGCGCTTGTCCAAATGGTAATGGGCTGACCTGCAGGCATTCGAACAGACTTTGAACTCTGCGGGCCCACTGAGGTGATGACGGAAGGCCCTTTGCAGGAGACAGGCTCCTCAAAGAAGTACTGCTGCGTGTAGCCAGTCGAACCGTTCCTGAATTCAACAAGAGCGGAGCTGCCTGAAGAGGTTGGGACGAACTGCGGATGGCTGCACCCAGCCAGAGTGATTTGCGCAACGACAGAAGCAGCGAAGAGTATTCTCACGAGGAAAGGGCTCCTTGGGGGGCTAACGTTTGACTTAAGCGGCCTGCCGAGGCCGGTCCGTTTGAAGGAAGGGTTACCTAAATCGTCGCCCAAGTGTTGCACGATTTTCCCTTGCTAGACAAACCGTGGGAACAACTTTCAGGTATCACTATGCCTGAAAGATCATCAACTGGCCCCTCTATTGAGTTTGTGCATTGTGATGCCCGAGGGCATTGCAATTGCCTGCGCGAAGGCAGTATGGTGGTTAAGGCAGGGGTGCTTGTTGAGGACACAGCCTGCCGTTCACTGGCTCGTGCCAAACCTCAACGCCGACCTGGCGCGTGCTCGCTCTGCCTCAACTTCCCGACTGCGAGGCTCGGCATTCGTTACCAAGGAGCGGATGAGAACCCGCGCCGAGGCCGCAACCTCTTCTACAGCGCGGTCAAATGCGGCCTCGTTGGCTTTGGACGGCACGTTAAAACCACTGAGCTTCCTGACAAACTGCAGCGAGGCGTCACGGATTTCCAACTCCGTCGCGGGCGGCTCGAAGTTGAACAAGGTCTTGATGTTGCGGCACATGGCGGCTCCTTGAGGCAAAAGGCTTTGGAATCATTCCAAAGCCCATTTTGCCGTGAGCCGCAGCCCCTTCGTCCCCCTGGTTTTACTGTCCGGCCGGCTTGATCACCACGGATTCGGCCGACGCTACAAAGGGCCCGTGGTACACCGCCTCGATGTTGTTGCCGTCCGGATCCAGCACAAAGGCGGCGTAGTAACCGGGGTGGTATTTGCGTTCGCCCGGCGCGCCGTTGTCGATGCCTCCGGCGGCCAGGGCCGCTTCGTAAAAGGCTTTGACCTCTGCGTGGTCTTTGGCCCGAAAGGCCAGGTGCACATGCGAGGTGGCGCCGTCGGCCTGGTCTATCCACAATTCATCGGCCGAGAAATGGTCGTCGGCTTCCTGGATGGCGCTTTCCTTGTTCAGCGACTTCAGTACGGCGCGGTAAAAACGCTTGCTGGCTGCAAGGTCGTGGGCGCGCAGGTGAAGATGGTCGATGAGTCGTCCGCGGTGTATTTCCATGATGTGTTCCTGTTCAATCCTGGCTAGCCGCTTGCAATTTGGCGATGCCCTGTTTGAGGTCCTGAAAACTTACGCCGGCAGAGGGCCTGCACCTGTAGGACAAATACTGGCAAAGCCAAGGAACTTATCCCGGTCCAGGCTCCCGAACCATCGGACAATTTACAACGTTCACAATCACGCCAATTCAGAAAAAAGAGGGTTCCTGATGTTTTTGACGTATTTCGATGCCATGCCGCGCCGTCTGCTGGCTTTGGTGGCTGCCGCCTGTGTCGCCATGCTGGCTTTTGGCTTGTATCTGCAGCATGTGGTCGGCCTGGAGCCTTGCCCCATGTGCATCGTGCAGCGGTATGCCCTGGTGCTGGTGGCGGTGGTGGCGGGGATCACCGCAATGATCAAAAGCCGGGGCGCGTTGGTCGCAGGCTCGGGCCTGATGGTGTTGCTGGCCGGTTTTGGTGCTTTTGTGGCGGCGCGACAGAGCTTCCTGCAGTGGTACCCGCCAGAGATCGCCTCTTGCGGCCGCGACTTTTACGGAATGATCGAAACTTTTCCCCTGAAGCGCGCTATTCCCATGATCTTCAAAGGCAGCGGCGATTGCACCAAGATCGACTGGACTTTCCTGGGTGGCTCTATCGCCAACTGGTCTTTCCTGTGCTTTGTGGGGATTGGGCTGATCGGTTTGGTCTTGGTCGTGCGCCAGGCGCGCAAGCGCTGAAGCTGTAGGCCCGGGTGCCGTACGCGGCCTTCAGTTTTTGATTTTCAGCTGCAGGAAATCAAGGCCATCGTATTGCGTGAACCCCGTATCAAAAGACACCATGCGGCAGCCGGCGGTGACTGCAAGGCTGGCCAGCCAGGCATCGGTCCAGTCGCGGATGCGAAAGCCTGGTCGCGTGGTGTAGCGGCGCATTTGGGCTTCGGCGGTGGTGGATTCCGCAAGCAACACAGTACGCCCGCCGCTTAAATGGGCCTCGTAGATGGCCCACGCTTCTTCGGGCGTATGCGCGGCGGCGCCCATCACGGCGGGTTGGGTCACGAGGCACAGGAAACCCTTCATGCTGGCTCGGCAAAACGCCAACTGTGAAGGCGCGCCGGCCCAGTAATTTTTAGCTGCCTCGTGGTGCGTATGCCCCGGATGCGCCAGCGCCAGCCAGACGTTCACATCCAGGAGATCTGGCGCTGTCATCGGATGAATCCGATGCGCCGCAATTTCTCGATATCTTCCTGTAGCGCCTGATCCTCAAGTTGTTCGTTGCTTTGAGCTGGGATTGGCTTCCCGGCTTCGTCGCCTCGTGAGCCTTGAAGCCGCTTCAACACGGGTAGGGATGGGGCGGCTTGCTCTGCAAGATCCGGGGCAGCAGGTATGCGCATGGCCCGCTGAATCAATTCATTCAGCAAGGATTTAAGGCTTTGGCCGTTTTGTGCTGCACGAGTTTTGAGCTCTCGCAACAAGGAATCAGGCAAATCAAGGGTGGTTCGCATCATTGCATTTTAGCATCAATGTGTGTTTGAGGGTATTTCGATTGATTGGCGGGAAAGCAGTAAACTGTATTTAAACACAGTATTTGCATTGAATCGCCCTCATGCTTTCGCCAACCATCGCAGCCCGTCCTTTGCCGGATTTCGCCAATGTATGGCGAGCCGGCGAGCTGGGCAGCGCGAGCCTGCAAACGGTGGCCACAGGTTATGCGGCGCTTGACGGCGTCTTGCCCGGCGGCGGCTGGCCGCAGGGCGCCTTGGTTGAAGTGCTCCAGCCGCAGGCCGGCCTGCATGAATGGGGCCTCATCGCACAGGCGCTGGCCGCCGTGCAGGCAGAGGCTCCGGCGCAGCTGACGGTGCTGGTGGGCGCGCCTTACCTGCCGTTTGGCCCGGCGCTGGGCGCCCGCCAACTCAACATGGCGCGTGTGCTCAGCATTCACGGCAAACCGGGTGACGCGCCGTCGCTGCTCTGGGCCACGCGTGAAGCCCTGCAGTGCCACGACGTGCACTGTGTGCTGGCCTGGCTGCCCGATGCGCGCAGCGCCCATTTGCGCCGCCTGCAGATTGCCGCCCACGCGCACAACAAGCTGTTGTTTGTCTTTCGCCCGCCGCGGGCGCAGCATGAGTCTTCTCCCGCGCCGCTGCGCCTGCTGCTGGAGGGCACGGTGCAGGAAGCCGGCAACCTGCTGGTCCACGTACTCAAGCGCCGCGGCCCGCCATTGGCCGCACCTGTGCTGCTCGACACCCGGCCGGCGCGGCTGTCGGCGCTGCTGGCGGCCAGCCGCGAAAGGGCGCGCCAAAAGCGGGAAGAGCTGGCGCCCGTCCTGCTGCCTTCGCGGGTTTCGCTTCCTGTCACTTCACCAGAGAGTCCCATCCATGCCTTGCTGGATCGCATTGCACATCTCGATCACCACTGAGCCGGGCCAGGCCGTGCCGCAAAGCGCGGCGGCGCAGTGGGCGCAAGACCCTGCCGCCGTGCAGCGCTTGCTGGCCAGCATGGCGCTGGGCTTTACGCCACGCGTGGCGCTGGTCGATGAAGCCGTGCTGATGGACGTGACCGGCAGCCTGCGCCTCTTCGGCGGGCTGGCGCGCCTGGCTGAGCGGCTGGAGCAGCAGGTGCGCCAGTTTTTTGAGGAAAATCAGGCTGCAGCCCATATCACACATGCACAAGCTGCTACATCTTTGATAGCGCTTGGCCGTTTGCGCTTACGTCTATGCCTGCGTCTTGCGGGGCAAAACAGCCCGGGTGCACACACCAAAACCCGCGTGGCCGACCTGCCCATGCACACCCTGAGCGCCGCCCGCCCGCACCTGGACGTGCTGGAGCGCATTGGCTGCCGCACCTGGGACGACCTGCTGCGCCTGCCGCGTGACGGCGTGGCCCGGCGCTTTGGCGCCGAGCTGCTGCAGGCGCTGGACCGTGCCCGTGGCCGCACCCCTGACGACTACGAGTGGCAAGTCTTGCCCGAGCACTTTGAAGAGAAACTGGAGCTCAACGCGCTGGTCACCCACGCGCCGGCACTGATGGCGGGCGTGGAGCGGCTGCTGGTCCACCTGCACGCCTGGCTGCTGGGGCGCCAGAGCGGGCTGTGCGCCCTGAAGCTCACCTGGCACCTGGACCCGCGCCGCGACGTGCCGCCTACCGGTGAACTCGACATCCGCACCGCCCAGCCCGCGCAAGACCTGCGCCATGTGGCGCGCCTCATCGCCGAGCACCTGGCGCAGCAAAAACTGCCGGCGCCGGTGCACAGCCTGAGCTTGCGCTCGCTGGTGACCGAGTTGCTGGCTGATTCGGCGGCGGCCACCCGCAGCCTGCTGATGGAGGCGCACCGGCAGCACGCGGGCGAAGGCGGGGCGGTAGAACTGATCGAGCGGCTGAGCGCGCGCCTGGGCGATGCACAGGTACAGGCCTGGCAGCCTGGCGAAGACCACCGGCCCGAGCAGATGCAGCGTTGGGTCAACGCGCGGCTCGCTATGAAATCGATAGCTGGTTCCCAACGTCCTTTAAGGGCCAGAGGGCTAAAACGCTTGAAAAATAAAGCCAGTGAAGCGCCGCCGGCATCCAGAACCGAAGCCTTGTACCCGACCTGGTTGCTGCCCGAGCCGCTCAAGCTGGGCACCTCAGGCAACAGCCCGGTGTACCAGGGCAAGCTCACCCGCCTGACCGGGCCGCAGCGGCTGGAGGCCGCCGAATGGCTGCTGGCGGGCAGTGATACCGCTCCCGCCGCCGGCATGTGCGAAAAGCCGTGGACCTTTCGCGACTACTTTATCTACCGCAGCCAGCAGGGCGGCCTGCTGTGGATCTACAGCGAGCGGCTGGGCGCAACGCCCCAGGGCGCCAGCCAGCGGGCCTGGTACCTGCACGGCTTTTTTGCCTGAAGACCTGGCCCTAACCCTGAACCTGACGCGTCAATCCCATGTCCGCCTACACGCTTCCCGATTACGCTGAATTGCACGCGCTGAGCAATTTCAGCTTCCAGCGCGGGGCTTCGCACGCGCAGGAGCTGGCCGAGCGCGCCTCCCAGCTCGGCTACAAGGCGCTGGCAATCACCGACGAGTGCTCTGTCGCAGGCGTCGTCAGGGCGCACGAGGTGGCCAAAGACCTGGGCCTGCAGCTGCTGCCGGGGGCGGAATTCCTGGTGCAGGCGAAAGAAGCACAAGAGGTGAAAGAGGCGAAGGAGGCATTCAGGCTGGTGCTGCTGCCCCACAACGCCGCAGGTTGGGGAAACCTGTGCGAGTTCATCACCGAAGCGCGGCGGGCCGGTGATGTGATCGAGAAGGGCAGCTACCGCGTGACCTGGGGCGAGACGGATTTTTCGCGGCTGGCCGATTGTGAGATCCTGTTGTCGCCCTTGCAAGAAACCGGCGTCGCTATCAATACAGAAGCGCTCTGTGCACATGCCGCCTGGGCTACAGGCCTTTTTGGCTTGAATGCCTGGCTGGCCGTGGAGCTGCTGCAGGGCCTGGACGATGCGCTGCGCCTGCAGCAACTGCGGGAGGTCGCGCGGCGCACCGGCATACGCCTGGTCGCCGCCGGCCATGTGCTGATGCATAAGCGCTCGCGCAAACCGCTGCACGACGTGATGACGGCCATCAAGCTGGGCAAACCGGTGCACGCCTGCGGTTTTGCGCTGCAGGCCAATGCAGAGGCGCATTTGCGCCCGCGCATGCGGCTGGCCGAGATTTACCCGGCCGACCTGCTGCGGGCGACCCTGGAAGTCGCCGCGCGCTGCACCTTCAACCTGGACGAAATCCGCAATCTCTACCGCTACCCCCGCGAAGACATGGTGCCGCCGGCCGAAACGCCGGCGAGGTGGCTCAGGCGGCTGACCTGGCAGGGCGCCCATACCCGCTATCCGCATCACATACCGCACAAGATCCGGCGGCAACTGGGCTTCGAGCTGGCGCTGATCGAAGAGCTTGAGTACGAGATGTTCTTCATCACCGTGCATGACATCGTCCGCTTTGCGAGAGAGGAAAAAATCCTGTGCCAGGGACGCGGCTCGGCGGCCAATTCCGCGGTGTGCTTCTGCCTGGGCGTCACGGCGATCAACCCGGCGGAAAGCAAGCTGCTGTTTGAGCGTTTCATCAGCCGCGAGCGCCGTGAGCCGCCCGACATCGACGTGGACTTCGAGCACGAGCGGCGCGAGGAAGTCATCCAGTACATCTACCAAAAATACGGCCACGACCGCGCCGCCATCGCTGCCACCGTCATCAGCTACCGGCCGCGCAGCGCCATCCGTGATGTGGGCAAGGCGCTGGCCATCGCGCCCGAGCTGATCGACCAGTTCGCCAAAGAGCATTTCTGGTTTGACGGCAGCGAGGTGCTGGAAGAAAAAGTAAGGCAGGCCGGGCTGGCGGGCAGGGAAGGCCCGGTGCTGCAATGGCTGGGCCTCTCGGCGCAGCTCATCGGCTTTCCGCGCCACCTGAGCCAGCATGTGGGCGGCTTTGTGCTGACGCAGGGCAAGCTCACGCGGCTGGTGCCGGTGCAGCCGGCCTCGATGGAAGACCGCCGCATCATCCAGTGGGACAAAGACGACCTGGAGGCCATGGGCCTGCTCAAGGTCGATGTGCTGGCCCTGGGCATGCTGTCGGCCATACGGCGCTGCCTGGCGCTGGTAAACCAGGCGCGCGGCAGCGAGTTGCAGATGCACCAGGTCAAGCCGGACGACAAGACCTACGACATGATCTGCGAAGCCGACACGGTGGGGGTGTTCCAGATCGAAAGCCGCGCGCAGATGTCCATGCTGCCGCGCCTGCAGCCGCGCAGCTACTACGACCTGGTGGTCGAGGTCGCCATCGTGCGGCCGGGGCCCATCCAGGGCGGCATGGTGCACCCTTACCTGAAGAACCGGGAAATCCTCAGGAAGGGCGGCGAGATCAAAGCCGAGTACCCGGCGCTCAACCCGGCCCTGGAGCGCACGCTGGGCATTCCGATTTTTCAGGAGCAGGTCATGCAGATCGCGATGATCGCCGCCGACTTCACGCCAGGCGAGGCCGACGACCTGCGCCGCTCCATGGCCGCCTGGAAGCGCAAAGGCGGGGTGGACCGCTTTCATGGCCGCCTGGTCAACGCCATGGTAAAAAACGGCTACAGCCCCGAGTTCGCCGAACGGATCTTCAGCCAGATCCTGGGCTTCGGCGACTACGGCTTCCCCGAAAGCCACGCCGCCAGCTTTGCCAAGCTGGTGTACGTGAGCTGCTGGCTCAAGTGCCATGAGCCGGCCTGCTTTCTCGCGGCCATGGTCAATTCGCAGCCCATGGGGTTTTACACACCGTCCCAGCTGGTGCAGGACGCTGTCCGCCACCAGGTGCAGGTGCGCCCGGTCGACGTAATGCACAGTGAATGGGACTGCACGCTGGAACCACAGGATGTGCTGCCTCAAGGTGTTCAGCCGGCGGTGCGCCTGGGCCTGCGGCTGGTGGCCGGCTTGCGTGAAGACGCCGCCCTGCGCCTGGTGGCTGCACGGGCGCAGGCGCCTTTCACCTCAACCGAAGACCTGGTGTCGCGCGCCCAGTTGGGCACCCTGGAAATCAGCGCGCTGGCCGCTGCCGATGCCTTGTTGCCGCTGGCCGGCCACCGGCGCCAGCAGGTCTGGGAGGCGTCGGCCATCAAGGCCGCGCCGCGGCTGCTCAAATCCGTGCCCACCCACGAAACGCCGCTGGCGTTGCCCGACACGCCCGAGGGCGAAAACATCCTGTTCGACTACCGGGCCACCGGCTTGACGCTGCGCCGCCACCCGGTGGCGCTGCTGCGGGAACGGCTGGCACGCAAGGGCTTGCTGAGCGCCAGCGAGCTCAATGCCTTGCCCGACGGTGAAGAGGTGGCCGGCTGCGGCATCGTCACGGTGCGCCAGCAGCCGCAAACCGCCAAGGGCACCATCTTCATCACGCTGGAGGACGAAACCGGCCCGGTCAACGTGATCGTATGGAAATCGCTGCGGGAGGCGCAACGCCCCGAGGTGCTGCATGCGCGGCTGCTGGCGGTACACGGTGTGTGGCAGCGCAGTGAAGAAACCGGCACCGCCAAGGGCTACGGCGCGGTGCGCAACCTGGTGGCGCACCGGCTCGAAGACCTTACGCCGCTGCTCGGGCGGCTGGGCACCTCCAGCCGGGACTTTCACTAGGACGGCGGCTTGCCGTACCAGGAGTATCAGGAGGCCAGGACGCCTCACATGCCTGACGGAAAGGTCTCGGGCGCCTCGCCGGTCTGCCACACCGGCCCCTTGTCCAGCGGCTCCAGCGCATGGGTTTCATCGATGTGGATCAAGGCATCGAACTGCGCGCTCAGGTGGGTGTGGAAGTAGTGGCTCTGGCGTTCGGTGTCGGGCCGGTAGATCACGCCGATGGCACGCTGCAGCCGCAGCGGCCTGGCCAGCGTGGCAAGTTCGGTGTTGCCCCGCAGGTCCAGCCAGAAGCGGCTGTTTCCGGTGTGGTGCAGAACATCTTCCCAGCTGCCGGGCAGGCCGGGGCGCACGCGTTTGTGCTGCGGCGGCTCGTCCCAGTTCGAGGCCGCCGTGACCCCGCCGTGGTGGGTGCTGAAACCCACCAGCACGGCGCCTCCGTCATGGCGGTCGCGCATCAGCTGGCCCAGGTTCCACTCACCCCGCTCGCCCATTTCGGTGGCTGCCGCATCCCCCAGATGCGAGTTGTGGGCCCACACGGCCATGCGCGGCGGCGTGCCGCCGGCGCCCAGGTGGCGGTCCAGCGCACACAAGGTTTCTTCCATGTGGCTATCGCGCAGGTTCCATGACGACACCCGTCCACGGAACATGGTGCGGTAGTACTCTTCGGCGTTGCGCACCAGCCGTGCGTTTTGCTGTGCGTAAAACATCTCGTCGCGCTCCAGCCCGGGGGTGGGCGGCATCTCCCCGAAGCGGCGGTTCATGGCGCGCAGCTGTTGCACCACATCGTCTTCACAGCTAGGCGCCATGCCGAAACTGGCGGCATAGCCATAGGCCTGACTGTCTTGCGCGGTATGGTCAAAGCACGCGTAATGTTGGCGGGCCCGCTCCGCCGCGGCGGGGTCGGTGCGGTCCAGGTAGGCCAGCACTTCCTGGATAGAGGAAAACAGGCTGTAGAGGTCCATGCCGTAAAAGCCCACCTGCTGCGCTGGCGGGAGGCCGCTGTTGTGCTCGCGCAGCCACTCCACAAAATCGCGAACCACCGTATTGCGCCACATCCAAGCGGGGAAGCGTTCAAACCCCGCCAGGGCTTCCTCGGCATTGCGGTCGCCGGACAGGCCACGCACATAACGGTTGACACGCAAGGCGTCAGGCCAGTCGGCTTCCACCGCCACAGCGGTGAAGCCCTTTTCGGTGATCAGGCGCCGGGTGATGTTCACGCGCTCCTGGTAAAACTCGCGTGTGCCGTGGGAGGCCTCGCCAATCAGGACAAAACGCGCCGGGCCGATCAACTGCAGCAAGCCGTCGTAATCGTGTGGATTGCCGGTCAGCGGCTGCTGGTGCCTCTGCAGGCTCTCCAGCAGTTTTGGGTCCGTCCGGGAAGGCGTGTGCTGCGGGGTCATGGGACATCCTCACGGGGTTTCAGGTGGACGGAGCGGGCATGCAGGCGGCGTGAATCTTCCAGCAAGGTGTGTACCTCGTCGTCGCTCATCTGCGGGAACTCGCGGTACCACAGGCCGACCGCGCGAAAGGGTTCGGGCATGGCGGGGCAGACCACTTCATCGGCCACGTCCTGCAGTTCGCGGCAGCTCTCGGCAGCGCCGACCGGCACGGCGGCCACCAGCCAGGCCGGCTTCTGCTGCCGCACGGCCAGCAGCGCGGCGCGCATGGTCGCGCCGGTGGCCAGCCCGTCGTCGATCACGACCACCGTACGCCCAAGCGGATCGATGGCCGGGCGTTCGCCCCGGTAAAGCTGTTCGCGCCGCACCAGCTCGGCCTGCTCGCGCGCGACCAGCCCGGCCAACGCGTCGGGCGGCACTGTCATGCCAGGCAAGGGGTTCATCACACGCACACCGCCGCTGGCAATGGCGCCGATGGCAAATTCCTCGTGGCCCGGAAAACCCAGCTTGCGCACCACAAGAATGTCCAGCGGCGCTTCCAGTGCCGAGGCGACTTCGGCGCCCACCGGCACGCCGCCACGCGGCAGGGCCAGCACCAGCAGGTTGGGCCGCTCGCGGCAGTGGGCCAGCGCGTCGGCCAGCACGCGGCCGGCCTGGCGCCGGTTTTCATAAGGAAGGCGCGGGGCTGCCATGCTGCATGCCGGAGTGGATGCCGGGGTGGATGCCAGAGGTTCTGGCGGTTACAAGGTAGGTGCTGAACCAGTTGGCCGCCAGCTGGGCCACTTGCTCAAGGGTGCCGCGTTCCTCGAACAAGTGTGTGGCGCCCGGCACAATCGCGAGCTCTTTTTCGCATCGCAAATGCTCATAGGCTTGTTCGTTGAGCGTGATGACTTCTTCGTCGGCGCCGCCGGCGATGAGCAGCGTGGGTGCTGTCACCGCCGCCAATGCCACCGGACCGGCGAGGTCGGGGCGGCCGCTGCGCGAAACCACCGCGGCAATACGTTTGCCGAGCCGCGCCGCGGCAATCAGCGCCGCGGCACTGCCCGTGCTGGCGCCGAAGTAGCCGATAGCGGCCTGCTCCAGGCCCGGCTGGGCGAGCACCCATTCGGTGGCTTGCTGCATACGGCCGGTCAGCAGGGCGATGTCAAAGCGGTGTTCACGCGTATGGATGTCTACCTGCTCCTCCTCCACGGTGAGCAGGTCAAACAGCAGGGTGGCAATGCCTGCGTGCTGGAGTGCCTGCGCGACTTGCCGGTTGCGCGCGCTGTGCCGGCCGCTGCCGCTACCGTGGGCAAACAGCACCACGCCCTGGGCGCCGGCGGGCAAGACGAGGTCGCCATACAGCCAGGCTTGAGCGCAGGGAATCCGGACCTCGCGGCTCGCTGGAGCGAGGTCGGCATGGGGCAGATTCATGGTGGGGTATCTCCGTGGTATCTCCATCAGAGAAACCACAGTAAGGCCAGCCGGCATGCCCGCCCATCGGACCAGTCCTACTTGCCCGTCAGACGCCGCATGCTGCCGCTGCCGCCCGGTTTGAGATGAAAGTGGCTCCAGCCCAATGGACATCGGTACGTGCAGCTATGAAATCAGGAGCAATTCGCGCGGCGCTGGGGGCCGCTGAAAGCTGCATTGGCGCCTGCAGGCGGACCTGCCACAGCTGGCGTTTAGCGCCTGTCCGTGTCGTTGGTCTCTGCACTGCTTTGCTGCATGGCCAGCTCCAGCAGCTTGCTGTAGTTTTCCAGTTTTTTGTACAGCAGGCGCACTTCCAGCGCGTTGTGGATGCGCGTCTTGACTTCCACCAGGTCAAACGGTTTGCTGATGAAGTCCTTGGCGCCGGCCTGCAGGGCGCGCAGCTTGTGGGCCGGCTCTGCCGTCAGCACGATGACCGAGAGGTATTTGTCGTGCTTGTCTTCCTTGAGCGCTTCCATCACCTGAAAGCCATCCATGCCGGGCATCTTCAGGTCGAGCAGGATCAGGTCGTAGCGATGTTCCGCATGAAGCGCTGCCACCTCCAGCGGATTGGTGGTGGAGCTGACCTGGGTGTAGCCGGCGCCTGCCAGCAACTGCTCAAGCAGCTGCACATTGACGGGCTGGTCGTCTACGATCAGGACGGTGGCATGAAGGATGTCGAATTCGGTGTTCATGGCGTAACTCCTTTGGCCGCAGCCCCGTCTTTTTTGCTTTTTGCCAGCGTGAACATCAGGTCCAGGGTTTCCATAAACTCGTTGATCTTGATGGGCTTGGTGAGATAACGGAAGAAGCCGGCCTCCAGGCCTTTTTCAATGTCGCGGGGCATGGCGTTGGCGCTGAGCGCCACCACGGGGATACCCCGCGTCAACGGGTCTTCTGAAAGAATTTTCATGGCGGTGATGCCGCTGATGCCGGGAAGGTTGATGTCCATCAGCACGAAGTCCGGCAGCGAAGCCCTGGCAATGGCGATCCCGCTGATGCCGTCGCGCGCTGACAGCAGGCGGAAGTCTGCACGCCTTGCGATCAGGTCTTCCACAAGCATCAGGTTGGCCGGGTTGTCTTCAACGTAGAGCACCGTGCAGGTTTGCAGGTCCGCAGGCTCATGCGCCGCGGGCCCGAGCGCAAGATTGAGCAGCTCCGGCGAAAATTTCTGCTCGGTGGTGATGTTCAGTTCGATCCAGAACATGCTGCCTTTGCCGACCGCGCTTTCCACGCCGATGGCTCCGCCCATCAGTTCAACCAGCCGTTTGGTCATGACAAGGCCTATGCCTGTGCCCTGTTCGGTGCTGGCTTCCTGGCCGAGGCGGTTAAAAGGCTGAAACAGCTGATCGATTTTCTCCCGGGCCAGTCCTTCGCCGGTGTCTTCCACGCAAATGCGGATGCGGCCGGGCGTGAGGCCGACGCATTTGATCGTCACCTTGCCGTGCTCGGTGTTGTATTTGATGGCGTTGGACAGCAGGTTGATCAGCACCTGCTTGAGGCGCGTACGGTCCACGTTGACAAAGATGGGGGAGTCCAGCTCCGGGAAGCTCACGGCGATGCCGCGCTTTTCGGCCTGGGACTCGATCATGGTCTCGCATTCGCGCATGACTTCGGCCAGCGACACCGGCTCCAGCGACAAAGAGAGCTTGCCGGATTCGATCAGCGCCAGGTCCAGGATTTCATTGATGAGGTCCAGCAGGTACCAGCCGGCCTGGAGGATCTGGTCCACGCTGCGTTTTTGCGATGGCGTCGGCTCCGGCGTTCCGGACTCGATCAGCTGCGCAAAGCCGAGGATGGCGCTGAGCGGCGTACGCAGCTCGTGGCTCATGCTGGAGAGGAAATCCGATTTGGCGAGGTTGGCTTTTTCGGCCACCGCCATGGATTCCTTCAGGGCGACTTCAACCTGCTTGCGCACCGAGTTGTCCGTACCGATCAGCAGATAGCCAATGATGGTGCCCAGGTCGTCGCGCAAGGCAGTGATCGACACGATGGCCGGAAAGCGGCTGCCGTCCTTGCAGATGTAGGTCAGCTCGTAGATGTCTTCAATGCCGCGCGAGGCCTTGAAGGCCAGCGCCTCGAAGCCCGGCGTGATGGTGGTGGCGAGCTCAGCGCTCAGCGCCTGGGCGCGCGCCATCACCTCTTGCGGGTCGTGGATGTCGCTGGGGTTAATTTTGTTGACGACCTCGGCGGCCATATAGCCCAGCATGCGCTCGGCGCCGACGTTGAAGAGCTGGATGATGCCTTTTTCATCGGTCGCGATGATGGAGAAATTCTCACTCGTCAGGATGGCGGTCTGCAGCGCGCCGGTTTTCAGCAAGGCCTCCTGGCGCTTGACCTCGATGCCGTCGGCTTTGGCGAGCGCATCAAGGGCGCTCAGGCTGGGAAGGGGTGACATGGGCCATGTTCCTGTGAAAGTAACGACGGATCGTGCTGTGTGGCGCTGCGGGAGCAGCGTGTCTACGATCCTGGCCGGGGAGATGCGTGAAGTCCTGTGAAAGGACTCAGGCAGTTTACAGGACTAAGCGGGAAAGTCCATGCGCAAGGAGTGGCGAGGGCCAGGCCGCTCGCCTGCATCACGCATCAATGACGCCTGTAACGCCAGCAGCAGGACTCCGCTCAGGTGTTGGCGCGGCGGTAAAACGCCAGCGAGCCGGCCAGCGCCAGCAGCGCGCCGCCGCAGGCGCGGTCTATCCAGCGGGTGGCCGAGGCCTTGAGCAGGCGGATCGCTTTCGCGCCGATAAAGGCATAAGCAAACATGACGGAAAAATCGATGCCCGCGAACACCAGCGAGATGGCGATGTACTGCGGCGCTTGTGCAGCCGCCGGGTCGATGAACTGGGGCAGCAGGGCGGAGCAGAAGAGGTAGCCCTTGGGGTTGGTCACCGCCACCAGAAAAGACTTCATGAAAATCGCGCGGCCGCTGTGTTGCGTGCCGGCGGCGCTTTCTGCGGGAATCTCAAACCCGCCGCGCGAGCGCAGCAGCCGGATGCCCAGCCAGGCCAGGTACACGGCGCCGGCCCACTTGAGCACGGAAAACCAGAACTCGGATGCCGCCAGCAGGGCGCCCAGGCCCAGAGCCACCGCGCCCACCAGCACAAAATCGGACATCACCGCACCCAGCATGCCCGGCACAGAGCGCCGCACGCCGTAGCGCGAGCCATTGGCCAGCGCCAGCAGTACCGTGGGGCCGGGCGTGGCAATGGCTACCAGCGCGACGACGGAAAAGAGCAGCAGGGTGGTGGTGTTCATGCGGCGGCTCCGCAGCCTTGGGGCTTGTAAACGCGCTCGGTCGAGGGCGGGTATTTGGCCAGCTTGCCGGCCGGGCGGCGCGGCCGGACGGTAAATTCACCACCGCAATTGGGACAGGCACCGTTGAGCCTGGTCTCGACGCAGTCGGCGCAGAAGGTGCATTCAAAGGTACAGATGCGCGCGTCGGGCGACTCGTTGGGCAGGTCGCGGTTGCAGCATTCGCAGTTGGGACGGAGTTGAAGCATGTGAGATCCTGTTGGATGGTGGATTGACCCGATGCTAAAGAAAAACCCGCGCCATGGAAAGCGCGGTGTTGCTCCTTCCCCGCTGGGGAAAGGCGGGGATGGGGCTCGCGGCGGTGGATATTGCGCCGCTATGCAGAGGCCGCAGCCCTGTCTTGCAGACCGCAGCCCACGCTGAGCCTGGGCTTCTTCGCGCTGTCCGGATGCGCGCAGGCGCATCCAGAGCCGCAGCGCTCAGCCCCAACCCTCTCCCCAGGGGGCGAGGGAGTGAATCCAGGCTCTCAGGATAATTTCTTGACCAGCACCTGGCTCTTGCGGTCCCAGTTGTACTTTCGCTTGCGGGCATCGGGCAGCCAGTCCGGGTCTACCTGGGCAAAGCCGCGTTTGATGAACCAGTGCATGGTGCGGGTAGTCAAGACAAAAATGCTTTGCAAGCCGGCGGCGCGGGCGCGCTGCTCGATGCGTTTGAGGATTTTTTCGCCGTCGCCCTGGCCCTGGCTTTGCGGCGATACCGTCAGCGCCGCCATTTCGGCGGTCTTGGCTTCAGGGTAAGGGTAGAGCGCCGCACAGGCAAAGATCACGCCGTCGTGCTCGATGATGCTGTAGTTGGCGGCGTCGCGCTCAATCTCGGTGCGGCTGCGCTTGACGAGGGTGCCGTCGTTTTCAAAGGGCTCGATCAGCTGCAGGATGCCGCCCACGTCGTCTTCGGTGGCTTCGCGCAGTTCCTCGAGCTTCTCGTCGATCACCATGGTGCCTATGCCATCGTGCACATAGATTTCCAGCAGCAGGGAGCCGTCTACGGAAAAGGGCAGGATGTGGCTGCGCTCCACGCCGGCCTTGCAGGCCTTGACGCAATGCTGCAGGTAAAACGCGGTGTCGGTGGGACGCTCGCCATTGGGCAGGGTGGCCAGGAGTTTTTCGGCGGCGGCCAGCGGCAGCTCGGTGTCGATGGGGTTGTCTTCGCTTTCGGGCTGGTCGTGGTGGATACGAATGCCGGGGATCTCGGTCAAAAAGATCAGCTTGTCGGCCTGCATGGCAATCGCCACCGAGGTGGCGACTTCTTCCATCGTCAGGTTGAAAGCCTCACCAGTAGGGGAGAAACCAAAGGGCGAGAGCAGCACCATGGCGCCGAAGTCGAGCACCCGGCCGATGGCGGCGGTGTCTACCTTGCGCACCATGCCCGAGTGCTTGAAGTCCACACCATCCAGAATGCCCACCGGCCGCGCCGTGAGGAAGTTGCCGGAAATCACCCGCACCGTGGAGCCCGCCATCGGGGTGTTGGGCAGGCCCTGGCTGAAGGCGGCTTCGATTTCGTAACGCAGCTGGCCGGCGGCTTCCTGGGCGCTGTCCAGGGCGACTTCGTCGGTGATGCGCATGCCGTGGGAGTATTTGGCGGTGTGGCCTTTGGCCTTGAGCTGCTCGTTGACCTGCGGGCGAAAGCCGTGCACCAGGACGATTTTCACGCCCATGCTCTGGATCAGCGCCAGGTCCTGCGCAATGTGCTGCAGCTTGCCGGCGGCAATCGCCTCGCCGGCGATGCCCACCACAAAGGTTTTGCCGCGGTGCGTATGGATGTAGGGCGCTACCGAGCGGAACCAGGGCACAAAGGTGAAATTGAAGACGGTAGACATGGGCGCGCTTTCGGGGGCGGTTGGGTCAGGTCGGTCGCAGCCGGGAAGAGGGTGGCCGGAGGGCGAGGCGGGCCTCCTGGCGCGGCTTTTCCCCGGTCAATGAAAAGTCCAGTGAGTGTAAGGGAGACAGGGCCGCCCTGAGGCCGCCTCGCAGGGCCGGCCGGCTCCCGGCGTACCCTTTTTAGGGGTGGCGGAACACGGCGCGGCGGGTTATGGTCGGGAGTGATGGATAAATACGCGATCGGGTTCTGGGGCTGCTATTTCGGCTCAGCCGGCCTGATGCTGGCCGGCTCCGTGTTCGCCTATATCCGGTCGCTGCGGCGCATTGCCGTCAATGCCGCCACTTCTGCGCTGGCATCAACCTTTTTTGTGGTGGCTTTTCTGGGCGGTTTGCCGATCAGCGACGCGGCCACCCTGGACCGCTTTCTGGCGCATGTGGCCGCTGTGGTGTCGGCTTTGCTGGCTTATCTGCTGTTTTCTATCCTGGGTATCCTGCGCAACCCCAGGTCCCAGCAGCGTGCCTTGACGCTGCTGGGAGCGCTTGCGGTACTTGTCATCGCCGTGGGTTGGGCGCTCGGCCCAAAGCAGGCCCTGGCGCTCAGCCTGGCGGGGGCCGTCTCTCTGGGCTTCGTCGCGCTGGGCTTCAGCCTTCGCAACGCCTTGCGCGGCGACCGCCTGGCCTGGGTGGCGGTGTCGGGCGTATTGTTCATGCTGGTGGCCATCGCCGGGCTGAGCTGGGTGGCACTGGACCGCGCCCATGTGCCGTGGCAGGCGCATGCCGCCAGCGCGCTGGCCGGCACGGCCTACCTGGCCACCATGGCGTCCGTGCTCTGGACGCGCTACTCCTACCTGATTGAGCTGAACCGGGTGATGGCGCACGGCCCGGCCTATGACCCGGTCACCCGCATGCGCTCCAACAACGAAACCAATAACCTGGTCAGCACGGCCTTCAGGCACTACCGCGACCAGCCGGTGCCGATGGGGGTGATCGTGGTGACGATCGCCAACCTCTATGTGCTGGAAAAACTCTATGGGCTGGCGGCCGTCAACCATGCGCTGTTTGTATGCGCCGGGCGGCTGCGGCGCGTCGTCCCGGCCCACGTGGAGATGGGCCGCCTGGGCGAGGACGGGTTTTTGCTGCTGATGCGAAACTGCCATGGCAGCGGTGACATCATCCAGCTGGCGCACCGGGTTCGGGCGGCCTTGTCCCGGTCGGTGGCGCTCAACACCGGCCTGGACGAAGGCACGGCGGCCCATCATCAGACGCCATGGGTTGCCGACGTCGGCCTAGGTGTGCTGCGGGTGTCCAAAACAGACGCGCGCGCCGCTTCTGCGGTGGGCATGGGGCGGGGCATGTCGCGTGCGGCACTGGGTTACGCCAGCCGGGTTGCCTGGTTTGACGAAAGCAGCGGAGAAATTGTCGATATGCCGGTGCTGGCAGACTGAGCCACTCACCCTGGGTGATGCAGGAACAGCCGATAATTGGCGGCTTTGGCCGCTCCTGGCCTTCCGGCTTTTCTCCCATCTTTCCCCCTATCTTTCCCATCTCCTCTTGTCTTCAGCCTTGTCCCCCCTGACCATCACTTTTCCCGAATCGCTGCCCGTCTCCGGCAAGCGCGATGAGATCACCGCCGCGATGGCGGCCCACCAGGTCATCATCGTCTGCGGCGAAACCGGCTCGGGCAAGACCACCCAGCTGCCCAAGATCGCGCTGGCCATGGGGCGGGGAAAGCTCAATTACCCGGCGGGGCAGGGCAGGCTGATCGGCCACACCCAGCCGCGCCGCATCGCCGCCTCCAGCGTGGCCAAGCGCATCGCCGAAGAGCTGAAAACGCCGCTGGGCGATGTGGTGGGCTACAAGGTGCGCTTTCAGGACCGGCTCTCGCGCGATGCGTCAGTCAAGCTGATGACGGACGGCATTTTGCTGGCCGAAACGCAGACCGACCCGCTGCTCAAAGCCTACGACACCATCATCATTGACGAGGCCCATGAGCGCAGCCTGAACATCGACTTTTTGCTGGGTTACCTGCGCCAGCTGCTGCCGCGCAGGCCTGACCTCAAAGTCGTCATCACCTCGGCGACGATTGACGCGCAGCGGTTTGCGGATTACTTCGCCTCCGCCAAAGGCCCTGCGCCGGTCATCATGGTGTCGGGCCGCATGTTCCCTGTTGAACAGCGCTACCGGCCGTTTGAAGAGTCGCGCGAGCATGATTTGAATGACGCGATCGCCGACGCGGTCGATGAGCTCTGGATGAGCCCTCACAGCGCGGGCGACATCCTGGTTTTTCTCCCCGGTGAACGCGAAATTCGCGAGGCTGCAGACCATTTGCGCAAGCACCTGGCGCACAACCCGATAACGCGCAATGCCGAGGTGCTGCCGCTGTTCGCGCGCCTGAGCCAGGCCGAGCAGGACCGCATTTTCGACGGCCACAGCGGCCGGCGCATCGTGCTGGCCACCAACGTGGCCGAAACCTCGCTGACTGTGCCGGGCATCCGTTATGTGGTGGACGCCGGCACCGCGCGCGTCAAGCGCTACAGCTTTCGCAACAAGGTCGAGCAACTCATGGTCGAGCCGGTGTCGCAGGCGGCGGCCAACCAGCGCGCCGGCCGCTGCGGCCGGGTGGCCGACGGCATTTGCATTCGCCTGTATGACGAGAAAGACTTTCAGGGCCGCCAGCCATTTACCGACCCTGAAATCCTGCGCAGCTCCTTGGCTTCGGTGATCTTGCGGATGAAGGCGCTGCATCTGGGCAACGTGGAGGAGTTCGCTTTCATCGAGCCGCCGCAGCGCCGCGCGATTGCCGACGGCTACCAGTTGCTGGCTGAGCTGGGTGCTGTCGATGCCGACAACGAGCTGACGCCCGTTGGCCGCACGCTGGCGAAGCTGCCGCTGGACCCGCGCGTGGGCCGCATGATCCTGGAGGCCAAAGACCGCAATGCGCTCGATGAGGTGCTGGTGATCGCCAGCGCGCTCAGTGTGCAGGACGTGCGTGACCGTCCCATGGACAAGCAGGCCCAGGCCGACCAGCAACACGCCAAGTTTGACGACGAGAAGAGCGAGTTCAGCGGCTACCTCAAGCTATGGAAATGGCTGGGCGATTCGCGCGGGGGCCACGGCACTGACCACAAGCTCTCTAACCGCCAGTATGAGAACCTGCTGCGCGAGAACTACGTCAATATCCGCCGCGTGCGCGAGTGGCGCGATATTCATTCGCAGCTTCACACCGTGGTGGGCGAACAGAAATGGGTGCTGAATGACAAACCAGCGAGTTACGAACAACTGCATCTCTCGATGCTCTGCGGTTTGCTCGGCAACATCGGCTGCAAGAGCGACGAGGAAGACTGGTACCTGGGCGCGCGCGGCATCAAGTTCTATCGTCACCCCGGCGCGCGGCTGAGCAAAAAGCCGGGCCGCTGGATTGTGGTGGCCGAGCTGGTGGAGACCACGCGCCTGTTCGGCCGCGGCATCGCCAACATCGACCCGGCCTGGATAGAGCAGGTCGCCGGGCATTTGCTCAGCAAACAGCTGCTGGATCCGCACTGGGAGAAAAAGGCCGCGCAGGTCACCGCACTGGAGCGTGCCACGCTCTACGGCCTGGTGGTCTACAACGGCCGGCGCGTCAACTTTGGGCGTGTCGATCCCGTCACGGCGCGCGAGATTTTCATCCGCGAGGCATTGGTGGCCGGCAACTGGGACACCAAGTTGCCCTTTCTGGCGGCCAACCTGAAACTGATCCAGCAGGTGCAAGACCTGGAGCACAAGGCCAGGCGCCAGGACGTGCTGGTGGATGAAGAACTGATCTACGCCTTCTATGACCAGCAACTGCCGGCCCATGTGCACAGCGGCGCGAGTTGCGAGCACTGGTACAAGGAAGAATCCAAAAAGCAGCCCCAGCTCTTGCTGCTGACCCGCGAAGAACTGATGCGTCACGAAGCGGCCGGCATCACCACGCAGGCATTTCCCAAAACCCTGCGCATGGGCGGTGTGGACTGCGCCGTGACCTACCTGCACGAGCCCGGCGATGCGCGGGACGGCGTGACCGTTGATGTACCGCTGTTTGCCTTGAACCAGGTGAACGAAGAACGCTGCGAGTGGCTGGTGCCGGGCATGCTCAAGGACAAGGTGCAGGCGCTCATCAAGACGCTGCACCAGCGCCCGCGCTCGCGGCTGGTGCCGCTGCCTGACACAGCGGCCCGCATGACCGAGCAACTGGTGCAGCCCGAGGTTTTCGGAAGCGGTTCGCTGACCGACGCGGTGCTCAAGCTGGTCCGGGATGCGACCTCGCTGGACATCAAGCGCAACGACATGAAGCTGGACATGCTGCCGCCGCACCTTTTCATGAACTTTCGCGTGGTGGACGAGCACGGCCGCCAGCTGGGCGCCGGCCGCAACCTGGGCGCGCTCAAAGGCGAGCTGGGCTCGCAGGCGCGCGGCGCTTTCCAGGCGCTGGCGGGGCTCAAAAACCTGGCGAAAGCCCCTGCCACCCCAGCAAGCGCGCCGCCTGATAATTCAGCATCAAATCGGCCTCTAGCCCAGGCAGGTCATGGGAGTGTAGCTCCTGAAAAGATAGCGCCAAAGGCTGCGGAACGTTACACCAGCTGGGGCTTTGGCGAGTTGCCGGAGTTGATGGAAATCCGCAAGGGCACCCAGACGCTGATCGGGTTTCCGGCCTTGATTGACCTGGGCGACGCGGTGACGATTGAAGTGTTCGACGAGCCGGAAGCCGCTGCCGCCAAGCACCGCGCCGGCCTGCGCAGGCTGTTTTCCTTGCAGATCAAAGACGCGCTGAAGTACCTGGAAAAGAACCTGCCCGACCTGCAGAAGATGGCCACCAGCTACATGCTGGTGGGCCGCGCCGCCGACAACTCCGGTGGCGGTACGCTGGAAGAACTGCGCGAGCAGATCATCGAGGTCGCGCTTGACCGCGCTTTCCTGCAGGAGCCACTGCCTACGAATGAAGGCGAGTTCAAAAAACGCATTGATGACGGGCGAGGGCGCCTGACGTTGATTGCCAGCGAAGTGGCGCGGCTGGCCGCCGGCATTCTGGTCGAGTTTGCCGTGGCCCAACGCAAGATCAAAGACAGCAAAAACGCCGCCGAAGCAGCAGCCGACGCCGCCCAGCAACTGCAGCGCCTGGTGCCCAAACGCTTTTTAACCGCCACACCTTACAGCCAGCTGCAGCACTTTGCGCGCTACCTCAAAGCCATCACCCTGCGGCTGGAGAAATGGCGCGCCGACCCGGCCCGTGACGCCGCGCGCCTGGCCGAGCTGCGGCCGCAGGAGCAGCGCTATTGGCGCCTGGTGGCCGAGCGCAAAGGCGCAGTCGACGCGCGCATGCAGGAGTTCCGCTGGTTGCTGGAAGAGTTGCGGGTGAGCTTTTTCGCACAGGAACTGCGCACGCCCCAGCCGGTCAGTATCAAGCGGTTAGAAAAGGTTTGGGCTCAACTGAATAGTTGATGCCATGCTTTTCAGTGAAGGCTAACAATTGCCGAAGGCTTGTTATGCCGTAACTAAAAGGTGTGGCAGCAACTGAATAGTTGAGCCCAGCCTTTCAGCGAAGGCTAACAATTGCCGAAGGCTTGTTATGCCGCAGCTAAAAGGCGTGGCAGCAACTGAATAGTTGATGCCATGCTTTTTCAGAGCGCACAAAAAACGGCCTTGCAATGCAAGGCCGTTTTTCCTGGTGAATCACCAGCGAACGATGCGGACTGAAGGCTAGATGCGTCCCATCAGCAGCAGGATGACCAGGATCAGCACCACGAGGCCGATACCGCCGCTGGGTCCGTAGCCCCAACTGCGGCTGTAGCCCCAACTGGGCAGAGCACCGATCAGGATAAGGATCAAGACAATCAACAGGATGAGCGAAATGGACATTTGAAAGCACTCCTTGTTATGTGCTTTTATTCTTGCTGCGGCGCGGGGGCAGCCAAGCAGGAAGAGTGCGTGTCCAGCCGTCGGCAAGCACTGACAGCCTGCACCTACAGGCCGACGGGCAATCAGGGCTACAACCTGGCCAGACGCTGCAGCGCGGTGTTCAGGGTCTCGTCCTTTTTGGCGAAACAAAAACGCACCACACGCTGGTCGAAACTGTTGCCGTAAAAAGCCGACAGCGGAATGGCCGCCACGCCGATCTCGGTGGTCAACCATTTGCAGAATTCGGCTTCGTCCAGGTCGCTCACTTCAGAGATGTCAACGCACTGGAAGTAACTGCCTTCGCTAGGCAGCAGCTTGAAGCGGGTTTTGGCCAGGCCGTCGCGGAACAGATCGCGCTTGCGTTGGTAAAACGCCGGCAGGCCGAGATAGGGCTGCGCATCGGCCATGTAACTGGCCAAGCCGTATTGCACGGGCGTGTTGACGGTGAAGACATTGAACTGGTGCACCTTGCGGAACTCGGCCGTCAGCGCGGCGGGTGCTGCGACGTAGCCTACCTTCCAGCCGGTCACGTGATAGGTCTTGCCAAAGCTGCTGACGATGAAGGCGCGAGCAGCCAGCCCCGGGAAGCGGGCCGCGCTCTGGTGGATCCGGCCCTTGGCGGCATCGAACACCATGTGCTCGTAGACCTCGTCGCTGATCAGCAGAACGTCGGTAGGAGCCAGGAGGTCCTGCAGGGCGAGCATGTCGGCCTCGGTCCATACCGTGGCGCTTGGGTTGTGGGGGGAGTTGACGATGATGGCGCGCGTGCGCGGCGTGATCGCTGCAGAGATTTTGCCGAAGTCAGGGCGGAAGGTGCCGGGCGTCAGCGGGACTCGCACCACCTTGCCGCCAGCCAGCTCGATGTTGGGCACATAGCTGTCGTAACAGGGCTCCAGCACAATGACCTCATCGCCAGGGTGGACCACCGCGAGGATGACCGTGATGATGGCTTGCGTGGCGCCGGCCGTGATGGTGATTTCGGTGTTGGCGTCGTAGGTGTGGCTGTACAGTTTCGCCACCTTGGCGGAGATGGCCTCACGCAGTACCGGAACGCCCGTCATGGGCGGGTACTGGTTCAGGCCCTTGGTCATGGCGTCTGTGACAGCGTTGACCAGCTGCGGATCACATTCAAAATCGGGAAAGCCCTGGCCCAGGTTGACGGCGCCTTTTTCAGCGGCCAGGGTGGACATCACCGTGAAGATGGTGGTGCCGACGGCGGGCAGCTTGGTTTGCAGGGTGGGGGTACGTTCGAGGATGGTGGTCATAACGGGTGTAGGGTGTGGTGATTCTTTTCAAGTGCCAGCACGGAACCGGCTTTGCCGGGCCGTAGGTGGCGCCCCCTGAGGGGGAGGCGGGCAAAGCCCGCCACGGGGGGAGTCAAATCTCGTAGTCGTTTACGCGGCCTGCCATCGCCTTGGTAATGAGAGCGCGATCCAGCTTGTCGCTGAGCAACTCGGCAAATTTATACACAAAGTTGCGCAGGTAAGCGCTGCGCTTGAAGGCCACGCGCGCCACATTGATGCCAAACAGCGGGCCTGCCGCGATGGCGACCAAGTCGCTGTTGGTGCCGTCTTCCTTGATGGCCATCTCGGCCACGATACCCACACCCAGGCCGAGGCGCACATAGGTTTTGATGACGTCGGAGTCAATCGCTTCCAGTGCGATGCGCGGCTGCAGGCGCTTGGCTGCAAAAGCCAGGTCGATCTTGGTGCGGCCGGTAAACGACGGGTGGTAGGTGATCAGCGGTTCGCCGGCCAGGTCTTCGAGCGTGATGTTTTCTTTTTTGGCCAGCGGATGGTCAACCGGAATGACCAGCATGTGCTGCCACTCATAGCAGGGCAGGGTCACCAGGTCTTCATACTGCGTAAGTGATTCGGTCGCGATGCCGATTTCAGCCACTTCGTCCAGCACCATGCGCGCGACCTGGTCAGGCGAGCCCTGGTGCAGGCTGACGTTGACTTTGGGAAAGGCTTCACGCAGCTTGGCCACCGGCTGCGGCAGCACATAGCGGGCCTGGGTATGGGTGGTGGCAATGGAAAGCGTGCCGCTGTCCTGCGCGGAAAACTGCTCGCCAATGCGGCGCAGGTTGCCGACCTCGCGCATGATGAGCTCAATGCTTTTGAGCACGTGCTCGCCGGGCTCCGTCACGCGCTTGAGGCGCTTGCCGTGCCGTGCAAAGATTTCAACGCCCAATTCTTCTTCGAGTTCGATGATGGCTTTTGATACGCCCGGCTGGGAGGTGTGCAGGGCTTTGGCCGTCTCGGTGAGGTTGAGGTTGCGCCGGATGGCTTCCTGGACGAATCGGAATTGGTGAAGGTTCATATCAAATTCAGGCTAATTATTCACTTTATTATGCCTGTTTCGCGCTAAAGAAGCGCGCAGCCGGGGTCGCTCAAGCCAGTGCGATACCTGCCATCAGGGCCGTCAGTGCCTGGTGTTCGCCGGCGCTCGGCAGGAGTTCGATGTCGATGCCCGGGTGGCTGGTACGGACCTGTTCGACCAGCTGCGGCAAATCTTCACGCGCATGTTTTCCCACACCGAAGAAAAGCGGAAAGACCCGTATGAAACCTGCACCTTCAGCTATCAAATCTGTAGCGGCCTCTGGCATGGATGGTGCGCAAAGCTCAAGGTAGGCGCAGCGCACCGGGGTGCCGGGGGCCATCGTGCGAATCTGCGTCGCAACGGCTTCGATGGGTTCGCGCCATTGAGGGTCACGCGAGCCATGGGCCAGCAGGATGATGCCGCGGAGTGCGGGGGCGGTGGGGGTTGAAACTGCCATTGATATCCGGGAAGCGTTAGCCGTGAACGGCTAGCGCCGGAACACCAGCCAGCCGAACGCCCCCAGCGAGACGGCCATGTAAAGCAGCCCGGGCGTGGCCGCTGCCAGCCACGGCTGCCAATTGCGCAGGTTGCCGATGTAGCCGAACACGTTATTGAGCAGGAAAAAGCTGATGCCGATCATCACGCCGGCAAAAACATAGCCGGCAATGCCGCCGGAGCGAAAGTGCAGGTAAGCAAAGGGCAGGGCCAGCATCACCATCACCAGGCAGCTCAGCGGGTAAAACACCTTTTTCCAGAATTCGATTTCGTAGCGCTGGGCGGTCTGGCCGTTGGCGTCCAGGTGGCGGACGTAATTGAAGAGGTCGATGGTGCCCATGCGTTCAGGCTTGAGCAGCGCCACCGACACCATCTCCGCGCTGATTTCGGTGGGCCAGCGAAATGTTTCGAGCGTCGCCCGGTTGACCTTGGCGGTTTCTTGCGGTTTTCCGGCGCTGGACATGCCCGCGGGCACCTCAAATTCGGCGCGGACAGCCTGGTGCAGCAGCCAGGAATCGCCGGCGGCAAAGGTGGCCAGCGGCGCCTGGGTGGTCGAAACCACCAGCCCTTTGTTGTTGAATTCGAAGATCTGCACACCTTGCATCTCGTTGTCGGGCGACAGCGTTTTGACGTTGACGACATAGGTGTTGTAGGCCTGTTTTTCCTTCAGCCAGGCGCCTGTCTGGCCAATGGTGATCTTGTTCTGGTACCTGGCCTTGAGCAACTGCGCGGCCCGTTCGCTGGCCGGCGCCACGTAGTCGCCGATCGCGAAACTGAAGACCACAAACAGCGCGCCCAGCGCCAGCAGGAGCTTCAGCGCCCGCCATGGCCCCAGGCCACTGGTTCGCAAAATCGTGTATTCGGAGCTTTGGGCCAGCCGGGCCATCACGAAGATCGTGCCGATCAGCACCGAGATGGGCAGCAACTCGTAAAGATGGTTGGGAACCAGAAGGCCCACATAAAGGAGCGCATGGCGGATCTGGTAAATATCCGCAGCGTTGATCCCGCTGCTCTTGCCCAGGTATTGAAGCTCGTCGACCAGGTCAAAGAAGAAAAAGAGCGCCAGAAAGCCCAGGGCCACCAGTGCGATGGCGGCCAGAACTTCACCGTAAATCAGGCGGCGTATGGTCTTCATGACTTGCTTTCGGTGCTGCGAACAGCCAATGGCGACCGGTTAATCCGTCGCGCAGGCCTGAGCACCCAGTTGAACTGCCGCTTGGACAGCCAGGCCAGTCCGAGCAGGAAGACACCGCCGTGAAGCAGCAGCAGGAAGTTGCCAAAGTTGATCAGGCCGACAAAGATCCAGCTTTGCCCGAGATTGACCAGGTTGTTGTAAACCACGAATGTCAACAGGACAAAAATCATGTTGCCGCTGCGGCCGCCGCGCGGGTTGACGCTGGCCAGCGCCACCGCCAGGATGACAAAGTTGATGGACGCCAGCGCCAGCCCCACGCGCCACGCCAGTTCGCTGAGGTTGCCGCGCGTGGGCGCTTTGACGAGGTCACGCGTGGACAGCAGCTTGGCTTCCGGTGCGTTTTCGATCAAGGGGTTCGAGTCACCCGTTTTGGTGCCATATTCTTCAAAATCGCTGATCTTGAGCGCCGACTGGCCGATGACGTTTTCAAGGCGCTGCCCGTTTTCAAGCATGAGGAACTGGACGTCGCCCCTGGTGTCAATGCGGCCGGAGCGAGCCGTGGTGATCGAGCTTTTGCCCTTTTCCGTGGCGGCGATAAAGACATTGTTGCTGGAGCGCTCGCCCGCCAGGTCCCGGTCAATGAAGAACACCCGGTTCCCGCTGGAGGACTCCTGAAACTGTCCGGGCGCGATGCGGTCCAGGTCACCGCGTTGCTCGTAGCGGCTTTGCATGTCCTTGGTTTGCTGGTTGGTCCAGGGCCAGACAAATAGCGCCATCAGCGTGATCACCAGCAGCACCGGCCAGGCAAACCGGAAAAGCGGCCGCAGAAAGCCCGCCAGGCCCTGGCCGGCTGTGAACCACACCACCATCTCACTGTCGCGGTACATGCGCGACAAGGTGCTGACCATGGCGATGAAAAGCGACAGAGTCAGGATGGTGGGCAGTCGGCCCAGCGCCGAGTAGGCCATAAAGAGCATGACATCCTGCGGATTGATGAAGCCGCGTGACGCCTGACCCAGCGTGCGGATCAGGACGATGGTCATCACGATGGTCACCAGCACAACCAGCGTGGCACCGAAACTGCGCGCCAGCTCTTTGCGAATCGAAGATTGGAATAACATTGACTGAATATCTGCTTTTGCTTTATTTCGGTGTATTCACCAGTTTCACCAGTCTCACCAGTTTATTTACCAAACCCTGAATTATGGACTTTGAACTCAAAACACTGACCCGTGCCCGTATTTGCAGCGAAAAAACCGACGCACTGGTTGTGCTCGTGCCCCAGGACCTGACGCCTGGCAGCGATCCCGTGTCCACGCTGGCCGCGCTGGCCATCAAGTCTGGCGACCTTGAAGCCAAGCCGGGCAAGCTCCTGAGCGCCTATCGCACCCCGGGGATTGCCGCCACCCGGGTAGTGCTGGCCGGCGTCGGGGATGCCAGTGCCAAGAATGTCCGCAGTGCTGTCAGTGCGGCCTTGGCGGCATTGAAGTCCAGCAACGTGCAGCGCCTGACGCTTTGCTTCAGCACGCTGGGCAGCCTTCAGGCCGAGGCGATCCGGGCCGCCGTGACGGCTTGCAGCGACGCGACCTATACCTACACCACCACCAAATCCAAAGCCAGCCCCGCCAAGCTGCGCCATGTGGTGGTTGCGGTGAATGACGCCGCGGGCGCCAAAATCGCCAAGGCGGGTCTCGACAAGGGCGTTGCGTTGGTCAAGGGCGTTGAGTTTGCCAAAGAATGGGCCAACAGGCCGGCCAACCACGCCACCCCGACTTTGCTGGCGGGCGCCGCCAAAGAGCTGGGCAAACTGCGCAATATCAAAGTAGACGTGTTGGGCCCCAAAGAGGTTGCCAAGCTGGGCATGGGCTCCTTTATGGCCGTCGCCCAAGGCTCGGCCGAGCCCCTGCGATTCATCGTGCTGCGCTATGACGGCGCGGCCAAGGCCGTGGCGCCCGTGGTGCTGGTCGGCAAAGGCATTACGTTCGACACCGGCGGCATCTCCATCAAGCCCGCCGCTGAAATGGACGAGATGAAGTTCGACATGTGCGGCGCGGCCAGTGTGCTCGGCACTTTCCGCGCGCTGGCAGAACTGCAGCCGGACCTGAACGTGGTGGGCCTGATCCCGGCCTGCGAAAACATGCCGGGCAGCCGGGCCATCAAACCAGGCGACGTGGTCACCAGCATGAGCGGGCAGACCATTGAAATCCTGAACACCGACGCCGAAGGGCGCCTGGTTCTTTGTGACGCCTTGACGTATGCCGAGCGCTTCAAACCCAAGGCCGTGGTGGATATTGCCACGCTGACGGGCGCCTGCGTGATCGCCCTGGGCGGCGTGCGCAGCGGGCTTTTCTCAAGCGACGATGCGCTGGCTGCTGCCTTGTCGGAAGCGGGCGAGTCTTCCATGGACCTGTGCTGGAGGATGCCGCTGGACGACGACTACGCGGAAGGGCTCAAAACGAACTTCGCCGATGTCGCCAACGTGGCCGGACGGGCCGGCGGCGCGATTACCGCGGCCAAATTTTTGCACCGTTTTGCGGCGAGCTTTCCCTGGGCGCACCTTGATATTGCCGGCACAGCCTGGAAGGGCGGCGCGGCCAAAGGCGCCACCGGGCGGCCGGTGCCGCTGCTGCTGGACTACCTGCTGGGCCAGGTTGCTGCAGCAAAGGCCAAGCCATCAACCACGGCTTCAGGCAAAACGGCAAAGAAAACCAGGTCCGCATCTCGAACCCGGGCATGACCGAAATCGCCTTTCACTTCAACGTGCCGGACAAGCTGGCTTACAGCTGCCGGCTGCTTCGCAAGGCCTACCTCAGCGGCGCACGCGTCGTGGTCACGGCGGAGCCCGCAGTGCTGGCAGAGCTGGACCAGTTGATGTGGAGCTTTTCGCCGGCGGAATTCGTGCCGCATTGCCGGGCAGACGCCAGCCAGAACACCTTGGCAGCGACACCCGTGGTGCTCGCGGAGTCACCCGACGCGTCTTCCCTCCATCATGGCGTCCTGGTTAATTTGGGGCAGGGCATCCCTGCCGAGTTTGAGCGGTTTGAGCGGTTTATTGAGATCGTCGCGCGCACGGACGACGACCGCGTGGCTGCGCGCAGCCGATGGAAGCATTACACCGACAGGGGTTACGCCATGAAACGACATGACCTGGCGACAGCCGGGGAGGGCGGCGCATGAGCCCACCACCCACACCACCGCGCTTTGTTCCCACGCTGACGGAAGTCATCCGCCCCCTGCCGGCGTCGCCGCCTGCCCCTGAAAACACCGGTGGGCCTTTGGTTGCCCCGGCGCCGGCGCCGGCGAAGGCTTTGGCGGCCTCCGCCGATGTTCAGGAGCAGATCGTGCAACGCGTGCTGCAGCGGGTGGACCTGGTGCTTGAACGGCGCCTGCGGGAGGTCGTCGGGCAGCTTATTCTGGAGCACACGCAGGCCCTGACGCCGCGCCTGCGCGAGGAAATTGAAGCCGTGGTGCGCCAGTCCGTCAGCCAGGCATTGGCGTCCGAAGCGGCGCCGCCAACAGGCGCCTCCTGAGATGTCGCGTGCGGGCTGTAAAAACGTCGCAAAGGTGACTGCTCAGCGGTGGTCTTCGCGCCGCGAAAAGTCACCGGAAACACAAGTTCACATAAGGCAAGCTGCTCACCGGGTAAACCCCCTTATCGGTATTTGACCTAGGGACGTTGCTATGGTGCGGGCCCGGAAATTGCGTTATGTTCGGCCCCGTTGAGTAAAAAAATTGTTCTCAACCTTTAACGGTAATTTCCTAATCGGAGTGTTTTTATGCAAATGAAATTAAAACTGACAGTAGTGGCTGCTCTCGCCGCAGTAGCGGGATTTGCCTCTGCCCAAGACGCAGTGGTCAAAATCGGTCACGTGGCGCCGCTGTCCGGCTCACAGGCTCACTACGGCAAAGACAATGAAAACGGCGTGCGCATGGCCATCGAGGACCTGAATGCACAGAACGTGGTCATCGGCGGCAAAAAGGTCAAGTTTGAAATTGTTGCTGAAGATGACGCTGCTGATCCAAAACAGGGCACCGCGGCTGCACAAAAGCTGTGCGACTCCAAAGTCGCTGGCGTGGTCGGTCACCTGAATTCCGGAACCACCATTCCTGCATCCAAGGTTTATAACGACTGCGGCATTCCTCACGTGACGGGCGCTGCAACCAACCCCAACCTGACCAAGCCAGGCTACAAAACGACCTACCGCATCATTGCCAATGACAACGCCCTGGGCGCTGGCCTGGCATTCTATGCAGCCGACACCCTGAAGCTGAAGAAAGTCGCCATCATTGACGACCGTACCGCTTACGGCCAAGGCGTTGCTGAAGTGTTCAAGAAAACGGCCCTGGCAAAAGGCATGACCGTGGTTGACGAGCAGTTCACCACCGACAAGGCTACCGACTTCATGGCCATCCTGACCGCTATCAAGGCCAAAGCACCTGACGCCATCTTCTTCGGCGGCATGGACCCACAAGGCGGCCCAATGCTGCGCCAGATGGAACAACTCGGCATGAGCAACGTCAAGTACTTCGGCGGCGACGGCATCTGCACCGCAGAGCTGGCCAAGCTGACCGCAGGCGCCAAGACCATCGGCAACGTGGTTTGCGCTGAAGGCGGCGCATCGCTGGCCAAAATGCCAGGCGGCGAAGCATGGAAAAAGCGTTACGACGCCAAGTACCCCAACCAGTTCCAGGTTTACAGCCCATACACCTATGACGCTACCTTCGTTCTGGTTGACGCCATGAAGCGCGCTGGTTCGTGGGATCCAAAGGTCTACACCGCCAAGCTGCCAGAAACCAACTTCAAGGGCGTGACCACCACGATCGCTTTCGAACCCAATGGCGAGTTGAAGAACCCCGCCATCACCCTGTACGTCTACAAAGACGGCAAGAAGTCCGCTCTGAACTAATCGTTCACTGCTAATAAAAAAGCCACCGCAAGGTGGCTTTTTTTTGCCTGTCGTTTTCGACAAGAAGGAGCATGGAGCCGGGCTTCAGTTTGCTGAACTGCGCTCAAGCTTGACCTGACGAATACTCAACGGCCCGCATGCCTTGGTCACATCCGCAGTCCTGTTTTATTTTCTATCGGTAAGCCAAGCGATAGAACGTGCCGCGCGATTCAGGGGGCCAGCCCATAGAATATTTTTCAGCGAATAAAAAAATAAATTCAGAGACGCGCAATCAAAAAAAGCGCGGATCTGTACGGTTCGATTAGGGAGGGTCGAACCATCGCATTAGTCAGCTACCCATAAAGAAATTTTTAACGTCTCGGCTGGCGCCGAACGACGGAGTGGGGGCTTTCGCCTCGAAAAATAACGGCAGCTTAAAACGAGCTCAGGGAGTGTCAGGGTGGAGGAAGAAGTTTCAAGAAAACAAACACGCATCAGCGGAGCCATGGCCATGGCCATGTTGATGCTGGTGTGTGTTGGGCTGATTACCGCGGGGCAGGCCATGCGCTGAAGGCGGCGCGTGAAAAAGTGCCTCAGGCGCGCGCCGGCCTGCTGCCCTCGCTGAGTCTGGTCGGCGCCAGCAGCCGGCAGACAGGACAGGTGTCATTCAGCGAGGCGCCTTACGCGGACCGTGATGTGCGAAACCGCAGCTGGAACCTGCAACTGACGCAGCCCTTGTGGCGGGCTGCCAGTTGGGCGGCGCTGGACCAGGCCGGGCAGCAGGAGTTGCTGGCAGAAGCGCAGTTTCGGCAGATCGAACAAGAACTGATTCTCCGCACGGCGCAGGCTTATCTGGACGTGCTGGTGGCGCAGGAAGCTGAGCGCGTCGCAAGCCGGCAGACAGCCGCCGTCGGGCAGCAATTGGGACTGGCCCGCCGCAACTTCGAGGTAGGCACCGGGACGGTGACCGATGTGCATGAAGCGCAGTCCCGGCTGGACTTGGCGAGCGCCCAGGCTGTTGCGGCAGACAGCGAATTGCAAAACAAACAAGCCGAGCTGGAGCGAATCCTGGGGGAGCCCCAGTCCAGCCTGCCGCGCCTGCGCGAGGGCAGTCGCTTGCCGGGGATTGAGCCTGCAGGCCTCCAACCCTGGCTGGACAGCGCCCGTGAGCAATCCATCCCGGTGCGCATCGCGCAGTCGACATTGGACGTAGCAGACGGGGAGATTGCAAAAAGCCGGGCCGCTCATTCGCCAAGCCTGGATTTGACGGCCGGTTATGGCAGCACCTTCACGTCAGGCAGCATCAGCTCGCCGGCCGACATTCCGGTGCGGGCCCGCTCCGGCCAGGTTGGTGTGACCTTGACGATTCCGATCTATGCGGGTGGCGGTGTGCAGGCCCGCTTGCGTGAAGCCCTGGCCCTGAAGGATAAGGCGGGGGAGGACCTGGAAGCGGCGCGCCGCCAGGCGGTTGCCCAGGCACGCCAGGCGTACACCGGGGTTGTCAATGGTGGAGCTCAGGTTATCGCCCTGGCATCCGCTGTGGCGTCCAGCAAAAGCGCCCTGGACGCCAACAAGATTGGTTTTCGGATCGGCACACGTATCAACGTCGATGTGCTCAATGCCGAGCAACAGCTGTATGCAGCCCAGCGTGACTGGTACAAGGCGCGCGCTGAAACACTGATGCAGGGCCTGCGGCTGAAGGCGGCGAATGCTACCTTGGCTGAAGCAGATTTGAAAACCATCGACGACTTGCTGGAACCCGGCTCACTATGACAAAACCATCCGCCTCTTCAAAAACACCCCAGTCACTGGATGTAAGCCCGCCGAATTCCGGGCCATTGCCTCCAGAAGAGTTGGCAGCTCTGGCAGATTTGGCCAGGCAGCAGGCGCATAAGGCGCTCGGCAAGATTCCGCTGCTTGGACCTGTGACGTGGCTGATGCTGCAGCAAGCTGCCGGCCGCCAGACGCTGCTTGGCGAGCTGGAGTGGCGGGTGATGCCGGCGCTGATGCTTGACCAGGCCAAGCTTTACTTAAAGGATGAAGCGCCTGTGGCCTTTGCGTCCTGGGCCAGGCTCAGCGAGGACGTGGCGCAGCGTTACCAGACGGCCCCTCATCAGCTCATGATGACTGACTGGATATCCGGCGATCAGATCTGGTTGATTGACGTGTTCACGCCATTTGGTGGTGCGCAGGATGTGCTCAAGAACCTGCGCGAGAAGGTATTCGCAGGGCAGGTGGTACGCCAGCTTGTGCCGGTTGGCGCGCAGACCAAGGTAATGGCATGGCCTGCCGTCGGAGAGGAATGACATCAGGCTCCGTCCAGCCAATGCCTGCATAGAGACAAGGACCGAACAAACAAAAAAAGCGCCCCGAAGGGCGCTTTTTCATTGACTCACTGGCGGAAGAGGCGGGATTCGAACCCGCGGTAGGTTTAACCCTACGCACGCTTTCCAGGCGTGTGACTTAAACCGCTCATCCACCCTTCCGCGA